>Ga0075520_1001042_pt1 | contig 13039 bp, 8 predicted proteins | sample NGEPerB_FD_75100 | JGI IMG/M metagenome (GOLD analysis project Ga0075520, IMG submission 75100) | Arctic peat soil microbial communities from the Barrow Environmental Observatory site, Barrow, Alaska, USA - NGEE PermafrostAB12-B | ecosystem: Environmental > Terrestrial > Soil > Wetlands > Peat ... | reverse complement strand
TTGCCATCCCATGACACAAGAAACTCATTGGGAGTCAGGCCGTCAGGGCTGTCCAGCCTGCACGAAAGCAAATAAGTTGTTCCAACAGTCGTGGCCAGTGTCTGGGAAAGATAACCGCGTGAGTCGGTCGTTCCCAACGCTGCCAGATAGCTTCCTGAAGAGGGCGCGACTATAGATTGTTGGGAACCGTTGTCAACAAACGTTCAGGGAGAAGTATCTCCGGACAGAGTCCAACCAAAGAAATCTCCCGTTTCAAAGCCACCGCTAACAACTAGGCCAGAATTAACCGGCGCACTTATTGCCGGACCGGAACCAGCAACCGTGAGACCAAGGATGTTGGTCGCAATGAGACTGGGATGGAAAGTGCCTACGTTGGTATCAGTATAAATATGCGAAGGATTTTGAGCGGTGCTGGTTGAGCCGTCACCAAAAGTCCAGTTCCAGCGGCTGATGGCACTGCCTCCACTATCAATGCCCGGCGAGTTAAATTGCACGGTCAGAGGAACCGGGCCGCTGGTCGGATTGGCGGTATATTGGACAGTGGGCGGAGACACTGTGATGGACAGTTCTGTTTCAGGGATCAGAACGCCGTTGCTTTTTGTTGCCAGGAGGCTGCCAGAGAAACTGCCAGGAACAGTGTAAGTGTGCGATGGATTCTGAAGGGTGCTGGCTGAGCCATCGCCAAAATGCCAGTTCCAATTGGTGATGGCATTACCGAGGTTGTCAACGCCCGGCGCACTGAAATTTACAGTTAGTGGTGCCGGGCCGGTGGCTGGGCTGGCCGTGACTTGGACAAAGTTCGGGATCAACGCAAAAAGCGTTCCGTTGCCTGAACTGCCGCCATACCTTGCTGTTCCATACAGGATGTTGTCCGAGAAAATTAAACCACCGTCAGGATTAAGTCCGGCGCTGTTCGTATAGGCACCTGAAGCATTCGTGCTCGTTGCCGTGAACGTATAGAGGGTCGTAAAGCTCGTGCCATCGGTGCTGACGGCGAACACGGTGCCATAGCCCGAACTGCCGCCATTAACCGCCGTCCCATACAGGGTGTTGCCCGATAAGATTAAACTGGCCTGCGAATTAGCCCCGTCGTGATTGATAACATTCGGAAAAGGATCAGAGCTTGCCGTGAAACTATGCAGGGTCGTAAAACCCGTGCCATTGGTATTGATGGCGAACACCGTGCCATTGCCTCCAATGCCGCCTTGCTCTGTCGTCCCATACAGTCGGTTGCCCGATAAAATCAAACAGGCATACGGTTGCGCCCCGTCGCTATTGGTGCCATAAGGAGCCACCGGGAAGTTATGCAGAATCGTAAAACCCGCACCATCGGTATTGACGGCGAACACCGTGCCTAAGCCCGAACTGCCGCCTTGATATGTCGTTCCAAATAGGGTGTTGCCCGATAAAATCAATCCGGCCTCCGGATTAGCTCCTTCGTTGCCAATTAAAAAGGTATTCAGTTTCGCAAAACCCGTGCCATCGCTGTTGACGGCGAATATCGTGCCGTAGGCTCCGCCCCCTCTGATCGTCTTCCCATAAAGCGTTTTGCCCGATAAAATCAATCCGCCAACCGGCTCACCTCCGTCGCTGCTTAAAGCGAAACTATGCAGATTCTTGAAACCCGTGCCGTTGGTGTTAATGGCAAACACTGTGCCGTCGCCCTAACCGCCTTGATCTGCCGTCCCATACAGGGTGTTGCCCGATAAAACCAATCCGGCCTCCGGATTAGCCCCGTCATTGCCGCCAGTGAAATTATAAAGATTGGTGAAACCGCTGCTGTCGGTATTAATCTTGAACACCGTGCCATCGCCCGAACTGCCGCCAGTAATCGCCGCCCCATACAGGGTGTCGCCCGATAAAAGCAGTTGGCCAAACGGATTAGCTCCCTCGCTGTTGGTCACGCTGGGAAACGAACCAGTGCCCGCCGTGAAACTATGCAGGGTCGTGATGTTCTGCGCCGGCGCACGGCCTGTCAGCAGCAAGTTGAGGCTGACAATCAGCGCGGGCAGGAGGAATAGATTTTTAATGAATGTTTTCATGGGATGAATTTCTGATTACTGGCTTAACCGGTAAAACCGCTGCGTGTCGGAGATGGGATTGGTCACGGTGTTCAGTCCGCTGACGACAGCCGACGCTGGAGAAACGGTATTCCAACCCGCCGGTGAAACGAGATTCGTGGTGGATTGCAAAGTGACCTCGGGGGCATAAGTCGGCCACGTCAAAATCACATTCGTTCCCGAAGGAGTTATTGTCAGTGGCGGCGGCGGCAACGAAAGACTGAACACCGTGCCGCTGCCAGAACTGCCGCCACCATACGTCGTCCCATACAGGGTGTTGCCCGACAAAATCAAATCGCCAACCGGAACAGCTCCGTCGCCATTGATAGAAGGATAAGCGCCAGAGGTTGCCGTGAAATTATAAAGATTCGTAAAACCCGTGCCATCGGTGTTGACGGCGAACACGGTGCCACTGCCCGAACTGCCGCCATACTCCGCTGTCCCATACAGAATGTTACCCGATAAAATCAAACCAGCAACTGGATCAGCTCCGTCACTGTTCGTATAAAGAGGACCGGAGGGCGCCGCGAAACTATGCAGGTTGGTAAAACCCGTGCCATCGGTGTTGACGGCGAATATCGTGCCAGCGCCGCCCGTGCCGCCGCTCCTCGCTGTCCCATACAGGGTGTTGCCTGACAAAATCAACCTACTACCAGGATTGGCTCCGTCGCTGTTGATATAAGTTGGATAGCCAGTGTTGGTCGTAAAAGTATGCAGGTTCGTAAATCCCGTGCCGTCAGCGTTAATGGCAAACACCGCGCCACTCCCGAAGCCACTACTCCCATAACTGCCGCCACCATCCGCCGTCCCATACAGAATGTTGCCTGATAAAATCACGCTCTGTGGATAAGCTCCGTCTGTGTCGCCAGTGAAACTATGCAGATTTGTGAAGGTCTGCGCCGTCACCAGACCAGCCGGTAGCAAGGCGAGACCAACTATCAGCGCGGGCAGGAGGAATGGATTTTTGCTGGATGGTTTCATGGGGTGGTTTTTGGTTACTGGCTTAAACGGTAAAACTGCTGTGTGCCGGAGATGGGATTGGTCACTGTGTTCTGTCCGTTCACCACAACGGACGACGGAGAAACGGTAGTCCACACCGCCGGTGAAACAAGGTTCGTGGTGGATTGCAATGTGAAGGTGAGTCCGGCGGCATTGGTCGGCCACGATAAAATAACATTGCCAGCGGAACGAATGATTCTCAGTTGGGGCGGCGAAGGCAGCGTAATGCTGAACACCGTGCCATTGCCCGAAAAGTCACCGCCCGAATTGTAGCCACCAGATGCCGTCCCAAAGAGGGTGTTGCCCGATAAAATCAATCCGCCAATCGGGTGCGCTCCGCCGCTGCCGCTGTTCAAAAAATTATGCAGTTTCGTAAAACCCGTGCCGTCCGTGTTGACGGCGAACACCGTGCCGCCGCCAGAACTGCCGCCATTAAACGCCTCTCCATACAGCGTGCTGCCCGATAAAATCAGTCCGGCAGCCGGATTAACTCCGTCGCTGCTGCCGGTGAAATCATGCAGTTTCGTAAAGCCTGTCCCATCGGTGTTGAGGGCGAACAATGTGCCAATGCCCGAACTGCCGCCCAGATCCGCCGCCCCATACAACGTGTTGCCCGATAAAGCCACGCCCGATGGACCCGCTCCGTCGCTGTTGGTAATGTTAGGCCAAGAACTAGAGCCTGCCGTGAAAGTATAAAGATTCGTAAAGCCCGTGCCATCGGTGTTGAGGGCGAACACCGTGCCAGCATTGCCCGAACTGCCGCCATACTCTGCCGTTCCATACAATGTGTTGCCCGATAAAATCAATTCAGTCGGAACATTTCCGTCGCTCCCAGTGAAACTATGCAGGTTCGTAAAACCCGTGCCATTGGTGTTAATCTTGAACACCGTGCCACCGCCCGAACTGCCGCCACCATACGTCGTCCCATACAAGACGTTGCCCGACAAAACCAAAGTGCAAGACGGATAACGTCCGTCGCCGTTGGTGTAATAAGTCTGGTCGAGCGCGGTGAAACTATGCAGGGTCGTAAAGGTCTGCGCCGTCACGCGGCCGGCAAGGATCAAGCCGAGGCAGATAATCAGCGCGGGCAGAAGCCTCGCCAAATTGTGGGAACGATTTAGGTCAATCATGATGTTATATTGAGTTGTCGGTGCGTTTTCAATGGGCGGGCCATTTTGCCCACCGTTAACCAATGCGAGATTCCGTCGGGAAAAGGGCAAAGAAAGTGAAATTAACGGCGGGAATTGTCGTTTGACTGCAAAGTTCACCGCGAGCAGTTGGTCATCATTTAATTCTTTTTCAATCGAAAGAACTGGCTCGAACCGGCCATGGAGTTGGTAGAGACGAAACTGCCATTATTGTTGACAGGAGCACTCAACACCGGATTCCAATTCGGATTGGTCAGGCTCGGGGTTGTTTCCAAACTAAATGTGCCCAATGCCACCGGCCAGCTCACCACCGCATTCGTGCCGACTGCCTGAATCTCCAACTTGGGGGTAAAAATTAAGAGACCGGGCTGGATCGCGAGAAAAAATGGATTGTCCAGGTTGCTGGCGTAAACCGAGGCGACGCCGCTTGACGTGAACATTTCAATCGAGCCAGGACCACTAGTGCCTCCGTTCGCCGCATAAAGGTTTCCCACACTGTCAAACGCAAGTCCTCCTGGATTATTCAACCCGGTGCTGGCTAACACCGAACCAACGCCGTTCGTGGCAAGCTTCACAATTGTATTCTTGGCATAATTCGCCACATAGAGGTTGCCGGCGAGGTCGAAAGCCAGGCCTGCCGGAGAGCCCAATAGACCGGAACTGGAAAACACGGAGGAAACGCCGTTCATCGTGAACTTCAGAATCCTGCTCGGCGAGACGATGGAGGCATAGACGTTGCCCGCGCTGTCACAGGCGAGGCCACCGGCAAAACTCGTCGTAGTGGCAAAAACCGAGGCCGTGCCGTCCGGTGTGAACTTCTCAATTGTGTGATCACCAGCGTTTGCCACAAAAAGGTTGCCCGCGCTGTCAAAAGTAATGCTTGCAGGAGAGTTCAAGCCATTGGTGGCGAAGACCGAGCCTATGCCGTTGGGATTGAATTTCTCAATTGTGTTGTTATCATAGTTAGCCTCAAAAAGATCGCCTGCATTGTCAAAGGCAATTCCCCATGGGCCGGCCACGCCATTCGTTGGTAGGCCAAACTCACCCGCGAAAATGGTGCCAACTTCGTTTGCCGTGAACTTCTCGATATAGTTTTCGTTTTCAATTGAAACATAAACCGTGTCGGCCCGGGCGCAATTCCCGCCCAACAAAACGGCGCTTGCCGCCACAAGGCAGAGAGAGTTTTTTATCGTCATAATTTTGATTTGTTTTTTTGCGACTGATTCGTCCCACCGTTAAGCAATGCGAGATTCCGTCGGGAAAAGGGCAAAGAATTTTGAAGAGGGAATCAGATGCGCGGCGCGCGAATTCTTGCCGACTGCGGCTAAAATCAGCGCTCCTTCTGTTGGGGCGGCGGAGCCGGTGTCGGAGGCGCCTCCGGCTTCACTTCAGTCTGCCGACTAAAGTCCAATTTGGCCAGCGCCGCCGCATCGCCCTGGTCCGTCAACACGGCTCGGAGAAGATCGGGGGCATCTTGCCGTGCCGAGGGTTCAATGTGATTGGGGATGCGTTGACAAATGGCCACTGCTTCCTCGGCGAGCGCGCGGGCTTCGGCCAACTTGCCTTCGCGACGAAGGATGCCGCCCAGGTCCAGGATGAAGAAGACCGTGTCGGGATAGTCTGTTCCCTCCTGGGTTCGGGCAATCGTCACCGCTGCGCGAAAATGGATTTCAGCTTCTGCCAGTTTGCCCTGCTTTGAAAGGACGCGGGCGAGGCTGGTTTCCGCCCATACCTGACGATAGTTTTTTCCTGCGCCCTCCGTTCTCTTCATGATATCAAGTCCCTTGCGCAAATAATTCACAGCCTCGTCAATCCTGTTTGTTGAATCACTTAACAAACGGCCCAACTGAGAATAATCCTCGCCCGTGTAGGGATGCTCGTCGCCATGGATTTTGCGGCGTATGGCCAAGGCTTCTTGTTGGACCGCCGCGGCTTCATCGCTCCTTCTTTCCATCCCAAGCAAAGTCGCCAGCGCGTAAAGATTCCAGCCCACCTCGTCATTGTCATTCCCAAGCTGTTTCCGGCGTATCGCCAAACTCGCACGATAAGCGGTTTCGGCTTCCACCAGTGTGTCCTGGCGGTGCCGGAGAACATCACCCAGATTCATTAACGCCGCGCCTTCCTGCGCACTGCCATTGCCGCGCAGTTTTCTTTCCATGGTGATGGCCTGCCGGGTGATCCGCTCGGCCTCATTGTTTTCACGAAGAAACATCAACGCCCAGCCCTCTTCGACGAGGGCATCGGCCACAGGTATGTTTTCCTCGCCAAAGTTTGCGCGAGCCAATCGCAATGCCTCCCGCGCGTTCTCCTCCATTTTTTTATAAAGCTGTAAATCCATGTAAACCTGCGTTAGCGAGAACCGCAGTTCGAGCTCCACTTCCGGCTGGTCTTTGAGATCCACGCCAATCCGTTCGCCGGTTTTGTCAACGATCTCGCGCAGCATGGTGGTATCACGACTCAAGGCCACACTCGGACCGACGCCTTTCAGCATGTCTTTCAAGAACAGCGCCACCTGCTGACTCTTGGCGGCTTCGGTCTGGGCTTTTTTTTCATCGGCTTCAGCCTGCTTGCGGAGCCGGATTTGTTCCCGCTCCGCGCGTGTTGCTCTGATTGCCTGTGAGGTGCTCACCACCACGCCAATCACCAGCACGATTGCGATAACCGCCATCGCCGCAAACGCGCCTTTATTTCGCCGCACGGCTTTTTGCAGGCGGTAAATTCCTTTGGGCGGGCACGCGTTGACCGGTTCGTTGTTTAGATGCCTTTGAATGTCCGCTGCGAAGCCGTTGGCCGTTTCGTAGCGGCGAGCGCGGTCTTTTTCCAATGACTTCATCACGATCCAATCCAAGTCGCCGCGCAGGAGATGAATCAGTTTGGGCGATTCAGTCTGGCGATGTCTGGCCGTGGTCGTCCGTTCCGCATCGAACATCGTGCTCAACCGCGTGGAAGGTTTCGGCGGCTCAATTTCCAGGATCGTGCGGCGCATTTCATCCAGCCCGGACTGAAGCAATTCCTTCGCATCGAAGGGAGTTTTGCCCGTGAGCAATTCGTAAAGCAATACTCCCAAGCTGTAAATGTCGCTGCGCGTGTCAATGTCCAGGCTCGTCATCACCGCCTGCTCGGGGCTCATGTAGGCCGGTGTGCCGATGAATTGCTCGAACGCGGTGAAGAGGGTGTGATCGGTCAGCCGTCCTTGCGTGGCCTTGGCGATGCCGAAATCAATCACCTTGGGCACGGGCACGCCGTCGTTGACGGTGACGAGGATGTTCGAGGGCTTGATGTCGCGATGGATGATTCCCTTTTGGTGCGCGTGTTGGATGGCCTGGCAAACCTGGATGAACAGCTTGAGCCGATCTTCAGTGGAAACTTTGTTCTCGTCGCAGTATTCGGTGATCTTGATTCCGCGCACCAGTTCCATCACAAAGTATGGCCGTCCCGTTTCAGTCGCGCCTGCATCCAAAACTTTCGCAATGTTTGGATGATCCATCAGCGCCAGCGCCTGTCGTTCGGCTTCAAACCGTGCGATGACGCTTTTGGTGTCCATGCCGAGCTTGATGACTTTGAGCGCGACGCGGCGGCGAACCGGCTCCTCTTGCTCGGCCATATAAACGACCCCGCAACCACCTTCGCCAATTTGTTGGAGCAGCTTGTATCGGCCAATCTTGTCGCCGGGTTTCTCGGTGAGCGGCATGTTGACCGGGGCGGTTCGCTTGAAGTCGAGACCTGCCGGTGGTGCTTCGAGGAAATTCTCCGCTTGCTCATGCGCCCGAAGCAACGCCTCCACGCGCTGACGCAAGACGGCGTCGCCCGCGCAGGCCTTGTCCAGATAGACGGCGCGTTCCAGTCCACGGAATTCCAGCGCCGCGTTCAGGATGGTCACTTCGGGATGGGTTGGCTCGCTCATGACAATTCGATTGTCTATCAGGCAATGCGGAAAAAAGAAGTGAAAAGGACGAAGATTCCGGCATTTTTTGAACATTCAATATTTGCCGCCAACATCGCCGTGGCGATGAACTGCGGCCAGATCAAGACCGGTTCCTTGAGCCGCACCGACCGCACCGCGAAATATAATCAATTGCTCCGCATCGAACAACTGCTCGGCAAGAATGCGGTCTATGCCGGCACCAGCGTGCTGCCGAAGGGACGTTAATCGTTCGTTAAAAAATTCAAAACCGGAGGTCAGGCAACTGGCTTCTGGTTTTTTTGTTGAACAACCAAGCAACCAAGAAACAAAGTGATTGGCCCCGGCTTTGTTACTTTGTTCCTTGGTTGTAAAAAACTCCGCATTCTTTCGCCTTCAATAACCCTGTTTCATCAGCCAGTAGACCAGCAGCATGGTGGCGATGGAAGCCAGCGTCATCGGCAGGGCCGGCAAAAAACACGCGAACGACATCGCCACGCCGCCCGCAAACGGAATCGCCGATTTCTGCCGCCAGCCATAAATCAGATAGCCGCCGCCAATCCCGCCCCACAGCACCGACGCCCAGAGACTGTTGGAATCCAAGTTTAACAAGTCCATGCCGGAACTGTGCCGCAACTTCGCGCCGCTTGCCACGGCAAATCTCTGTGGTAGATTTTTACTGTGAGCAATTTCTTCCGTCCCAACCTTAAACGCACTGGCCGCATCGCGCGCGGCGTCATCGGCACGCTCTGCCTCATCGCCGGCATCATCACCGTGGACTACACGTTATGGCTGGGACTGGTTTTGGTGGCGGCGGGGTTGTTCGCCATCTATGAAGCGTTGAGCGGCTGGTGCCTCGCCCGCGCCTGCGGCATCAAGACGAAGATCTGAAAAGTGAAATCGTAGGAGACGACGTGAGGAGTCTCTAATTAATTTCAGTTTTTTAGTCAGAGTCTCGTTACCTCGACTCCTACAAAATCAGGCAAACGCCCCGAACAACGCCTGCATCTCCTCGTCCACCTGCGATTCGTCCGCAAGTGTCTGCGAAATCTCGTCACGCAACAACTGCCGGTAACGCTTCCGCAGCCGATGCACCGCCACGCGCACCGCCGTTTCATCCATGCCGAGTTTCTTTGCGGCGTCGGTGTGCGACAACGCGCCTTTGCCGGCGGTGAGAAAAATTTTCAATTGCTCGAACAACTTCGCCTTGCCGTCCGCCGCACATTCCTGCTGCAAACGTTCAATCACTTTGGCGAGCAACGCCAAAGCCCATTCGCGGTCGAACGCTTTGTCGGGACTCGGCTCGGCGGTGGCGGCAACTTGAAATTTCGTATCCGCCGTCTGCCAGTCGAGCGACAACGGCGTCACGCCGCCGCCGCGTTTTTGCGCCTGCGCCTTGTCCCATTCATTCGCGAGAAAATGTTTCAGCGACGCCAGCAGGAACGCGCGGAATCGTCCCCGCTCGGCCCTCAAACCGGCGAGATAGTTTTTCCCCAGAAACCGCGCGAAAAATGCCTGCACCAAATCCTCTGCATCTTCTTTGTTGTGTCCGCGTCGCCGGACATAGGCGTAAAGCGGAAACCAATAACTGCGGCAAAGTTCCTCCAGCGCGGCATCCGATTGCGGCGTGTGACGTTTGCCCGCCGCGAGCACGACCGTCCAATGCGTCGTGGCGAAGATGTCGCCCGGCGCGGTCGAGGGCTGGTTGGAATGTTCGGAGATCAATTATTGGTTTCCGAACGGCGGAATGGTAACTGATCCAGTTTTTGTGTTAGATATTATTAGGCCTTTTTCCATTAGTTTTTTACGAACTTTTTCTTCCGCATCGCTCACCGCCGATTTCAGCCGCGCGTCGTCAAGAACCGCGCTGGCTTCATCGCGGATTTTTTCCGCGTCGGCTTTGTGACCGGTGGCGACGAGAATTTCCACCAGCTTGCACACCTGTCCGACAAAATTATTGGTTGCCATCTGCCCCATGTCGGGCGGCGTGAACGCACCGACGCGCAAACGCGGCACCAGCACGGGATATTGTTTTCGCATTTCCTCCATGCGCTGCTGCGATTCTCTTTGCACCTCCAGACCACGGCGGAATGACTCGAAGTGCGTTTGCGGATCGCCGATACAATTCAGGCACAACGAATATTCGCCCTTTTGCATCAGCAAATCCTCCGCGTAATAATAGCAGTGTCCAGCCAGTTGTTTGTTCTTTTGATGGATGGTATGGAACACCGCCAGCGTCGCGTCGTCATCCTGCAATTCCCGGTTGAGGTTTTGCACTTCTGAAAACAATTTGGCATAGCCCCGGCCTTCGGAAAATTCGCGGACATCATAATCCCGGATTTCGATCAATGCCTGTTTCGCCTTGGGATAGCGTCGGCCCAGTTCCGCCCAGTTCATGATGCCGAAGGACAAGCGCACCGGATCTACCTCCCCATATTCCAACGCATGATTGAAATACCAGATTTGACGTTGCAACGCCTCCTCGTAGTGGTTTTGTTCCATCAAGGTTTTGATCTCATCCCGGATTTTCTGCAAATCCGGTTTCTCGCCCGGTGCCAGCGTGGGCGACCACATTTCTGCGGCCGCGTGCCATTCGAAAGAATTGGTGCGTGCAACAATCGTGCTGGTGGCCATGATGGCGGGAAGCCCGGTGGCGGGATCAACGACGTTGAGGCTGCCGGTGGCCATTGGCAGTCCCGTAGCCGGATTAATTCCACCGCCGCGTGGTGACTGTTTGCTCAAGCCAGGTTTTTTGTCCGGGGCCGGTGGTGGCGATGGTAACTCAATTGGCACCTTCGGTTCAATCGTCAGTCGTAAACCTTCGTTCAATCGTTTGTCTTTCGCCGCTTCCAGCATTTTCTTCGCGACCTCGTCCGCCTGTCCAGAATCCACGATTTTCTGCGCCCACTCTTCGGCCTGCACAAATTTTCCCTGAAGCAGATACAGCCGCGCTAGGCCGAACCAGGCCGCCGTTGCCTGCGGCGCGGCCTTGAGCAAAAAATTTTCCGCGTCGTTGTATCTTCCTTGCGACAAATAAATCTGGCCCAGCCCGTTCAGCGCCGCCGGATGGCTTGGCTCCAGCGAAACAACTTTCTGAAATGCTTTTTCCGCCTCATCGCTTTTGCCGGCATTGAAAGTCGCCCAGCCGAGTCCGTTCCACGCGCCCGCGTCGCCGGGCGCGAGTTGGACGGCCTGCTGGAATTTTGTCGCGGCTTCGTCCAGCTTGCGCGCCTGCCAAAGCTGCCAGCCTGCTTGGGTCAGTTGCGCTGCGTCGCCGGTCGTCTGGATTGTTTGCACCAGCTTGTAACGAAGTTTTACGCCCCGCGGGTTGTCGGTGAATCCGGTGACTTGTAAAAGGCCGCGTTTGCCCAAAGGAGTTTGGAAAGCGAACAATTGTGGCAAGTCGCCAGCACCTGATGCCGTAACAGTTTCCCCAAGCGTTACGTCGCTTGACCCCGCAGTGGCGTCGTCCAGACCCATTTTCTTGTCCCAGTAATCAGTCCCGGCGGGCAGCGGCCAGATACGCGTGCTGGTTCCGGCCAGCATCGTCGGGTGTGCCTCGGTTTGAGGAACGACCATAACGCCGGTTGGCAGTAAAGTTACCGCCCAATCCCAAGGTGTTTCCATTTCCGGCGTTACTACAATCTTTCCGGAATCCAAGTCGAGACAATCGGAATAACCTTTGTCGTGAATGGGCAACGTCAGTTCGATTGCCGGGCCGAATGCAGGGTTGGTGGGCATCGTGAACTGGATCACCGGGCCGAATTTTCTGGCAGCCTCTTCCCGCTGCTGTTGAACCAGAGCCGCTTTTCGTTCGCGGATGATGTTTGGAATAACCGAGCCTACCAGCACAATACCAAACAAAATCGCAACCACCGTCAGCACCGTCACTCCGAACCATTTCCAGTAACGGTTGGGTTTCTTCTCATATCCCGCTGGTCGGATGAGATAGCCGATGGCGAGCCATTCGCCGCTGGCTTGCTTGGCGAACGTCACCTTTTCTGTCGCCGCGAGTAGGCCATCAAAGGCAGTTTCATACTTCGCCTCAAAACGCGTTCCGGCGGCGGTGAATTGGCCGGAGGTCAGTTTGCGCGAAATAACTTTGCCGAGCGGATTCCGAATTTTCTGCAACCGGCTAATCCATTCGTCCTTCGCCATCGCTCGTTGGAAATACGGCGCGGCAGTTTCCCAGCTTCCCGCGTAATTTCCGTCGTCCATCAACGCCAGCCATTCTTCCATGTTCACCGGGCAATTCACGTCGGGCTGGACTTCAAGCGGTGTAGCAGGAAGCGGCACGCCTTTGCACGTGAGCGTCCAGACGACCAGCCGACTCGACAGGTAGCTGAACGCGATGAACAACGCAAAGATTAGTCCCGTCGCGTTTTTTTCAAACACGATGGTTTCCAACCCAATCGGTTTTGCTCCTGCCGCGACCATTCCCACCGCCTGACCAAAGGCCAGACTCAACAGCCCGACTGACTGAAGCCCGGCAGAAATTATACCCGTAGTCAGGAATCCCACCGACAGCAGGCCGACTGAAATGACGCCGCCAGAAAAAATTCCCGTGGACAGCAATCCGACCGACCGGATTCCCAATGCTATTACGCCGATGGCTGTTTGTCCAAGGGCGACGATGCCGATGGCCGTTGGCCCGAACGCGACGACGCCTTTGGCAACGCGCGGTGCGCTTGTTGCCGGATCAATGCCGGAAGCCACATGGACAAGCGGCAGGCCAAAGATGGTTTGCTTCGAGCGGTAATTTCGTCCGGTATTTTCTGTTTGAGCCTCCTCACGTCGGCTGCTACCGGGCAGTTCGTTAACAGATTTGCCGGACGCTGAATCGGTTACCTTTGCGGCTGCCTGACGAATTGCAATCAACCATTCGGCGACACACTTATTCGCCGCCCATGGCAATGGTGTCCGATATGGAG
>Ga0075520_1001041_pt1 | contig 13043 bp, 11 predicted proteins | sample NGEPerB_FD_75100 | JGI IMG/M metagenome (GOLD analysis project Ga0075520, IMG submission 75100) | Arctic peat soil microbial communities from the Barrow Environmental Observatory site, Barrow, Alaska, USA - NGEE PermafrostAB12-B | ecosystem: Environmental > Terrestrial > Soil > Wetlands > Peat ... | reverse complement strand
TACTTCCTCAGCGACATCGCCTACCACCGCGACAAGATGGACCGCGGCTTCGCCCACATGATCGACATCTGGGGCGCCGACCATCACGGCTACGTGCCGCGCATGAAGGCGGCGTTCACGGCGCTGCCGCCGCATCAGCCCGACAGGCTGGAGCTCATCATCGGGCAGATGGTCAACCTGCTCGAGAGCGGCGAGGCCAAGCGGATGAGCAAGCGCCGCGGCGACATCGTCACGGTCGACGACCTGATTGACGCGATCGGCGTCGACGCGGCCCGTTTCCTTCTCGTGGGCCGCTCCCACGACACCACGCTTGAACTCGACATCGACCTGGCGGTGCAGCAATCCAACAACAACCCGGTGTACTACGTGCAGTACGCGCACGCGCGCATCTGCAGCATCCTGAGCAATCTGGAGGCGTCGGGCGCGCGGCCGGCGCGAGAGGCCGGGCCGGCCGGCGAAGCCCTGCCGGCCGTCAGCGTCGACGTCCACGAGCGCTCGCTGCTGCGCGCTCTCGCCCGCTTCCCGGACGTCCTGGTCTCGGCCGCCGACCAGCGCACTCCCAACCGTTTGCACACGTATCTCGGTGAGCTTGCCGCCGAGTTCCACGTGTTCTATCGCAACTGCCGCGTCCTGAGCGACGACGCCGGCGTCACCGCGTTCCGCGCGGCGCTCTGCGCCGCCACGCGCGGCACCCTCGCGACGGGTCTGGGGCTGCTGGGAGTCAGCGCTCCGAAGTCGATGTAGGCCCCCGCTTCTGCGGCGGCCGCGACCGGCGCCTCCCGGCGGGCGCGGCTCAGGCGGGGGTCGTGATGCTCCGGTTCAGGCGGCGAACTTCTCGCGCGCCAGCGCGCGCAGCGCGTCGAACTGCTCCGGCGTCAGCTCGCGGTCGAGGTCGAGGAGCTGCGAGACGGCGACGTTGTACTGGCCCCGGAGGAGCCGGTCGACCACACTGTGGAGCACGGTGTTGACGACCTCGCGGCCCGGGATCGCGGGCGTATACAGGTAGGCGATCCTGGTCTTGTCCTGCGTGAGCAGGTGCTTCTTGACCAGGTTGTTCATCACCGTCATGACCGTCGTGTAGGCGATCTTGCGCCGCTCGCGCAGCGTCTCGTACACCTGCCGTACCGTGGTCGTGTCCAGCTCCCAGATCACCGCCAGGATGTCTGCTTCCAGAGAGCCGATGCCCGTGAAGGGCGCTCCCTTGGTGCTGCGAAGCCATTTCGGTTGCAGCGGTTCGTCCATCGCGACCCCCTATATAGCACGGTTGTAGCACGTCGAACGCAGAGCGCAGTACGTATGCGCTACTAGCCATACCCTTTCGCGGCAAAGTCACGCCCGCTCGCCGTACGCGGTGGGCGCGAGCCGCCGCGACCCGCGCCGCCTGGTCCGCCGGCCGCCGCCAGAGACGCCGGCCGCTGGAGTAGACTGGGCACTCTGTCCCGCAGGAGGTGCGTTTGTGACCGTCGCCGACGGACTGCTCAAGGACCTTTGCCTGGCGCCCGGTCCCTCGGGCTTCGAGGCTCCGCCGCAGGAAGTCGTACGCTCGCAGCTGGCGGCTCTCGGGACCGTGTTGGCCGACGCCCTCGGGAACGTGTGGCTCGCCGTCGGCCCCGGAGGTGCGCCGCACGTCGCGGTCGTCGCGCACGTGGATCAGATCGGCCTGATCGTCACGCATGTCGACGAGCACGGCTACCTCTTCGTCGACAAGATCGGCGGCGTGGCGCCCGTGCTCGTGCCCGGCCGTCACTTCGTGGTCCACGGCGCCGCCGGACCGGTTCAGGCCGTCGGCGGCAAGAAGCCATCGCACATCATCCCCATGGCCGAGCGCAACGCGGCGCCGCCGCTCGACGAGCAGTTTCTCGACATCGGCGCGGCGACGCGGGAGGACGCGCTGCGTCGCGTCGCCATCGGCGACCCGGTGACGTTCGCGCCGGACTTCGTCGAGCTCGCCCCGGGCGTGGTCGCGTCGCAGGCCATGGACGATCGCGCCGGCGTCTGCGCGATGATCCGCGCGCTCGAGCTCTACGCTGCCGACCCGGGGGCGGCGGAGCTCACCGGGGTGGCGACCGTGCACGAGGAGACCACCTGCATGGGCGCCAAGGCGCGAGCGCGGCGCATGGATGCCGACGTGGTGATCGTGGTCGACGGCGACTTCTGCAGCGACACGCCGGCGGCCGACGCCAAGCGGCTGGCCGGCGACGTGCGTCTCGGCGCCGGCCCGGTGCTCGGCCGCGGCGCCGGCAGCAACCAGAGGCTTTTCGCCCTGGCCCGCGAAGTCGCCGTGGCGGAGGGCATCGCAGTACAGATCAAGGCATATCCGGAAGCCTCCTCGACGGACGCCGACGAGCTCATGGCGACCGGCGCTGCGACGCTCTCGCTGAGCATCCCGATGCGCTACATGCACTCGCCGTTCGAGGTGGCGCACACCGACGACCTAGAAGCGACGGCGCTGCTGGTGGCCGCGCTCGCCCGCCGGGCCGGAGAAGTCTGGGCGGGTGACTCGTTCGAGCCGCGCGCCTGACGGGGCTGCGCTGCAGATCGGAGGAACCGTGAAGCTGTTCGTCGCCATCGATCTCGAGGGGATCTGTGCCGTGGTGTCCGAGCGCGACGCCGACCGGGACGGACGGGCCGCCGAGCTCGCCCGCCGGCACATGCGCGCGGACCTCGACGCCGTGCTCGCCGGCTGCCTCGCGGCCGGAGCCGCCGAGGTCGTCGTGTGCGACGCCCACGACGACGGTCGCAACCTCGACGCCGGCGGGTTGCCGCCGCAGGCGACGCTGGTGAGCGGCGGCGCGGGCCCGCACAGCATGATGCAAGGCATCGGCGCCGGCTTCGACGGCGCGCTCTTCGTGGGCTACCACGCGCGCGCCGGCACCGAGGCCGCGGTGCTCGAGCACACCTGGAGCTACAAGGTCTTCTCCGCCAGGTTCGGCGACCTCGAGGTCGGCGAGTTCGGGCTCGGCGCGCTGCTCGCCGGCCACTTCGGCGTGCCGCCGCTTTACGTGTCCGGCGACGACAAGACGGCGGCCGAAGTGCAGGCGCTCGCCCCCGGCGTGATGACGACGACCGTCAAGAAGGGCGTCACGCGCCTCTGCGCCGAGCTGTGCCCGCCGCAGGAGGCGCGGGAGCGCATGCGCGCCGACGCCGAGAGCGCCGTGCGGCGCCGCGCGGAGGCGCGGCCGCTCGTCTGGAACGCGGAGCCGCTCACGCTCACGTTCACGCGCGCCGAGTTCTGTGACCGTGCGGCGTCGTGCCCTGGGGTGAGGCGGCTCGACGGGCGTACGTTGGAGATCGCGGGGAAGACGTACGAGGAGATCTACCTCAGCTTCCTCGCCTGCGTCCGTCTCTCCGACCTCGAGGACTGAGACGCGGGGCTGGGGCGGGGGACTTCGCCGCATCCGCGGAGACTCGCCGGCTGCCGGGCCGCAGTTGCGGGGGGTGCCGCCGGTGTGGTCAACTACTGCGGCGGGCGGATGTAGTGTAGTTGGTAACACGTCAGCTTCCCAAGCTGAAGATCGCGGGTTCGAGTCCCGTCATCCGCTCCAATGCTCACCTCGCCGCGTTTGTCGTGGCACTTTCCCGCGTCCGGCCCCTCACGCGCCAGTTCGCCTGCCCTCTTGACTTCAGTCAGCCTTCCCTCCTGCCGATAGTTAGGGTATCCTAACTGTGAGCACTGGACGTCCTGTCCCCGACGATGAAGGCGTCCGTCCCGCGACTCCCAGGCGGAGGGTCATCGTGAGCAATCGCACGCACGGCATCGAGGAGTACCTCGAGGCGCTGTTCAAGCTGGAGCGCGGCGACGAGCCGGTGACGGTCAAGCGCGTCGCGGAGGAACTGGGCGTGGCGCCGCCGTCGGTATCTGAGATGCTGGGCAGGATGCGAGCTTCCGGGCTCGTCGAGGCGCCGGGCGAGGCGGGCGTGAAGCTCACCCCGGAGGGTGAGCTCGAGGGCGCCCGCCTGGTGCGCCGCCATCGTCTCAGCGAACGCTTCCTCGTGGACTACCTCGGCATGCCGTGGGACGCGGTCCACGACGAGGCCTGCAAGTTCGAGCACGTGCTGAGCCCGGAGGTCGAGGCCCGTCTCGCGCAGCAGCTCGGCGACCCCCGCACCTGCCCGCACGGCCACGCCATCCCGCAGGCGGACGGCTCGCTCGCCGAAGAGGAGCTCAGGCCGCTCTCGAGCTTCGCCGTCGGCGAGTCCGGCGTCATCGGCTGCATCGCCGAGGAGAGTGGCGACTTCCTGCGCTACCTCGCCTCTCTCGGCCTGCTGCCGGACACCCCGGTCGAAGTGGAGAGCGTCGCGCCGTTTGGTGGTCCCGTGCTCGTGCGCGTAGCCGGGTCCCAGTACGCGCTCGGGCGCGAGGTCGCAGGGAAGATCCTCGTGAGGGCGTAGCGCCGTGGCGACGGTCCTCAGGTCACGGCGCAAGGCTCGCACGGCGTCGGCAGGCGCGCCGGACAAGGGGCCGCGGCCGCTCGTCGTGTGCGTCGCCGGCAACCCCAACGTGGGCAAGACCTCGCTGTACAACGCGCTCACCGGCGCCGCAGCCGAGACCGCCAACTACGCCGGCGTGAGCGTCGCCGCGGCGTCGGTCTGCACGCACTGGGGCGAGCGGCGCGTGGAAGTCGTCGACCTGCCCGGCAGCTACGCGCTCGAGGGTCACGAGGGCGATCACATCGTCGCGCGCGAGGCGCTGATGGCGCGCCGGCCGGACGTCGTCATCGCGGTGGCCGACGCCACCAACCTGGCGCGCAGCCTCTACCTGCCGCTGCAGCTGCGCGACCTGGGCTACCGGGTCGCCCTCGCCGTCAACCTCTCCGACGAAGCTCGACGCCGCAAACGCGAGCCGGATCCACACGTACTGGCCGAGGAGATGGGCATCCCGGTCGTCCTCACCGTGGCGCCGCGCGGCGAAGGCCTGCCCGAGCTTCAGGTGGCGGCCATCGAGGTCGCGGCCATCGAGGAGTCTGACGAGGTCCCGGAGCACATCGCCGGGACGCCGTTGCTCGCCGACGTCGAACGGCGGCTGGGCGAGCTCGGCGGCGCGATCGCCGCCGCCGCCGGCGGCGTGGACCTGCCGGGCGGCCTCTCGCCGCGGGGCGCTGCGCTCGCGGTCCTCGAGGGCGACACGCGCATCGCCGACCAGTTCGCGCTGGTCGCGGACGGCGTACTCACGCCGGCCGACGACGGCCTCGCGATGGAGATCGCCAAGGCGCGCCACACGGAGGCGCGCCGGCTGGCCGCGGCCGCGCAGGCCCCGCTCCCCATAGCCGGCGCCGACACGTGGTGGCGGCTCACCACGTCGCCGCGCACCGGCATCCCCATCATGCTCGGCGTCGTGGCCGCGATGTTCACCACGCTGTTCGTCGTCGGGGACGTGGTCGCGCGCCTGCTCACGGCGGCGTGGACCGCGTGGATCTCGCCGGCGGTGATCGCCGCCGTGCACGCCGTCCTCGGCACCGGCACGGCCGGCAGGATCGTCCTCTGGGGAGTGGACGGCGGGATCCTCGCCACCCTCGCGGTCGGCATCCCCTACATCCTCACCTTCTACCTCATCCTCGCCGTCATCGAGGACTCCGGGTACATGAACGCGGCGGCCTTCCTCAGCGACCGCGTGATGCACCGCTTCGGGCTGCACGGCCGCGCGATCATGCCGCTGATCGCGGCCGGCGGCTGCAACGTGCCGGCCGTCATCGCGACGCGTACGCTCACGAACCCGCGCGAGCGCTTCATCGCCTCCGTGCTGGCCACGCTCACGCCGTGCAGCGCGCGGACGGCCGTGATCATCGGCGCCGTCGCCGGCGTGGCCGGCTGGCAGTACGCGCTGCTGACCTACGGCATCCTGCTCGTGGTGATCGTCGGCGCCGGCCTCGGGCTCAACCGGTTTCTGCCCGGCGACGAGAGCCCGATGGTGATGGAGATGTTCCCCTTCCGCCGCCCCGTCGTCCGCCAGGTGCTGCGCAAGACGTGGCGGCGCTTCCGCGAGTTCATCTGGGACGCCGCCCCGATCATCCTGCTGGGCAGCATGGCGCTCGGCGCGCTCTACGAGACCGGCCTCGTGTGGAAACTGGAGCCCATCCTGGCGCCGGTCGTCCAGGGCTGGCTGATGCTCCCGGCCGTCGCCGGGCTCACGCTGCTGTTCGCGATCCTGCGCAAGGAGATGGCGCTGCAGCTGCTCCTCGTCTTCGCCGCGGTGCAGGCGGGCGGCGCCGTGGTGAGCATCTCGAGCATCATGACGACCTCGCAGATCGTCACCTACGCGATCGTGAACGCCATCTACATCCCGTGCCTCGCGACCATCGGCGTGCTGGTCAAGGTCGTCGGCTGGAAGCGGACCGTCTGCATCAGCGCCGGGACGATCGTGCTGGCGCTCGCCGTCGGCGGCATCGTGGCGCGCGTGCTGCCGCTCCTCGGCGCCTGACACGCCGACCGACGGGACTTCGCGCCCCGTCGCGCGCGAGAGCTTCGCGCCCCGCGCGGTGGTAGACTGCGTTCCCGCAGGGGCCATCTGCATGACCTATTCCAACGCCCACATCCACCGCCAGGCTGCACGCCTGCTTGCGTCCGCCGGAGTCGCCCACGAACCGGTGGACCTTCGGCACGTCGTCAGCGCGCTCAACCTGGAACTCGTGGCGCGCGCCCACCTGCCCTTCAGCTCCGAAGCCGCGCTCGAGCCGCGGGGCGACGGCCACGCGATCGTGCTGAGCGGCGGCGGCAGCGAGCGCCGCCGCCGGTTCACGATCGCGCACGAGATCGGGCACTTCGTGCTGCACCCGGAGCTCGCGCGCCCGGAGCGCGGCGGCCACGTCACCGAGGCGGGTCGCATGGAGGAGCGCGAGGCCGACGCGTTCGCGGCCGAGCTGCTCATGCCGGAGCACCTGGTGCGGCAGGCGGCGCGCGAGCACGGGGCCGATGTGGACAGGCTCGCGGATCGCTTCGACGTGAGCCGCTCGGCGATGCGCACGCGGCTGCAGCGGCTCGACATCCTGGAGCGGCGCGGGTCGTAGCGACCGTGGCCGTTCTCACCCGGCCTGCTCCACCACCCACTCGATGGTGGCCGCCGCGACCTCCGGCGAGCGGCCCGGCCCGTGGTGGCCTCCGCTCTCAAGCGCGATGAAGCGCGTCGGCGGCGCGAGTACGCGGGCGAGGCGCTCGCTGTGCGCGAACGGCACCGCCTCGTCGTCGCGGGCGTGGGCGAGCAGCACGCGCGGCATCCCCCGCGCGACCTCCACGAGATCGAGGCCGCGCAGGAACGGCCGCAGCGCGGCGGCGTCGAAGCGGCCCGAGTACTCGGTGGAGGGCGCTCCCGGCCCGGCGGGCGTCTCGAGCTCGTCGAGCCCGGCGAGGAGCGAAGCGCCGTCCGCCGGGCAGAGCAGCACGAGCGCGCGGAAGAGGCCGGGGCGCGCCCGCGCCGCGAGCAGCAGGAAGCAGCCGCCCATGCTGGCGCCGCGCGCCGCGAGCCACGGCGCCCCGCTCGCGGCCAGTAGCGCCTCGCCGGCGGCGGCCGCGTCGCGCCACCCGTCCGGGCCGAGCACGCCGGGGCTCTCGCCGTGGCCGCGCACGTCGAAGGTGAGCGCGGCCAGCCCGGCCGCCGCGGCCTGCTCGCCCATCAGGGCGTGGTGCTCCTTACGGCTGCCGGCGCCGTGACACACGAGCAGGGCGCCGCGGGGAGGGCCGGACGGCCGGTAGAGAAGGCCGGCCAGCGCGAGGCCGTCGGACTCGATGGTCAGCGGTTCGGGCGGCGGTGTCGGCTCGGCGTCCACTCCCCGAGTTTAGCCGACCGCCGCCGGTGTGATGTACTACCGAGATTCGCGCGACTCATCCCGGGCGGCACGCACGCCCGCAGCCCCCGTACGGAGGTCTCATGCACCAGGTCAACGTGGGCCACAAGACCCTGGCGGACTACAGGTCCATCGTCCCCAAGGAGCTCATGGCCGAGATCGACGGGCTCGCCGCCGGGCTCAAAGGCCGTCGCGTCCTCCACGTCAACGCGACGGCGTTCGGCGGCGGCGTCGCCGAGATCCTCTACACGCTGGTGCCGCTCGTCAACGACGCCGGCCTCGAGGCGGAGTGGCAGGTCATCACCGCTCCGCCCGAGTTCTTCAACGTCACCAAGAGCTTCCACAACGGGCTGCAGGGGCACGCCGTCGACTTTCCCAAGGAGGCACAGGAGCTCTACGAGCAGGTCTGCCGCGACAACGCCGCCGCGCTCAACCACTTCTACGACTTCGTCGTCATCCACGATCCGCAGCCGCTTGCCATCCGCGACTTCGTGACGCGCAGCCAGGACCGTTCCACGTGGTGGATCTGGCGCTGCCACATCGACACCTCCACGCCGGACCGCGGTCTCTACGACTACCTGCTGCCGTCCATCAACCGCTACGACGCCGTCATCTACACGCTTCAGGACTACGTGCCCGAGGGGCTCACCGTGCCGGTGCGGGCGATCGCCCCCACCATCGATCCGCTGGCGCCCAAGAACATGAGGCTGGCGCCCGAGGACGCGGCCTACATCGTGCGCCAGTTCGGCATCGACGTGGAGCGCCCTCTGCTGCTCCAGGTCTCGCGCTTTGACCCCTGGAAGGACCCGCTCGGCGTGGTGGACGTCTATCGCACAGTCAAGGAGAGTCACCCCGGCCTCCAGCTCGCCCTCGTCGGCTCCATGGCCAGCGACGACCCCGAGGGCTGGGAGTACCTCGAGAAGGTCCTCGACTACGTGGGCGAGGATCCGGACGTGTTCGTGCTGTCCAACGTCGACAACGTGGGGTCCGTGGAGATCAACGCCTTCCAGAGCCACGCCGACGTGATCGTGCAGAAGTCGACGCGCGAGGGCTTCGGCCTGACGGTCACCGAGGCGCTCTGGAAGGCGCGGCCGACCATCGGCGGCGACGTGGGCGGCATCCCGCTGCAGATCACGGACGGCGTCGACGGCTATCTGGTGGACTCCATCGCCATGTGCGCCGAGCGCTGCCTGCAGGTGCTCGCCGACCCCGAGAAGCACCACCGCATGGCGCTGATCGGCAAGGAGAAGGTGCGGCGGGAGTTCCTCACGCCGCGCCTGCTGCGCGACGACCTGCGGCTCTTCACGGACCTGCTCGCGGGTAAGATACAGTCCTAGGACGGCCGGGAGCCCCGTCGCTCCCCGCCGACACCACCGGAGAGGGGGGCGGCATGGACAGAGGCGCGCGCGGAGAGCGGCATCTCGTCGTGGCCGCCAACCGCGGCCCGGTCTCCTTTCACAGCGACCCGTCGGGCGAGCCCATCGTCACGCGTGGCCTCGGCGGCCTCGTGACCGTCCTCACCGAGGTGCTGCGCGAGCACGACGGCACCTGGATCGCGACCGCGCTCGGCGACGAGGAGTCCCGCCTCGCGGAGCCGGCCCGCTCCGTCGACGTCGAGCTCGACGGCGACACGTACCGCGTGCGCTACGTCTCTGTAGCGGCGGACGTCTACGACAAGTACTACAACATCGTCGCCAACCCGATCCTGTGGTTCATCCAGCACTACCTCTGGGACCTCGGGCGGCACCCGGACATCTCGCCCAACGAGCGCGACGCCTGGGAGAACGGCTACGTCCCGGTGCAGCGGCTGTTCGCCGAGGCGATCGTGGACGAGGCCGGCGCCGGCCGGGCCGGGGGCGCCGGCGGGACTCAGGGCGCCGGCGGGGCGGCCGGCACGGCCGCCGGGTCCGGCGCGCTCGTCATGCTGCACGACTACCATCTGTACGGGGTCGCGCCGCTGGTACGCAAGGCTCTTCCCGGCGTCTTCCTGCAGCAGTTCGTGCACATCCCCTGGGCGCAGAGCGACGCGTGGCTGGTGCTTCCCAAGGACATGCGCGACGCCATCTTCGAGGGGCTCCTCGGCAACGACATCGTCGCCTTCCACACGCCGCACTACGCGCGCAACTTCCTCCAGGGCTGCGTCGACCTGCTCGACCTCCCGGTGGACCCCGAGCGCCTCACGGTCACGGTGGGGGACCGGGAGGTCTGGGTACGCGCCTACCCCGTCTCCATCGACCCGCAGGCGCTCAGGAAGGCCGCCGGAGCGCAGCGCGTGGCGGCCGAGGAGGCGGCGCTGCTCGAGCGCCGCCGGGAGTTCCTGCTCGTGCGCGTCGACCGCCTCGACCTCAGCAAGAACATCATCCGCGGGTTCCTGGCCTTCGACCGTTTCCTCGACCTGCACCCGGAGTTCCTCGACCGCATCACGTTCCTCGCGCTCCTGCAGCCCTCGCGCGAGGACGTCGAGGAGTACGTCACCTATCGCGAGCGCGTGATGCGCACCGTGGAGCAGATCAACACCAAGTACGGCAACACGGACTGGATGCCGATCGACGTGCGCATCCAGGACAACTTCCCGCAGACCCTGGCCGCCTACCGGCACTACGACGCGCTCATGGTCAACGCCATCTTCGACGGCATGAACCTCGTCGCCAAAGAGGGGCCGATCCTCAACACGCAGGACGGCGTCCTCATCCTCTCCGAGAACACCGGCGCCTTCGAGGAGCTCGGCGCCTTCGCGCTGGGCGTCAACCCCTTCGACATCGAGCAGCAGGCGCAGGCGATCCACGAGGCCTTGACGATGGACGCCCAGGAGCGGCGCACGCGCAACGAGGCGATCCGCACCGTCGTGGACGTGAACAGCGTGGAGCGCTGGGTGTCGGCGCAGTTCGCCGACATCGCCGAGAAGCTGGACGCAGCCGGGAGCTGAGCGTCCCGCCGCCGGAGCTGGCGTCCCGCGGCCCCGCTCGCCGCGGCCGCCGCCGGCCGTTTGACCAAAGTCAGGTTCCGGAGCCGCCCTCCACGGCTACCATCGAGATGCAAGCTACTGGCTCCGCGACGCCTTCACGGCGTCGCGACATGGAGGGGCCCCGTGATCATCGAGGTACTGGGCGTCGGCGACGAGCGCAGCGACGAGCTGGACGCCGTGGTGCAGGATGCGCTCGAGCCGGGCCTTCGGGCGGCCGGTGTCACCGTCCGCAGGTTCGACGACCCCGCCCGCATGATCGCCCGCGGGATCCGGCGCGTGCCCGGGCTCGTCATCGACGGCAAGGTCGTCTGCCGGGGCCGCGTGCCGACCGCCGCGGAGGTCCGTGAGTGGCTGGCCGCCGCCGCGCAGAAGGCCGGCGGCCCTCCCGGCTGACCGGCCGGCCCCGGTGCCGCTCAGGCGCGCGGGTAGCTCAGCACGGTGATCAGCGTGTAGATGAGCATGAGTCCGGCCACCCCCAGGACGGCGACGCGCACGCCGCGGAACTTGAAGCGCTGGCCGAGGGCGATGAGGAACAGCACGGCGGCCAGCAACACCGTGATGCGCACGTAGTGCTCCGCCCGGTCGCGATCTTCGACGCCGGCGGTGAACGCGTCGCTCGCATGCCCGTTCAGGGCGTTGGCCTGGGCGGCTAACGGGTCCTTGTACTCGGGCATGAAGCGCGGCCCCGCCGGCGCGGCGGAGTTCGTGAGGGGGTTTGTCTTGAGCCAGGCGTTGAAAGCTACCGCGTAGTTCGGCGTGAAGCGCCGGGCCATGATGGCGGCCAGCTTCGTGTCACCGGTGGTGGCTGCCTGCAGCCACGTGCCCAGCGTCTGGGTGTTGTAGATCAGCTGCTGATTGCTCGTCAGTTGGAGCGTGTTGCCGTTGGCTCGCAGCCGGGACGAGGTGGCGTACTCCCGCGCGCTCGCCCCGTCCCACGTGGCCGCCTGATACCCGCTCCAGGCCGTCAGCACCGCGACGAGGGCCAGAAGGACCGCCTCGAGGATCTCCACCGATTCGAGGCGGAACCTGCTCTGCGGCTCCGGCGCGCCGTGGTGCCCGCCGTGCTCGCTCAGGTGCTGGGCGATCTCCGCGTTGACGTTGGCTTCTGGCATCGTTACCTCACCGTCATCCGAGGGGCCGCGGCCCGGCGTGCGGCCGGCCGCGGCGTCCCGGCTCTGCTCGCGGATGCTCTTACCCGAGAAGCCGCCGCGCAAGACGCGGGTGGCGCTTGCGCGCGATGCTCATCGCGCAAGGCGGTCCCACTACGCTCAGTTCTTCAGCCGCTCCCTTGCCAGCGCCAGGTACTCCTCGGCGACGTCGATGCCCACGGAGCGGCGTCCCAGCTCGCGCGCCACCAGCATGGCGGTGCCCGTGCCGCAGAACGGGTCGAGCACGACGCCGCCGGGCGGGCAGGTGGCGAGGATCGGGACGCGGCAGAGATCGGCCGGGAAGGCCGCGAAGTGCGCTTCCCGGCCCTGCGTGTCCTCGGGCATGATGTCCCACACGTCGCCCGGCTTGCTCCCGCCTGGGTGGTAGCGCAGGACGCAGAAGCCGCGCTCGCGCAGCTCCCGGGCGCGGCCCGACACCGCCGGGGAGTCCGAGTGCGTGGAGCGCTGCTGGCCGCGGATGACGAGGCGGAAGTCGGCGAGGCGGCCACCGGCGACCTCGGCCAGCGTGGCCTCGAGGGACGCGAGAGCGGCCGCCTTCTCCGTCGCGTCCAGGGCCATGCTGAGCTCGATCTGGCGCCGGTAGCGCACGCCGCGCACGCCGGTGGCGCTGATCACGGCGCCGCCCTCGATGCGCGCCGCGCCGGGGGCGCTTCGCACGGCGTCGTCGTCGTAATAGTAGCCGCGCGCCTGACGCACGAAGTGGAAGAGCAGCTCGTGCACATTGCGGAGCCGGTCGCGACTCCCGTCGGGTCCGCCCTTGACCTTGTGCCAGACGACGCTGTTGCGCAGGATCCAGCCTTGGTCGTCGGCGAGTGAGAACGCGACGCGCCAGGGGATGCCGAGCTGGCGCTTGCCGCGGTACGTGTCGCCGAGGTTGAGCCACAGCGAACCGGTCGGCTTGAGCACGCGCTGCACCTCGGCGAGGACGGCGCCGAGGGCCGCCACGTAGTCCTGCCAGCGGCCTTCGGCGCCGATGCCGCCGCCGGCGTAGCGCCGGTGACCGAAATAGGGCGGGCTCGTCAGGCAGCAGTCGACGGAGGCGCCGGGGAAGCGCCCGAGGACCTCGCGCGCGTCGCCGCAAAGGAAGAGGGGCTCGGGATGGGCGGCGACCCCGGCCTCGCGGAGGTAGTC
>Ga0075520_1001039_pt1 | contig 13060 bp, 10 predicted proteins | sample NGEPerB_FD_75100 | JGI IMG/M metagenome (GOLD analysis project Ga0075520, IMG submission 75100) | Arctic peat soil microbial communities from the Barrow Environmental Observatory site, Barrow, Alaska, USA - NGEE PermafrostAB12-B | ecosystem: Environmental > Terrestrial > Soil > Wetlands > Peat ... | reverse complement strand
TACTTTAATATCCTTTAAGAAATTAAAATGGTAAAATGATTCCTCAGTATTTTGACTATAGTACAATCTTGTTTTTTAAGAGCCAGCTAATATATGAAAAGTATTTATTGTACAACTGTATATATAATATCTATCATAAGAATTAGCAGTTCAACAAATACTGCATTTGAGGCGGAGACCCGACAACCAACATCACAGATATGCTGTCTATTCTTGGAATTTGGCAACGTGGCGTTAGACTTACCACCTATTTAAATGCCGTACACAAGTACCGCTGCTCTTTCAGCCATCAACTCAGATAGGAAGCCGGCCGGCAACCAATATAAAATAAAAAAGGAGTTGATTAATTCTAACTCCTTGTATTACAATTGTGATTCCGGTGAGACTCGAACTCACGACCCACAGCTTAGAAGGCTGTTGCTCTATCCAACTGAGCTACGGAACCAATATTTCAAAATTCCATAAAACTTCGACTCTAACGTCCGACCCATCCCGTGTACGCGGGATTGCTCTATCCAATCCCGAAAAACAGAAATCTCCGATTTCTTCGTTTTTCGAGGATCCTCGATTTGATAATGAAGTCATCCTGACTTCATTCAAATCGGGACTGAGCTACGGAACCAATATTTCAAAATTCCATAAAACCTCGACTCTAACGTCCGACCCATCCCGCGTACACGTGATTGCTCTATCCAATCCCGAAAAACAGAAATCTCCGATTTCTTTGTTTTTCGAGGATCCTCGATTTGATAATGAAGTCATCCTGACTTCATTCAAATCGGGACTGAGCTACGGAACCAATATTTCAAAATTCCATAAAACTTCGACTCTAACGTCGGACCCATCCCGCGTACACGGGATTGCTCTATCCAATCCCGAAAAACAGAAATCTCCGATTTCTTTGTTTTTCGAAGATCCTCGATTTGATAATGAAGTCATCCTGACTTCATTCAAATCGGGACTGAGTTACGGAACCCTTTTCAGGCTGCAAAAATACATTTTTTTTCAGTTTCTGCAACTGTATAACCAAATGTCATCTATTTATCAAGTCAGCACCTCGGGAACTTTCAGTTATTAAAGCCTCGATGGCGTGAAAAAAAAATGGAAATGAGTATAAGATGAAATGAAAAAAAGAGTAATCCTATTTAGCTGATATCATGAAATTAACCAGTCCTTTCTTATCAATAATCTGCCTTAACTTTTCCGGAAGAGGTTCAAATGTAAATGTTGATGATCCGACTATTATCTTTCCGCCGTCAAAATCAATATCTACATGATCACCAGGCTTATAAGCTTCCACAGCTTCCTTATGAACTATAAGCAATAATCCCTGGTTAATTGAAGACCTGTAAAATATTCTGTTCACTGATTTTACTATCACAGCTTTAATACCAATATGAGCCAATCCCACAGAAGGATGTTCCCGTGAACTGCCGCAACCAAAATTTTCACCCGCAATTATTATGTCCTCCTTTTTAACATTATTGCTGAATCCGGGATCAAAATCCTTGAAGAGCAAAGGGACAATTGCAGCAGGATCCGTACTTAATATATTATAGGTGTGTTTCCCTGCAAACATCTGATCAGTATTCAGGTTATCAACATCTGCATAATTCCAAACCGACTCTCTTCTCCTGTTTTCGCCTGGTTTTATTTCAAATGTCCTGCTCTGTGAAATTTTATATGGAAACTTTTCATTGCCCGGCTTTTCTCTGGGATCAGTTATAACACCTGTAAGTGCTGAATGGGCAACAGTTGCAGGAGACGCCAGGTAAATCTGAGCTTCCTTATTTCCCATTCTGCCCGGAAAATTCCGGTTTGCAGTAGAAATAACTGAGTGACCGTTTGCAGGGATACCCTGACCGGTGCCAAGGCATGATCCGCAAGATGGGGTAAGTACATTTGCTCCTGACTCGATAAAAGCAGAAATAATTCCCTCTTCAATCGCCTGAAGATAAATTTTCGATGAAGCAGGAATGATATGAAGCTGAAAGCCTTTTTTTAAAGTTTTTCTTTTCAGAATACCGGCAGCAATTCTTAAGTCTTCTATCCGACCGTTTGTGCAGGTTCCGATCAGCCCTTCATGTACGACAGTACCTGCTGCATCTGCTACAGACAATACATTATCAACATTATGAGGAGCTGCCACGACTGGAAATACCTTATTGAGGTCGATATTAATTTCACTGTAATATTCCGCACCGTCATCTGCCCAAATCCCTTCAGTTTTTCCCCCTAAAAATTTAAACAGTACGTCATCAGCCGGGAAGACAGCATTTTTTGCTCCCATCTCTGAAGCAAGATTTGCTATAGTCATACGGTCAGAAATATTGAGAGTTTTTACCCCGTCACCATGATACTCAACCGACATATAGTTCGCTCCGTCTGACCCTATCATCCCTATTATCCACAATGCAAGATCCTTTGCAGATACACTTTTCTTCAGCTTTCCGGTAAGAGATATTTTTATTGATTCAGGCACGCGGAACCATGTTTCTCCCCGTTTCCAGATACCTGCCGATTCTGTCCGGTCTATCCCCGCTGCAAGGGAATTAAAAGCTCCTGCTGTTGAGGTGTGACTGTCGCTGCCGACAATCAGCATGCCGGGTCTTGCATGGTACGACATGATCTGGTGACAGATACCTTTCCCGGCATCATAAAACTTTTTAATGCCCTGTTTCGATACTATATCCCTGATTTCCTGATACTGGGTAGCAAGCTTTGCATCTGCCGGAGGCGCATTGTGATCAAGGACGACAAGCATCTGGTCAGGATCAGCAACATTGTTTCCTCCCATTTTCTGAAATGTCTTAAAAATACTCGATGTATTATCATGGGTAAGAATAATATCAGGTCTTGCAAAAACTATAGCGCCTGCCTGAGCTTTAAATATTTTTTCAGCAAAGGTCTGAGGTTTCATAATCATAATATGAAATAGTAATTAATCAAATATAAAAAGGCATAAAGGCATAACGGCAAATATCGAATATTATTTACCAAGTAAGCCTCCTTTTTGAAACACTTCAAGCTGAACATCTGAGAATGGATCTGCAATAAAAATTTCATTATTTCTAAGGTTCTCAATTCTGCCGGTTTTTATATCAACTTTGATGGAGTCACCATTTCTCAGATCTGATTCCGCAAGAGTTTTGCAAATGAGTATAGGAAATGCAGCATTAATAGCATTCCTTTCATATATAGCACCAAATGATTCAGATATTATTGCCTGAATACCAAGCGAAATGAAACAGTCTACTGCCTGTTGTCTTGAACTACCGCATCCAAAGTTTTTCCCTGTAATGACAATATCGCCCGGCTTCGCTTTTTTTGTAAAATCTTCAAATCCTTTAAGATTATCAAAAGTGTATGCCCCCATCTCTTTTATGTCAGTAATAGCCAGATACCTGTTGTGAAAAATCATATCAGTATCAATATTATCTCTGTTGATCAGCCATATTCTTCCTTCTATAACAGTGCTTTTATCAGGAGTTTTTGCGGGTATATGATCCTTCAATCCAGTTATTGCACTCTTTTCAGGTCTCACAAAAAGGCAAGGGCTCTCCGGTATTTTGTCAGGAGTGGCAATGCAACCCGCAATTGCAGATGCTGCTACCACTTCAGGAGATGCAAGATAAACGCTGCCCTTTCCCTGCTTCCCTGAAAAATTTCTGTTTCCAGTACTTATCGTCACTTCCCCAAGACCATTCTGCCCTACCTGACCTGCTGCGCAACCTGCACAACCGGCGTTTGAAACAAGAGCGCCAGCCTTTTTAAAAATATCAATCAGTCCGTCAGCAAGACACTGTTTCCATATTTCATCTGTAGCAGGAACAATTTTCAGGACTACCCCCGGAGCTACCTTTCTGTTTTTAAGTACTGCGGCGACCTTACTCATATCAGTCATTCTTCCGTTTGTGCAACTTCCAATAAATGCGGAATCAATTTTTTTCCCAAGGACTTCATAAACATTTGTAGTGTTGTGCGGCTCGCCAGGTCGCGAAACCATTGGTTTAAAATCTGTTACATCGATTGTGTATGTTCTTTCATAATTCGCACCTTCGTCAGCATAAACTGGTATAAATTTTGTTTTTGAACGCACATTACAATAATCTAATATTTCTTTTGTAGGAGGGAAAAGAATAATTATGGCTCCCATTTCGGTTGCCATAGAGGAAATAGTTATCCTGTCATCCAGGGAAAGATTGTCAGCTGAGGGACCGTATATCTCAACAGAATACCCAAGAAGTGAGTTTGCTCCAAATTTATTAAGAAGATTAAGCACTATGTCTTTGGAGCTCACGTTATCCGGAATTTTCCCGTTAAAACTGATTTTGACCGATGACGGTATTTTAAACCAGACTTTTCCATTATGCCACGTTGCAGCAATATCCATATCACCCATCCCTTGCCCAAAAGCTCCTATAGCTCCAAGAATATTCGCGTGCGAATCGGTCGACACAACAGTGCAACCAGGGTAAACAATCCCATCTTCCAGTAAAATATGTGTCCCGATTCCTGCATCTATATCATATACTTTGATTCCGTATTCCCGTGCAAACATGCGGCAAATATGTTGATTGACAGCATATTTCTGGTCAGATCCGGTCGGATTGCAATCAAATGTGAAAAAGGTTTTCACTGGGTCATCAATTGTCAATCCAAAATCATTAAGGTTTTTAACAACATTGGCACCACCAAAATCGCGTGCAACTCTGCAATCTATATCGATGTCAACAATTTGTCCGGGATGAACCTCTGAATATTTTGAGTGCGAGGCAAGTATATTTTCAATCAATGTCATTGCCATAATTTTAGTTACTAGTTGATAAAAAATTGAAAAAATCCGGTCAAGAGTTGAATTGAGCCCTGAAATCTCTTGGTGATACACCCTCTGTTTTACGGAATTGCTTATTGAAATTCGATATACTGCCAAAACCGCATTCAGCAGCTATCTCATGAACAGGGTATTCTGTTTCCCTGAGCAGATAACATGCTTTATTTGTTCTGACACGGTTAAGGTACTCAACAAAGCCGGCACCACAGTTTTTCTTGAAATATTTGCTGAATGCAAATGGACTCATTTTTGCGACTTTTGCAATCTTTTCAAGAGGAATATTTTTAAAATAGTTTTCTCTGATATAAGTATAAACATCAGACATTTTTTTATTTCCCCTTTCATCAAATGTCAGCTTATAATTTTCCGAACAAAGGTAGGCTCTTCTGTCTGAGGAACATAAGATTTTAATGATATTAAAAAAATCGATCATTTTATCAATGCCCTTATTCTTAACCATCTGTACAAGAAATTTTTCAGCTTCCCTGGAATCTTCAACTGAAAAAGCCAATCCTCTGTCAGCTTCACTGAGTAGTACTTTAAGGTTATGCAATTCATGCTGAGAAAGCAAAGATTCACCAAAAGATTCAAGTTTGAAGTTTACCACAATACCATGGTTCTCTGGAAGAGTATTATTCTGCCTGTAATAGTTCCAGCAGTGAGGTATATTTCCTGCTATAAGCACCATATCGTACTGATCGAACAATTCAACACTGTCTCCGACAATTCGTGTCCCGTTACTTTTAATATTAAGAACGAGCTCATATTCAGGATGAAAGTGCCACATGCCTCCTGTATCATTAATATATGCGGCTCTGAATCCGCCACCGTCGTCATATTGTATTTTCTCAAGTTCAGCTACCATGTCAGAATCTGTCAGTTTCGATCGGATACTATAAAAATAAACCTATTTTATCAATTGTTAACATCTGAAACTGATAATTTTTTTGAGATTAATTTGATTTAATCAATATAATGTCTAAATTTGTTCCAAGCTCATGCTATTGGTATTAAGAGGAGATGAGCAAGGGTTGGGCGTGAAAATCAACAGGATTGTATTGCAGACATTGACTTTCACATCAGGAACCTGAGGAATAGCGCCAGCTAGCCATGGTTCCATCCTTTTATCAGACAGTAGACACGGGATTTATCTCATTAATAAAGCCCGCTCCTGATTCTCACAACCGCCCCTTTCTCCTCTTATTTTTTTTTGCCTGTGTTCAAGATTTTAAAAAGAAAATCACAAATACTTTATACTTCCGCCAGCTTTCAGACTTATTATCGAAATCTCTGAAATCTGATTTCTAATGTCCTTCATTCTCAATTTTTAATTCATATTTGAATCCCCGCGAGCGCGTTGGCTTCGCCGGGCTCGTAAACTCATCTAGCTTACCACTGATTATACCTTTTTATGATGAAAAATAGACTATCTTTGCATTCTTTCAGCAAAAGGGGAAAAGCTGAATATTGTTATAAAAAACTGAATAGAGTGCAATGAAGACCTATATCAGAAGAAGGGAAAAGAATAATCATCTTGTTGTATTGTATGGAGGCTGGGGAACAGACGAAAATGTCTTCACTCCCTTGTGCAATGATGAGTTTGATTTTATCTTATTTTATAATTACTCGGCTGATGAGGCCCTGGTGCTTCCTGAAATGAAAACTTATGATAAGATAACTCTGATAGGCTGGTCACTGGGTGTTTGGGCGGCTGAATATTTATCGCCAAAAACCGGTATTAAACCCGATGTTACAATTGCAGTTAACGGAACTCCGGTGCCGGCAGATGATTTGTATGGAATACCGCTTAATGTATTTGAGGGAACACTTAATAACATTACGGAGGAAAACATTGACAAATTTTATTTCAGAATGTTTGGCGACAAAAAATCTTATCAGTCGAACATTGACCGGGTTCCCCGCAGGACATTAAAATCATTGCACGATGAGCTACGCTGGTTATACAACCGCATAATGGAACAGAAAGAATCTGGCTTCAGATGGGATTATGCTGTTACAAGTGAAATAGACAGGGTTTTTCCATCCAAAAATCTCGAGGGCTATTGGGAAAAAGAAAAAGATACAAAAAATATAGTTTTGCAACTGCCACATTATCTGTTCAACGAATGGCACTCATTCACTGATTTTATAAACTTTGTGGAAAACTATCCTGACAGTATTAAAAAATAGAAACCCCCAATTCGGGCGTCTCTATATCATAGTTCTTCTTGTAATTAATATTAATCAGAGGTCCTTGATTAAAATGTTAGCGTCCGATTTTGCTATCAGCTTGTCAAATTTTTCAAGCATGGAAATTATTTTCTCATAGTCCTTGTTCCTTATAACCATTATCTGTTCCACCCCTTTTTTATCTAATCTCGAAAAAACAAAACTTACTGTTAGTTTATGAATGTCCATAGCCGGCTGATATAAACGCTCTTTTTCGTCATTTTCGTGAATTACCGAAACAATGTTAACATTGGTGAGATCCTGAAGTATATCACGTGCAAGTCTGACAGGTATTTTGAGATTAGCGGCTATATATGAAGCACTGATAGGTTTTTCACCAAGGGAAAAATTGCGGATAATCATATGCAGTATCATAAGCATAAGAGCACGTTTTTGATAGGCACTTATGTTTAAAGCTTCAGACTCCAGCTCATAACGCGAAACATTCTGATTTGCAAATGAAATTTCTGCTCCCAGCAGTACTACAATCCAACTGCTCTGCAGCCATATAATAAATAAAGGTACAGCGGCGAAACTACCATAAATAGCGCCAAGTTTTGATATCCCGAATTGAAGATCAATATATAACCATTGAATAACCTGGAGTAATGTACCTGCTATAATACCTGAAATCAATGCAGGTATAAATTTGACTTTCGCGTTTGGCATTATAATGAAAAGTACAGTCAGGGCCAGCCAGCTGAGCAAGTATGGCGCAAACTGGATAAGGAAACTAATAACCGGCTTGAAAAAGTCAAGGATCGGAGCATTAGTCATATAATCAGGTAGGTTTATACTTATAAACAGAGTGATGCTTATTGAAAGAATGATAAAAACAGGAGCAATAAGCATTATGGTCAGGTAATCAGTAAACTTTCTGTGCCATGGTCTTGAAGTTCTGATCTGCCAGATATGATTAAATGAGCTTTCTATATTAGTAAGAAGCGACATCACAGACCAGAATAGGATTATAATTCCAACCCCTGCCATATAGCCTCCACTTGTTTTTTCTATAGCAGTTTGTGCTTCATTTACCAACCAATTCAAATTAGCCGCCTGGGACTGGAATTTTTCCTGTATTATTATTTTAATATTATTATCAACGTTAAAACCCTTTGCTATTGCAAATACTATAGCTGCGAAAGGTATAATGGAAAGTAACGAATAGAAAGTTAATGAAGATGCCCGAAGCTGGACTTTATCATTTGTAAAACCCCTTGCAGCCAGGACGAAAATCCTCATTTGCTTAAGAATGAATGATTTTCTCTTAGAAATTTCTGAAAGTGAAGTATTCCATATTACATCATTCAGGCGCCTTATCTGGTCAAGTATCCATGAAATAGGGTTTGTCATATTGTTATAGTTGCATTAATATCAGTGAGTTATTTATAAAAATTGCTCTCCGGATCAAATATACGAAATACCTGAAGGGTTGAAATACGATAAAGCAAAAATTATTACTATTTTCACTTTCAAATCAGAATGTAAAATGAAAGTCGAAATAGCTGAGTTTGTTGAAGGAGCACGGAATGCAAGAGGAATTGCAGTTATTATAGATGTATTCAGAGCATTTACGGTTGCATGTTTTGCTGTTGATGCAGGGGCCGTAAAAATTATTGCAACAGCTGAAGTTTCAGAAGCATTTCTGTTAAAAAAGAAATATAAAAACTCAGTTCTGATTGGTGAACGCGATGAAAAAAAAATCGAGGGTTTTGACTTCGGGAACAGCCCTACGGAAATTATCCGGGAAGATCTTTCAGGAAAAACTGTTATTCATACAACAACTGCAGGTACCCAGGGACTTATCAGTGCTGTAAATGCCGATATAGTAATTACCGGAAGCTTAGTAAATGCAGGAGCTGTTGTCAGGTATATTAAATCTCTGAATCCTGATCATGTTTCACTTGTTGCAATGGGATACAGAGCTGTTCATTCAGCAGAAGAAGACCTTCTGTGTGCCGAAATAATAGCCAAAGGATTGAAAAACGAGACTTATCCTTCTGAAACCCGGATTGCAGATTTGCAGAATAGTTCAGGTAAGAGATTTTTTAACCCTTCTAACATTGATTTTTCACCACCTACCGATTTTTTTCTCTGCACAATGATAAATAAATTCAGTTTTGTGCTTAAAGCTACCAGAAGATTTGATGGCAATATCGATTTAATGAAGATAGTAGTATAATCAATTTATATTCAGCCATATAGTATTTAAATTTCAACAATAGAATTTTTGCGAATCCAAAACAAAGCATATTCTTGCAATAACATTCGCAGCAAAAAAAGAATATATTCAGTGAATAATCAGAAGACCGGAAGTATTTTTTTTCGTGTATGAATTGCACGGTATGTACAAAACATGCTCATTTTATAGAAGGCGAAAAGGATTAGCGAGATTTTACCTGAATCAAGCCTTCTCTCCATGCGGTCGCGGTATTTTATATAGATTGCAGCCAGTAATCGTGTTAATCCGAAAAATTTTAGTTTATTATAAATACTAAGGATAGTAACGGTCTCTGAAAATGATCGCTTATCAGTTACCTTATCATAAAGCTTGCTTAAATTCTCAATTCCCAGTTTTGTTTTATTAAGAAAATCCCTGTTCGACTCCAGTCCCTCATGCATTAATCCATTATCAATATGAAGTACTTCAATTCCGGCTTTTTTCAGCTGGTAGCCCAGAAGTGTATCTTCGTGTCCGTACTGTTTTAGCTCTTCATTAAACCTTATTATCGAGAAAACAGATTTTTCAATCATAACATTAAATGTTGAAAAACCTGAATGGGGGTGTTTGTTCCTGTCAGCAGCACTTTTTTGTTCTCTCCATTTTCCATACTTCCATCTTAAAAGTTTATCAGGATCACCCGGAGGGCTATCATGATAAAGCGTACCGCCGCAAACAACTCTTGAGCTTTTCAAAAATGGAAGCCATTTAAGAATATATGCTTCAGCTGTTCCGGGCAGCATTACATCAGCATCAATAAACAGCAGGAAATCGCCATTAGCTTCCATGGCAAGCTTGTTTCTTATTGCGGATCTTCCAATATTTTTCTCCGACGAGATCACTTTTACATTGTCAGCCACAAGCGAATTGTATTTTTCCCGATATTCAGGAGAGGACCCATCATTGCCAATAATAATCTCATAAAACTCAGGAACTTTGCCCATAGCATTTTTCATTATGTGAACAAGGGCAATAATATCATAATCGAATACAGGAATCAGCAACGAAATCTTCATATCAGTTCACGGTTATCAAATCAAATGTACTACATATTTTTTTAATATTTGTCGGACAAACTTTGGCAAAGAAATTGCAATGGCTATTTTTGCAGATATCTTTAATAATCTTAATTATAAATGAGGAAGTTTCTGTTTTTTATTTTTTTTGTATCAGTTCATGCTTTTTCATTTGGTCAGTTAAAAAATGGTTATGAAATTGATTTAAAAATATCTGATCTGCCAGATTCTACGGTTTATCTGGCATATCATCTTGGCGATAAACAATATATCAGAGATACTGTCAGACTTGATAGAACAGGTTATGGAGTATTTAAGGGCCAGGAAATCCTTCCCCAGGGAATATACATGATTGTTCTGCCGGGCAGAAAATATTTTGAAGTTTTAATGACCGAAAATCAGCATTTCTCAGCCAGCTGTTCATTCGTCGATTATTTCAATTCTCTGAAATTCAGCGGGTCTCAGGAGAATTCGGCTTTTGTGGAGTACCAGAGAAAATGGGTAAAAATGCAGCAACGGGCGGCATCAATTTCCAAAAGAATCCAAAACAACAGACAAAATGCTGATTCGCTGAAGATTTTAGGACCACGCCAAAAACTTCAGGAGGAAGACATGAAATCGTATCTTAAGAGTGTTATCAAAGCGAATGAGGGAAATTTCCTTGCTACCCTTGTCAAAGGGATGCTACCGATAGATATTCCTGACTTTCCTGTTCCGATCGGATTTGCAAATCCCGATTCTGTGAGATGGGTTAGAAATTACAATTATAACAAGGATCATTTTTTCGACAATATTGACCTGAATGATGAGAGATTACTCAGGACACCTCTTTTATATGCGAGACTTGATGCTTTTTTTTCAAGTGTGTTAATACAGGCGCCCGATACCATAAACAAGGAAATTGATAAATTGATTAAAAAATGCAGCGGCAATCATAAAATTTTTCAATTCATTTCTGTTTATCTGTTTAATCATTTCAGAGAAAGTGAAATAATGGGACAAGATGCAGTAATGGTTAAAATTGCAGATGATATTTATCTTTCAGGCAAGGCCGACTGGGTTTCTAAAGAATTCAAGGATGATCTCAGGAAACAGATTGATCTGATGAGGCCAAATCTTATTGGAAAAAAGGCCGAGAATCTGGTAATGGATTCATATAATGGCATATTCGTCTCGTTATACGATGTTGAAAAAGATTTTACCATACTCTACTTCTGGGAACCCAATTGCGGTCATTGTCAGGAAGCAACCCCGAAACTTAAGGTTTACTACGATAAACCAAAAGACTACAGTTTGGAAGTATTTGCAGTATGCACGACATCAGACAAGGCAAAATGGACGAAATATATTGAAGATAACAAACTCACCTGGATAAATGGATGGGATCCGAAAAGAAGTTCGCATTTTGACTATTATTATAATATACAGTCCACTCCAACGGTATATATTCTCGATAAAAATAAGAAAATTATTGCTAAAAAGCTTGGCGTAGAAGAAATCGGTCCATTTATTGATAATTACCGGAAGTTCTTTAAATAGCACGGGGCATAAGATCGCTGAGGCATTTAATTAGCTCATATAGCGAAGTGCACTCGTGAGTATATGATTCACCTGAATACTTCCAGATATTATTCTTATCCGATGGGATAATGATATATGGCATGGTTTTTTCCATTGAAACACGGAACCCTGCTCTGCTTATCGCCTTTTCAGTCCAGCGCCGCATATCCCCCTCTCCTTCTATATAAATACTTCCTTTTGTATTGCTGCGGAATGAAAAGGTACCATCATCAGAATTGAAATTGACAACAGATGAATCGAAAAGACGATCAAATGCACCTGCTATCATAAGGTCTTCAGGAGCTCCTTCAATTAACTCGTTTTCGAGTATCAGCCATATTTTATCAGACTGATTAATAGCCATTTGAAGATCATGAGTTGAAAAAATGATAGTTTTATCACTTTTATGGGTCAGAGTGTGCATAAGCTGAAGAATCTCATATTTACCTGCTATATCAATGAAGGCCGTCGGTTCATCCATTATCATTATGGAAGCGTCCTGTGCTAGAAGCCTTGCTATCATAACCTTTTGCCTTTCTCCGTCAGAAAGCCGGGAAACAAACTTCATACTAAATGGCTGCATCGATGTTTTTGCCAGCGCATCGTCAATTTTATACCGGTCTTCTGATTCAATTCTTCCTATCCAGTTGGTATGAGGAAACCTGCCCAGAGCGACAAGGTCATAAACTCTCATATTGCTGACTTTAACGATCTCGGTAGAAATAAACCCTACTTTCTGAGCAAGCTCCATCCTCGAATAACCACTTATTGTCTTTCCGTAATAAAAGATTTCACCGCCAAGCGGCTGCTGAAGGCCAGTCAGTGTCCTCAAAAGAGTGCTTTTGCCGATACCGTTTCTGCCAATAACAGCAATAAGTTCACCCCGTCCGGCACTTAACGTAATGGGAGGAAGCAGGACTTTTTTACTTCTTCCTGATTGATAGCCGATTTTCAAAGAATCGAGATTCAATATTTCTTTGATGTTCTCCATAATCAGAAAGTACCTGAATATTTTCTATTGCCAAGGATTATCCATATTACAATCGGAATACCAATCAGAGAGGTAACTGCATTCACAGGCAGAACACTTTCTGAACCCGGCAGCTGGGATATGATGTCACTTATCAGCATAACGGCTCCTCCTGTTAATATTGTACCAGGAATTAATATCCTGTGATCAGATGTCCGGAAAAGAAGTCT
>Ga0075520_1001038_pt1 | contig 13062 bp, 8 predicted proteins | sample NGEPerB_FD_75100 | JGI IMG/M metagenome (GOLD analysis project Ga0075520, IMG submission 75100) | Arctic peat soil microbial communities from the Barrow Environmental Observatory site, Barrow, Alaska, USA - NGEE PermafrostAB12-B | ecosystem: Environmental > Terrestrial > Soil > Wetlands > Peat ... | reverse complement strand
CAGCAACGACTCGACGATCGACCACTGCCCGTCGGTCAAGTCAGTGGGATAACGACGTTCGGGTGACATACCCCAGTCTTCGCCGCACAACCCCACATCCCTGGGTTTTCAAACACCTTCTTAGACGCTTGCCTCTGTCCTCGCGACCATGCTTCAGAACCTGATGAAGCCGGCGACCAACACGCTCAGCGAAATCTTTCAGGCGCCCATCCGACTGATCGTGCCGCTCTATCAGCGCGCATATGTCTGGGAGGAGGAGCGTCATTGGCAACCGCTGTGGGAGGACGTTGAGGGCGTCCTTGATCGCTATCTCGATGGCGATGTGGAGTCGGTTCGGCACTTCCTTGGCGCGATTGTGCTTGATCTGGAGGACACGCCGCCGGGGGAGGCGTCACGACGCCTGGTGATCGACGGCCAGCAGCGGCTCACCACATTGCAGCTTCTGCTTGCCGCCGCCGTCCGGAACGCTGAACGCGACGGCGTCGATCAGCAGGCGCGGATCCTGAAGAAGCTCATCGAGAATGATCCAGACCTCGCGACGGGCGATGAGAAGTTCAAGGTGTGGCCGACAAACACCGACCAGGCGGCGTTCCGCGAGGTCATGGAGTCGGGAGCCAGCGCTGTTGCGAGCCGCGGAGCCCGCATCTATCAAGCCCACTCGTTTTTTGAGCAGGCGATTCGCCAGTGGCTTGACGCCGACGCTCCTTCTGCTGAAGAGTTGGAGGAGCGGCACAAGGTCCTGAGGATCACGCTCTCCAGTTTGCTGCAGGTCGTCTCGATCAATCTGGAGTCAGGCGATAACCCACAGGTGATCTTCGAAACCCTGAACGCACGCGGCACCCCGCTGCTGGCGATGGACCTCGTCAAGAACGCCGTCTTCTTTGGGGCGCAGCGGGAGAAGGCCGACGTCGACCGCTTGAACCGTGAGGTCTGGGAGCCACAGCTGGGTGACGAATACTGGCGTGAGGATGTCCGCCAAGGACGGCTGAACCGGCCTCGCGCAGAGCTGTTCCTGATGCACTGGCTGGCGATGAAGCTAGGACGCATCATTCCAGCGACTGAGCTGTACGCAGAGTTCCGTGGCCACATCCTTGGTGTTCCGCAGAAGTCTCCGACAGCCGATCTCATCCACGAGCTCTGCGACGACGCAGCGGTACTCAGGGGCTTCGACAGCCAGCCACCGGGCAGTGTCGAGGAGCAGTTCTTCCGCCACCTCGACGCAGTGGACACCACCACGGTGATTCCGGTCGCGTTGTTGCTCTATCGCTCATCCGAGGTCGCTGTGGAGCAGCGCCATACGGGGCTGCAGGCGCTGGAAAGCTGGCTGGTGCGGCGGATGCTCTGTGGCCTGGCAACCCAGGGCTACAACCGGCTGATGGCCGACCTCCTCAAAGCGATCAAGGCCGACATCGATCACGCGGACGATGTCATTGTCCGGTTCCTCCGTTCCTCCGACGCGAACTCGGCGGTCTGGCCAACCGACGAGATGGTCACCTCGTTCCTTACTACGCGCTATCTCTACGGCTACATCAGCCAGAAGCGGATCGCGATGGTTCTCTCAGCGATCGAGATGACGCTCCGGCGCAGCAACAAGGTCGAGGACATCTACACACTCCCGAAGAACCTGACCGTTGAGCACCTGATGCCTCAAAGCTGGCGCGAGCACTGGCCTGTACCGGAGGACAGCGACCCAGAGGAACGCGAGGCGAGCATCAACCAGCTCGGCAACCTGACGCTGACAACCGGTCCGCTGAACTCCTCGCTATCGAACGGCACTTGGGACGCCAAGCGCCCAGCGCTTCGGCACAGCCTCCTCGCGCTCAACCAGCAGGTCGTCGCGCAGGAGAAGTGGAACGAGGAAAGCATCAAGGCGCGAGGCGCTGAACTTGCAAAGCAGATCTGCAGCCTCTGGCCAATCCCGGAACATCCGTCTTGGCCGGGGGTCTACGAGCCAGCCGACACGAGCGATGCCGCGACTGCTCCGTCAGACCCGCTTGCCAGCAGCGACTCCACCTCTCCTCGGTCTTCTACATCCTCGGCGCCCGCCGCCCGTGACGGCCGCGATATGACGCGCTACCACGTGATAGTGGATGGCACCGAGCTTCCCGACGAGAACAAGCGCAAAACTATGCTCGTGATTGTCACGAACCTGATCGAGCGCGGCGTACGGGCAGCGGCGATCGGACAGGAGCTAGGTTCCAGCTTCCAGTCAGTCGAAGGCGAGCTTGAGAACCCCGTACCTGCCTTCCGCGAGACGTATCCCAAGTTCGATCCTGTCTGGTGGTACACAGAAGAGCCGTTCCGCCAGGGCGGCCGGACGTGGCTGCTGCACAAGGGGTGGGGGACCAACACCGAGCCCGCACTGACCGCGCTGGTCGAGACGTTCCCCCAGGCCGGCATCACCTTCCGCCGCGCCGGCACCTGATCAACACGGTTGGGCGCAGCGGACTGGCCTGCCCTCAGCGAACGGGAGCGCTACTCCGAGAGCGGGGCGCCTGTCTCCGCGTAGAGCCGTTGAACCTCTCGCACCCACTTCGCGGGGATCTCCTCCTCCAAGCGCTCCAAGAACGTGGGCGCTGCATCATCGGTCAGACGGATCGCGGAGACGTCCCTGGGCGGGCTATCTGGGTCGAGCGCGCGTGTGATCTGATCTGCGAGGTCAGGCTGAGGGGAATAAGCCAAGTACTGTTCCGTGGTCGTTAGGCGGTCATGCCGCATCAGCGCCTGAATGGTCCGCACGTCAACACCGCTGCTGGCGAGGGTCGTGCCGAATGAGTGGCGCAGGTTGTACATCGGTATCGGCGCCAGCTCTGCCTCGCGCTGGGCGAGCTTGAAGACGTCGCGCATGCCCTTGCCGGACACCGGACTGTCGCCTCTGTCACTCGCGAACACGAAGTCGCCGTCGCCGGTGGCGAAGCCGCGCCGCTTGACCTCGGCGAGTGCGCCCGTGAGGCGTGGCGTCATCGGGATCGGCGCGAACTCCGAGGTCTTGGTGTCCTCAGCGGCGTTCTGGACCCAGTTGTCGTATGGACGAATGACGCCGACCTGGAAGTCGACGGTGCCCCATCTGAGGCCGAGGGCCTCTCCGGGAAGACGGAATCCCGCGTGCGCGCCGCACAACAAGAACGCCTCCTCGAACACGGTGGCGACGCGCTTGAGAAGGCACTCGACCTCATCGCGATTGTAGAAGTCGTCGCGCCGCAGGATGCGCCTGCGCGTCGCCTTGCCGCTCATGCGGTCAATATCGGCGATCGGGTTGGCCTCCAGCCACCCTTGCCGGACGGCGTAGTCGAGCGCAGCTCCGAGGAGATCACGGTACTTGTTGTGTGTCTGCACCGAGGCAGGAGCTCGCGCTACCCATCTCTTCGTAGTGCGGGGACTCACCGGCCAGCCTTCGGATCTCAGCGTTTGCGCCGTTGCTCGGGACACGCGGCGGGCTCGGACTGCTCCTGTGGGCACCACGCGGTAGACGCCCTGGCGCCGATGCTTCCACGTGCCACACATCTCACTCGCAAGTCGGACCGCCTCGGCCTTTGTCGATACCTCGACGGCCTGGCTGCCCGGTGGCCGCGCCGTCCAGCTCTCGATCCGTACCTCGACGACGTCCTTGCCGGCGATCAGAGCCTTCTCGGCGGTCTCAGCGCCCAAAGCGCACTCGGCCTTCAGGCCGGCGAAGTAGGGCTCCAGCCGCCCATCCGCGAGATCACGAACGGGGGTGTCGGCGCCGAGATCACGGCAGAGCCGCTCGAACATGTCCTCATAGCACGCGACGGTGGAGCGCTTGAGCCGCTTCTTGGCCTGGCGCTCGGCGACCCAGCCTTCGACGGCCTCACGCAGCGAGCCTTCGGCTTGGCGAGCGTGCGCCGCCTGGGCCCTGTGCTTCGCGTCTTCGAGGATCTCTTCAAGGCGAGCCTCGGCATCCATCGGCGTCAGGTGCTCGGCCGACGGCCTTGGGCCGTCGCCAGCGCGCCACACGACTGCTCCACGAGGCGTTCTGCGGCCGGAGTCTCTGACGTGCGCTGGACCCAGACAGCGCCCGTGCTTGCCCTCGGCATCCCACCAGTAGGCGTAGAAGGAGCGCCCCCGACCGTTCTTGTCGCCCTTGACCTGCAGATGCCCCCTGGGCTTTGCTGTGGTACTCATCATGGTTACTGACCTCCACGAGCTCGAAATGGCCAAATGAGCTCGGGATGGGGCTCTAGGATTTCCCCAGGATTTCCCGAGGCGGCGAACCTAGCCCGCAAATAGGCCCTTTTTCTCGGGCCAACTTTGGCTAACTAGAGCCAATCTCAGGTGTCCGGGAGGAACTCGTAATGAAGGGGTCCGGGGTTCGAATCCCCGCGTCGGCTCTGGCAAAACGCCCGATGCGCTCAGCCGGGGTCAACGCGGGGGTCAACAGGGCGACGCCGTGTGTCCCGAGATCGAGGGAGCCCCCCCCGCCCCTTCCGCCAAGATTGGGACGCCTCGCGCGAGCCGCCTTCATCGGACGCGCACACACGGCAGACCTGCTCAGCGGTCTGATGGCGCGATTTGAGTCGCGGCGTTGCCCGACTCCCTAAGGAACGCGGGAGGAAGGTTCACGATCACGCCGAGCGCGTAAAACACGGCGGGTATGAGCGTGAACGTGCGCTGCGAGAGGACGATGGCGTGCAGGTATTCGCTGTGGGAGACGGGGATCAGAGTTCCGTGGTCGTTGAGGAAGTAGTGCCCGTGTAGTCCGGTTGGGTTGCCGCGACTTTGCGTGATCGAGTCTGCGCCCATCCACCAGCAGGCGAGGAACAAGCCCACGAACGATGCCCATGCTTGCCACGGCACCTGTCGTAGAAGCTCACGCAGGGTTTCTTTCCGGGCCGACAGGATCACCACGGAGCGAAAGTGGACGACCAAAGCGCCGGGAAAGAGCAAGAGCGGAAGCGACAAAGGGAGAAGCGGCGCGCCAGGGAGGATGGTCGTAAACGCGATGAGAAGCTCGGCAGTGAGACCGAGCACGCTTATGCGGAGCGCTGTCCGCCGACTGAGGCGATTCGCAAGCCTCGTCAGGCTGGCTGGTGGAGGTTTCGCCACGGCTCGGCTCAGGTCGGTGGGCGAGCGTTTCGGGTCCAGACCTCAAGTTCCGACTCTGCGTGCTCGCCGTAGATGTCGAAGCAGAGGTCTGCGCCTAGCGCCCCGATCCGCGCGACGGTCTTCGCGTTGAGGCCGAAGCCGCCGTTGGCTTGGCCCATGAAGTACCCGCACCAGAAGTCGGACATGAGGTCCTGCTGCTCCGACAGTCGCTGGATTGTCTCGACATGCGGCTCAAGCTGATCGAGCACCCACACAAGGTGGTCTTCAAGATGGTTCCCACCGAGTGCCATAGCCGATTCCGAGTCCACGATCCAGATTCCGCCTGGCCAAGGCGGCGGCTGTTTACCCGTGCGGGTCGGAGGTCGTGGCTCCCCCTTGCTGTGGCTTAGGTGCGGCGTTAGGCCCGTCGCCCGCGTGATCGCGCCTGGATCGAGCCGCTCGCCCATTAGGCGGAACGCCGCGTGCTTTCTGTCGGGCTTGTCGCCGCCGAGGCTGAGCATGGCATCTAGCTCCGCTCTCGTCGGGCGTCTGTCGTCGGCCATCGCACAATACATCGACCGCGAAGCGCCGCCTCGTGAGACTCGACGGCACCTTTAGTCGTGGCGTAGCCGGTCGATAATCGACTCATGAGACCGCGCCAAACCGGCGTCAGCATCATCGCGGCATCGAGCGCGGGCGGAGTCACGACAATCGAACTGCGCCGTGACGAAGGGAAGTGGCCAGAAGCTCCGACCGCCCCCGCGAGCGCATGGAGTGAGGAGACAGCGCCGACAAGCAAGGTCGTTGAGTTGCATCGCCTAGTCCGGCTCGACGGCGAGACGGCGGTATTCGAGAGCTACGACACGAGCGGCGCTCCGCAACCAGGTGATCCGTGAGCGCTGCGTACCTTCCCGAGGGGCGTCCAGCGTGACGCTGGTGGTCGTCTGCCGCGCGCGAAGGTCTGCGCCATGGCCTACAGGAGCGCTTCGGGCGCTCGGCCTCGGCAGCCGCGTGATCGAAGAGCGCAGACGGCTCCCCGTCCACGGGCGCTGATGAGGCACGGCCAGCGGCGAGATCTGCGACCTCGTTGGAAGCTGACCGCCTTCGCGGCGGCCGAGGCTGGTGTTGGCTCGCCTGTTAGAGCTCGGCCTGCTCGGCGAGCCAGTCTTCGAGCATGTGGCGCGTGAAGCGGATATGGCGCCCGACTCGAAGGCAGGGCACCCGGCCTGCGCGCACCGCCTCATAGACCCAGCTCGTCTTGACCGACAGCAGGTTCGCTGCCTCCTCGGGGCGGAGCAGCGGACCCTCGGCGAGCGTGGTGGGCGGGTTTGCCGTCGAGCTACCTCTCATGCCGGTTATAGACCGGCAGGAGGCTGAAACGGCCACGACTTGCTGAGCGCGCCTACGACGCGAAAAGAGCCTCGATCTCGGTGGCTAGGAGATCGAGGAGGTTCATGGCGCCTATCGCCGCTAGGAGCGAACGCGACGGTCAGCCGAGTACGTGCACGCATTGGCCTGGAAAGGGGAACCACGCGGCGGAGTGAGCGTGCGGGCAGCTGACCTCGGCAGTGATACCTACCGCCTTGCTCCTGCTTTGCGTCGGGAAGCGAGCACGTGGCCGCCAGGCCTCGAGCAGTGGCGGGAGCACAGGCGCAGTGGAGGCGGTACGTCGAGTCGGTCGCTCACGCCCCCGCCGCCGGCTCGATGTTCTGGTTGACGCGAAAGGTGTTTGCCGGGTCGTAGGTCGCCTTGGCGGCGGCCAGGCGGTCGTAGTTGCCGCGGTAGCTCGCGCGCACACGCGCGTGTCCCTCGTCCATCATGAAGTTCACGTACGCTCCGCCCGCCGAGTAGGGATGCGTCGCGTCCCAATAGTCGACGGTCCAGTCGCGGATGATGCCGGCATTCGCAGGGTCGGGGTCGACGCCGACGATCACCTCGGCCCAGTTCTCGTCGCGGTAGCTGAAGGGCGTGTCGGCCTGGCTGACATCGTGCACGGCTCCGTCGATCGGGTAGAGGTGCATTGCCGAGTGCAGCGTCGGCAGCCGCTCGCCGAACTGCGCGTGCTGGTCGATCGCGGCGTCCGGCAGCTCACGGACGAAGTCCGCGCGCCAGTACCACTGGAGTCCGGGGGAGTAGAAGTCGTCGAACAGGCTCTGCCATGCCGGGAACGGCATCGGGCCGACTCCGTGCAGCAGCGGGGTCCCAACCTCCTGTACGGGCGCGAACAGGTCGGCGGCGGCCTCCTCTTGGCCGACGTAGCACCACATCACTCCGCACACCTTGCGGAAGTGCAGCTCGGCTGGGAGGAAGTCCGCCGGGGGGACCGTCATGAGAGCGAAGAACCCATTCAGCTCGCGCGGCGCGGCGGGGAGGAACTCGCGGTAGAAGCGCATCACCTCGGGTGTCTGCTCGAGCGGCCAGAAGGTCGGGCCGGCGAGCACCGTGGAGACGGGGTGCGCTTGGAAGCGGAAAGAGGTGACGACCCCGAAGTTGCCGCCGCCGCCACGCAGTGCCCAGAAGAGCTCGGGGTTCTGCTCGGCGCTCGCGCGAGTCTGCGTGCCGTCGGCGAGGACGACCTCGGCCTCGATCAGATTGTCGATCGTGAGCCCGTGCTTGCGCGAGAGGTGGCCGATCCCGCCTCCCAGGGTGAGGCCGCCGACGCCGGTCGTGGAGATGATCCCCGACGGCGTCGCGAGGCCAGCCTCGTGCGTTGCAGCATCGACCAGGCTCCAGGTGCACCCGCCACCCGCGCGAACCGTGCGCGCGGCCGGGTCGACCTCGACGCTCTGCAGGCGGGAGAGGTCGAGAACCACGCCGTCGTCGCAGATTCCGAGTCCGCCGCCGTTGTGGCCGCCTCCGCGAACGGCGAGCAGGAGGTCGTGCCGGCGCGCGAACGCGATGATCTCCGCCACGTCTGCGGTACTGGCGCAGCGCGCGATCAGGGCGGGCCGGCGGTCGATCATCGCGTTGAAGACCGCGCGACCCGACTCATAGCCAGGGTCGGCGGGACCGACCAGCTCACCTGCGAAGCCCGTCCCGAGCTCCTGTCGCGCTGCATCGGCCGCATTCGTGCTGGTGCTCATATTCCTGCCTCCTATTCATTGGACTGAGCCGGCGGCCGGGAATAGATCTCGATCGCAGGGTCGACGGTAGCCGGGTGCACCGCCGCTGACATGACTTGAATTGACACAGTTCGCAGGCTCACCGCGGCACGTCGCGCCGAGAGCGATAATCAGATCTGACTACTCCGCCTTTCAATCGCCAGTGCACACGCTTCCCGGCCCTCTAAGCCTCCCCCCGTCGTCTCCGTTCGTCGGCCGCTCGGCAGAGCTCGCGTCCCTGCGCGCGCTAGTTCCACGCGAGGCCGGCGAGCGTGGCCGGCTGGCCCTGGTCGGTGGGGAGGCCGGATCGGGCAAGAGCCGCCTCGTCAGTGAGCTGGCGCAAGCGCTCGCCTCGGAGGGAGTCCTGGTGCTATACGGCGCGTGCGACGCAGTCGTGCAGACCGCCTACCGTCCCATCGCCGAGGCGCTCGATCAGCTCGCTCGAAGCACCGACCCCGATGTGCTCCGTGCGGACCTGGGCAGCGCGGGCGGCGAGCTGACGCGGCTCGTTCCCAACCTGGCGGCCCGCGTCGCCGGGCTGTCGGCGCCCGTCGCCGCCGATCCCGACACCGAGCGCCATCGGCTGCACACCGCGGTGAGCGATGTCCTCGCTGGCGCCGGCCGCCGACAGCCGCTGCTGCTCGTGATTGAGGACGGGCATTGGGCGGACACGCCGACGCTCGTTCTCCTGCGACACCTCGCACGGGCAATGAGCGAGGCCCGCGTCCTCGTGCTCGCGACGTTTCGAGACACCGAGGCTGATGTCCCAGCTGAGCTCGCGGATGCGCTTGCCGAACTGCGCCGCTCTGACGATGTCGTGCGCCTGCGCCTGGGTGGCCTGACCGAGGACGACGTCGGCGAATTCGTGCGCCGCGCCGGCGGCGGCGAGATCGACCCGGCCGAGCCCGAGCTCTCCCGCTCGATCCGCGACCTCACCGAGGGCAATGCCTTCCTGCTGTGCGAGCTCTGGCGGACGCTCGTCGAGACGGACGCGCTGTCGATCGAGCACGGGAAGCTCCGCTTGACGCGACCTCTGCAGGAGATCGCAACACCTCAGAGCGTTCGTGAGGTCGTCAGCCAGCGCCTGACGAGGCTCGACCCGACGACGAGGGACCTGCTCGAGCTGGCCGCCGTCGCCGGACCCGAGTTCGAGCTCGACGTCCTGCGCCGAGCCGCGCCCGTCGAGCTCGAGCGAATCGACGCCCTCGAACCCGCCATGCGCAGCGGGGTGATCGAGGAGCTGCCGTTCCCCGCGCTGGCTTACCGCTTCACGCACGAGCTCGTGCGACGCGCGCTGTACGACAGGCTGAGCGTGCTGCGCCGGGCCGAGTTGCACCTGCGCGTCGCCGAGGCGCTGGAGGCGGTCGATCGGCCGCCGAGCGGGCACGAGCTCGCCGACCTGGCTCACCATTTCGCGGCGGCCGCGCCGATCGGCGGCGCGGCACAAGCGGTGGAGTACAACCTCCTCGCGGCGCAGGCGGCGTCGGCTGCATTGGCCCACGACGAGGCTAGCGCCCGACTTCGCACGGCGCTGGAGATGGGGATCGAGGACGAGCAACGGCGCGCGGAGATCCTGCTCGATCTCGGCACCGCGCTCTTCCGAGCGGGAAGGTCGCTCGACTCACTACAGTCGTTCCGCCACGCGGCGGAGATCGCGCGAGACCTCGGCGAGGGAGAGCTGCTCGCGCGCGCGGCGATCGGGTTCGAGACGAGCTGCTGGCGCCCCGGGCTCGCCGACCAGGGTGCCCGCGAGCTCGTCGGGGAGGCCTCGGCGGCATTATCGCGTGAGGACTCCACGCTGCGGGTCGGTCTGCTCGCGAGCCTCGCTCGCGCACTCGAGTTCGAGGGCAACTCCGACGGCGCCGCGGTCGCGCGCGCAGAGGCGATCGCGATGGCGCGCCGCATCGACGATCGGCCCGGTCTGGCTACAGTGCTCGGTGGGGTCTACTGGGCACGCGGCACCACCAGTCTCGAGGAGGCGCTCGAGATGCTCGGTGAGGCACGCGATCTGGCCGAAGAGATTGGCGACGTGGAGGTCCAGGCGGAGGCGACACAGTGGCGAGTGTCCGCACTGATGGCACTCGGCGAGATCGCGCCTGCACGGGAGGAGCTTGCGAGGGCCCTCGACATGGCCCAGCACATGCGCCAGCCCTTCATGCTCCACGTGACCGAGCACTACCGATCCGCGCTGGCGCTGCTCGAGGGTCAACTCGCGGAGGCTGAGGCGGGCGCGGAGCGCTCGCGCGAATGGGGCCAACTGCTCGTCGGTCGCGATGCATCCGGCGTCTACGGAATCCAGATGTTCGGAGTCCGCCGGGAGCAGGGTCGTCTGGCAGAGCTTGCCCCTGTGATCCGCGTCCTCGCGGCCGGTGATCGGGAGGGGGGAGCCTGGCGACCGGGCCTCGCGGCGATGCTCGCCGAGCTCGCGATGGAAGAGCAGGTCCGCGGCGAGCTCGACCGCGTGCGGGCCGAGGGTCTTGAGCCACTGCGCGAGGGCCTATGGCTCGCGTCGCTCACCTACCTCGCCGATGCTGCCAGCGCGGTCGCACATCAGGAGGTTGCTTCGCTCGTCTATCCGCTGCTCGCACCACTGGCCGGCACGAACGTCATGATCGGCCACGGCGTGGCCTGCTACGGTGCCGCCGACCGCTACCTCGGAATGCTCGCCGCGACGCTCGGCGACACCGACAGCGCGGCCAGTCATTTTGAGGCGGCTCTCCGCCTCAACCGGCAGATGGGCGCGAACACCTGGCTCGCGCACACTGCCTACGAGTACGGACGGATGCTGTTCGGCCGGGGAGACTCCGACCACGGTGGGCAGCTGCTCGCCGAGGCCGCACTCCTGGCTGAGACGGTCGGGATGCCCACGCTTCTCGCTCGTGCCCGCGCCCTCGCGCCGGTGTCGAGTCCGTCGTCGCCGGACGGCCTTTCCGTCCGCGAGCTAGACGTGCTTCGCCTGATCGCGCGCGGTCTGTCGAATCGTGAGATCGGAGCCAGGCTCTTCATCAGCGGACACACCGCCGCGAACCACGTACGCAGCATTCTTCGCAAGACCGCGTGCGCGAACCGCACTGAGGCGGCCGCGTACGCCTATCGGCGAGGCCTCGCCGATAGCTGAGCGATGGCGTAGCATTCGACACATGCCGATGTACGTGATCGAGCGTGTATTCGCCGAGCAGCTCGACCTCACGAGTGACGACGTGAAGCTGATCGAGGAGGTCAACGCGGACGAGGGCGTGCGCTGGCTGTTCTCGTTCCTCAGCGCAGACCGTCGTCGCTCCTACTGCCTCTACGAGGCGCCGTCACCCGACATGATCCTCGCCGCCGCGCAGCGCGTCGGCATCCCTGCCGACGCCGTGGTTGAGGTCAACCGCGTCTCCGCGGACATGTACGCCTAGCACGCATCCTGGCTGCGCGATTGGCGCAGTCGCGCCCGTCTTCACCACGCGACATGGACTCGAACCCTCAAGCCAACACCGCGCTAGAGGATTGAGCCGTGGCTGGGACGGCACCCTGCCCCAGCTGCGCTGAGGCCAACGACGCCGCGCAGCGCTTCTGCGGTCACTGCGGAACGTCGCTGTGGCTGAAATGCACCTCGTGCGGCCAGGATAACCCACCCGGTTTTCGCTTCTGCGGGTCGTGTGGCGCGCCGTGCGAGAGCAAGGGTTCGTCAACGTCCGGCGCTGGCGAAAGCGAGGATGGGGAGCGGCGCTGGCTGACTGTCCTGTTCGCCGACCTGTCCGGGTTCACATCGCTCTCGGAGCGGACTGACCCTGAGGAGATCCGCTCGATGGTGGACGGCTGCATGAAGGAGATGGGCGAGGTCGTGGAGCGATTCGGAGGCACCGTGGACAAGGTCATTGGCGATGCGCTGATGGCGGTGTTCGGTGCGCCGGTCGCCCACGAGGACGACGCCGAGCGGGCGGTGCGGGCGGCGCTCGAGATCCAGCGCCGCGCGTCTGAGGCGGCCGCGCTCTTCGGCGGACTCTGTGTCCGCGTCGGCATAAACACGGGAGAGGTCATCTTCGCTCCCGTGGGCCCGGATGGCCGGCGGGAGTTCACGGTGATGGGGGATACGGTCAACACCGCCGCCAGGTTGCAGGCCGCCGCTCCGCCGAAGGGAGTGCTGCTCGGCGAGGCGACCCACGCCGCCTGTGTGCACGCGATCGCGTGCGAGGCGATGGAGCCGATCCTCGCAAAGGGCAAGGAGGCGCCGCTGCGTGTGTGGCTCGCTCGCGGGGTCACGTCGGCTCCGGCTGACCGCCCGCTCTCCGCGGCGCCATTCATCGGCCGGGATGCGGAGTGCGAACTGCTGGTGAGGGCGTGGGCTAGAACCTCGGGCGAGCTCCATCCGCAGCTCGTCACGCTGGTGGGTCCCCCGGGGATCGGCAAGACGCGGTTGGCGCGGGAGTTCGCCGCGCGAGTGGAAGCAGAAGGGGGACGGACCTTGCACGGCCGCCCGCTCCCGTATGGAGAACCGGCCGCTTACTGGGCGTTTGGAGCGGTCATCAGGGAGGCGTGCGGGATCTTCGCGACCGACTCGGCCGACGTTGCAGCTCACAAGCTCGGCGAGCGTACGGCATCGCTGCTGCCGTCCTCCGAAGCGCGCGAGATGGCGAGGAACCTTTCGATCCTCGCCCGCCTCGCCGAGGACACGGTCGACGACCGGCATGTTCTGTTCGCCTCTGCTCAGCGATTCCTCGAGGCGCTTGCCCGCGAGCAGCCCACCTTGGTGGTGCTCGAGGACCTGCACTGGGCCGACGACAGCCTCGTAGAGCTCGTCGAGACGCTCTCGGTGCGCCTTGCGGGAGTGCCGCTGCTCCTGCTCGCAATCGCCAGACCCGAGTTCCTCGACGCGCGACCGAACTGGGCTCGGCTCCCGAGGAATGTCACCGTCCAGGTTCAGGCTCTCACCGAT
>Ga0075520_1001037_pt1 | contig 13063 bp, 12 predicted proteins | sample NGEPerB_FD_75100 | JGI IMG/M metagenome (GOLD analysis project Ga0075520, IMG submission 75100) | Arctic peat soil microbial communities from the Barrow Environmental Observatory site, Barrow, Alaska, USA - NGEE PermafrostAB12-B | ecosystem: Environmental > Terrestrial > Soil > Wetlands > Peat ... | reverse complement strand
CGCCGCTGATGCCGCGGCGCACGGCGTGGACCTGTGCTTCCTGACCGCCGGATCAACCGAGATCGCCCGGGTCTGCGCCGGTGTCGGTTTTGTCAGGATCGGTAGCTCGGGCATCGCCGAACCCATCCAACCCGCTGGGTGAGCGGCGACGGGTGAGCGGTGACGGCGATCGCGGAGGATGGTCAGCCAATCGATCGCACCTTGGCGGTGGTGCCGCGGCGGATCAGCCGGGGCGGTATGACGATCTCCCGGCCACCGGTCGCAGTGCCGTCCAAGCGGTCGATGGCGCGGCCGACGGCCAGCCTGGCCATCCGTCCGGCGTCCTGCGCGACGGTGGTGAGATCGACATGGGAGAGTCTGGCCAACCGGCTGTCGTCGAAGCCGACGACGCTGATGTCCTGCGGCACAAAGAGTCCGGCCTTCCGGAACACATCGAGTACGCCGGTCGCGCTCCGGTCGTTGAACACGGCGACGGCGGTCGGTCTAGGTGTCAGGGCGAGGAGTTCGCGGGCCGCTTCGGCGCCGTCCTCCTCGGTGAGACCGCCGGGGACGATGTGGATCTCGGCGTCCAGTCCGTGGCGATGCATGGCCTGCCGGTAGCCACGACGACGCTGCGCGGCGCCGGGCGCGCGACCGCCGTCGACGTGCGCGATCCTCCGATGGCCGAGCGCCACCAAATGGTCGACCGCCTGCCGCAGTCCCTCGTCGTCGGCGGTGCGCACCACGTCAACAGCACGGTCGTTCACCGCACGGGCGACGACCACGACGGGGCAACGCTCCGCGAGTTCGGCCAGGTACCGGACGCGCGATTCCGAGCCGAGCAGAATCATTGCCTCGCAACGATCTTGCAGCAGACTCCCGACGGCGCGCCGTTCATCGCGGCGGGGAGTGACGGCGCTGAGAGCGATTTCGTACCCCTGGGCATCCGCGGCCTCGTAGAGCCCACTGACCAGGTCGCCGTGGAAGGCGTGCTGCACGCCGAAGGTGACCCCGATCAACCGGCTGCGATTGCTGCGGAGCAGCCGAGCGCGGGAATCCGGGCGATAGCCGATGTCCTCCGCGGCCTGCAGGATCCGTTGCCGGGTGGCGGCGCTCGCGCCGGGGACGTCGCGCATCACGGTCGACACCAGCGCAGTGGAAACCCCCGCTCGCGCCGCGACGTCCGCGAGCGTCGGTCGCCGGTCCCGGCCCGGCTGCGGAGGTTCGGCCACGGCCCGACTGTAGTCCATTGCGCCTATAACGTTCTATAAGCGGCCCTTGACGCCATGCCGGTCCGTCCACCATGCTTTCATCTATAACGTTCTATAAGGAGAGAGGGAGCAGCATGCCGCAGGCACAGGGTCCGATTCGGGTGGCGTTGATCGGTTCGGGGCGGATGGGCGCGTTCCACGGGAGACCCTCGCCCGCCGGTTGCCCGGCGCGGTCCTGGCAGCGGTGGCCGACCCGGCTCCCGGCGCGGCAGAGCGGTTGGCGACCACGCTGGGAGCACCGAAGTTCTTCACCGACGCAGCCGATGCCTTCGCCGATCCGGAGATCGACGCCGTCGTCATCGCCGCGCCGGCGCGCTTTCACGCCGACCTGGCGGTGGCCGCCGTATCAACGGGCAAGGGCGTGTTCTGCGAGAAGCCGATGGCGGTGACGCTCGCGGACGCCGACCGGGTGATCGACGCCGCCCGAGTGGCCGGCGTGGTGCTGCAGGTCGGGTTCAACCGACGGTTCGCCGCCGATTGGGCCGCGGCCAGGGCCCTGCTCGACGACGGCCGACTGGGCACGCCGCGCCTGCTTCGGTCGGTCACCCGCGACCCGGGCGGCTTCGACCCGGCACGGGTCGCACCGAACACGATTTTCCTGGAGACCCTCATCCACGACTTCGACGCGCTGCGCTTCCTCAACCCGGGCGCGTCCGCGGTGGAGGTCTTCGCCACCGCGACCGCTCTCGTCGAGCCGGAGTGGCGGGACCGTGGGCTGCTCGACACCGCCGCCGTGGTGGTGCGTTTCGACAATGGTGCGGTCGGCACCGCCGAGGCCTGCTTCGAGGCGTCCTACGGCTACGACGTCCGCGGTGAGGTGTTCGGCTCCGGCGGAATGGCCACCATGGGTGACGGGCGCCGGACCGGCATGGTGTTCTCCGCCGCGCCTGGCCAGCTGGCCGAGACGGTGCGGAGCGACCAGGAACTGCTGTCCGCCGCGTATGTCGCCGAGCTGGCCTCCTTTGTTGACGCCGTCCGACACGGGACACCCGCGCCGGTCGGCGGCGAGGACGCGCGCAGCGCGCTGGAGATCGCCCTGGCGGCCGCGCAGTCGGTCGAAACCGGTCGTCCCGTGTTGATCGAGGAGCTGGCCAAGTGAGCTTCCGGCTGGCGGTGTCCGCCGAGATGGTCTTCGTGGATCTGCCGTTCCTGGAACGGGTGCGGCGCATCGACGAGCTGGGATTCGAGGTGGAGATCTGGGACTGGACCAGGAAGGACATCGCGGCGCTCGCCGCGACCGGGGCGCGGTTCTCCTCGATGACCGGCTACATCACCGGCACCCTGGCCGATCCGGCCGGCGCCGACGAGCTGCTGCGCACCGCCGAGCAATCCCTGCGCATCGCCGAGCAACTGGACTGCCCCCGGCTCAACGTGCACGGTACCGGGCTCGACGACAACGGCCTGCCGGTGGTCGCTTCCGAGGTGGTCTCGCCTGCGATGTGGCTGACCGCGGCCCGCACGCTCACCAGGCTGGCGGAACTCGGCGAGCGGGCGGGCAGGGTGTTCACCCTGGAGAACCTCAACACCGCGGTCGACCATCCGGGCACCCCCTTTGCCCGCGCCGCGGACACCGTGGCGCTCGTCGAGGCCGTCGACAATCCGCACCTGCGAATGAATCTCGACCTGTACCACGCCCAGATCGGCGAGGGCAACCTGATCCAATTGGTGGAGCGGGCCCTGCCCGTCGTCGGCGAAATCCAGGTCGCGGACGTCCCTGGTCGCTGCGAGCCCGGCACCGGCGAGATCAACTATCCGGCCGTCGCCGCTGCGCTCGATCGCCTCGGGTACGACGGTGTGGTCGGGCTGGAGGGTTGGGCGTCGGCGGATCCGCTCGACGCCGTCGAACGGTTCAGATCCGCCTTCTCGGTGTGACCATTGCATCGGCGGAACGGGCCCAGTTGATCACCATTGATCGCCGTCAGCCCGTCGCGGCCGCCCGGTACGGCCGCAAGAATGCGCGCAGCTCTTCCGCGTACAATTGGGGTTCCTCGAACGGCGCGAAGTGGCCGCCGCGGGCGGGTTCGGTGACCCGCACGGCGTTCGCCACCCGCTCCAGCCACGCCCGCGCGGGCGGAGAAGGTCGCCGGGGAACAGCGAGAAGCCGGACGGCACCTCGACCCGGCGGGCGTGCTGGGCCGGTGGGATCGCGGCGTTCGCGCGGTACATCCGCATCGACGAGCCGATCGTTTCGGTGAGCCAGTAGATGGTGATGTTCGTGAGGATCTCGTCCTTGGTGTAGCTCCGCTCGATCTGCCGTCGCAGAAACTCCATGCCCGGAGTTTCTCGACGATCCACGAGGCAAGCCCGGCCGGCGAGTCGGTGAGCCCGACGGCGGCGGTCTGTGGCTTCGTGCGGTGCACGGCGGCGTACGCACCTTCGACCGCCCCCCACCTCGCGCCGTCCTCGATCCGCGCGTTCCTCGGGCGCGAGGTCCGCCGGATTGCCGGCGAAAATCGGGACACCCGCGTCCGTGCGGTGGACAGCGACGACCCGGTCGGGATTGTCGAGCGCAAGAAAACGGCTGACGTGGCTGCCGATGTCGCCGCCTGCCGCGCCGAACCGCTGGTAACCCAGGACGCTCATCAGTTCGGCCCACAGGCCGGCGACGGCGATCGAGTCCAGCGGCGGCCCGGTGGGTCGGTCGGAGTATCCGAAGCCGGGTATATCGGGCACGACCACGTCGAAGGCGTCGGCGGGGTCGGCGCCGTGCGCGCCGGGGTCGGTGAGCAACGGGATGACCTTGGCGTAGCGCCAGAACGAGTCGTGCCAGCCGTGGGTCAGGATCAGCGGCAGCACCGGAAGGACCTGCCCAGCCGGCACAGTGCCCTTTGCATGCACGAAGTGGATCTTCACGCCGCCGAGCGGGACACGGAAGCGGGGCAGCTGGCCAAGCGCCGCCTCCTGCGCCGGCCAGTCGAACCCAGCCGCCCAGTAGGCGACGAGCTCGCGGAGATACTCGACGTTGGTCCCCATCGACCACCCGGCGTCCTCGGGTGCGTCCGGCCAGCGCGTCGAGCGCAGCCGCGAGCGGAGATCCTTGAGCGCCGAGGTGCTGGTCTGCGGGCTGAACGGTTCGAATACGGTCGCGGCGTCCGGCATGGAGGAAACCATACGACCACCGCCGGACTGCCTCGCGATACGCACTGATCAGGCCTGCGAGCCGCCGCGGAGTGGTTCGCCGACCCGCCACGGCGGTCGATCCCAACATCTCCACGACCCGGGCCTGCGCTTTCCGCGGCGCGGCACCACCCAGTACATGGTTGGGTTCGGCAACGGGCATCCCTAGGCCGCGGACTAATGCGGCGGCGGTCATCCGGGCGCTCCGCCCGGACCCCTCGGCGGAATGGCTGCGGGATCCGGCGATCACCATGGTCGGCACGTCCCCCGGGGAAATAGTTCGGGGATGCCGCAGATGATTCCTTAATCTCCGACTTGCAGGGGGACGGTCCGCCTTTCACGTGCGCTCACCCGCGCAGGATCCAGAACTCGAATCGTCGCAATCGCTTCGCTAGCCAGCACCGGCTCGGGGCGCTCGAATCCCCACTCCGCTGGGTCATCCACTGGCCGCTTCCCTGCCATGATCGCCTGCGTCTGTACGTCCGTCCGTCTGGCGCGAGACGTAGCTACCCTGAGAACCCAGTACCCACAACTCGTTTACGACCAACCGGTTGATCTTGCTCCCCGATAGGTGCGAGTGAGTTCCGCTGGAGTGGGTGATGGTCACGACGAACCGCGCGTCGGTCCCCCTTCTGGCAGGTCACACCAATCCAGATTGGCCGAAACGTGACTGGCTTCACCAAAGAGCCACAACGCCTGATCGATCAGATGACTACCGAGATCACGGAGCAATCCACCAGTCGCGCCTGCCTCCAGACCTCTGGGCTCGTCGAGCTCAAATCGCGACTCGAACCGCCAGACATCGCCAACAGATCCTGCATCGATCACTGTCTTGAGCGTTGTCACGTCAGTGTCCCAGCGTCGATTGTGGAAGACACTGAGCAGAACCCCGCACGTGCTGCTCGGCGATGAGTTCCTCGGCTCCCTCCGCGGTCGCGGCAATGGGCTTGTCAGCCACGACATTGATTCCGCGGTCCACCGCCCCGAGAACGAGCTCCCGACGAGTATGTGGGGGCGTCGATATCGTCACCGCATCGGCTCCCGAGTCCAGGAGCGCCCCTCGTCAGGGGATCCTCGGCCGTTGATCACCATGTCCGGAATAGCCGGGCGGGTGATCGTAGGTCAGCTGGGCACGGCAGACGCGGTCAGCTCTTGGACGTGCCGGCGAGCACCCCCCGGACGTAGTCGGCGCTGGTCCGGACATCGCCGACGGGTCCTTCGCCGCGCGGCTCCTCGGTCAGGATGGTGTCCTGCTCGAGGACCCACCAGCCCTGGTAGCCGTTGTGCTGCAACGTGCTCACGATGGACGCGATGTCGACGTCGCCCTTGCCAAGGGGCCGGTACATGCCCTCGCGTACAGCGTCGGTATAGGTGAGCCGGCCGTCCCGAACCTTCGCGGCGATCGAGTTGTCAACGTCCTTGAGGTGGGTATGGGCGACCCGCTCCGGTGCCTGGCGCGTGAGCTCGGCCGGGTCGGTGCCACCGATCAGCAGGTGACCGGTGTCCAGGCACAACGAGATGTCGGAGCCCTCCAGCACGCGCTGCACCTCTGCACCGTTCTCGATCATCGTGCCGACGTGCGGGTGCAGCACGGCCCTGATGCCTTGCTGGGCGGCCAGCGCGGTGATCCGGTCGAGATTACCCAGCAACGTCGACCACCCGTCCTCGTCGAGCGTCGGACGGCTGTCGTAGCCTTCGAGGCCCGAATCCGCCGATAGCACCATCGTTGTCGCGTTGGCCGCCACGAAACCCGGGATCAATCGTTCGATGTCGGGCACCGGGTCGTGGGCCGGCTGGTACATGACGACAGGCACGAAACCGCCGACAGCCGTCAGATGATGCGCATCCAGCACGGACGCCATCTGCTGCGGATCCGCCGGCAGGAATCCGTCGGGACCGAACTCGGTGGCCGACAGGCCGACGTCCTGCATCTCCGACAGCACCCGATCAGGCGTCAGCTGGTAACCCCAGTTCGGTACCTCGCACACTCCCCAGGAGATGGGAGCTCCGGCGATGCGCTCGGTCGTTGAGCTTCTCACGTGATCTACCTCGTCAATCCGCACCGAGCGGTGCTGTTGCGGGAACCACAGTGAAGCCGTGAGCCGTCATGTCGCTGTGCCGATCGAGCCGATCGGAACGTTGTCGGAGACGTAGGACTCGCCTTCCACCGGAACCCCGTCGGACGTCCGCGACACCACATCGTGGTCGATGAACGAGACCGGGACCGAGTCCGTGAACCAGTCGGCCTTGACGCTGGCCTCAACCTGGAAATGCAGGTGCGGCACACACTGGGTGTAGCCGGTCTTCCCACTGAGACCCAGGACCTCACCTTGCTTCACCCTCTCCCCCGACTTCGCCTTCTGTTCGATGTCCGGCGCGACCGTACTCAGGTGCAGGTACAGGGCAGAAGTACCGTCCCCGTGGTCGATCTCAACGAAGTTGGCTTCGTTGCCGATGACCTGGCTGACAATGTTGTTCCCCGCATTCTCCCCGTTGTGCACTCCTGCATTTCCTGTCGCTGCGGCCGAGACGCCGCCGCAATGATCGGCCGGCCAGCTCCCGTTTTCCAGGGCAACGGTTCCCGCCCTGGCCGCGAGGACCGTGGTTCCTTCGGGCAGATCGAAATCGAGGGCGTATCGCATCGCGTCGTCGTTGTGCGTCGAGCAGCCGCTGGTGCACTGCTGCCCGTCGTCGAACCGCGAGTTGCCCTGCAGCACTGTCTCCTGCTGACCGGCCTTCCAGGGCAGCTGGTACGCGCCTGAATCGGTGTCGGCCGCGCCGACGTGACCGCACGCGACAGCGGCACCCAGGACAGCGACAGCGACGGCCGCACTGACACCGCGCCGCTTCCAGGTCATTGGTCCGCTCGATTCCGTCGCGCCGACGTGGTTGCACCGTCAGGGCATTCCCCCAGTTGGCAGGTCACCCCAGTTCCTTGCTCACCCGCTCCAGCATCCGACGATGGATTCCATCGGCGTCCTCTTCCCAACCGAACACGCAGACGGTGGCGATGCCGTCGAAGTCGACCTCGCTGAGGGTGGAGAAGAATTCATCCCAGGCGATGTCGCCGTTGCCGATCTCGTTGTGCTGGTGGATCCGTGCATCGACGCCCGGCGGGTTGATGATGTGCCGGTTGCCGACGTTGGCCCGGTGGTTGTAGCAGTCCGCGATGTGCAGGTGCGTCATCTTGCCGCCCGCGTAGGTCATCATCCGCCTGAGGTCCCCCACCCCGTCGGACAGGTGGAAGGCATGCGGCGCGCAGAAGACGTAGTTCACCCAAGGCTTGTTCAGCCCTCGGATGATCTGCACGGCATCGTCGTTGGTCTCGGAGAAATCGTAGGGATGAGCCTCCAGGTTCAGCCCGATGCCGTACTTCTCGAAGTCAGGAGCCAATTCCTCCATGGACTTGTAGAAGGCGTGCTCGGAGCGCAACGCGTCGTTCGGATCGCCGGACAGTTCAGCGTTGACCAACGGGCACTCGAGTTCGACGGCGATCTGCAGTAGTCGCTTCCAGTTGCGCACCTGGGCCTGGCGTTCCTGCTCGTCCGGTGAGGACCAGTTGAACACCAGCACCAACGTCACCACGGACACCCCGGTTTCCCTGCCGGCCTTCTTGACGTCGGCGATCGCCGCGTTATCGGCCTTGGGATAGCGGTGCCACAGGAAGAAGTCGGCCCGGGGCGAGAGCTGCAGGTACTCGTATCCCAGATCGGCCGCCTTCCGGACCTCATCGGCCACGGACAGGTCGGCGTGGTACATGGCCGGGTCGAGTGCGATCTTGACCATCGTGTTTCCTCCGGGTCGAATCGGCGCGACCGTGTTGCCAACGGTCAAGCGGCGTGGGTCAACGGCGTCGGTCCAGGGTCGGCGTGGGGAGGAGTAGTCAGTAACCCCTCCCCCACCGACTACCCGGCCGCTGCTCAGGATGCGTTCATCAGGAGTACAGCGCCGGCTTCTCGGTCAGTTCGACCGTGGTCCGGTTACCCGACCGCAATGCCTCGACGGCGGCGTCGGAGACCACTGCCGCCGCATACCCGTCCCAGGAACTGGGACCGTAGGTGCCGCCGTCGCGGACACCGTCGATCCATTCCTGGAACTCCACGTCGTAGGCGGAGATGAAGCGTTCCCGCCAGTCCTCCGGCACCCGCCCGGCGAAGGTGTTGCCGGTGCGCACCGTGACCGGGCTGAACTCTCCCAGCGCGGCGGTGCCGGTCTCCCCCACCACCTCGCCGCGGATGTCGTAGCCGTAGCGGATGTTGACGCTGGTCTCCACGTCGATGAGCACCCCGCCGCTCATCTCGAAGATCAGCAGCAACGGGTCCTCGAGCTCGCCGCCGAGGGAGTTCTTCCGCGGCTTGAGCACCCGGGTGCCGACGATCTCCTCGCCGAACATCCAGCGCACCATGTCGATCTCGTGTACCGCGGTATCGGTGATCGCCATTTCGCGGGTGTAGTGCGACGGAACGCTCGGATTGCGGTGGGTGCAGTGCATCAGCAGCGGAGCTCCGATGTCACCGCTGTCCACCACGGATTTCAGGGCCCGGTAGTAGCTGTCGTAGCGACGCATGTACCCGACCTGAACCAACCGGCGGCCGAACGCGACCTCCGCCTCGATGATGCGAAGGCAGGCCTCCTGCGTGGTGGCCAGAGGCTTCTCGCAGAACACCGGCTTTCCCGCGGCGATGGCGGCGAGCACGTACTCCTCGTGCGTCGGACCCCAGGAACAGACCAGGACCGCGTCGACCGAGCCGTGGTTGACCAGCTCCTCACCGGTGGAATGGACGTTCGCGTTCGGCAGACCCTCGGCGACCTTCTTCGCCTCGTCGAGGTTGACGTCGGTGACGGCGGTGACTCCGGCTCCAGCCAGCACGGTGGTGAGCCGGCGGATGTGGTCCTTGCCGATCATGCCGACGCCGATCACTCCGACGTTGACTGTCACGTGTGATTCCTCCTCAGGGATGACTCTGTTGGATGAGGTGACGATCAGCGGCGATCGTCAGCGCTGGCTGGCCTGCAGCTCGTGGGACAGCTCGGCGAGTTCGCGGCCGCCGGCCATCTCGGCGGTGAGTTCTTCCAGGGTGACCTCGGAACGCTTCTTGTCCAGCACCCGCTGACCGAGTTTGAGGATGATGAAGTGGTTCCCGACCAGGTACGCGTGGTGCGGGTTGTGGGTGATGAACACCACCCCGAGCCCGGCGTCGCGGGCGGCGGCGGTGTACTTCAGGACCACACCGGACTGCTTGACCCCCAGCGCCGCGGTCGGCTCGTCCAGGATCAGCACCCTTGCACCGAAGTACACCGCCCGGGCGATCGCCACACACTGCCGCTGGCCGCCGGACAGCGTGCCGATCGGCTGGTTGATGTCCTTGACGGTGATCCCCATCTTCTTCAACTCGCTGTCGGCGATCTCCCGCATCTCCTTGATCTTCATCGGCGCCAGCGGGTAGTTCCCGGCCTGCAACTCCGAACCGAGGAAGAAGTTCCGCCACACCTCCATCAGGCCGACGACCGCGAGGTCCTGGTACACGGTGGCGATGCCGTGGTCCAACGACTCACGGGGCGAGGAGAAATGCACCTCCTTGCCGTCGACCTTCAGGGTGCCCTCGGAATGGGAGTGCAACCCGGACATGATCTTGATCAGGGTGGACTTCCCGGCGCCGTTGTCACCCAGCACGCAGGTCACCTCCCCCGCGCTGACGGACAGGTTGATGCCCTTGAGCGCCCGGATGGCCCCGTACGTCTTGCCGACGTCGGTCATCTCGATCAACGGTTCACCCTTGTGCAGGGTGGGATCGGCGTGTTCGGTCAAAGTGTCGGTCATCGTCAGGCCTTCCGGGTGGTGGCGAACTTCTTGACGGACAGGTTCACCGCAACGGCGAGCAGCAGCATGACACCGAGGAACGCCTTGAACCAGTTCGGATCCCAGCCGGCGTACACGATGCCCTGCTGGGTCATGCCGAAGATGAACGCGCCCAGCGCGGTACCCACGGCCGACCCGTAACCACCGGTCAGCAGGGTGCCGCCGACGACCGCGGCGATGATGAACAGGAATTCCTGCCCCACGCCGCCGCCGGCCTGGATGGTGTTGAACGCGAACAACTGATGCATACCGGAGAACCAGGCCAGGAACCCGACACCCATGAACAACGCGATCTTCACCTTGTTCACCGGCACACCCACCGCCCGGGCGCTGGCCGGGTTCCCGCCGACCGCGAAGATCCAGTTACCGATCCGCGTGCGGTTCAACGTCCAGGTGGCCACCAGCACGAACAGCAACCACCACACCACGGTGATCTTCACCGTCACCCCGAAGATGTCGAACGAGGAGGCGAACACCGCCTTCGCGCTGTCGAAACCCTGCATGTCGGAGACGTTCTGGGTGGACACCGCCCCGGTCACCAACTTGGTGATACCCAGGTTCGCGCCCTGCAACACGAAGAACGTGCCCAACGTGATCAGGAAGCTGGGTATCCCGGTTCGGACCACCAGGAAACCGTTGATGAAACCAATGCATAGCGACAAGATCATCGCCAGAAACACACCGACCCACATATTCAGGTTGAACTGGTAGCTCAGCATGGCTGCGGTCAGCGCGTAGGTCACCACCGCGACACCGGCGGACAGGTCGAACTCCCCGCCGATCATCAACAGACCGACGCCGACCGCAACAATCCCGATCAGCGAACTGGCATACAGGATCGTGGAGAAGGCCTCCGCCGAACGGAAGGCCGGCGCGACGAGGAAGAAGAAGATGTAGATCACGACCGCCGCGATCAACGCGCCGATCTCGGGCCGCGCCAACATTCTGGTCATTAACGGTGCAGGTGCCTTCGCCGGCGGCGGACTCGCTGCCTCCGGCGGCGTTGCCGGGGTCTTGCTGAGAGATTGACTCATGACGTTCTCCCTAGCTTGGTGGGTGGTACCCCGGGGCGGGTAACGAACCCACCCGGGGCAACTCGTCAACGGGTGTTGTTGGCCGCGTACTTAATAATGTCGGCGATGTTCGTGTTGTCGACGAAAGACGGGCCGGTGAGCACCGGTCCACCGCCGCCCAGGTCGTTCTTGTTGGTCAGGTAGAACCACAGCGAGTCGATCGCCATGTAACCCTGCAGCCACGGCTGCTGATCGACCGAGAACAGGATCTTGCCGGCCTCGACCTGCTTGGCCACATCGGCGTTGAGGTCGAAGGTCACCAACTTTGCTGAGCTGTTCGCATCGGCGATTGACTGCTGGGCGGCCAGCGCGTAGTTCGCACCCAGGGCCACGACGTAATCGATCGATGGGTCCTGCTGCAGCTTCGCGCCGATGGTCGAGGTCACGGAAGGGATGTCGGTGCCATCGACCTGGATATTCTCCGTCCCCGGGGCATTCGCTTTGACACCCGCGCAGCGCGCCTCCAGTGACACGGAGCCCTGTTCCTGGATGACACACAGCGGGTGCTGAGCTCCAGCGTCGGCAATCCTTTTACCGACAGCCTTGCCTGCGACCGTCTCGTCGGACCCGAAGTACATGATGGCACCAAGCTGCTTGTACTGATCGATGCCGGCGTTGAGACCGACAACCGGAATTTGTGCGGCACTAGCAGACGCCATCGCACCCTTCATAGCGTCCGGGTTCACAAACGTGGTGGCGATGCCATCCACCTTGCTATCCACAGCGTTCTGGACGAGCGTGGCCTGGCCCGGGGCCGTTGGATCAGCGGAGTATTTCAGGTCGATGTTGTCCTTGGCGGCGGCGGCCTTCGCCCCGGTCTGCACCTTGTCCCAGAACGTGTCACCTGGAGACTGGTGGGTAACCATCGCGATAGTCAACTGCGGAGTATCGGCAACCGCGCCGCCACCGCTCGCGGCACCAGTGCCAGCCACGGCCGCGGCTGCCGACTCCGCAGCCTTCCTTCCGCCGGTCGCGCTACAGGCCGTCAGCGCCAGTACAGCGGCGATCGCAACCGCGGTCAGCCCCAGGGCCTTCGTGCGAATCGTCATCGATTCGGATCCTTTCCTTGCGGGACGGGACATCCCATGTTCGAACGGGTAGGCGTCGCTCACGTGCTGTTGTTCTGGGCGAGAATCATTTGCTCGCAAGCGGTGCCGGTGAATCTGGTGAAGCCCGACTGGATGTCGAGCCGCGGACGGAACTGCGGGAAATTCACCGACCGGCGGGTGGCCGGCAGGCCTTCGGGTGGTCGAGTGCGCGGGTGGCGATCGGGGCCCGTGCCTTGGGCGAGAACAGGCAAACGGCTTGCGCGGGTTCACACATCAGGCGGAGCGTGACTGCGGGGCGTGCACCGCACGAGTCCAGGGGAGAACTGATGGTCAGGTTCCCGACGTCGCCGGTGGCGCCCATGCAATCCTCCGTTCCCGGCCGGTCACACCGGCTCCGTGACAAGAGTGGCGCGTGACACATCACATGTCAATACTTTGTCCTGACATTCTTACGTCTTCTCTGAAACGTGACCACGGCCGGCGTTGTTCGTCACCGAGTGTGGTCGACCCCAGACCTCATTGCGCGGACTGGGCGACACACAAACCCGTTCGGCATCAAGCACTTTCGGGTAGGGTGACGCCCAGGCGCGCGCAGTGACCTGCTATTCGTTCTGCGGGAATCCGAGGTTCAACCCGCCGTGGCTGGGGTCGAGCCAGCGGGTGGTGATGACCTTGTTGCGGGTGTAGAAGTTGAAGCCCTCGGTGCCGTGGGCG
>Ga0075520_1001036_pt1 | contig 13063 bp, 8 predicted proteins | sample NGEPerB_FD_75100 | JGI IMG/M metagenome (GOLD analysis project Ga0075520, IMG submission 75100) | Arctic peat soil microbial communities from the Barrow Environmental Observatory site, Barrow, Alaska, USA - NGEE PermafrostAB12-B | ecosystem: Environmental > Terrestrial > Soil > Wetlands > Peat ... | reverse complement strand
GCCTGGTACGTGCAGTCGGCCTGGGCGCTGTCGGCACACGGCCGTCCGTGGAGCGGGATGCGCACGGCATCGTTCCTCACAGGCCTGGTGATGATCGACGTCGCCCTGCAGTCGCCGGTGGCCACTCTCACCATGGGCTACTTCGAGGCCCACATGGCACAACACCTGCTCCTCATGGTCATCGCCCCCCCGCTCCTGGCACTCGGGGCACCGATGACCCTCGCGCTCCAGACCTCGGGGCGCACCACGAAGACCCGCCTCCTGCGGGTGCTCCATTCGCAGGCCTTCCGGTGGTGGAGCCACCCGATCCCGACGTCCGTCGCGTACTACGTCTCGATGTTCGTCTTCTTCCTCACGTCGGCGGTAGCGGTGGCGATGACCCACATGTGGCTGATGGACATGGTGAACGTGGCATTCCTGGTCGCGGCCATGCACTTCTGGTGGCCGATCGTGGGGGTGGATCCCATCCCACACTGGCCCCTGAGCCACGGGATGAAGATGGTGGTACTCCTGATCGGCGTGCCGATCGAGTCGTTCCTGGCCCTGGCCCTACTGACCGCGACCCGTCCGGCCGCCTCGATGTACTCGGTGCCGAGCACCCATGCGGGGGCGGCGATCCTGTGGATCGGGGCGGAGGCGTTCACCTTCCTCGCCCTTATTCCGGTCTTCGTCCAGTGGGTACGGGTCGAGGGTCGGGCCACCGCTCGCATCGACGCGCAGCTGGACGCCCAGTACGAGGCGGCGGGTACGACGCTCACGCCGGTGGGTCCGGACAACTCCTGAGCCGACCGGGCTGGCGGATCAGGTGGCGGGGGCGAAGGTATAGGTGAAGGGTGCTGCCTTCGGCTTGTCGGTGAACACGTGCTTGCCCTTGATGGTGATGCCGACCAGGACGGCCGAGGAGCCGATCTGCACGGTCATCGTGCCCTGGGCGGGGAAGGTCAGCACCTTGGCCGCCGGCTGGACACCACTGATGAGCGGGACGGCCGACGACGAGCTCGTGATCTGCACCCAGCACGGTCCCGAGGTGGCCACCACGACATCGAACGTGGCCGAGGCCACCGAGTACGAGGCACTGGCTGCCGTCGATCCGGTCGGCTGGACCGGGAAGGTCTGCCGGGTGGCAGGCGCCGACGTCGGGGTGGTCCGGCTTCCCGCACCTCCGCCGGCCGCCGTCGACCCGGGGGGTGCGACCCGCAGGATGTGGGCGTTGGCCAGCACCCGTGGGCGGATCTGGTCCAACAGCCAACCGGCGGCGACGAGCAGGAGCAGTCCTGCTGCCACCCACGTGACGACCTTCAGGAACGTGGGCGCCTTCATGCGACGGCGGGCCTTGGCCACGGTCCGGCGGCTCTTGCGCAGATCGGATCGGGGGACGACCGGGAAGGTGCCCGTCGGCGGCCCGACCGTGACGCCGTAGCCGTAGTTCCCCGAGGTGCCCGCCGCTGCGGTGACGCGCCTTCCCGTCCGGGGGACCTCGCCCGTCTCGGTGAACGCCCGCAGATGGTCCGGGCCCGAGGTGACGGCGGCGACGACGCCGGTGACGGCCGGGGTTGTGGTCGTCGCTTCGGACGTGCCCGTCCCGTCGTCGGCACGCTCGACCACGTACTGGGCGACGAGCGCGTCCCCGTCCAGGCCCAGGAGGGTCGCATAGCGACGCAGCGTGGAGGACGCCAGCGCCTCGTCGGGGAATGCGGCCGAGTCGCCGGTCTCCAGGGCCTCGATCTGGGTGATGGGACGGCTCAGCCTGTCGTGCACGGTCAGGAGGTCCAGGCCGCGCTCCTCCCTGGCCCGGCGCAACTGGACCCCGACCGACTCGGCCGGTGGAGCCAGGGCGGCGTCCTGCTCGTCGTCGTCACGGCGCGTCGTTCCGCTTCGCGGCCGGATCACGTGGATTCTCCTGACATGTGCCTCGCGCCAGCGTACCCGTCGGGGTGCTGGTTCAGGCTGAGAGGCGCCGTGTTGCCGGAACCGTTGCGGGGAGGCATGGAATGTTGTGCACGCAACTAGTGTTGGATCTCGTACAGGGCCTTCCCGGAATGGACCGGTGCCCACAGTTGTCCGACGCAAGGAGCGTGACCATGCCAGCAGTGACCGTGGACGATGTGCTGACCCTTCCCCGGGTGGTGCGACCCGATCCGGTCGCCGCCGCCCCGCGCCCGGTGCTCGGGGTGACCACGGCGCCCGGTGGCTACGAAGGTGAGGGCTTCCCGGTGCGCCGGGCCTTCGCCGGCGTCGACCGGGCCCACCTCGACCCGTTCATCCACATGGACCAGATGGGCGAGGTGGAGTACGCCCCCGGAGAGGCCAAGGGTACGCCGTGGCATCCGCACCGGGGCTTCGAGACGGTCACGTACATGATCGACGGGACCTTCCGGCACATGGACTCGATCGGCGGGGGTGGGCTGATCACCAACGGTGACACCCAGTGGATGACCGCCGGTGCCGGCATCCTCCACATCGAGGCACCGCCGGCCGAACTGGTGGCATCCGGTGGCCTGTTCCACGGCATCCAGCTGTGGGTGAACCTGCCCCGGGCGGACAAGATGATCGAACCTGCGTACCAGGACATCGGGAGCGCGAACGTGTCACTCCTGACCACTCCGGACGGGGGCGCGTTGCTACGCCTGATCGCCGGTGAGGTGGACGGCCATGCCGGCCCGGGGTCGACGCATTCGCCGATAGCGTTGGTCCACGCCACCGTGTCGCCCGGTGCCTCGGTCACGCTTCCGTGGGATCCCGCGTTCAACGCCCTCGTGTACGTGCTGGCCGGCGACGGCTCGGTCGGCGAGGAACGGCGGTCGGTGACCGCAGGGCAGCTCGCGGTCTATGGTCCGGGCGACTCGATCACCTTCGGTGCTACGCCGACCCCGTCGGAGCGCACCCCCGACCTCGACGTGCTCGTGCTCGGTGGTCGTCCCATCGGTGAGCCCGTCTTCGCCTACGGCCCGTTCGTCATGAACACCAAGGACGAGGTGGCCCAGGCCTTCGAGGACTTCCAGGCCGGCAAGCTCGGTCGCGTGCCCGACCACTACTCCGGCTTCTGAACGTCGTCCGGTCCTGATCAGGCCGGACAGGCCCGGGGATCCCACGGCTGCAGCGGGGTGACCGCGGCCGTGGGCGCCTGGAACGCGGCGCCGGCCGGCGTGGTCGTCGTCGCCGATGCGGGGGTCGTGGTGGCCGGGGGCGCCGTGGTAGCCGTGACCGTGGATGCCGGTGGGTTCACGGTGAACTGCGTGCCGGTGACGACGGTGACCTGGGCACCGTCGGTCGTGGGTCCGAGCGCCATGATCACGGCGCCGGACATCGACTTGGCCACCAGCTGGGCTGCGGCCTCGTCGGCCGCGGTCTTCTGGGCGTAGTAGACGACCGTCTCGGACTGCGTGCCGACCGGCGTGGAATCGCCCAGGCCCACCATGTGGTAGCCGAGCGCGCCGAGGGCGGCACTGGTGTCGGTGGCCTGGTTGGTGACTCCCGTGCCGTTCAGCACCGACACCGTGACAGTCGACGGAGCGGGGAGCGGCTTACCCGTCATGGTGTCGATGGAGGCGTTGATCCCGAGGAATTGGTCGATGACCTGGTTGTCCTGCACGTTGGACGGGAATTCGATGTCGCCGTAGGCCGCCCCCTTGTACTGATAGGAGCCGAATTGGTCCACCTGCACGGGCAGGGTCAACTGTGGCGCCTTGTTGGCGTCGACGCCGTGGAAGGCGAGCACCATGGAGGCCATCTGCGTGCTGGAGAACGATTTGTCGACGCTGAGCTGGGGTGCGACCGAGCTGATCAGCTGCTCGTCGGTGACAGGGTTGGACAGACCGTTCTTGGACACCGCCGTGGCGAGCACCCGGAGGAACTCGTGGTCTCGACGGATGCGGGCCAGGTCACTCGAGTTCTCGAACGGCCAGTAGGCCGGGTTCCTGGTCGTCACCCCGGCCGGCTTGTACTGGAGGTGCCGGGCCCGGACGACCTGGAGGGCGTGGACACCGTCGAGGCTGATGCACCCGGGAGCGAAGACCTGGAGCCCCGAGTAGGCGTCGTACACGGGCTCGGGGAAGTACATCTTCACACCGCCCAGCGCGTCCACGACGTTGGCGAACGTGTCGAAGTTGAGCACCACATAGTGCTGGATGGGGATTCCGAGGTTCTCGTTGATGGCGGCCACGAGCTGACTCGGTCCTTGGTACAGCGCCGCGTCGATCTTGTTGGCACCGGTGCTCCGGGCGTTGGGGACGAAGAGGTCGCGTGGGATGGACAGGATCGAGAGCGAATGGGCCTTCGGGTCGAGGTGGAGGATCATGACCACGTCGCTGTTGACCCCGTTGACGCCTTGGGAGCACAGCCCGTAGGCGGCGTTCTGCACCTTCAGGGCGCAGCGGTCGGTCGAGCCGACCAACAGGATGTTCTCGGTTCCGGCGTCCGCCCCGGAGGCGGGCACGTCGACCAGGCCCTTGACGTCGAACCGGTGGATCTCATGGTTCAGGTACCAGGCGTAGCCGGCGGTGCCCCCGATGATCAGGATGATGACCATGCCGATGCCGCCGAGCACCCACCAGAGACGTCGGTGTCGCCCACCGCGCCGGCCACCGCGCTCCGGGCCATGGGCCCGGCGGACCTCGTCGCCGAGTGAACGGAGCCCCCGCTCGTCGAACGTGGAGGGCGACTCCGCGCGGCCCGATCGACCGACGCCGGCCCCGGCGGGGTCGCGCCCAGGACCCTCTGCACCGCTCGAAGCCATGGCCCACCAGGTTACCGAGGGGCGACGTCGGATTGGTGGCAGGCCCGCGGGAGGGTCCCGTGCTCGAAGGTCAGCGGTTCAGTCGCCGGTACGCTCGTCCGGGGTCGTCGTGAAGTCGGTGGTGTCGATCCGGAGGGTGTCCCACCAGTAGCGAACGGTCCAGCTCGGCCAATTGTTCGTGATCCGACCGGTGGCGTCCTTGTACCAGCTGGTGCAGCTCCCCACCCACGCGGTCCTGGACATCAGCCGTTGGGTCTGCCGGTCATCGCGTTCGTAGGCGGAGTTCCGGACGGCAACGGCGGCCGGGGCGGCGTCGGAAGCCGACGTCTGGGTGGCGAGGGCCTGGAGGACCAGGTTGAGCTGTCGCTCGACCATGAACAGGATCGAATTGTGTCCGAGGTTGGTGTTCGGACCGTACAGCAGGTAGCAGTTCGGGAACCCGGCCACCGCCGTGCCGAGGTAGGCGTGGGCGCCGTCGGCCCATGCGTCCGACAGGCGTCGACCGGCGACGCCCTGCACCGGGATGTGGGACAGGAAGTCCGTCGTGGCGAAGCCGGTGCCGAAGATCAGCACATCGGCGGGGTGCCGGACGCCGTCGGCGGTCACGACGGCGTCGGGCTCCACCCGGGCCACCGGTGAGTCGACCACGGTCACATCGGGTCGGAGCAGCGTGGGATACCAGTCGTTGGAGATGAGGATGCGCTTGCATCCGATCGGGTACGCGGGCACCACCGCTTCCTCGGGCAGCCGATCGCACACCACGTCGTCACGGATGCCCTTGGCGAACAGCTCCTGGAGCTTGCGGCCGGGGAAGCTGTCGCGACGGAACCACAGCCAGCGGAATTCCAACGTCCAGTAGATCCACCACCGGTAGGCGGTGCGGAGGGGGCCGATCCGGTCGAGGGCACGGCGCACCATGCGCCGATACGGGCGGTCCTTCTTCGGGCCCACGTAGTTGGGGCTGCGCTGGAACACCGTGGTCGACGCGGCCAGGGACGCGACCGGCGGCACGAACTGGATGGCGCTGGCGCCGGTACCCACGACGGCGACGTGGCGATCCCGGATGTCCACGGAGTGGTCCCATCGAGCCGAGTGCCACGAGGGGCCCTCGAACGAGTCGATGCCCGGGACGGCGGGGAGGTGGGGCCGGTTGAGCTGCCCACACGCGAAGACGACGGTGTCGGCCACGAGCTCGTCCTCGCCGAGGGGTGTCGAGAGCGCCAGTCGCCAGGTCGCCGTCCCTTCGTGGAAGCGTGCGGAGGTGACCGTCGTGCCGGTGCGCAGGTGGGGGCCCAGCTGGTGGCGCGCCACCAGCTCCTCGGCATAGGCCAGGATCTCGGGCTGCTCGGCGAATCGGCGTGTCCAGTCGGTCTTGGGCGCGAAGGAGAACGAGTACAGGTGGGAGGGGACGTCGCACGCCGCGCCGGGGTAGACGTTGTCCCGCCAGGTGCCGCCCACCCCCTCGGACTGCTCGATGATGGTGAAGCTCCGCACACCCGACCGCACCAGCTGGATCGCGGCGGCGAGGCCGGAGAGCCCACCACCGACGATGGCCACCGTGGGGACGTTCCGACCGTCGATGCGCGCCCGCAGCACCTCTCGTGCGAAGGCCTTGCGGCCGATGTCCAGTGCCATGGCTTCCCCCACACGCTGTTCCGACCCGGTGCCGGGACCTCGACGTTACCGGTGGCGGACGGCGCGCGTCGATGTCGCCGTCGGTGCGCGGGGCCTGCCGGATCGGCCTCTGTTTCACCCGTGTTTCGAGTCCGATTTGATATAGACACAACCCGCGCGGGATGTTACGTTCGCACCAGTCACGGGGGGGTCCGCGACAGGAGCTTGACCAGTAGTTCCCATCCGCAGCTCACATTGCGAAGACAGGAAAGAGGTCGTTCATGCCCGAGGGAATTGAGCCCGTCGAACTCGAAGAGGAACACCACGGGCTGCGGATCGGATCGGACGAGCAGCTCCTTGCCGAGCTCGGGTACAAGCAGGAACTCAACCGGTCGTGGTCCGGGTTCTCCAACTTCGCCATCTCGTTCTCGATCATCTCGATCCTTGCCGGCTGCTTCACGACCTTCTCCAGCGGATGGAACGGCGGCGGTCCTGCGGCCATCGCCTGGGGCTGGCCGATCCTCGCTGCACTGATCCTGTGCATCGGCCTCTGCATGGCCGAGCTGGTGTCGGCCTATCCCACGTCCGGCGGCATCTACTGGTGGGCGTCCAAGCTCGGTGGCGCAAAGGCCGGCTACTACACGGGATGGCTCAACCTCATCGGGCTCTGGGCCATCGTGGCCTCGGTCGCCTACGGGTGCGCCACCTTCTTCGACCTGACCTTCAGCTTCTTCTGGCCGAGCCACGTTGCCGGCAACCTGGACACGGTCTTCATGTATTTCGTCATCATCATGGTGCTGGCCGCGCTGGTGAACATCTTCTCCAGCCATCTGCTGGCCGTCATCAACAACGTGTCGGTGTGGTGGCACGTGTTCGGTGCCGCAGCAGTCGTCCTGATCCTCGTCTTCCTCCCGCACCACCACGCCAGTGCTTCCATGGTCTTCACCTCGACGGTGAACAACACGGGCTTCTTCGGGGGCAAGACCCACGGCCTCGGATACCTGATCGTCGTCCTGCCGATCGGGGCACTGCTGACCCAGTACACGATCACCGGGTACGACGCCTCGGCCCACCTCTCCGAGGAGACCAAGAGCGCGGCGAACTCGGCGGCCAAGGGCATGTGGCGATCGATCTTCTACTCCGCCATCGGTGGCTGGATCCTCCTGCTCGCCTTCCTGTTCGCGGTGCAGGACGAGTCCAAGGTCACCGCCGCGGGCGGCGGTGTGGCCACCATCTTCGCCCAGGCCCTCACCTCCCGGTGGGGTGGGACGGTGCTCCTCATCTCCGCCGTGGGGCAGTTCTTCTGCACGATGGCGTGCATGACGAGCTGCTCACGCATGCTCTTCGCCTTCAGCCGTGACGGCGCAGTGCCCGGCTCGAGGCACTGGTCCAAGCTGAGCGCCAAGCGGGTGCCCGTGGCCGGGGTGATCCTGACCACCGCGATCGGCCTCATCCTCACCTCACCGGCCCTCATCAAGGTGGACATCGGTGGCGTCCCGATCCCGATCGCGTTCTACGCCGTCGTGTCGATCGGCGTGATCGGCCTCTACTGGTGCTTCTCCATCCCGATCTGGCACCGGTGGCGGCTGGGCGACAAGTTCCAGACCGGCGAATGGAACCTCGGGAGCAAGTACAAGGTCCTCTGCGTGGTCGCGCTGCTGGACGTGGTGCTGGTGACGTTGATGGCCTTCATGCCCACGTCGAACCTCGGGGTGCCGTGGACCAACGGGTTCGCCTGGAAGTACGTGAACTACACGATCCTTGTCGTGCCCGCCGCCATGATCTTCCTGTGGATCTACTGGCACGTCTCGGTGAAGAATTGGTTCACCGGCCCCAAGCACACCATCGACCTCCAGGACGACACGGACTCGATCGCCGCCTGAGGGGCCCCGCTCGGGGTGTGCGCGGCCGACCGGGACCGCAAGTCCCCGGACCGGCACCCCTCGCCGGTCCGCAGGGTCAGGAGGCGCTGTCCTCGAGCACGGTCCGCACGGGTTGCGATCGACCGATGCCGGTCTGCAGGGCGATCTTGATCCGGTCCGGCCGGAACAGGTCCCGGGCGAACTCCACGGCCAACCCGGCCGAGGTGAACGCGGTCCGTGTGATGAGCATCAACGGATCACCCTGCTCGATCTTCAGCAGCGCGGCCTCGTCCTCGCGGGCGATCACCGGCTCGAGCGACTCGGATGCGGCGGTCGGCTCCTGGCCGTAGCGCCGGGCGATCAGGCCGTAGAGCGATCCGGACAGGCCGAGGTCGAGCAGTCCGGGGAAAGGGTCCACCGGGAAGAACGACCGCTCGATGGCCAGTGGCTCGCGGCGTGCGGTGCGGACCCGGACGATCTCGTAGACGGGTGCCCCCCGCTGCACCGAGAGCGCGGTGGCGACCTTGGCGTTGGCCGGGGTGGTGCCGGCCGACACGACCCGGGCACCGGCCCGTACGTTGGCTCGCCTCATCTGCTCGGTGAACCCGGCCATCCCGGTGAGGTCGCACTCGATGCGTGGTTCGCGGACGAAGGTGCCGCCCGTCCGACCGCTCTTGCGCTCCACGGTCCCTTTGCCCTCCAGGGTGGCCAGGGCCTGGCGCAGGGTCATCCGGCTGACCCCGAGCGTGGCGGCAAACTGGTCCTCGCGGGGGAGTCGGTCGCCGGGTACGAGGTCACCCCGACCGATCAGGTCGGTCAGCCAGCGGGCGATGGTGGCGTGCACGGGGGTGCCGTCCGGAGCCGGGAACCCTGGCGCGGTCGACAGCCAGCCGCGTTGGGACTCGGTGCTGCTCACGGGGACGATCGTACCGGGTGACCCCCGTCCGACCGGACTCGCCCCCCGGTCCGTCCGTGCCGTCCGGCTCGTCGGCCTCGTGTCTAGACCTTGATGGCCGCAGGGGCCGGCGCTACTGTCGGCTCGTCAGGGGTGTCCGGGTGATCCCGGCGGGACCGGGAGGCGCAGGGTGGGGCACGGGACGTACGCAGGAGTGAGCGGGCACCACTGTGCGGCCTCCGACGCCGCATCCTTCCACCGGGTCCCATCCTGAACGGGCCCGTGCCCGAGGTGGCGGCCGCACCGGGGGCGATGCTCCCGGACGGGCTGGCCGACCGGATCACCGTGCTGCGCGGTCGGCCGCTCCGGGTCGCCGAGCTGGCGGGGGGCCTCACCAACCGGAATTTCAAGGTGTCCACCGATGAGGCGGACTACGTCGTGCGGGTGTCCGGTCGGGGGACGAGTGCACTGGCCATCGATCGTGACCACGAGTACAGGAACTCGCTGGTGGCGGCGGAGTCCGGCGTGGGTGCGCCGGTCGTCGACTACCTGGCGGACCGGTCCGTCCTCGTCATCGGTTACATCGAGGGGCACACGTTCAGCGACGACGATTTCGGTCGACCCGGGGTGATCGAGCGCGTGGCGTCGGCCTGCCGTCAGCTGCACGGTGGCGGCCGGTTCGTCAACGACTTCGACATGTTCGACATCCAGGCCGGCTACCTGCGTCAGGTGCGGGACCGGGGCTTCCGGCTCCCGTCGGACTACCTCGACTTCACCGGTCACGTGGCGCGGATCCGGGGCGCCCTGGCCGTCCGGCGTGAGCCGACGGTGGCGTGCAACAACGATCTGCTGGCCGGGAACTTCATCGACGACGGTGAGCGGATCCACCTCATCGACTACGAGTACTCGGGCAACAACGACCCGTGCTTCGAACTCGGCAACATCGCCAGCGAGTGCCACCTCGACGACGACCAGCTCGAGCTGCTGGTCACCAGCTACTACGGGCGACCGCTGGTCCACCGGATCGCCCGGGCGCGCCTCCAGGGGCTCATGTCCCAGTACGGGTGGACGCTGTGGGCGTCGATCCAGGACGCGACCAGTGACATCGACTTCGCCTTCTGGCCCTGGGGCCTGGAGAAGTACGAGCGGGCGGTGGCCACCTTCCGGGGGCCGGACCTGGAGCAGTTGATCCGGGACGTCCAGCGCGACGACTGAGCGATGTGGAGGTGCCCGGGGCGGACGCCGTGGAGACCGACGAGGAACGTGAGGAGCAGGTGCAGATGAGCAGGGACGAGGAACTGCCGGACCGGGCACAGGTCGTGATCATCGGGGGCGGGGTCGTGGGCACCAGTGTGGCCTACCACCTGACCCGACTGGGCTGGACGGACGTGGTCCTGGTCGAGCAGGGCCAGTTGTCGTCGGGCACGACATGGCACGCCGCCGGCCTCGTGGGGCAGCTCCGGGCCACGGAGGGCGGTACCCGCCTCGTCCAGTACTCGGCGCAGCTCTACAGCGAGCTGGAGCGTGAGACGGGGCTGGCCACAGGGTTCAAGCGGTGCGGCGGGGTCACCGTGGCCCGGACCGAGGACCGGATGGTGCAGCTGCGCCGGACGGCGGCCACCGCCGAGTCGTACGACCTCGAGTGTGAGCTGATCAGCCCCGACGAGGCGAGGGATCGCTATCCGGTGCTGGCCACCGAGGACCTGATCGGCGCCATCTGGCTCCCCGGCGACGGCACGGCCAACCCGGTGGACGTGACCGCGTCGTTGGCGCGGGGGGCACGCACCGGTGGTGCCCGGGTGTTCGAGCGGACCCGGGTCGTCGGCATCGACCAGGAGGACGGTCGGGTCACCGCGGTGGTGACCGACAAGGGCAGGATCGAGGCCGAGGTCGTGGTCAACTGCGCGGGCCAGTGGGCCAAGGCGGTGGGCGCCCTGGCCGGGGTTAACGTCCCGCTGCACTCTGCCGAGCACTTCTACGTGGTCTCCGAGCAGATCGACGGCGTCCACCCCGATCTCCCAATCCTTCGTGACCCCGACGGGTACACGTACTTCAAGGAGGAGGTCGGCGGACTGGTGATCGGCGGGTTCGAACCGGAGGCCAAGCCATGGGTCGCCCCCGACCGGCTGCCCTACCCGTTCGAGTTCCAGCTCCTGGACGAGGACTGGGACCATTTCGCCATCCTCATGGAGAGCGCCCTGCTCCGGATCCCCGCGCTCCACCACACCGGCATCCGCAAGTTCTACAACGGACCCGAGAGCTTCACCCCGGACAACCAGTTCATCCTCGGCGAGGCCCCCGAGGTGCGGAACCTCTTCGTCGGCGCCGGGTTCAACTCGGTGGGGATCGCCTCGGCGGGCGGCGCCGGCCGTGCGCTGGCCGAGTGGATCGTCGAGGGGGAGCCCACCGTCGACCTGGCTGCGGTCGACATCCGCCGGTTCGCCCCGTTCAACGGCAACAACCAGTGGCTGCACGACCGGGTGGGGGAGGTGCTGGGTCTGCACTACAACGTGCCGTGGCCCAACCGGGAACTCTCGTCGGCCCGACCCTTCCGCCGGTCGCCCGTGTACCACCTGCTGGAGCACGCCGGGGCGGTCTTCGGGTCCAAGATGGGCTGGGAGCGGGCCAACGTCTTCGCGCCGGCGGACCAGGAGCCTGTGCTCGAGTACACGTGGGGGAAGCCCAACTGGCTCCCGTGGGTCGTGGACGAGCAGCGCCGGACCCGTACGCAGGTGGCCGTCTACGACGAGACCTCGTTCGGCAAGCTGCTCATCACCGGGCGGGACACCGAGCCGGTCCTGCAGCGCCTGTGCACGGCGGACGTGGCGGTACCGGTCGGTCGGGCCGTCTACACGGGCATGCTGAACGAACGTGGGGGCTACGAGGCCGATGTCACGGTGACCCGCCTGGCTCACGATCGCTACCTCCTGGTCACCAGCTCGGCGTCGGTGGTCCGCGACCTGGCGTGGATCGAGCGTCACGTCCGCACCGACGAGCAAGTGGCCGTGGTCGACGTGTCGTCGTCGTACGCGGTCTACGGGGTCATGGGACCGCATTCGCGGGAGCTGCTCCAGCGGCTGACCCGCTCCGATCTCACCCACGAGGCCTTCCCCTTCGCCACCAGTCGGGAGATCGACCTCGGGTACTCCACCGTCCGGGCCACCCGGATCACCTATGTCGGAGAGCTGGGCTGGGAGCTCTACGTCCCCGCCGAGTTCGCCGTGGGCGTCTACGAGGACCTGCGGGTGGCAGGGTCCGACCTCGGCCTGGGCGACGCCGGGTACTACGCCATCAACTCGCTCCGACTCGACAAGGGCTACCGGGCGTTCGGTGCCGAGCTCACCCCCGATCACAATCCGGTGGAGGCCGGACTCCGGTTCACGTGCAAGCTCGGGACGGACATCGACTTCGTCGGGCGTGCCGCGGTCGAGAAGGTCGTGGCCGAAGGAGCCCGCCGCCGCCTGGTGTCCTTCGTGGTGTCCGACCCTGATCCGATGCTGTGGGGGGGCGAACTCATCCTGCGCAACGGCGCCGCGGCCGGACAGGTGACCTCGGCGGCGTGGTCGGACTCGCTGGGGGCGTGCGTGGGCCTCGCCTACCTGTGGCACCGCGACCGCGCCCCGATGGACACTGCCTTCATCACCTCGGGGGGCTACGAGGTCAACGTCGGCGGTGGCATCCACCCGGTGTCCGTGGGACTGAAGGCACCGTTCGACCCGGACAACGCGCGCATCCGCCGGTGAGGGCCGGACGAGGGGTGGCTTGCCCGGGGGCCGGACGATCACCAGACTCGACGGCGTGACCGATCCGAGCAATGAGTCCGCCGCCGCCGACGGACGCGCGAACGGAGCGGACGACGTGGAGCCGGCCGCCGCCGGCGCGACCCCTCGACTGGCCAGGGCCCGTGCCGCGTTCTCGCGTGGACTGCGGAGCCTGCTCTCGCCCGACGGACTCCCG
>Ga0075520_1001035_pt1 | contig 13065 bp, 11 predicted proteins | sample NGEPerB_FD_75100 | JGI IMG/M metagenome (GOLD analysis project Ga0075520, IMG submission 75100) | Arctic peat soil microbial communities from the Barrow Environmental Observatory site, Barrow, Alaska, USA - NGEE PermafrostAB12-B | ecosystem: Environmental > Terrestrial > Soil > Wetlands > Peat ... | reverse complement strand
GAAGGCCAGCGTGAAGGCGGTCGTTCCCAGGCGGCTGCGGCGCAGCGCCCTCTCCGCCGCTCAGAATCGGGTGGTGTTCGGCGCGCCTCGGCCACCCGAGGAGGCATTCATGCAGGAGCTGAGAGAGCGTTTCAAGCCGGAGGTCGTGGCGTTGAGCGAGTACTTGGACCGCGATCTCGTGTCGCTCTGGGGCTATGACGATGTCGGCTGAGCGGCAGATCGCCGCAAGCGAGCCGCTGGGAAGGATGCCGGATTTCTTCATCATCGGCCACGCGAAGTGCGGGACCACCGCGCTGTATGAGATGTTGAGACGTCACCCGCAGGTCTACATGCCGGACCGCAAGGAGCCGCAGTACTTCTCGCGCGAGAACCCCCAGCCGCAGAGCACCCCCGAGCGGTCGGTGGCGTTCACCGGACGACGCGCGACGAGCCCTGAGGAATACCTCGCCCTGTTCTCGGCGGCGACGCCCGACCAGCGCCTGGGCGAGGCATCGACCTCCTACATATGGTCGCGCTCGGCAGCGAGCCGGATCGCGGATGTCCGACCCGACGCACGCATCATCGCGATCCTGCGGGAGCCCGCGAGCTTTCTCCGCTCTCTGCACCTGCAGATGCTGCAGAACTCTGTCGAGGTCGAGAAGGACTTTCGCAAGGCCGTCGCGCTCGAGGAGGCACGACGGCAGGGGAGGCAGATACCCGAGAACGCATATTGGCCGCAGGCGCTCATATACTCGGATCGCGTCAGGTACGTCGAGCAGCTGCAGCGCTTCCACGCCGCGTTCCCGCCTGAGCAGGTGCTGGTGCTGATCTATGACGACTTCCGGCGAGACAACGAGGCGACCGTGCGCAGGGTGCAGCGCTTCCTGGATATCGACGACACGGCGCCGTTGGAGGTGCTCGGTGCGAACCCGACGATCGGCGTTCGCTCGGTTGGAGCCGACAGATTCGTGCACAGGCTGCGACGAGGCGAGGGTCCGCTGACGGGCGCGGTCAGGGCGAGCGTGAAGACGCTCACGCCGTGGAAACTGCGTCACCACGTGCTCTACCCGCTTCGTGACCGCGTGATCTACGGCAAGCCGCCGCCCCCCGATGAGCGCTTCGCGAGCGAGCTGCGCCAGCGGTTCAGGCCGGAGGTCGTGGCGTTGAGCGAATACCTGGATCGCGACTTCCTCGCGCTGTGGGGCTATGATCGCCCGGGCTGACGCACCGGCGCCCAGGGGAACGCCCGAGATGCCGCTGGATGCGCGGTGGCGCGCACAGGCCGCGGGCGCACAGGAGGCGGTGCTGCCGTCTGGGCGGGTGGTCGTGTCGTGCTCGGCTCCGTACGGGGTCGGCGGTCTCGGCCGCCACCTGCAGGAGATCGTCGAGGCACTGGATCGCCGCGGAGCCCAGCCGGTCGTGATCTGCGGATCGCCGAGCGAGGAGCCCGCGCCGCGGGCCCGCCGCCGGTCGCTCGTGCCCGAGCTCGCGGCCGCGCTCGCGCCCCTCGGGCGCTTCTCTGCCGCCTGGCGAATCTGGCAGGCCAGCGTGAGCTTCGACGCGCGCGCCGCGCGCACTCTGCCGCAAGCCGATCACCTGATCGGCTTCAACGGCACCTCGATCGCACAGTTCGCCGCGGCCCGACGGCAGATCTCCGGATCGGTGTCGCTCATGTCCGCCAACTCACACTTCCGCCGCGTGGTACGCCAGCATGCCCTCGCCCAGCGGCAGTATCCGCTGGAACGACCGTGGCCCGCTCGACTCGTGGGCCGCAATCTCCGCGAGTACGCTCGCGCGGATCGCATCTATGTCGCATCCAACTATGTTCGTGAGTCGTTCCTCGAGGAAGGCTTCGCCGAGGAGACGATCTCGACGTTTCCCCTGACCCCGGCCACGCGCTACCGACCGCAGGAGCGGTTGCGCGACGCGGACACCTTCGACATCGTCTACGTCGGAAGCCTCACGGTCCACAAGGGCGTGCCGCTGCTGCTGGACGCGGTGAGGCGCCTGCGCTACCCCGACCTGCGCCTGGTGCTCGTCGGGGGGTGGAAAACGCGCGGGATGCGGCGCTTTCTTCAGCAGGCGTGCGCCGAGGACAAGCGCATCCGGATCGCCCCGGGCGACCCGCTGGCGCACCTGCTTCGCGCGCGGCTCTGTGTCCACGCGGCCTACGAGGACGGCTTCGCCTACGCGCCCGCCGAGGCGCTCGCGTGCGGCGTGCCTGTGATCGTCAGCGAGGACACCGGCATGAAGGAGCTGATCGAGCCGGGTCGCAGCGGCCTGATCCTGCCGACCGGCGATCTGTCGTCGCTCACCGAGGCGATCGAGGCGGCATACCGTCGGGAGAGCATGGGTGACTGACGAGCCCCAGGACGCGCTCGCCGGGAGTGCTCCGGCCGGAGGCGGCGCGAGGCACGCTCGAGACGCCGCGAGGGGCGAGACCGGGCGGCCCCTCGAGATCGCCGTGGTCGGCGTGTCGGTGAGCGCCATCGACGGCGTTCGCGATCACGCGACGCTGCTGGCAGAGGCCCTCGGCCGCGAGAACGTCTCATCGACGCTTCACTGGATGCGGCGCAGCCAGTCCTCGCTGCGCGACTCGAGATCGGAGTTTCGCCGGTGGGCCCGCGAGCTATCGCGCGAGCTCCAGCGAAGCAGACCCGACGCCATCCTCCTGCACTACTCGGTGTTCTCCTACTCACACCGCGGACTGCCCGTGTTCGTCCGACCGTTCCTATCCTCGCTGCGTGAAACGAGGATACCGGTGGTGAGCGTCCTCCACGAGTACGCCTACGCGTGGGAGCTCGGAGGGTGGCGCGGCAGCATCTGGGCGCTCACCCAGCGCGTGGTGCTCGTAGATGTGATCCGCTCGTCGACCGCGGTCCTCGCCACCGCCGATTTCAGAGCCGAGTGGCTCGCCTCGCGGCCGTGGCTACCGACGCGGCCGGTCGCTTTCGCGCCGGTGTTCTCCAACCTTCCGCCGCCGACCGGCGTGATCGCGCGCCCGGCGCCGGCCCGCGTGGTCGGCCTGTTCGGGCTCACCATCCACGGGGCGACATCCTCGATCGTACTGGACGCCATGCGCGAGCTGGTGCAGCGGGGAGTCGACGTCGAGCTCACGCTGCTCGGCGCGGGCGGGCACGAGTCCGCGGCGGGGCAGGCGTGGCTGGCGCAGGCGCGCACGCGCGGCATCGAGCAGCACCTGTCCTTCTCGGGGACCCTGCCGGCGCAGGAGCTCTCCGACGCGCTCGCGGGCTGCGACGTCCTGCTATCGGCGTTCACCCCCGGGCCCTCCTCGCGCAAGACGACGTTGGCCGCGTCACTGGCCTCCGGCAGGCCCGTTGTGGCGATCGCCGGTCCCCGCGGTTGGTCGGAGCTGATCGAGTCGGGCTCGATCCGCGTCGTGGACCCCACCGCGGGCGCGCTCGCCGACGCCGTCGGTGCGCTGCTCGACGACGACGAGCAGCGGGACTCGCTCGGCGCGCGCGGCCGCAGCTTCGCCGAGGCGCGGATGGGGGTGAGGCGGACAGCTGAGGTGGTGGGCACCCTGCTGGCGGACATCGTCGGCGCCTGAACGCTGCATCGCGGCCGCAGTGCGCGGACCGGGGCGAGTGTGTCAGCGCTCGCGGCGCACGACCATGTACTGCGTGGAGGACAGCAGCCGGTTGTGACCGAGGCCGGTCCGCCAGGCCGTCGCGAGGGCGAGGTTCTTGGCCGTGCTGTTTCGGGGCGAGGGCGCGTTGGCGACGAATCCAGCCGCGAGGACCCTCGCTTCGGGGAGGTCGCCCACGAGCTCGCGCACAGTTGGCAGGGTGTACTCCCGAAAGTGAATGTCCCAGACCGCGAGCGGCTCGCCGTCGTTTGTGAGCTTTGGCGTGCGCGCGAAGGCTGCGTCACCCCACACCGGTGAGCGTCCCGACAGCAGCTTGGCCGCCCTGGCAATCGTGCACGGATTGGGCGTGCTGATGACGAGCAGGCCGCCGCGTCGGAGGATCCGCCAGCACTCGGCTAGGTAGCCCGCAGGGTGATGGTAGAGGTGCTCGAGCACCTCGGTCGAGACGACGCAGTCGACCGACTGATCCTCGAGCGCGCTCAGAAAGTGATCTGCGTTGAAGTTCACGCGCAGCAGCTGCGCATCGGGGAGCTCCTCGAGGAACGAACGCTCAGGGCTGAGCTCGAAGAAGTCGACGCCGACGAAGTGACGAAAGCCGAGCTCCTTGCTCAGCCGCAGGAAGAACGCGTTGTGACAGCCGATGTCAGCAATCGTCTCTCGCGGCTCATCGAGGTAACGGGAAATCAGCTCCCACAGGAGCACATGGCGCGGCCTGAAGATCTGGAGGTTGGTTTGACTCCACGGATCGTTGCCAAGCCGTGGTGAGTGCAGGAGCGAATCATATACCGAGTCAACCTGGGACGCCACGCGGGTAGGCTATCAGGAACGCACTCGATGTCACGCGCAAGCGGACTTGCGTAAGGGCGTGAGACATTCGCAGCCCCGCCGCCTACTGCGTTGGCGAAGCTTCAGTGCTTGGCGGCGGCGGCGGGGCTCCAATCTTGGTGGCAACATAGGTGTACTCGATGCGCGCCCGCTCCCTGACGACGCGTGCGGGATTTCCCACTGCAACTCCGTAGTCCGGCACGTCGTGCGCCACTACCGACCCGGTCCCGATGACAGCATAATCACCGATGCTAACCCCAGGGAGGACGATGATTTTCAACGGCAGCCACACGTAGTCGCCAATCGACACAGAGCGGCGCTCGGCCTTGAAATGCGGGTGGTCAATCACGTGCTGTGTCGAGAGCAGGTCGATCTCACCGTTCATGAGGACGTTGGCGCCGATCGTTATCTCTCCCCAGGAGTCGATCCACACCCGGCCGCCAATCCGTGAGTGGGCGCCGATTGTCACATGTTTCGGATCGCGCATCGAGACCCTGGGCCCGATCGTGGCCGTCTCGTCGATCGTGGCGCCCAGTAGGCACCACGCCCTCCGCCGGCCCGCCCGCCCGATCATCCTGCGGTATATGAACCAACCCATCATGCGCCTGAGATATCCACTCCTCTGACCGAAGGTGATGAGAGCCCAGGCAAGCACCCTGTCACGACGCGCGCGCACCTGCGCAGGATAACTGACCAGTCCAGCGCGCGAGGTCCTCCAGCGTGTGCGACGGCGACTACGCGGCGCCAGCGCCTCCGCGCTGCAGCCACGATGAGCGGGCGGCTTGGTAGGCGTCGATCAGCGCCTGGAGGTGTCGCTCGGGCGAGAAGCGGGCTGCCACCGTCTCACGGCCCGCCCGCCCCATCGCTCGCTGCCTGTCGGGGTCGCCGAGCAACTGTTCGAGCGCCTTGGCGAGCGCCGCGGCGTCCCCCGGTCGCACGGTCAGGCCGCTGACGCCGTCCTGCAACCAGTCGGTGACCCCGCCGGTCGCGCTCGCCACCACGGGGCGGCCCGCGGCAAACGCCTCGATCCCGACCAGGCCGAATGGCTCGGGCCAGACCGAGGGGACGGCCACGACCGAGGCATTGGCCAACTCCTCGCCGAGCGCCTGCGCGTCCAGCCAACCAGTGAACCGGACCCTGTCGGCGACACCTAGGCGTCTGGCCAGCTTGCGCATCGCCTCCAACTGCCAACCGTCGCCACAGACGACGAACTCGCCGTCGACCGCCCGCGCGGCCCTGATCAGGATGCTGACCCCCTTCACCATCACCACGCGACCGGCGAACACGACGCGACGGCGTGACGCATGCCCGGAGCCCGTGACCGGTGCCATCGTGGGGAAGTAGGGAAGCACCACGCGACGCTCAATGCCGTTGTCGATGAGGTGCCTGTCGACGGCGCTCGAGTAGGAGACCGCCAGATCTGCACATTGCAGGGCCGCGAGACCGCGGCCGGCGTACCGGTATTTCGCCGTCAAGGTTCGGGGGAGGTCAGACGTATGGGCGCAGCCTCTCAACACCATGTTGGGCACGCAGCCCGGGCCGTGCGCGCGATCGCACTCCTGGCCGGGACGAAAGTAGTGAGCGCCGGCGGGACATGCGGTGTAACCGTGAGCGCTGACGACGACCGGCGCCGCAGCGCGCAGCGCGCGCGCAATCTCGGGGTCGTCGACCTGGTGCAGGTGAATCACGTCCGGCTCAAACGACAGCGCCTCGCCGAGCCTCTGCGCCACCGGAACGTCGGGCTTGGAGAGCTCTGGACGCCGGTAGAGCGTCACCCCGGGGATGTCCTCATCTGCTTCGATACGTGCGGCGAGCACGACGACGCGCGTGCCGTGGCGCGCCAGCAGGGCCGCGCTTGCCAGCACATGCGCCCCCACGCCACCGTCCCTCGCCCATCGAGGTGTCACCAGCAGCACAGAGCTCGGTTTCAGGGACATTGTCGTCTCGCGGTTGTCGTTTGTGCGCGCGCAGGCCTGCTCGACACGGTGCTCCCCCTCGCGCGGGCACCGATGATATCCGGGTCGAGACCGCGGGGCTCGCGGCTCCCGCGCGACCAGCCATCGGGGGTGGCGGTCGGGAACGCCACGCACCACGCACGACGCCCGCTCCGCTAGACTCCCGCGTCCATGTCAGGTCCGTCCGACACGCCGTCAACGGCAGCAGATGTTCCCGTTTCAGAGCCTTCGGGCAAGCCGAAGGTCATCTATGTGATGGGAGCTGGTTTCAGCGGCAGCACGATCCTCGGTGTGACACTCGGCAACTGTGAAAAGCTCTTCTACGCGGGTGAGCTCGAGGAGTGGCTGCTGCGGTCGGGCGTGCCAAAGTTCGGCGGACTCGAGCGAACCCGGTTCTGGCAGAGCGTGCGCGAGGAGGTCGACGGTGCGGAGGAGCTCTTCGGAGGCGAGGTACGCGAGGCACTGGAGCGATCCGCGGCTCTGCTCAAGCCGGGAAGATGGCGCGCGCGGCGAAGGCTCCGCGCCAGGTATCGGCGGGTGTCCGAGGATCTCTACCGCGCGATCGCGCACGTGGCGGGTGCGACCCACGTGATCGACACCTCGCACTTCCCGCTGCGTGCACACGAGCTGCAGAGCGTCGAGGGCATCGATCTTCACCTGGTGTTCCTCGTGCGCAACCCGCAGGGTGTGATCGGCTCCTACCTCAAGCCCATCAACCGCCACGCCTCCGGTGAGCGCACGCTGCGCATCATCACCAAGAACATCGATCTCTGGTGGACGTACATCCTCGCGGTTTCGGTCTTTCTCCGACAGCCGGCCGATCGGCGGCTGTTCCTGCGCCATGAGGACTTCGTCGCGGACCCGGAAGGCGTGGTGCGCCAGATTCTCGACCACGTCGGCTCGACGGCGGCGCTTCCGGACTTCACCTCGCTGAAGACCGGCTTTCCGATCATGGGCAATGCGTTGCTGTGGTCGCAGGAGGTCTCCCTGCGGGCGAAAGCCGCGAGCCCGGTTCGCGGCTCGCGGATCACGACGCTCCTGCAGATGCCCTGGAGGCCCGTGCTCTCACGCATGCAGCCGGTGGCGGCCTCGGCGGGGCATGAGCAGCGCTGAGTCCGCGAGGCGCCGCGGGGTGAGGTCGCGATGCCGGTCCTGAAGAGAGCCGTGGGCGTGCTGTCCCGCCGCCTCGGCCGCCCGGAGCTGCTCGCCGCCGTCGACCGCACGGCCCGCCAGGCGCAGCGCGAGGCGATCGGCATCAACGCGATCCTCGCGAGCAGCCTCGACGTGGACGCGCTCTACGTGGACGTCGGCACCAACCGCGGACAGGTCCTGCGCGAAGCGGTGCGGATCGCGCCAGGGGCGCGGCACGTGGCGTTCGAGCCGATTCCGCAGCTCGCGCTCGAGGTTGCCCGCGCCTTTCCGATGGTGGACACCCGCCAGAAGGCTCTCGGCGCACGCGCTGAGACTGCGCAGTTCTGTCACTTCACGAAGCTGGATGGTTGGAGCGGGCTGCGGCGCAGCCCGGAGATCAGCGACGAGCGCGGTGTGCCCGAGTACATCACCGTTGAGGTCTCGACGCTCGACGCGGAGATCGGCGAAACCACACCCAGGGTGATCAAGATCGACGTCGAGGGTGCCGAGCTGGCGGTGCTCGAAGGCGGCCGCTCAGTGCTCGCGGCCGCTCGGCCGCTCGTGATATTCGAGCACGTCGCAGGCTCAGCCGCGCTCTATGAGGTTGCCGCGGAGGGGCTGTGGGACCTGTTCGCGGAGTTGGGCTATGAGATCTTCTCCGTGACCGGAGATGGACCGTTCACGCGCTCGGAGCTCGCGGCGTCGACCGACACGGTCAACTGGCTCGCAACGCCCGCTGCGCGGGCCGTGTCCGCCTGAGCAACGATGCTCGCGGGCGCTGCACCCGGGGAGCGATAGCGCGGTTCTAGGTGATCTATGTTGCGCACATGCACGGCGTCAGCGCGAGCAATGGGGAGCGTGGCGGGCGAGGCGCCTCCAGCTCAGGCGCCCGCCACCGCGGGCAGCCACGCCTGCTGGTCATCACGCCCGACTACCCGCCAGCGCGGGGAGGGATCCAGCTACTCGTCCATCGCGTGGTGTCGGGGCTGGAGGCATTCGACGCGCGGGTCCTCACCCTCGACTGCCCGGAGGCCGAGCGCTTCGACGCCGACAGCGCACTCCCGATCCGACGCGTCGGCGCGGCCGGTCGATCGAGCCTGCGCGAGAACCTGTCTCTCAACGGATCCGCGCTGCTGCAGGCGGCGAGGTTTCGCCCGCACCTGACGCTCAGCGCGCACATCGTCGTGAGCCCGGCCGCCGCCGCGATGCGCCGCCTCCTGCGGACGCGGACGGTGCAGTACTTCTACGCGAAGGAGATCGGAGCCAGGCCGCGGCTCGCTGCCTTCGCCGCCCGCCAGGCGCACGCCTCGATCGCGATCAGCTCCTACACCGAGGACCTGCTGGAGGGCGCGGGCGCGGCAACTACGGGAGTGAGGCTCATCCCCCCAGGCGTTGATCTCCCCTCCGACACGGCGCCGCTTGCGTCAGTGCGTCCGACGCTCCTGACGATCTCCCGGCTCGCCGACCCGTACAAGGGGCATGACGTCTTGATTCGCTCGCTCGCGCAGGTGCGCTCGCGCGTCCCCGACGTCGAGTGGATCGTGATCGGCGACGGACCGCTGCGCGGCGGCCTCGAAGAGCTGGCGCGATCGTGCGGGCTCCTCGAGTCGGTGCGCTTCGTGGGCGCCGTCTCCGACGAGCAGCGCGATGAGTGGCTGCGCCGCACCGATCTGCTCGCGATGCCGAGCCGCCTGCCGGGCGCCGGGCGCGCCGGAGAGGGCTTTGGGATCGTCTACCTGGAAGCGGCCGCCTACGGCAAGCCCGTCGTCGCCGGCAACGTGGCGGGGGCCGTGGATGCCGTCGTGGACGGTGAGACAGGCCTGCTCGTGGACCCCACCGACCCGGCGGCCGTAGCGGGTGCGATCACCGAGCTGCTGCTCGACCGAGAGCTCGCCGCGCGGCTCGGCGGCGCCGGCGCGCTGCGCGCCAAGAGCTTCGCCTGGCCGCTGATCGCGCAGCGGGTCGAGGCGCTGCTCCTCGAGCAGCTCGACCCATCCCGCCGGGTCGATCTCGCCGGCGCCGCGCCGCAGGCAGACTCCGCGCGGGCGGTGACGTGAACGTCGCTCGGGCTCCGGCGGAGGCGGCGTGAGAGTCCTCTACGTCAACCACACGGCGGCGGTCAGCGGCGCCGAGCGCTCGCTGCTGAGCCTGCTCGCCGCGCTGCCGCCGACGCTGGAGGCGATCGTCGCAGCGCCACCGGGCCGCCTGCTCGAGCTCGTCGAGGAGCTGGGTGTCGCGACCACGCCGATCACCGGCACAGCCGGCAGCCTCAGGCTCCATCCGGTGCACACGCCACGCGCGCTGGTCGAGATGAGCCTTGCGGGCATCCAGGTCAGACGGGCCAGCCGACGCCACGGCGCCCACCTCGTCCACGCGAACTCGATCCGCGCCGGGATCGCTCTCGGCCTCGGGCGTCCGCCGGTGGCCACGGTGGTGCACGTGCGCGACTGCCTGCCCCCCGGGCCGGTCTCGACGGCCACGCTGCGCCTGATCGCCGCCAGCGCGACCACCGTCCTCGCCAACTCGCGCTACACCGCTCGATCGGTCGCGGCGGTTGCGCCCGCCGCGCCCCTGGAGGTCGTGCACAACCCGGTGGATCTCAAGCGCTTCGATCCGGCGCGCATCGACCGCGCCAGCGCGCGTGCGCGCCTCGGTCGCGCCGGCGAGCGCGCGGTGCTCCTGGGCGTGGTGGCCCAGCTGAGTCCGTGGAAGGGTCAGGACACGGCGATCGAGGCCCTCGGGCTGCTGTGCGAGGAGGAGGTCGATGCGCATCTGCTGCTGGTCGGCTCGGCCAAGTTCGTCGAGCGCGCGACCCGCTACGACAACGAGTCCTACGTGGCGAGCCTGCGCGCCCGCGTCGCCGACGCGGGCTTGGAGGATCGGGTCTCGTGGCTCGGAGAGCGCGAGGACGTCCCCGAGCTCGTGCGCGCGTTGGACATCCTGCTGCTGCCCTCGCGCGAGGAGCCGTTCGGGCGCGCGCTGATCGAGGCAATGTCCCTCGGGGTGCCCGTGCTGGCGACGAACGTCGGTGGTCCACCCGAGATCATCGAGCACGGACGCGAGGGCCTGCTCGTCGCACCGGGGGAGCCCGCTGCTTGGGCGCGCGCTGTTCGCCGCGTCCTCGAGAGCCCGGATCGCGGCTTGCAGATGGGTCGCGCCGGCCGTCGCAGGGCCGAACAGGCGTTCTCGGCCGAGCACCACGCGGCGGCGATGCTCGAGGTCTACGAGCGAGCGCTCGCGCGCAACGCGGCTTGACAACAGGCAGACGCACCCTAAAGTTCACACCCTCCCCGCGAGACGTCGTCTAGCTTCAGCCACCAGCACGGATGCCCGCCACCTATCACCTACCGCACCTGCGTACGCTCGAGTCCGAGGCGGTTCACGTCATGCGCGAGGTGGCGGCCGAATTCGAGCGCCCGGTGCTGCTGTTCAGCGGCGGCAAGGACTCGATCGTGCTGCTGCGGCTGGCGGAGAAGGCATTTCGCCCGGCGCCACTGCCGTTCCCGGTCATGCACGTGGACACGGGGCACAACTTCCCCGAGGCGATCGAGTATCGCGACCGGCGCATAGCGGAGCTGGGGGAGCGGCTGATCGTGGCGAGCGTGCAGGACTCGATCGACAGCGGCAGAGCGGTCGAGCAGAGCGGTCCGCGGGCCTCGCGCAACGCCCTGCAGACGGTCACGCTGCTGGACGCGATCGCCGAGCACGGCTTCGACGCGGCCTTCGGCGGCGCGCGCCGCGACGAGGAGCGCGCGCGCGCCAAGGAGCGCATCCTGTCCTTCCGCGACGAGTTCGGCCAGTGGGAGCCGCAGCGTCAGCGCCCGGAGCTGTGGAGCCTCTACAATGGGCGCATCCGCAAGGGGGAGCACGCTCGAGTCTTTCCGATCTCCAACTGGACCGAGCTGGACGTGTGGCAGTACATAGCCGAGGAGGAGCTGGAGGTGCCGTCGATCTACTTCGCGCACGACCGTCAGGTGTTCGCACGCGACGGAATGCTCTACGCGGTCAGCCCGTTCGTCGAGCTGATGGACGGTGAGCAGCCGTTCACCTCCAGCGTGCGCTATCGCACGGTCGGGGACATGAGCTGCACGGGGGCCGTCGAGTCCCACGCGGCCACGCTCGCCGAGGTCGTGGCGGAGATCGCCGCCACGGAGGTCACCGAGCGCGGCCAGACGCGCGCGGATGATCGCGTGACGGAGGCGGCGATGGAGGATCGCAAGCGACAGGGGTACTTCTGATGGACGTGCCCAGCCATCCGCCCGGCGTGGTGAGCAACGGCAACGGCAAGTCCACCGAGGCGGCGCCCGCGCTCGTGCCGCTGGCGGGAGAGAGCGCCCAGGAGGCATTCCGCCGCCTGACCGAGCGCCCCGCGGACCTGCTGCGCTTCGCCACCGCCGGCTCGGTGGACGACGGCAAGAGCACGCTGATCGGGCGCCTGCTCTACGACTCCAAGCAGGTGCTCGCCGACCAGCTGGCGCACGTCGAGCAGGCCAGCGAGCGCATGGGTCACGACTTCCTCGACCTGTCGCTGCTCACCGACGGGCTGCGCGCCGAGCGCGAGCAGGGCATCACGATCGACGTCGCCTACCGCTACTTCGCCACCGCCCAGCGCCGCTTCATCATCGCGGACACCCCCGGGCACGAGCAATACACGCGCAACATGGTCACCGGGGCCTCCACGGCGGATCTGGCGATCGTCCTGATCGACGCGCGCAAGGGCGTCATCGCCCAGTCCAAGCGCCACGCGTTCATCAGCTCGCTGCTGGGGATCCCGCATGTGGTGGTGTGCGTGAACAAGATGGACCTCGTGGACTTCGACGAGGGCGTCTTCGACGCGATCGTCGAGGACTTCGACGGCTTCGCCGCGCGCTTGGAGATGCCCGACGTGACCTTCATCCCGATCTCCGCGCTGCTCGGCGACAACGTGGTGGACCGCTCGCAGTCGATGCCCTGGTATCAGGGGCCGCCGCTGCTCTACCACCTCGAGCACGTGCACATCGCCTCGGATCGCAACCTGATCGACGTGCGCTTTCCCGTGCAGTGGGTGATCCGCCCGCCCTCCTCGAGCGTCGCCGACTATCGCGCCTACGCCGGCCAGGTCGCGGGCGGGGTGATACGGCCGGGCGACGAGGTTGTCGTGCTGCCGAGCGGGCGGCACACCACGATCGCCGCGATCGACACCTTCGACGGCCCGGTCGAGGAGGCGTTCCCGCCGATGTCCGTAGCGCTGAGGCTCACCGACGACATCGACGTCGGGCGCGGCAGCACGATCGTGCGCACCCACAATCAGCCAACGGTTGCAAACGAGTTCGAGTGCCTGCTGTGCTGGATGTCCGAGCAGCCGCTCAGCCCCCAGCGGCGCTACCTGGTCAAGCACACGACGCGCACCGTGATGGTCGGCGGTGTCGACGTCCGCTACCGCATCGACGTCGAGAGCCTGCGTCGCCACGAGGATGTGACGACGCTCGAGCTGAACGACCTCGCCCGGGTGCAGCTCCAGCTCAGCGCGCCACTGGTGTTCGACTCCTACCGGCGCAACCGCGTGACGGGGAGCCTGATCATCAT
>Ga0075520_1001034_pt1 | contig 13065 bp, 14 predicted proteins | sample NGEPerB_FD_75100 | JGI IMG/M metagenome (GOLD analysis project Ga0075520, IMG submission 75100) | Arctic peat soil microbial communities from the Barrow Environmental Observatory site, Barrow, Alaska, USA - NGEE PermafrostAB12-B | ecosystem: Environmental > Terrestrial > Soil > Wetlands > Peat ... | reverse complement strand
CAACGAGCCGCACAGCGTTTTCACGCTGCCGATCCGCGATGCCGATCGGCGGTGGCGCACGGCGGGACTCGTCTTGTACGACTTCACGGCTCGCACGGAACATCCAGACATTCGCATCGACTACGACCGCGTTTTCGCCGTATTCGGCACGCGATGAGGGCCGACGTCCCCCCTCCGGCCGCCCGGGGAGCGGGGCGTGACGGCCCGCGATGTGCTTGCAGGCTGGATGTCGCAAGCGATACCGGTCCGGCATGCCGCCGAGCTACTGCCTGCCGAATCCGCAGGTGGTTCGTTGGAAGCAGCCTTGACCCGGATCGCCATGCAGCTTGGCGCCGCGCAATTCCTCATCGTCAAGGTGAGGGACATCAGCCCTCCCGCCTTGAATCGAGCGGTCGAAGCCTTTCTCGCAGCGGGAGGCACAGCACGGATCAGCTTTGCTGGCCATCGGCCAGCCTTGACGACCCTTGCCATCTCCGGGATCGACGACGATCACGTCGGCCTCATGCTCGACGACGTCGACATTGACACAGCGTATTCGGATCTGATCTGGGACCGTCTCGAAGCGGTGCGCTTCAGCGGCCCATTCGTCGCCCGGGCGGCGCGCGACGTCCGCACCGGCTGCGCCCTCGAGTCCATGCTCGGGCTGGCCCGCGAGATCGGCCTGCAAACGCTCGGGCCTGGCACGGATCCGAAAAGCGCCGGCCTGCCTGGACGCTCCGCATTCGACTACCTTCCTGCTGCGTTCGCGTCGGCCATGCAAAGGCCCGACCAGAGGTCGTTGTCAGGCCATTCACTTCCGGCACGCGCCACGACGCTTAGCCGATAGGATAGGGTGCCTCACGTTCGAACCAAATCGCTCCACACGGAGTTGCGGGCTCGCAGAAAATAGGCCCCGTTCTCCTTTGCCGAGCTTCGATACACGTCGTTCTCGCCGAGAACTCGATGCAGGCGGGGCAAATTGTAAAAAGGGACGCTGGGATAGAGGTGGTGGTCCAAGTGAAGATGCGAGCTGTGCAAACCCAGGAACGGCCTCTCCAGGAGGGCGGGAATGACGTTTCGTGAACTCGTCAGTTCATTCAGATACGTAAGACCGAAGTGTTCCGAAATGCTGCGCACCCTCATCAAAAATGCCAGCGATGTGGCGATCGGAAAGATCCAATAGACGAGGAATTGCTTCCAAACTCCGAAATAGGTCAGTCCGGCCAGAAGGCAGACGTAGAAAGCGATCCGCGCGACGGTTCGCATCGGGCCGACGACGATTGCCCCGGTCGGTCGTCGAGAAGCCGTCCGACCGAACCGAAATGCCTTGCCAATCATGCTGCCGACGCCCAGACCACTGATCTGTTTCAGGAAGAGAACGGCAAGCTGAAGGGGAGCCTTCGGAAAGCGCCATTCCTCGAGCCCTTGCCGCCTCGCCCAATCCGGGTCCTTCTCGGTATTCGTGTGTCGATGATGCGCAAAATGCGACGCGCCATAGTTTGCCGTCGTGACGAAGAGAGGGAACGCGCAAAAGATGTCCGACAGCCATTCGTTCATCTGCTTGTCGGGATGCAATCGACGATGGGCCGCGTCGTGCATAAGAAGCAGCAAGCCATGTTGACGCGATCCGATCACAAAAATGCAGAGCGCGGTCACGCCCAGGGAATCAAATCCCGTGCCGATGGCGATGGCGATTCCGATGACTGCCCAATCGAAAATCAGCGCAGCTATGGACCAGTGAGGCGACAGATTCGAGAGCTCGGACACTGCGGTCCGGATTCGCCTTCTCTCGTGATCGTCGATCGAGGCCTCGAACGCCTTCGATCGATCGTCGAGCAAAGCGTCCGCGGAATTGAGCGACGCATCGGCCGGATCCACTAGCTGACGCGCGGCATATGGGTCCCGGGCGTGCATTTCAGGAGCCGACCAAGGTCCGAACCGCGTCCGGCAAGGGAACACTTCGTTCCTGCCGGTAGTTGACCCAAACCGTCTTCGCCCCTCCCGTCGCATAGAGCACCCCCGGCGCATCCGTGCGCTCGAGCGTGACCCAGGCCATGAAGCTGGAACGGCTCGGATCCGAGACATAGTGCTTCGCGAGCACATCGCCAGGAAATTTGAGCTGGCGGAGAAAGTTGCAGAACGTATTGACGATCACGGGACCTTCCCCCACCGCGTCGGGCGGCCCGAACACCTGCGTGAGCCACTCGATGCGAATGATCTCGAAGTAGCGAATGTAGAGCGTGTTGTTGACATGCCCCATCGCGTCCATGTCGCCCCAACGGATCGGGATGCCATCTCGAGGGTCAGCTTCTTGGCGTCGGGCAGGTCGAATCGCATGGCGGGCTCGAAGGTTCAGGTCCGGGACACGCCGAGCTCGGCGTAGAGCCGTTCGACGAGCAGACGCAAGGACGCGACCTCGGCTTCCGTGCCGGTCTGCCGCAGCTTCAACGCGGCCAGTTCGCTGGTCGCGACGAAGGTCTCTCCGTCGCTCGCGATCGGCATGGCCGAGACGTCGATCGGTCCGCAGAGCAGCTGCGCCCAGCGGGCTTCCCGCGAACCGGGTGCACGCGGCAGCTTCAACGCGAGCGGACCGCCCTTGTCGTCGGGACGCGCGGCGAGCTCGTCGAGGAAACCTTCTACCGACGACAGGTCGGCGAACCGGTGCAGTCGCTCGCTGTTCGCACGCAGCTCCGAGACCGTCTGCGGGCCGCGCAGCATCAGCACGGCAAGCAGCGCGACCGATTGCGACGGCAAGGCCAGGGCGCGGCCGAGGTTGTGCTCGTATCGGCTGACGCGCGAGCCACTCGATTCGAACGCCAGCGACAGCAGCTTCAGCGCGTCCGCGACAGCCTGCACATCGCCTTCGGTCGCGGCGATCACCGGATCGCGCGCCGTCTTCTGGTTGCAGCCGAGCGTCAGCGCGTTCAGCGACAGCGGATAGCTGTCGGGCACCGTGTGCGCCTTCTCGACCAGCACGCCGAGAACGCGCGCTTCGAGCGGCGAAAGCGGCCTCATCGCGACCCGGCTCTAGAGTGCGAAGCCGTCGTCGGCCTGGATGACGGCGCCGTTGACGAAATGGCTCTCGTTGGCGCACAGCATCATCAGCACGGCGTCGAGATCTTCCGGCTCGCCGATGCGTTTGCGCGGCATGGTCTCGATGAATTTCTTGCCCGCCTCGGTCGACCACTGGTGGTGGTTGATCTCGGTATCGATGTAGCCGGGGCAGATAGCGTTGACATTGATGCCGTAGCGTCCCCACTCGAGCGCCATGGCACGGGTCATGTGCACGACCGCCGCCTTGCTCATCGCGTAGACGCCGATCCGGCCCAGCGGGCGCAGCCCCGCCGTCGAGGCGATGTTGACGATCCGCCCGCCCGTGAACGTGCCGGGCGCCGCGCCCTGCGAGCGCGCGATCATCCGCTTGCCGACCTCCTGGGCGACGAAGAAGGCGCCGCGCACGTTGACGTCGAAAACGTAGTCGAAATCCTCCGGCGTGGCGTCAACGAGCTTTTGCGTCGTCGCGACGCCGGAGTTGTTGACGAGGATGTCGATCGTGCCGACGTCCGTCTCGGTGTGGGCGATCGCCGCCTTGATGCCGCCGAGGTCGGTCACGTCCATCGGCACGACATGCGCGTCGCCGCCTTCGGCCTCGATCTCGGCGCGCAGGCTCTTCAGCCGCTCGACGCGGCGCCCGGCCAGCGCGACGCCGGCACCGGCCCGGGCGAGAACCCGTGCGAACTGGGCGCCGAGCCCGCTCGAGGCGCCCGTGACGAGGGCGACACGGCCGGAGAGATCGATGGAGTAGCTCATGGAAGGACGACGGCTTTCGCGACAGAAGCATTCAATAGAATCGACAGTCGAGTGTAGCCAAGAGAACCACGATGAATGCCGCAGAGATCCTCGCCAAGTACGGGCCGCGCGAAGCGATGGACTACGACGTCGCCATCGTCGGCGCGGGGCCGGCGGGCCTCGCCACGGCGATCCGGCTGAAGCAGCTCGCCGCCGAGCGGTCGAAGGAGATCTCCGTCGTCGTTCTCGAGAAGGGGTCGGAACCCGGCGCCCACATCCTGTCCGGCGCGATCATGGATCCGCGCGCTCTCACCGAGCTGCTGCCGACCTGGAAGGACAGCGGCGCGCCGCTCAATCAGCCGGTCACTGCCGACCGCTTTCTCTTTCTCAGCGAGACGGGCGCGCGATCGACCCCCGACTTCCTCCTGCCCGATTGCTTCAAGAATCACGGCAACTACGTCATCAGCCTCGGCAATCTCGTCAAGTGGATGGCGACGCAGGCCGAAGCGCTGGGCGTCGAGATTTTCCCGGGCTTTGCGGCCGCCGAAGTGCTCGTCGACGACAACGGCGCCGTCAAGGGCGTCGCCACCGGCAATCTCGGCGTCGGCAAGAACGGCGAGCCGACCGCCGACTTCCAGCTCGGCATGGAGCTGCACGCGAAGTACACCATCTTCGCCGAAGGCTCGCGCGGCAGCCTCGGCCGGCAACTGATCGAGCGCTACAAGCTCGACGCCGGCAAGGACCCGCAGAGCTATGCGATCGGCGTGAAAGAGCTCTGGGAAGTGGCGCCGGCGAAGGCGCAGCCGGGCATGGTCCTGCACACGGCGGGATGGCCGCTCGACCCGGCCACCTATGGCGGCTCGTTTCTCTATCACCTCGACAACCACCTGGTCGAGCTCGGCTTCGTCGTCGGGCTCGACTACGCGAACCCCTACCTCAGCCCGTTCGAAGAATTCCAGCGCTGGAAGCTGCACCCCGAGATCCGCGGCTTGCTCGAAGGCGGCAAGCGCCTCGGCTACGGCGCGCGCGCCCTCACCGCGGGCGGCATCCTGAGCCTGCCGCAGACGGTCTTTCCGGGTGGCGCCTTCGTCGGCTGCGAAGCCGGCTACCTCAACGCCAGCCGCATCAAGGGCAGCCACGCCGCGATCAAGACCGGCATGCTCGCCGCCGATGCCGCCTTCGAGGCGATCGTCGCCGGGCGCAGCCACGACGAGCTTTCCGCATATCCGGCGGCCTTCGAGACAAGCTGGCTGAAGGCCGAGCTCGAGCAGTCGCGCAACTTCAAGCAATGGTTCAAGAAAGGTCGCACGCTGGCGACCCTGATGACCGGCATCGAGCAATGGCTGCTGCCCAGGCTCGGCTTCAAGTCGCCGCCGTGGACGCTGCATCGCGCCAAGGCCGACCATCTCTATCTCAAGCCGGCCGCGGAGTGCGACAAGATCGTCTACCCGAAGCCCGACAACAAGATCACCTTCGACAGGCTCTCGAGCGTCTTCGTCAGCAACACCAACCATGCCGAGAACCAGCCGCCGCATCTGACGCTGAAGGATGCCAGCGTGCCGGTGCGGATCAATCTCGCCAAGTACGCAGGGCCGGAAAGCCGCTACTGCCCAGCGGGTGTCTACGAGTTCGTCGACGACAACGGCACGGAGCGCCTGCAGATCAATGCGCAGAACTGCGTGCACTGCAAGACCTGCGACATCAAGGACCCGACGCAGAACATCGTCTGGGTCACACCGGAAGGCGGCGGCGGCCCCAATTACGTCGGCATGTGATGGCCGCAGCACTGGTGCGCAGCGCGGTCGACGCACCGACCGCCCGTGCGTGGCTCGCGGCGATCGATGCGCATCCGGCGTGGCTTCGGCGCGAGGGCGCCGGGTTCGATCGGTACAGCTCGTCGCTGCAAGTGTCGGCCGTGCCGGGGCTCGACATCGCCGCCATTGCAGGCACCCTTCTCCAATGCCATGCCGGCCCTTCTTGCCGCGCGGGCCTCGGCGGGCAGCCGGTCGTCGCCATCGAACGATGCTGGGTGCGCCGCCAATACGCGCCCGACCGGGCGCCGCCGACGCACGCGCCACACGCCTGGCATCAAGACGGCGCGCTGTGCTTCGACTTCCTTGCTGCCGCCGGCTCGCCCCGGGTCGACATGCCACTGGCCATGACCACCTCCTGGATCGCGCTCACGGCCTGCGGCGACGATGCCCCGGGGCTCGAGCTCGTGGTGCACGACGGCGGTCGGCTGCTCGGGCTCGACGAGATCACGGAGAGCGCCATCCGGCAGCGCCACGCCGCCGCCGACTTCTGGCGGCCGACGATGCAAGCCGGCGACGCGCTGGTGTTCGATGGCGGCGTGCTGCACCGTACCCACGTCACGCCGGCGATGCGCGCCGACCGGACCAGCCTCGAGATCCGCTTCTTCGATGCCGGCCGGATCGACGAGCGCCTTCGGGACGACCACTTCATTTCCGTGCATTGACCCGAAGGACGACACGATGCCCGCACCAAGCTCTTCCGCAGACGACCCCGTCGACATCCTCGTCACGGCTCGCCTCTGGCCGCCGATGATGGAATCGCTCCACGGCGCATTCCGCGTCCACGATCGCCTGCACCAGACCGATCCGGCGGCGCTTGTCGCCATCGCGCCCCGCATCCGCGCCATCGCCGCGAGCGGCGAATCGAAGGTGCCGCGCGAGCTCATCGCGCAGCTGCCCGCGCTGGAAATCATCTCGGTGTTCGGCGTCGGCTACGACGGGATCGACGTTGCCGCGGCGCGCGAGCGCGGCATCGCCGTCACCAACACGCCCGAGGTTCTCAACGACGACGTCGCCGACCTTGCGATGGCGCTCGTGCTGTCGGTCGCACGGCGCATCCCGCAGGCGGACCGGTTTGTCCGCGAAGGAAAGTGGGCGGCCGGGCCGATGCCGCTAGCGCGCAAGGTGAGCGGCACACGGCTCGGGATCGTCGGCCTCGGCCGCATCGGCAAGGCGATCGCCAGGCGCGCCGCCGCTTTCGACATGCAGATCGCCTACACCGCGCGCAGCGAGAAGGTCGACTCCGGCTACGCCTACTTCCCGAGCCCCCGGGCGCTCGCGGCGAACGTCGACTTCCTCGTCGTCATCACACCCGGCGGCGCCGGCACGCGCAAGCTCATCGATGCCGACGTGCTGCGCGCACTGGGCAAGGAGGGCTATCTCGTCAATGTCGCGCGAGGGTCGGTGGTCGACGAAGCCGCGCTGGTCGAGGCTCTCCTCAGCGGCACGATCGCCGGCGCGGGCCTCGACGTGTTCGAAAGCGAGCCGAATGTTCCGGCGGCTCTGCTCGGGCTCGACAACGTCGTCGTCACGCCGCACATCGGCAGCGCCACCTGGCAAACGCGCCGGGCGATGAAGGATCTCGCGTTCGGCAACCTGCAGGCGCATTTCAGCGGCCGGCCGCTGCTTTCCCCGGTGCCACCGACATGAACACCGCATTCGGTCGCACGAGGGTCGTCAGTCCTGCCCTTCGGTCAGCGCATCGAGCTGGAAGCGCCCGTCCTTGGTGACGAGCCAGATCTCGGTGAACTTGAAGCCGACCGCGTTCGAGGGCGCCGGCAACGGGCTGACGCGGCGGATCATCTCGACCACGGCCTGGGTGACATCGGGCGCGTGCGACGGGCCACGCACGACACGGACGTCCTTGGTGCGGCCGGCCGCGTCGACCGTCGTCTCGACAACCACGATCGCGTGAATCAGCGGCGGCAGGCGGCCCTTGAAGATGCGTGCCGCATAGGCTTCATAGACGTATCGCGCGGCATCGAGCCGGTAGGCGCGCGCGTCGAGCGCGGCCGACACTTTCTGCAGCGACGGCAAGACGGGCTCGGTGAAGTAGGCCGAGCCTGCGGCCCCGGCCGACGCGTGCACGGCCAGCAGGAAGGCGCCGATGACGAGACTCGGATGCTTCTTCATGAAAACTCCCAGGGCGACCCGTCCGCGCGGTCCACGATGGACCGCGCCGCAAACGTGGCGGGCGCCGGCACGCTGCGCTTGCAGCCTAGGAGATCGGCCTTTCGGCGGGTGGCCTTGAGCGACCGTGCGGCGCTCGCGTCGCCGCCACCGTGGCATCGATCACGGTGTCACGCGTAACCGGATTTGTCGGCGCGAGACGTCGCAGCGTCTAGCCAGCCCAGCTGGGCTTGCGCTTGTCGATGAAGGCCTGCACGCCCTCGAGCGCCGCGTCGTCCATCATGTTGCTGGCCATGGTGTGGCCGGCGTCCTGGTAGGCGGCTTCGACGCCGCGCTCGAGCTGGCGATAGAAAAGCCGCTTGCCCATCTCGATTGCAACGCGCGGCTTGGCGACAATCGAGGCAAGCAGCGATTCGACGGCAGCGTCGAGCATCTCCGGCGCGGCGACGCGATTGATCAGGCCCTTGGCCTTTGCCTCGTCGGCCGGGATGAAGTCTCCGGTGACGAGCATCTCGAAGGCGTGCTTGCGCAGCACGTTGCGCGACAGCGGCACGCTTGGCGACGAGCAGAACAGGCCGACATTGATGCCGCTCACCGCGAAGCGCGCATCGCTTGCCGCGACCGCGAGATCGCAGGCGGCGACGAGCTGGCAGCCCGCCGCCGTGGCGATGCCCTGCACCTTGGCGACGACGGGAACCGGCAGCTGCTGGATCGTCATCATCATGCGCGCGCACTGCGCGAAGAGCGCCTCGTAGTAGGGCTGCGACGGCTCGGCCCGCATCTCCTTCAGGTCGTGGCCGGCGGAAAAGGCCTTGCCCGATGCGGCAATCACCACGACCCGCGTGGTCGCATCGGCGGCGACGGCATCGAGCTCGGCCTGGAGCGCGTCGAGCATCGCCACGCTGAGGGCATTGAAGGACGCCGGCCGGTTCAGCGTCAGCGTGACGACGCCGCGAACGTCGCGTTCGCGCAGAACCAACGGCGTCGCAAGAGCAACTGAATCCTGGGCCATGCCTGTCTCCTAGTTCTTCGGGATCGCCGCGTTCGCCCGCTCGCGCAGCTGGAATTTCTGGATCTTGCCAGTCGAGGTTTTCGGGATCGCCTCGAAGCGGATCTCGCGTGGCACCTTGTAGGCGGCCAGCAGCGACCGGCAATGGGCGACGAGCTCGGCGGCGTCGACACTCGAGCCCTCGCGCAACTCGACGAAGGCGAGCGGTGTCTCGCCCCACTTCGGGTCGGGCCGTGCCACCACGGCGCAGGCCAGCACGGCGGGATGGCGATACAGCGCGTCCTCGACTTCGAGCGAGCTGATGTTTTCGCCACCGGAGATGATGACGTCCTTGCTGCGGTCCTTGATCTTCACGTAGCGATCGGGCTCGAGCACGGCCAGATCGCCGGTGTGGAACCAGCCACCGGCAAACGCCTCTTCGGTCGCCGTCGCGTTCTTCAGATAGCCGCTCATGACGATGTTGCCGCGAAACATGATCTCGCCCATGGTCTCGGCGTCGGCCGGCACTTCGCGCATCGTCGTCGGGTCCATCACGGTCATGGCCTCCTCGAGCGCGTAGCGAACCCCCTGGCGGCCGTTCAGCCGCGTCTGCTCCGACAGCGACGCATCGGCCCAGGCCGAGCGCTTGACGGCCACCGACGCCGGGCCGTAGACCTCGGTAAGGCCGTAGACGTGCGTGATGTCGAAGCCGATCCTGGCCATGCCTTCGATCATCGACGCAGGCGGAGCCGCGCCGGCAACCATCGCCCTCACCTTCTGGTCGATGCCGGCACGCAGCGCTTCAGGCGCGGCGATCAGCAGGTTGTGCACGATCGGAGCGGCGCAGTAGTGATCGACCCGCTCGGTGCGGATCGCGTCGAGGATCGCCTTGGCGTCGATCCTGCGCAGACAGACGTGCGTGCCGCCGAGCATCGCCACCGTCCAGGGGAAGCACCAGCCGTTGCAGTGGAACATCGGCAGCGTCCACAGGTAGCGCGGGAAGTGCGGCATCGTCCAGGTCGCCGCGTTGCACACCGCGTTGAGATAGGCGCCGCGATGATGCGTGACCACGCCTTTCGGATCGCCGGTCGTGCCGGACGTGTATGAGACGGCGATGGCGTCCCATTCGTCGCGTGGGCCGCCGAGACGGGCGAGCGGCTCGTGCGCGGCGAGCAGCGATTCGTAGTCGTGGCTGCCGATGCGGTTGCCGGCCCCCGTGAACTCGCTGTCGCACACATCGACGACGACCGGCGAGCGGCCATGGCGCTCACGCAACAGGCGCACAGCCTCCGCCATCGTCGGCGCGAGCTCGCTGTCGGTGATCAGCACGGCGGTCTCGCAATGGTCCATCTGCCAGGCCAGCAGCGATGCATCGAGCCGCGTGTTGAGCGTGTTGAGGACGGCATTGAGCGCCGGCACGGCGTAGTGCGCCTCGACCATCTCCGGCGTGTTGTGCAGCATCACGCTGACGGTCGTGCCGCGACCGGCGCCGAACGATGCGAGCGCGGCGGCGAGCCGCGCCGAGCGCTCGCGTGTCTGCCGCCACGTGTAGCGGCGCGCGCCGTGTACGACTGCCTCGAGATCGCCGAAGACCTCGCCGGCGCGCTCGACGAAGCTGATCGGCGACAAGGCCACGAAGTTCGCGGCGGTTTTCTGCAGGCCCTGCTCGTAGATGTTCATCTTCGCGCCCGTGCATGTCTCATGAGGCCGCCGCTTCGAGGGCCTGGTCGATGTCCCAGAGGATGTCGTCGATGTGCTCGAGGCCGACCGAGATCCGGACCATGTCCGGCCTGACGCCGGCGGCGAGCTGCTGCGCTTCGTCGAGCTGGCGGTGCGTCGTCGACGCGGGATGGATGATGAGCGTGCGCGTGTCGCCGATGTTGGCGAGGTGGCTCATGAACTGGGCTGCCTCGATGAATCGAACGCCTGCCGCCAGGCCACCCGCAACGCCGAACGACAGCAGGCCGGAGGCGCCGGCGCCGGCCGCGAAGCCGCGCATCTGGCGCACGACGAGCGCGTGCTGAGGGTGGTCGTCGAGGCCTGGGTAGTTCACCCAACCGACGTGCCTGTGCCCGCGCAGGAAGCGCGCGACTGCCAGCGCGTTCGCGCAATGCCGCTCCATGCGCAGCGGCAATGTCTCCACGCCCTGCAGGATCTGCCATGCGCTCATCGGCGACAGCGCCGCGCCGTAGACGCGCAGCGTCTCCATGCGGGCGCGCGTCGTGAAGCCGAAGTCGCCGAAGGTCTCGAAGAACTTAATGCCGTGGTAGCCGCGCGATGGCTCCGTCATGCCGGGAAACTTGCCGTTGTCCCATGGAAAGCGGCCGCTTTCGACCATCACGCCGCCCAGCGTCGTACCGTGGCCCGCCAGGTACTTGGTCGCCGAGTGAACGACGATGTCGGCGCCAAAGCCGATCGGGTTGCAGAGAAACGGCGATGGCACCGTGTTGTCGACGATCAGCGGCACGCCGTGCGCATGCGCGACCTCGGCGACGGCGGCAATGTCGAGCACCTGCAGGCTCGGATTGCCGATGCTCTCGGCGAAGACCGCGCGCGTGGTCGGCCGCATCGCCGCGGCGAAGGCATCGGGCGAGCCAGCATCGACGAAGGTCGTCTCGATGCCCAGACGCTCGAGATTGACTGCCAGCATGCTGACCGTCCCGCCGTAGAGTGCCCCGGCGGCGACGACATGGTCGCCGTGATCGAGCAGCGTCAGCAGCGCGATCGATTCGGCAGCCATGCCGCTCGCCGAGGCCAGTCCGGCGCGACCGCCTTCGAGCGCTGCGACGCGCTCCTCGAGCGCGGCGACGGTCGGATTGGACAGCCTCGAATAGACGTTTCCGAAGGTCGCCAGGTTGAAGAGATTGGCGGCGTGATCGACGCTGTCGAACACGAAGCTCGTCGTCTGGTAGATCGGCAAGGCGCGGGCACCCGTCGCCGAATCGGGAATCTGGCCGGCGTGGATGGCCAGCGTCTCGGGCTGGAACGCGCGGTCGGCCATGTCAACGATCGATGACGCGAACGGCCGGGCGCCGGGCCGCTCCCAAGCACGGCCGCGCCCCCTCGGGGGGCAGCGAACTCAGTGAGCGTGGGGGCACCGGCCGGCCGCCGGGCCGCCCCAAGGCCGGCCGCGCCCCCTCGGGGGGCAGCGAATTCAGTGAGCGTGGGGGCACCGGCCGGCCGCCGGGCCGCCCCAAGGCCGGCCGCGCCCCCTCGGGGGGCAGCGAATTCAGTGAGCGTGGGGGCACCATCTAGACCGCGCGGCGCGACGAGATCACGCCGGTATTCACGCCCGCCCAGTGCAGGCCGCCGAACAACCTCGCGTGCTCGATCTTCACGCAGCGGTTCATCACCACGTCGAGCCCGGCTTCGGCCGCGAGGCGTTGCGCCTCCTCGTTCCTGACGCCGATCTGCTGCCAGAGGCATTTGGCGCCGATCGCGATGGCTTGCCTGGCGATCGGCAGGACGTCGTCGGTCCTGCGAAAGACATCGACGATGTCGACCGGAACCTCGATGCTTTCGAGGCTCGCATGGCAACGCTCGCCGAGGATGGACTCATAGCGCGGATTGACAGGAATGACGCGATAGCCGTGCTGCTGCATGTAGGCGGCCGCGAAATGGCTGGGGCGATGCCACTCGGCCGACAGGCCGACGACCGCGATCGTCCGGCTCGAGCGGAGGATGCGGCGCAACGTGGGAATGTCGTCGGACATGGGTGCGAGAGCACGCGCCGCGTCAGGCTGCGGCCGTGCGCGTCACCTTACTCGAAAGAGGCGGCCGCGGTCATTGGCGAATGCGCGACCCTGGCCGCGGGATGCGGCCACGGAGCTACGACCTGGCCGTGGCCGGCTCCGCACCGAGCGGCAGGCTCGCCGGCTCGACCAAGAGCGCGGCATGCGGCGCCTCCGGCCTCGACCACCAGCCAGGATGGGCGCGGTGGGCGACGACGCCTTCACGCAGCTGCACGAGTGCAACCCGGCTCGAGACGAGACGAAGCATCTGCGCCGGTTCGAGCGAGCCGGGACCATCGCGGAGGGCGTGCTCCAGCAGCGCCGCTTCTGCCACGCCCTTCAGGCCCGACGCTACCGAGCGCACAGGCAACGCGTCGACGACACGCCGGTGCATGTCGGCATCGGCGACCGCCGCCTGGAACGATGACAGGCGTGTCTCGACGCGATGCGCTTCGCGGCCGGCGTTGGCGAGGATCGTGGGCAGCGTCACTTCTTCAGGTGTCAACAGCAGGCCGTGCCGGCGCAGCGCGCGGCCGGCGCCGACCCGGCTGCCCCAGACGGACAGCGGAATGGCAGTCAGCAAGCCAGCGAGGATCGGCGACAGCCACCAAGCGAAGCTGTCGCTCGCATAGACGAT
>Ga0075520_1001033_pt1 | contig 13070 bp, 12 predicted proteins | sample NGEPerB_FD_75100 | JGI IMG/M metagenome (GOLD analysis project Ga0075520, IMG submission 75100) | Arctic peat soil microbial communities from the Barrow Environmental Observatory site, Barrow, Alaska, USA - NGEE PermafrostAB12-B | ecosystem: Environmental > Terrestrial > Soil > Wetlands > Peat ... | reverse complement strand
CCCTTCGGTGGTACCTCGGCGAGTCCGTTTTCGGCGGCGGATCTCGCCATGCCACCGCAAAAGAGCAAGACAGGGCTCTTCATAGGAGGAGGAATCGCGTTGGCGGCTCTCATCGTAGTCATCGCCATGGTGGCCCTGCGACCGGAGCCTCCACCACCCCCGCAGCCCGAGCCGTTACCTCTGCCGAAGCTTACACATACAGTACCAGCGCCGGAGCCAACGACAGCTAGCTCCGCAAAGCCACCGCCTACGGGCACTGAAGAATCCAGCAAGAAGGCTCCGCGAAGCTACGGTGGCCGCAAGAAGACTGCGAAATCCGATGGCTCGGGAACAACCAGTAGTGGGTCCGAGGGAAGCTCCACCAGCGGTGCGTCCGCACCGGCAAAGGCAGCCAGCGGTGATTGCCACGGCGATTTCCAGTGCGAAATGAAGAAGGCCGCAGGAAAGAAGTAGAAACGCAGTTCTGCTCAGGTCCAACCAGGTGCACCGATCAATTGAAACGTCCCCGCTTAGTCCTATTTCGCTGATATCTCAATTTGCTCAAACGCTTCGCGGGAAGCCCTTCGTTGCCGAGGCATCATATAGGCAAAGTACCAAACATTGAGAAGAATGCCCCGAAGTATCAGGTACAGACCCAACAAATTGGTGGCCGTCGCAACTGCCAAACCAAACGTCAAACTGCCAAAACCGAACCACATTCGCCATTGTCGCATCATTGAAGAGTTGTATTTGCTGTAAACGGCCGCCTGTTGCGGCGTGTAGGTAGGCAACTGATTCAATTGGCAAGTCGTGTACGGATCGTAGCCGCGAATGTAGTCAACCTGGCTTTTGAGATAAAATAGATAGAGTGGCCATGCCGCGCGCACCCAAAATGATTGCCTAGATGCCGCCTCTGCGTGACGATTCCGAGCCACATCAAGGTCCTCTCCCTCGTGATATTTGGGATGGGTTAGTCTTAGGAAAAGATTCTTGTAGTGATCGTAGCTTGCCGTATGAAACGAGCCTGTCACGCCCGTAAACGCAACGGCCACCGCAAATAGCACAAATTCCCGCCACGACCCGGTGTGATCACGAAGCACGACGCAGGCGGCACCTCCAACAATTGCAATTGAAACGACAAAATCCGCCGCACCGTCCAACATGCGACCGAGCGCAGATGATGTGCCACGCATTCGAGCCAGTTGGCCATCGGCGCAGTCAGCTACCGCTGACAAGAACACACAAAGACCGGCCAAAGGCATGTGTCCAGGAAAATTTGCCAGCATTGCACTTAACGCCAAAAGCCCCGAAATAATTGACCCCATTGTGACAACGTTCGGCGATATCGACGTCGGCAGGAGAATCCGTGCCAATAGGAAGGCTAATGGCCGATGAATCCAGACATCAATCGGTTCTTCGACTTCAACTGGTTTGAGGCTTTGCCAATAACCTTCAAACAGCCGCCACACGACAACTTACCTCGAGTCGCATTCGGGCCGCAATTGCATCGCAAATCTCGCAATTCATTCTGCATCGCCGGCGGTTGCCCAATAACCATACGTCGCAGCTGCAGGCCGCGTTATATTTGCCGCGACACGCTCCACGGCCGCCAAGCACCGCGCATTTTGCACGGGTGTTCCAACCGTAACCCTCACGTAACTTCTGGTCGCGTGATGCACAGCCAAGCTTCGCAACAGAAAGCCCTCCCGTTTAACTGCATCAACGAAGTGTTCTGCTGTAACGCCCAGAGAAGAAACATCGGCCAACACGAAATTACCATCGCTGGGTATCGCCGTTACGCCCTGAATCTGAGAAAGCCCGGAGACAAGTTCCGCACGCGACAAGCGCAATTCATTTACGCGCGCTTCAAACTCCGCAGAGTCATCCAATGCGGCGCTCACAGCCGCAAGTGTAACACCTGCAATACTCCACGGAACTTTCACCCGCTCCAAGAGCGATACAACAGTCGGGTGCGCGAACAAGTAGCCAAGTCGAAGACCAGCCAGCCCGTAAGCTTTGGAGAACGTTCGCAACACAATTGCATTCGCAAATTCATTCACCAGCCCGGCATACGATTTACCATCACCCAACTCAACGTACGCCTCATCAATGACTGTGGGCAGCCCAAGCCTCAAAATACGTCGAAGGGCATCCTCTGGGATACGATTGCCGGTGGGATTATTGGGACTGCACAGAAAAACAACCTTAGTTCGCTCCGTCACCGCACGGATAATGCCAGAAATATCGTGTTCTTGTTCATCACTCATGGAGACGAGCACCGGGATTCCGCCTACTACACGGGTTCGCGCCTCGTACATGCTAAATGTCGGAACACTCAACAAAACTTCCTCGCCTGGGCCAACAAATGTCCTTATCACAACATCAATTAGCTCGGTGCTGCCTGACCCAAGAAGAACGTGATTTCCCTCGAATCCTTCGCGAACGGCGATTTTGTGTCGCAATGCTTTGGAACCGCCTGGATAGTGATTTCCGCGAGTGGCCGCCTCGACAACTGCCGCCAGTACTCGTGGGCTTGGAGCATAGGGGCTCTCATTTGACATCAATCGCACAAGTTCCGGATTACCGTCAGCTAGCTCAAAGTGGTCCTCCCGATATGGATTCGCGGCTCTGACCCAGGATGGTGCGAAAAGCTCGAGCATTTCAGGTTCCGTTGAAGGTGCGGGAGCATTGCCTGGCTCGTCTCCGAGCATGTCACCAAATACTCGAATCATCGCTTCGGCGCGCTGAAGCGCCAGCGGCGTATCAACATCGATCCAGCGAACGTCACCTACGTCGACTGCAAGGAAACGACCTTTCCGCGCCAATGCCTGTACACCATCGCTGAGCGAACAATCGCCGACTCGTGCCTCGACAAGTGCGAGCTCACATAGCAGGTCGGGACCGATCCTGAATACTCCGGTATCCAATGCATCGTATAGCTCAAGATCCTTACCAATTTGCTGAATGCGGCCGGCTCGCGACTGCACTTTCGTTGCGTCGTCCAGATCGAAGCATCGCTCGATGTCACGATCGACAGCTAAGGCACAACTTCCTTCCGGAACATCGGCCGCCATAAGCTTTCGCACAAGCTCTGGCGAATACAAATGGTCAGCCATCGTAAGTATGCATTCACGGTCGATGTAGTCAGACGCCGCGAGGAGCGATACGCCGTTCTTCTTATGAAACTGGTCGTTACTCACGTAGGTCAACCGCATACCTAGGCTAGGTTCTGCCGATATGGCGCGCCGAACTCTTTCGCCCTGGAATCCAGTGATGATGACAACTTCCTGTAATCCCACTGACTGCAAATTTCGAAGTACCCGAACCAACAACGGAACACCGGCAACCGGCCGCAGAGGCTTGGGGATGTCGTCAGCGGACTCCGTCAGTCGGGATCCTGTGCCGGCCGCCAGTACGACCGCTCGCCTCACTATCTTTCGTTCAGACATCTGTCTGTCTCACTTTCAATTCCACTAAGCGCCACGCGATTACCATGACCGGGACAATCTAAGCAAATGCGTGCAATTCATACTTTTTCTAGCATTTCCGGTTTGTTGCCATTTGACGACAGCGTGAATATTTTGCACACCCTGTACTACCCCTACCGTCGTTTCGGCTACGGAAAATTCGAGAATCCGCTCCGAGAATATGAGGTCTTATCGAATCTCTTCTCAGGCAATCGACCGGCCGTTAATCGCGTCAATGTCACGTAGGGTATCATGAGCAAAGTCAGTGCCAGCGCACTGCGTCAACGATTACGCGCGCAATATTTGCGGGATCCCCCTCGTGCCCGAATCCGTCAACACGCACGGATGGGGCTAGCGCCCGCCGGTCTTGCTCCGACTGCACATGGGTCCAAAACATGAGGCGAACTAGTCAACTAGGAGCTGCGCTCTCTCCAAATCTTCGACTGTATCAACTTCGGTCCAATTTAAACCTGAGACGTCAATGGCTTTTGCGGCAAGCTTTGACTCGCGAATTAGCTCGGCATATACGTCTTCGTAGTATCTATCCGTAACACCACCAGAAACTAGCGTATTGATCCGCGAAAAGACCTCTTGACCCGATTTCGCATCGAGTATTTCGATACCAAGAGTCTCAGCTTGAGCCAACTCAATCGGGATGGATTTGCCGAAATCGTGGACCAGTCCATCAGCACCTATCACCGCTTTCATAGCCTCACCGTCTAATACGCGTGATCGGTCAACCGCCACGATCATTGGAGAGGAATCGCCCAAGAGCCTGTCGAGTATTTCAGCATCAAGCACCAAGTCGCCATCAAGCTTGATAAAGGGTTCATTGCGAACTACTCTTGCGCAGCATCCAAGAGACACCGCATTTTGCGTGCCCACAAAATCGCTATTTCTACAGTATTCAATTGGCACATCTAATTCGGCAAGGGCGGTACGCAATGCGCCTTCGCAATAGCCCGTCGCCAGTACGAATCGCTCAATTCCGCAGTCGGTGAGCTGGCGAATCAAACGTTTCAGAATGGACTCATTTCCCACTTGTATAAGGGCCTTCGGGATCTTGCTCGTTAGCGGTAAAAGACGCGACCCGGTCCCCGCAACGAGCAGAACTGCCGTTCGTATGGTGGTCATGATTCGACCGATTTATCACTACTGTGCCCACAACGCACAGTCTGTGGGCCAAATCAGGAGCCAATCCCCTCAGAATCTGTGATGTTCCCGTTTGCGAACGGGCACGTACGTTGCTACCACCCCGCAACCATGAAGCAGCCCGAATCTATCTCCAAGCCCGAAGGTCGTCTTGCCGTGCTTCTTCCCGGCCTTGGAGCAGTTGCGACTACGTTTATTGCTGGGTGCCTCTTGACACGTCGCGGCCTAGGACAGCCCATCGGGTCGCTGACTCAAATGGGTACCATTCGCCTAGGTAAGCGAACTGACAACCGCGTCCCAAAGATATCCGAGTTTGCACCGTTAGCTCAACTGGATCAGCTCCATTTCGGTGCATGGGATCTGTTTCCGGATGATGCCTATGAAGCCGCCAAGTCCGCGCAAGTGCTAGAGGCAAAACATATCGAACCAATTCGCGATGAGCTTAGTCAAATACGCCCAATGCGCGCAGCGTTTTACCCGGAATACGTGAAACGATTGCAGGGACCAAACGTAAAACAGGCTGCCAACAAAGCGGAGATGGTCGAACAGCTTCGCCAAGATATTCGCGACTTTACTAGGAACAATAATTGTGCTCGCGCTGTAGCTGTGTGGTGCGGGTCCACTGAAATTTACATCGAGGCGAGCGAAGTACATTCATCGATCGAGAAATTCGAGCGCGGCCTGTTGGAGAACGATCCCGCTATAAGCAATTCAATGTTGTATGGCTGGGCATGTATCAAAGAGCGGGTGCCGTTTGCAAATGGCGCTCCGAATCTAGCAGTGGATTTTCCTGCGGCTCACGATTTAGCCCGTCAAATGAATGTTGCCTTCTGCGAGAAGGATTTCAAGACCGGTCAAACACTCATGAAAACGATATTAGCGCCCGGTTTGAAGGCGCGACTACTCGGATTAAATGGTTGGTTTTCAACCAACATACTAGGCAATCGTGATGGTGAAGTCTTGGATGACCCGGATAATTTCAAGACGAAAGAAGTTAGCAAGCTAGGGGTTCTCGAGCAAATTCTACAACCCGATCACCACCCAACTCTATACGGAAATGTGTACCACAAAGTACGTATTAACTACTATCCGCCGCGTGGCGATGCCAAAGAAGGTTGGGACAACTTAGACATCTTTGGGTGGTTAGGCTACCCGATGCAGATCAAAATCGATTTCTTGTGCAGGGACTCGATTCTGGCCGCACCCTTGGTTCTCGATTTGGCACTCTTCCTAGATCTAGCCAACCGAGCCGGTTTTCGCGGGGTGCAAGAATGGCTCAGCTTTTATTTCAAGTCGCCGATTACCGCTCCGGGCCTTTATCCCGAACACGACGTGTTTATTCAATTAATGAAACTTAAGAACACGCTCCGGTGGATGATGCGCGAACCGTTAATCACGCATCTCGGCAATGAGTACTATGACTAGCGGCAGATCCTGATACGAACATTATCTGAATCCCGTGCTGCGCGCGGCCAACCAGTGACTCCCCAGAAATAGCGCCGCCAGCGCCGACCAAAGCCAGGATGGTTCCAGAGGTTGGGACCTGCGGGTTTCGTCTACGAACGAACTTGGGGGCACTGGAAGTTCACTAATCTTATTCCGGATCACAGACTTTCCGCCGGTACTCTCAGCCAATTTTCTGAGCCGGTCGTGATCAGGTCGCGAGTCTGCAAAGGCCAATCCCCCCCGCTCGCAGGCAAAATCAAGGCGAGCGGGAGAGCCTCCATTTATTTGAGCCTTTGCGGTGAAACCACCGCTTGGCAATCCGACAAAACGCACTTCGGATGCTCCGGATCTGTCAAGAATGACCTGCTGATGATACTGTTGCGGCTCAGATTTGCCCAACTGTTCCACTTCTACAGAAAGGTGGCCTTGCGCCGTCGTTGGTACAGACCATCGTATTGTCACCGGTTCCCCTACAACGCAATCGCCCACGATTTCGCCACGAAACGGCTCAAATCTCTGTTCGTGCATTACCCATCCAAGTAGGGCCTCCCATAGCGCTCCGTAGGCTCGTCCCGAGGTTTCCTCTGCAAAACTTCCCCACGCTAAGCGATAGGTTGCGTCGAGTGCGACTTCGACCACACGCCCCTCGTGAATGTCAGATATTGCAAGCACAGGCATCGGCCCCGAGTTGACAGCCAGGCCTTTGAGCGGCAAAAATGCACGTTGCGGATGTTCCCAGAGTACAATCGCCCCAGTTTTTGGCGGTCCAATTGTGTTGGCCCCTGGGAAACTGGGTAATCGATCGCCGAGCAGTCGGCGAAGTGGTTCAAGAATGGGGGCGCGCAGGGCTGCGTTCGTCGTCTTTGGAACGAATTCAACGGTGTCAAATGGATTGTGACTTACTACTAAGGCGGTAGGCATCACACGTTCAAGCGCGGAATGCACGTAGCTGCCCCCCGAAAACGCCGAGGGACCTCCAACAAGAATCAACCCTCCACCTTGTTCAACATACTTAGCCAATCGCTCAAGATGGTTGTCCAGGTGATAGCGTGCCGCATCGATATCCTGCAGGATTACCGCATCGAAGCTCGGCAAATGCTGACTGAACAATTCATCCACCGGAAATGGGATTAGGCTTAGCTCGTTTGCACTATCTTGTGTGTTGGGATCGTCTTCATCCGTACGTAAAATGAAGTAGCTTACTAGATCGACCGACGCATTGCCCTTTAGCCACCGGCGCAATTCGCGAACGTCGTAGCTGGGGCAACCCGCAATGTGAAGCAGTCGTATACGATCACGAGACACGAGAAATGGTAATAGTCTCACGTCATTCTCAACGACTCTGTCCCCAGGTTGCGCCGACATTACCACTTCCAAAATTTGACTTCCCGCGCGTTCGAGAACAACATCAAAATCTACAAGCTGTGATTCATTCCCCGCCAAATCTCCTTCAAGTCGGGCAATTTCTCGTGGTGGCTTGCCCTTCTCCAGCGCTCGTATGACAATTGGAATTTTCCCGCATTTCATCCCCCCACTGCAGGCAATTTCCACTTTGAGTGTCAGTAACTGATGTGCTATAGCTTCACCAAGGCTGTTAACGGCTCGGATGCTCGCATCAGGCAGACCTTCTCCACCAATGTCGACGCTATGCACCGGGATCCCAGTCATAGTGGTTGGAAGTGGCGAAGCCATCACCGACTCGATGGATATAGGACGAGTAAATCGACCATCACTAACCACCACGACCGCTGCTGGTCTTTCACCGGATACATCCAGAAGAGAGTTCCAGGCCGCCACTAAATCACTTCCGTTTGATCTGCCCAGCATTTCGGATATCGAATCTGGAGTCTTGACTATTTTGGGAGGACCTTCACCAAAAACTGCGACCGAAACTCTTGCTGACCGATAGTGCTGAAGCAGTGCCTTTACAGCAACTTTAGCTTGGTCGACACGCGTCGAGTTCTCAGTTTGCAGATTCAAGCGACGCGAACCGTCAACTAATATAACAACCTTGGGACCTATCGCCCTGCCGCGCCTAACCAACTTCACGGGACGCAGTGCAGCAAAGGCCAGCAACACGTAACCCAGCAAGCCTGTGATGACAAATGTCCTCTTGGCGTTGCGCCGATAGGACAAGACATATAAACGACATATGGCAGCGGCCGCCACCGCCAACACTAGGATTGCAATCCAACCCGGAGTGTCCTCATTGATCCGGAACTGCATTTCCATTATTTGCGATTCTGCAGCCGATGACGCATCAGCCAGGCCGCATGAACTTGATCGTCTTTGTAATCAGAGCACAACAAGTACATGGCTATGTTAGTGGCAAAGCGTATCGCTTCCTCCCGTTGTCGCGGCCCTCCACTTGCAATATCGAAGGTCCAGTGACCTGCGGACAACGTCGACAATGCGCCCAGTAGGTCACAGTCGAGGAACAACACCTGTGCGAGACGGCCCCTCGATATAGCGTCCACCTTGCCCGAACCGGCATATCTTCCGGCGGGGCGATTGAGCAGATAGAAGCTCTTGTAAAGTACGTGCTGCGGTGCAAGTATTTGGATAGGACTATCCGATACAATCGAGGATAATTCGCGGCGAGTGCCCCGGCCAAAGTTGCCCGTGGATGGGCTGGAATCATCCACGATTAACAATCCACCCAATCGCAAGAATCGATCGACCGCGCGGCGTTCCGCTGCAGAAAGCGGACCGGGATCGTCAAATCCGGACCAGATTGCAAAGGGTTCATCGAGAAGCTGTGCAGATTGCGCCGGAACGGTGCATCCGTCTAGCCGAGCGGGGGCACTCGTGCGTTGCATCAACTCCCACGCCCACCGTGAGGCCGCGGTATCGCGAGCCGCATCGGGGAGCTGTGTGCCGAATCTAAGGCGTCGGACGCGAAATGCTCCCGATTGACCAAAGCATTCAGCGTCACGGTGCCACAGAACGGAGCTGGCTGCGGCAGCCAGTGCAACAAGGTGAGTTCGCCGGGACGACACGTGAGTTTTCTGGACCACTTGCCCATGATTTAGCACGCCAGTGTTGTGCGTGGCTTCACTTTTCAGTTTGCTGGCGAGCGGCGGCTTGCGCATGGGCGTGCCACTGGTAACTTTCGCAGTGTTCAGCGATGATCCGCAATGATCGAACCATTCGAAGCTACTTGACGCTCGCGACTATTTTGACATGGTTCGGTATTGTCTTAGCGATATATGGGATTGAGTTGGCTGGGGGCTTCGCGGTACTCTGTGGTTTGGTTCTGCTGGGGGTCAGCGTTCACCGCCTCGGACGCGCCGGAGATGACGCCTAAGTCATTGTGACGGCTTGTATGGCTTTCCCTAGGAGCGCCGCAAGTCAGTATACTGTCAATCATGTTTCGCTGCGTAATACCGCTATTGCCGCATCTTCACCAAGTTCCGGGGCCCGGCCTACGGCCAGAGCAAATTCGCGGCCTGTAATCTCAATAACTTTAGACCAGACTTGGTTTCGCGTGACACTCGTGAGCGACACTTCTCGATTGATCGCATTTGCGTTAACTTCGGGCGATAAGGGGGCCCCATAGACTGCACCACCTACGTCCACGTAGACGTATACTAGAGGCTCTCTAGCTTGTTCCCTTCGTGCCACGGTCTTAAGATCATTACGCAAGGCAGTCTCGAGTCGGTACGCATAGGCGGACCATGACCATCCAGTAACGTAGGCCCCTCGAACCTTTTCATCGACAATGATTGGAACAAGTAGGAACCATTGGGCGTCATTGCGGCCCCTCACACCCGCCGCTTCAGCCAGCGAGCCGCTAATCTCGACGGTCGTTCCAGAAACTACTTGCGCCGCCTTGGGAACCGCGGCCCACAAATTCTTTCCCGCCATAACGTCGGGCATACGGTCACTGCGTAATATCGTGCCGTCTGGCTCAACGAGGGCAAAAAAAGTGCTCTTCGCCACCCGCAGGTCTTGAACGTGGTCACGCGCCCGCGCGAGACTCGAACGGACACGTTCAAGATCATCGCGCACAGACGTCGAATTTCGGAATAAAGACTCCAATAGGTGGCTGCCCTGGGGCATTCCCGCGCGCACCTCTGCAACATCACTCTTGGATATATCGACCAACACAGTTACGTGCTTTGCAGCTTGCGGCAGACTGGTCTTTTTTGCAGAATTCTGGCAAACGCAAAGCAACCAGATTGAAATTAGCGCCAAAAGCGGCCTTTTGCACTGGGAAATTCGGGTCATAAACACATCTTAGAGCCTCCTGGGCCAGGATGGAACGAACCGGCAGAACCGGGGCCAAGATTTGGTTTTGGCTTGCTGTGGCCGGCCCTTCCTTCGACAGGCTAATTATATCGCAAATTAGCTCCGGACTTGTCTTGACTTAATTTGGGATACAGCCGCGGCCCATGGCTGAGACCTGTCTGCCTATGTGCCTGCGTGATCAGGTCTTTCCAAAGATCTTATCAGTATGTTTGCCGCATAACTACCCCGCCATTACCACTTTTGCCGACATTAGATTACGGCCCGCGAGCAAGATATTCTCTCGCAATACAACTCGTAGATCGACGGTCCGACGTGTTACATTATAAACTTGCATCCGGGCTTATTCGTCCTGCGCGGTGCATCCCATAACGTGACAACACTCTCATCACCTCCTTCGTCACGCATGAGCCTAGAGCGTCATTCGCCGGTCCCTCACCGGGACATGACGGTACGTGATTCTTGGTTGGCGATTCGTGCTCTCGTTTCACGAGACGACTTGAGTGTCGTGTTTCAGCCAATTGTCGATTTGGACACAGGCGAGTCGTTCGCCTATGAGGCGCTAGTGCGATGCTCGGTACCCCAATATTCTAGTCCACCCATACTGTTCGAACGAGCCGCCCTCATTGGCTGTGCAGGCCGACTGGGCCGCTTGATTCGCGAACTTGCAATTCCCTTGGCCGCTGGCAAACCACTATTCGTGAATATTCACCCGCAGGAGCTCAACGAAGGATGGTTAGTTCGTCCGGACGACCCGCTCTATATGCACGATGAAGCCGTTTATCTGGAAATTACCGAATCGGTGCCCCTGACCCACTTTGATTTGGTCATGAGCGTGCTCAAAGAGGTCAAAACGCGAGGCGACGTTAAACTCGTAGTTGATGACCTAGGTGCCGGATATTCCAATCTTAAGAGTATTGCTGACTTGGAGCCCAATATTGTGAAGCTGGATCGAGGACTCGTGTCCGGCATCGACCGTAGCGTTCGGCAGCGCCAGCTTGTTACGAGCGTTGTGCGACTTTGCCGTGAGCTGAATGCCAAAGTTGTCGCGGAAGGCGTGGAAACCGTGAGCGAGCTATCCGCGTTACGCGATACCGGGGCGGACTTTGCCCAAGGTTTTCTGTTTGCTCGGCCAAGTTTTCCAATTCCGGCTGTAAGCTGGCCGGCGAGTTCCCTTTCACCACCGGGGCCCAGGCGCCGCTAGTTCGAATTGCACCTGATTCCGCGTAATTCGAGCGCACGAGCCAGGCACTGACATTAGCATGAGCCCTGAGGATTACCGTAGCGAGCCACTCACTGACACTCTAAATCGAATTTTGCCGCGCGTGCATGAACTGTGGCAGACGCTGATCGCCCAACGCGCCGAACGAATCGTCATCACCGCCCAGGATGCCACGGCTTTTGCCCCATTGGGGGGGCTTCTGATTGATTTGGCCAAACTTATCGAGCGGTCACCGAGTCCGGAACAAGTCCGCCCCGCCGTCGAAGAACGGCTGTCTGACGTCCTAAGGTACATGAAAGCTCTCGAAGAGCAATTTGACCTCAACACTGCAGACGTCATTTTTTGCCTCAATGTGCTGCGATTGGCATTGGCAGCCACCTTTGGCGGAGACATTCAGAGTGACGCTGCGGAAGGTTCTGGCAAGTCGATTGGCACCTTCAGATTTGAAGGCGGCCAGAGAATGGACATGCTGCTGGGTCGCCTCGCGGCAGTAACAGCGGACGCAAGTATTCACGCGCATGACTTCAACTACCCCCAAGAACAAACATTGGCCTTCGAGTACGCCCTGCTTTATGAGCGAACACGACAACTTGCAATTACGGATGCGCTTACCGAGCTCTACAATTTCGGCTATTTCTGGGACCGTCTTAAAGAAGAACGGGCGCGAGCCGAACGTTATCAACGATTGTTGTCACTGATTCTCGTCGATATTGACCACTTCAAACACTATAATGATAATAATGGTCATCCCGCTGGAAATGAGGTCCTACGACGCATATCGCGAATCATGTCGGAGGAATCGCGAGAAGTTGATATCGTCGCACGCTACGGCGGGGAAGAGCTAGTAATCCTTAGCCCCGAAACTAACCGGCGTCACGCTTTTTTGCTCGCTGAGCGTATCAGACAACGCATAGCTGACGCTCTATTCCCATATCGGCAATCGCAACCCGGTGGCCGCATTACCGTGTCCGCGGGAGTAGCCACATATCCGGTGGATGCCGACTCGGAAGAAAACCTGGTGCATTGCGCTGATCAGGCTCTTTATTCCGCCAAAGCACAGGGCCGAAATGTAGTGGTAGCGCATGCCCCAAGGCACAAGATTACACTCACATTTCGCCCGTACCGAACCACACGTTCGGTGGGTTTGGTAGGAAACTTCAATGCTTGGGACCCCAAGGCCGATCTCATGCAAGCGCTGCCCGACGGCACGTTTCGGTTTGAGATTGCGCTAACCCCCGGCACGTATCATTACAAGTTTGTTCTCGATGGGCAAGAATGGCTTGCGGATTCCCACGGCGAACGTCAACCAGACAACTATGGTGGCGAGAATAATATCTTGCGGATCCGGCGCGAGTAGGAGCAGGCGCCTACCACTGGCCACTACCCAGGCCCTAGTGACTTTGTGCCATTTCGTCGACATAGGCCACTAGCCATGCGAGCGGTGCATTCCAGTTGATAGCGATTTCGTTAGTCGACCAAGATTCAATGTTGTCGTAGTAGCACTTTTGAGGTGCGCAGCCGCCAAAGCCTGCAGCTTGTGCAGCAGGATCTTCTAT
>Ga0075520_1001032_pt1 | contig 13074 bp, 10 predicted proteins | sample NGEPerB_FD_75100 | JGI IMG/M metagenome (GOLD analysis project Ga0075520, IMG submission 75100) | Arctic peat soil microbial communities from the Barrow Environmental Observatory site, Barrow, Alaska, USA - NGEE PermafrostAB12-B | ecosystem: Environmental > Terrestrial > Soil > Wetlands > Peat ... | reverse complement strand
GACGCGCCCCGCGACTCAGCGCCTCGATCCCCACCGCCCCCGTCCCGGCGTACAGATCGAGCCACACGCTGCCCTGCAGATTACCTGTGGCGGCAAGCACATCGAATAGCGTCTCCCGCAGCCGGTCGCTGGTGGGCCGCAGATCGAGACCCGGCAGCGAACGCAGGCGACGGCTCCGAAACTGTCCGGCAATGATGCGCATCTCCTAGAGTGTATAGAATGAAATTGGAGGCTGACGCGGACCATGAGAAGTTGGTCAATTCCCGCAGGGCGATTGTTTGGCGTGGACATCCGCATCCACCTTACCTTTGTGTTTCTGCTGGCGTTTGTGTGGTTCACCCAATCGGTGACCATGGGCGCCGCGGGCGCAATGCGCGGTCTGGCGCTGGTGGGGATCATCTTCGGCTGCGTTGTACTGCATGAACTGGGGCACGCGGTGGTGGCCAACCGCAACGGTGTGGCCGTGCGATCCATCATTCTGCTGCCCATCGGCGGAGTCACCCTGATGGAAGACGTGGGACAGCACAATGCCGACTCGGCCCGCGATATCCGCATTTCCGCCGCCGGGCCGGTAGTCAACCTGGTGATCGCCGCAGTCTCCGGGGCATTCATCCTGGCGTTTCTGCCGCAAGTGCACCTGTGGGCACAGCCCTTCGTTCACGCCAATAATCTGCCGCGCAGCTTGTTCTGGGGAAATGTGTTCCTGGGCGGCTTCAATCTGCTGCCCGCCTATCCCATGGACGGCGGACGCATCCTGCGCGCGCTTCTCGCTGAGCGCATGGACTACGTGCGCGCCACCCGCCGCGCCGTTGCCGTCGGGCAGGCGTTCGCCATGCTTTTGATCTTTCTCGGAGTATGGAACACCTGGTTTATGCTGATTGGCTTCTTCCTCTTCGTTGGGGCGCAACTGGAAGATCGCTCGGTCGTCTTCCAGTCGGTGCTGGAGAGCGTGCACATGGAAGATGTAATGCTGACCGGCTTCTCCACGCTTTCGCCCGCCGACACCCTGGAGGACGCACTGCAGAAAGCGGTGCACACTTTGCAAGACGACTTCCCGGTCGTCCGCGGCAGCGACATGATCGGGGTCATCAGCAAGCAGCGCATTGTTCAGGCGCTACGCGTCGGCGGCAACGGATACGTGCAGACGGCGATGGTGCGCGCCTTCGAAATCGCGCAAGGCAGTGACTCGCTGGCGTCGGCCTTCCGCAAACTGGGCGGGCGCGGACTCAGCATGATTCCCGTGGTCGATCAGCAACGCCTGGTCGGCATCGTCACCATGCAAAACCTGATGCACAGCATGACCCTGCTGGCGGAGACCCGGCGGTTGAAAAAGCAGCAGGAAGCAGGTTAGCAATTAGCAATTAGCAATTAGCAATTAGCAGTTGGCAGTTAGCATTTAGCGCGAGTATTCGACTCGACCGGAACCGTGTACGTGGAGAGGGTTGGGAAATGACTATCGACCGCTAGTCCGACCCTCGGGCTTTACCATCAAAGGCCGTATACGAGTTCCTAGAGTTTAACGGCTTCACCACAGAAGCTGCGGTCCTTCAGTATTTCCTCAATACTCCAATCACTCTTCCCTGCACTTGCACCCCGGCGGCGGGGACGATGATGGGCTGCATGGCGGCGTTGGAAGGTTGCAGGCGAATTTTGTTGCCCTCGACGTAGATTCGTTTCAGGGTGGCATCGCTGCCATTCACCAGGGCGACCACGATCTCGCCATCGCGCGCGACATTCGTCTTCTCCACCAGAACATAGTCGCCATCCACGATGTGCTCGTCCTGCATGCTCTCTCCCTTCACCTGTAGCACGTACACGTCTTTGGAGCGGGTGAAGTCGGCGAGCGAAATGGACTCGGGGTTCTCCATCGCCTCCAGCGGTTGGCCGGCGGCGATGCGTCCCATCAGCGGCAGACTCATGCCGCTCTCCGCCGCCGCGGCCGCGGCCACCGCCAGCGACTGCTTCATGCGTCCCCGCGGCTTCAGCAGGTCGATCGAGCGGCTGCGATTGTAGTCGCGGCGCAACAATCCCTTCTGCTCCAGGTTGGTGATGTGCTTGTGCACGGTCGCCAGCGAGCTGAGGCCGAGTCCCTCGGCGATCTCCTCGAACGATGGCGAATAGCCGTGCTTGTCCACGAATTCGGAGAGAAAGTCGTACACCTGTTTCTGACGGCGTGTGAGTGCCATGGCTGGGCGCGCACCTCCGCTCCTATTGTTAGCGAATAAAAGGCGAATGTCAACGAAAGTTTGGCCACAGCGTTATTCAGTTGGTTCGTGCCAAGAAAGCACAATGTGGCCGCCCGTACACAACAACAAGTCTGGGATTGCTGGCGATCATAGGGGTCCTTCGACTCCGAGTCCGGTCGCCACGCGACCGGACTCGTCGCTCAGGATGACACTCCAAAATGACGTGCGCTCACGAATAATCCACCTAAAGCGCCGCTCTACCACCCTGCCAGTTCAATCGCGCTCGCGCATTTGCAGGCCCGCTACTTTCGGCTGCGGCGGTGCTTCCTGATGCTGCTTCTGCCAATCCGCTTCGCTGATGGCTTGAATGGGTTCCAGTTTCTGCTGTTCCAGCGCGCTGTTGATGGAGGGCAGTTGGCCCACGAGCTGGTCCTGGACTTTCTTGATGACGTCCTCCAGTTCACGGCCCAACACGTCCGTGCGATCAACCTGCGCAGCGGTGGGAGATCCGTTGTAGCTATTCACGTCGCCATAAACCGTGGTGAGGAATTCGCGCAGCCGTTCTTCGCCGGTGATGGCGCCGCCTTCCTTGGTGGCCACAATCTCGGAACGGATCTTGTCGGCTGAAGCGGCGAGCTGGGTGAGATGCTGGCGCAAAGGATCGTTGGCGGGCAGCTTGCCGGCCCGCTGGGTGGCGGCATCGCGAATCGCGATGATCGAATCGACCGCCCAACTCATGTGCTCCAGCAGGTTGTAGAGCTTCACGGTCAGATCGAATTGGGCCTGGCGCTCCGCCATCGTGTACTTGGTACGCGGATCTTCCACGACCTTCAGCTCGGTGGTGTACACCTCATCGCCTTTGGTCATTTTTACGGTGTAGGCGCCGGGCAAAACAAGCGGGCCTTCGATGGCGCCAAAGGCTGCGGACGCCGCCGGAGGAATGGTCGGGGATTTCAGTCGCATCGACCAGGTAGCGCGGTTGAGACCGCGATGCTTGCTCCCGCTTATAGTGTCGAGCAGCTTGCCCTGCTGGTCGAAGACTTCGATTTTCATGTCGCCATAGATATGGCGGCTTCTCTGGTAGTAAGTGATAAGCGCCCCAGTGGGACGGCTGGGGCCAATGAAAGTCTCGTCGCCCTCCGGCCACCCGGCATTGGCGTCGATGTACTGCGTAGCCGGCCGGCTGGTGATGAAGACCGCGGTTTTCGGCATCAGGTCGGGAGTCAGACCACGCAACGGCGAAATGTCGTCGATGATCCAGATGCCACGGCCGTGGGTCGCCAGCACCAGATCGGACTCGCGCGGCTGCACCACGATGTCGCGCACCGCAACCGCGGGGAAGTCGCTGCCTTTGTACTGTGCCCACCTGTTGCCACCGTCAACCGAGATCCACAGGCCGAATTCCGTGCCCAGAAACAGGATGTTCGGGCTGACCGTGTCTTCCGTAATGACGTGAGCGTAGCCGCGCACTCCGTTGTCCTGCGCCGGCAAAGACGTCCAGGTCTTGCCGTAGTCGGTGGTCTTGTAAACGTACGGCTGCATGTCGCCGAAGGTGTGACGATCGAAGGTCACGTAGGCGGTGCCCTCGTCGAAGCGGCTGGCCGCGACCGTGGATACCCATGAGTATTTCGCCACGCCGACGTTGCCAACCACGTTCGTCCAGGTCTTTCCGCCATCGCGCGTGATCTGCAAGTTTCCGTCGTCGGTGCCAACCCAGATGATGTTTCCATTCTTGGGCGACTCGCTGATGGAGTAGATGGTGGTGTGCATCTCGGCGGCAGAGTTATCCACGGTGACGCCGCCGGACTCTTCCTGCTTCTGCTTCTCGGGATCGTTGGTGGTCAGGTCCGGCGAGATGCGCTCCCAGGATTGTCCGTGATCGCGCGAACGGAACAGGAACTGCGCACCCATGTAGATCGTGCCCTTTTCGTTGGGGCTCATGGCGATGGGCGTGTTCCAGTTGAAGCGCAGTTTCTTCTCGCCGTATTCGGGATAGGGCGTGATGGCACGGCTTTCATGGGTGTAGCGATTGATCCGGCCGATGGTGCCGCCCTGGTATTCGGCATAGATGTAGGCAGGATCGGCAGGGTCTTCAAACGCCCAGAAACCGTCGCCGTTGAAAATGTTTTCCCAGCGTGAGTTGCTGACGCCACCGGGATAGGACGAATCTCCTACCCAGGAACTGTTGTCCTGCAAGCCGCCATAGACGCGGTACGGGTCGGCGTTGTCTACGCTGACGTGATAGAACTGCGAGACCGGCAGATTCAGCTGGTGCTTCCATCGCGTGCCGCCATCCTCGCTGCGCCACAAGCCGCCGTCGTCGCCGGCGTACACGATGTTGGGATTCGCCGCGTCGATCCAAACTGCGTGAAAGTCGCCGTGCGCTGCGTTGGAGACCGGGCTGAAACTGCGACCACCATTCACGCTGAGCAACAGCATGAGATCTGGCTTGAAAATCTTGTTCTCATCCTTGGGATCGACGATGAGGTTGGCGAAGTAAAACGGGCGCCACACCATGAACTGGCTGGCATCCATCCTGGTCCAGTTCTTGCCGCCGTCGTCGGAGCGGAAGAGTGCGCTGTTTGCCGATTCGATCATGGCATAGACGACCTGTGGCTTGGAGGGCGCCACCGCCAGCGCGATTCGGCCGTAAGGCTTCGCGGGAAGGCCCTTGCTGTTGGCGTCGGTGAGTTCCGTCCAGTGCTCGCCGCCGTCGGTGGACTTGTAGAGGCCGCTGCCCGGACCACCGGAGCGGAAGGTCCAACCCTGGCGGCGAAAATCCCACATCGAGGCAAAGATGGTATTCGGTTCCAGCGGGCTCATGGACAACATGCCGCAGCCCGTCGAAGCATTGCCGCCCGCCAGTACTTTGCGCCATGTCTTTCCGCCGTCGCTGGTCTTGTAAACGCCGCGCTCGGTGTTGTCATTCCAAAGATGGCCGGTGGCGCACGCGTAAACGGTGTTGGAATCCTTCGGGTCCACCAGGATGCGGGCGATGTGCTCGGAATCTTTCAGCCCGACATTGGTCCAGTTCTCGCCGCCGTCCGTCGATTTGTAAACCCCGTCGCCCACCGAGACGCTGTTGCGGGTCCAAGCCTCACCGGTGCCCACCCACACGATGCGCGGATTGGAGGGGTCGATGGTGACGGCCCCAATCGACTGCACGTCAGGCTTGTCGAACACCGACTTGAAGGTGGTGCCGCCGTTGATCGACTTCCACACGCCGCCGCTGGCCGAGGCGGCGAAGACCGTCAGGCGGCCTTTGTCGTAGATCGCATCCACAGCGGCGATGCGTCCACTCATCCTGGCGGACCCGATATTGCGGGCAGACAAGCCGGAGATGGTGGAGGAATCGAACTTGACGGGTGTTTGTGCCAAGGCCGTGATCGCACACAACGACAAAAGTGCGCACGCCAAAGACAGAACTCGTACGGTTTTGTTAACCCAGGAAGCAGCCATCATTTCGCTCAAATCCTCTTATTCGAAGATCGTGGAGCCCAATCGGGCAGGTGATATCTACCTGTATCGTTATTTCTTGGCGGCCGGCATCTTGAATTGCGCATCGTCGATAGGAACGTTGACTTCAATCTTTTCGACGGCAATAACCGCGTGCTGGCCGGGGTCATTCTTCGCTCCCACCTCGATGGAGTACGGATAGTAAACGCCCGCCACCTGTTTGTAGGATCCCAGGAGTTCGTCGCTTTCATGCACGGAACCGCGGATGAACTGCTGTTTTTCCCGCTTGATTTCCAGATAGGTGTCGGGATCGAGGTAGTAATAAATGACGTCCCCGTTTTTCAGGGTGACCTTGAGTTCGTAAACGTCGTCCCCATCGACCGTGTCGTGGCCGAGGTACTCGACTTTATTGCCCTTGGCCTGGTAATCGACCAGCGGCCCATCGATGTCAGACTCTTCCATCAGGTCGCGGGTATCGTCTTCGCCCATTAACTCCGGGTCCTTGCGGCCGCCGAAGGGTTGAATCTGCCAACCGCTTGAACCGTCGTAAGCCTGGACCTGGGTCATGCCCTGGATGGTGACGCCCTCGCGCAGCAAATTGCCGCGCTTTTTCTCCACCTCGATCCCGGCGTTAAAGTTCTCGAGATAAATCTTGCCGGTCATCCGGATGGTATTCACCGCCTTGATTTTTTCCCGGCCGCCATGGGCTTGAATATTCTTGGCGACCAGTTCCTCGGCGGTCTGGGCCGAGGCCAGGGCGGTAAGACATAGGATTCCGAGCGCTACCTTCAGGGCTACGCGCATGTAGTTCGCTCCTCTTTTAACGCAACTAAACTGCTGGGTCTGGCGGGGCCGATACGCTCATTCGACGTGCGACAGGGGGTTTCGTGAGTTCCGGCCTGGATCTAAAGTGCGCCGCCAGTACGGTTACTTATTGTACGGCAGGCGGTGAATTAAGTTCCCTTCAGAAAAATAACCGGCTACCACACCACACAGCGCTGGGCGGCCGGACGCACCATGGCAGAATCGGGCTTGCAGGAAAATGCGCTGGCGAACGGCGGGAAGTTGGAGAGCGGGCCAATCACGCGAAACTTGGCCACCGGATGCGGATCGCCCTGCACCATGAGCCGCTGCGTTTCCGGTCTGGTCTCGTCTCCGCGGAACTGTCCCCAGGCGATAAAGAACTGCTAATCGGGCGTGAAGCCGTCAAGGACCGGCGCCGCAGGCTTGCCCTGCTGTGACTTCTGGAACGCCAGGTAGGCAATCTTGACTCCGGCCAGATCGCCGATGGATTCGCCCAGCACCAGCTTGCCGTTGTGATGAATGTTCGGCTCGATGTAGTAGCCATCGAACTGCTTCACCACGCATGCGGTTTTCGCCTGGAATTTCTTCAGATCCTCAGCCGTCCACCAATTGTTCAGACGGCCGATGGAATCGTACTGCGCTCCCTGATCGTCAAACCCGTGGCTGATCTCGTGCCCGATGACCACGCCGATGGCGCCGTAGTTGACCGCGTCGCTTGCCTTGACGTTGAACGCTGGCGGCTGCAGGATTCCCGCCGGAAAGACAATTTCGTTCAACAACGCACTGTAGTAAGCGTTGGAGGTGGGTGGCGTCATGCCCCAGCGTCCCCGGTCCACCGGTTTACCGATGGTCGAGCGGTCGTCGTTGATGGCGAACTGCGCTCCCGCCATGACATCGTCAAAGTACGAGGCGCGGGCAATGACAACGTGGCTGTAGTCCTTCCACTTGTCGGGATATCCCACTTTGACATTGAAGGTGGCGATCTTTTCCATCGCCTTCTTCTTGGTGTCGGGAGTCATCCAGTCCAGCCCGTTGATGGTGTCCCCCATGGCCGCCAGTATGTTCTTCACCATTTCCTGCGCACGTGCCTTGGCTTCCGGCGGGAAGTAACGCGCCACATAGTCTCGACCGAGCGCTTCCCCCAGAAACTGGTCAGCGGATTCCGCGCATTGTTTCCATCGCGGCTTCAGTTCTCCCACCCCGCTGAGCGTCTTCTCGTAGAAGTTGAAGTTCTCTTGCACGAATGGCTGCGAGAGGAAAGGCGCTGCGCCATGCAGAAGCTGCCAGGTCAAGTAGATTTTCCAATCAGGAAGAGTTGTCGTGCTCAGTTGCCGGTCAACCTCCTCCATGAACTTCGGCTCTTGAACATTCAAGTTGATCCGCGGCAGGTTCGCGCCCTTGTAATAGCCATCCCAATCGAAGTGGGGCGTGAGTTGTTGTAGCTGGGCATAGGTCGTCTGATGATCGATGGCCTGAGGATCGCGACGGGCAACGTTGTCCAAGGTGGCTTTGGCCAGCGCGGTCTCGAATTGCATCACGCGATCGGCGGCCTTGCGCGAATCTGCCTCGCTGTATCCCGCAAGCCGGAACATATTGGCCACGTGGATCAGGTATTGCGCGCGGGCTTGCTGGAAGCGCTCTTCCGTCTTCAGATAGTAGTCACGGTCAGGAAGACCCAGGCCGGCCGCCTGAACATCGGCAATCACCTGCGAGGGATTGTGATTGTCGGAGGCGGCATTTACCCCGAACGGGACCTGGATTCCGAGGTCCGCAAAGCGAAGGAGCATCCGCTGGAGGCTTGCCTGGTCTTTGATGGCAGCGATATCGGCGAGCATCGGCTTGATAGGCGTGGCGCCCGCCTGGTTTACCCGCGATTCGTCCATGCAGGCCGCGTAGTAGTCCCCAATTAATTGGTCAACACTGCCCTTGGGCAGATCGTGCTTCGCGGACGTTTCCTCCAGGATCACCCGCAGTTGGTCCTTGTTGGATTCGCCCGCGGCCCAGCGGCGACTCCAGCGATCCATGGTGGCAGGAATCGGATTGGCGGCCCGCCACGCTCCATTGGAAAACTGATAGAAGTCGTTACAGGGATTCGCCAAGCGGTCGAGATCAGCCGTTTGAATTCCGACCGGGGCTTGTTGTGCAAAGGCGGCAATGGAGGAGAGTGTAACCAGGAGAAAAAGGCGGATAAGTCGCATCATGTCCTTCTCGCTTGCGATCGGCAAGGCGAGGCAATTCTACGCAATTTCGAGGCAAAGTGCGAAGCCGACTTCAGTCGCGACCGGTGGTGCTCAGCGGGCTCGAGAAGCTTGCACCCTACGCACGGCCGGCAGCTTACGCACGGCCGCCGGTTGGCATTCTGCTCTGAAGGAGGCCAGGGACTGCAGCCGCTGGGTTACCGCCGACTGGATGAAGCGCACCTCCCGGCTGAGCATGTCGGTGGCTTGCTGGCAGAGTACGGGTTGTTCCCGCATCAGATGAAGAAATTCCTTGCGAGTTACGCGTAGAACTACAGAGTTGGTGACCGCGATGGCAGTAAGGCTGTATGAACTTCCGGTGAAGGTTGCCGGCAAGCCCAGCAGCGAGCCCGCGGGAAATACTCGATCCAATCGAGGCAAGCCCTCGACCCGAAGACATACTTTTCCCCGGCGCACCAGATATACGCCGAGGTTTTCATCGCTGGTCTTGAACAGGACATCTCCGGCTGGAACCTGTTCCGCTTGACCGATGGCTACGAGAGAGCTCTTCAATTCCGGCGACGCATTGAGGATGTTAGAACCGTTGCCCACATTCTTCATTGTGTTCTTATGCCAGAGTGGGGACCGGAGACGCGGTGATTAGCATCACACATCGCTGTGAAGTAGAACCGGCCGGTTGGCCGTCGCGAGACCATCCGTTCGGGGAAAGACACCGGCTGCGGACTCTTTCCGCCGCCAAATGCAGGCACTTGAAGGGGACGGTTGGCTGAGTACCGATGCGAAAAAGCTGGCAATTAGGAAAAAACGTCGCGCCGTTTTAGGTTGGGCGGAACAGGGGGTCTGGCTCGCCCGACCACCAAGACGGCGCGACACTCGAGTGAGTACAACGCCCTTATCGTAGTTTGAGTGCGGGCAAAATGCAGGGACCAAGGTCACGCTTCAACGTGCGCTATTAACCAAGCGAGTGTGTTCTGCGTCGCCGGGCGATGTGCGATTGCGAATCCGCTGCAAGCGAGGTTGTAACGCGATCAAGCGCGGCCCAGACGCGTCATGCAGTGCCAACCTGCAACACCCCTGATTTTTGAGCAGCAAAAAAGCCGCGGCGCAAACCGCGGCTTCAGTGTTGGCAACTCTTGTTTAACGGCGTTTGCGGCCCTTCTTGGCGGCTTTCTTCTTCGCACCGCCCGAAGATTTCTTCACGGCTTTCTTGGACTTCTTTGCCGGTTTCTTCGCGACCTTCTTGGCTGACTTCTTGGCCGGTTTCTTCGCCGCTTTCTTGGCAACCTTTTTTGCTGCCTTCTTCGCGGGCTTCTTGGCGGCCTTCTTCATCGCCTTTTTCGCTGGCGCTTTTTTGGCGGCCTTCTTGGGAGCGCTCTTCCGCGGCTGGCCCGTGACGGGCGCACGTGATTCCGTGGTGACTTCCGGCTCCGTTTCCTCCACGTCAACTTCTTCTACGACCACCGAAACGGATTCTGGTTCTTCTTCTTCTTCCTCTTCCTCTTCGTATTCCTCGTCTTCGAGCGAATCGCCGTAGGAACCGTCTCCGTAATCATCCATTTCGTCGTCTCGACCGTAGAGCGTCTCATCGAAAAACGTCATGTGTCCTCCTGATTTTGCTCGACTCCGCAGAACTAAACGGAGGCAGCTCGTAAGGCTGAATTCAGATTTATACCAAAAAAAATACTGCCGCAATAAGCGCGCGATTATAGCACAGCAGGACCCTCGACCCGCTCATGATCGCGCCGCCGCAAAAACTCGTAACGGGCTTGTTGTAACAGAACATCCGCGCAAAGGGAAGAGAGCAATTAGAAAATGATGATGAAGGGCACAGCAGCAACACGACGGCCACTACTTGCGAATGACCAGCACCTCGCCGGCGCGCAGATTGGCGGCCAGCGTGGGGTTATCGCGCTTCAGAGCGGCCACGGAGGTGTGATTGGATTCGGCGATACTGCTCAGGGTCTCGCCTTTCTTAACTTTGTGGTACTTGGCAGTCGCAGGACTCGACGGCGAGGCTGCCGACTGCTTTGTCTTGGCGGTTTTGACCGGAGCGCTACCGCCAACCGATGACGCCTCTTCTGAACTGCCGCCCGCCAGCGGCTTGTAGATCACGAGCGTCCGTCCCGGAGCCACCTCCGTCCCCCGTAGATGGTTCCATTTCCGTAACTTATCGACCGGCACCTCGAAATCGTCGGCGATGGAAGACAGGGTGTCTCCCTTGCGCACTTTGTAATGCGTCGCGTGGCGCGAATAGGACGCGCTTTCGGTGTTCGAGCGGCCCGGAGCAACCGGAATGATGAGCTTCGAGCCTACCTTGACCTCGTCGCCAGTCAAGCCGTTGGCTTGGGCAATCGACGAGGACGAGATGTGATACTTGCGGGCGATCGATGCCAGGGTATCTCCATATTCGACATGATGATAGCGCCACCACGTCCGCATGTCAGGGGGGATCGCGGTCATGGCGCTCTCATATTTCCCGCGCGATCCGGCGGGAAGATTGAGGGCGAAGCTCTGGTCCTTGGGGGTGGTCATCCGCAGCAGGCTGGGGTTCAACTCCTGGAGGTAGTTCACCGACGTATCCACGCACTCGGCTACCAGACGCAAGTCCACGGGATAGTCGATGGTCACCTGGTCCATCTGCGGCGCCGGGTCAGGCGCGACGCGCTGCAGCCCATACTGCTCCGGATTCTTGGCCATGATGGTCTCGGCCAGGATGATGGGCACGTAGTTGCGGGTCTCCTTCGGCAGCACGCCGCGCTGGTACAGCTCCCAGAAATCGGCATAGCCGGTGCGTTCCACCGCGTGCTGCACGGTGCTGGCGCCGGAGTTGTAGGCCGCCATGGCCAGGTACCAATCGCCAAACTGCTTGTAGAGGTCTTTCAAATGGCGGGCCGCGGCACGGGTCGCCTTCTCTGGATCCTGGCGGTCATCCACCCACCAGCTCCGTTCCAGGCCGTACAGCGCGCCCGAGCCGGCCATGAACTGCCACATGCCGCGCGCGCCCGCCCGCGAAAGCGCCAGCGGCTGAAATCCGGACTCCGCTTGCGCCAGGTAGATCAGGTCCTGGGGGACGCCCTCCTCCTTGAAAATCCGCGCGACCATCTCGCGGTAACGGCCTGAGCGGGCCCACGCGCGCTCCAGCGTCGCCCGCCCCCTGGGGCTGGAGTAATAGTTGATGAACATCGCCACCTGATCGTTGAGCACCAGCGGCAAGTCAGACTTGGTGGTCTTGATCTCGGCCTCGGCCGTGGCCTTGATGTTGGGATCGACCGGAAAGGTGATGTCGTTGGCTTCGTCGATGGGCGCCGGTTCGGAGCGCGGCTCGGTGAAGCCGTCGCCCTGCTTCAGCGCCGCCATTTCAAGCTCGTGGACAGCCTCGACGATCTTGTCGAATTCGCGCTCCAGCCGTTCGTCGTTGCGGATGTCGAGACTGCTGGACAGCAGCGTGTTGAACGCCTGATCGAAGTTCTGCTTGGCCGCCTCCAGATGGTCCGCCTGATAGTTGGCCTGTCCGGCTGCGTATTGCTTTTCGGCCTGCGCAATCAGCGCCTCGGCTGGATCGGGCTTCGGATTTACCTGGGCCTGGACTTTGGGCTTGGGATCAGCCGGTGGGTCGACGGGACCAGCGATCTGGGGAGCTTTGGCTTGAGCGGGAATAGAAGTGGTGGCCGGTTTGGGGTGATCGGTCTCGCATCCGGTGCCGAACACCAGGCCTGCAAGGAGGGCCAGCGAAACCATGCCGCGAAAATTTCTCATTCCTTGGAAACAGCCCTCTCCCACACCGCCGTCGGCGGGTGAATGTGATGTTACTACGCGCTGAAATTCAGGGTCAACGGACGCCGAAGCTTGGGTCGTGTCTTGCGCGGCTTTCGCTTGATCCCGAAGTCGTCAGACTTCCCCGTCGATCCCCGATCCCTTGGGAGGCACGTCCGCTTTCCAGCGATAGCACATCTGCCCATCGTTCATGCTGGCGGTCACCTCACCACGCTCCGCCAGCCGCTTCAAAATGGTGTGGATCGAAGCCAGCGGATTGTTGTAGGCGCTCAAATTGAATCCCGCCTTTGCCAGCATCTCCCGGACGGCGATCGCCGTAGCGGCTTGTCCGCGATTCGCCCGGAGAACTTTGCGCACCGAGTCGGTGAACCCAGGCGGATCGGCCACTAACTGCTCCAACTGCAGAAGCTGGTCCGCCTTTTGCTCGTCGGGGAGAAAATTCGCATTGGCGGTGATGAGCTCGGAGACCCGTTCGATCTCCAGGTTGAGCTTTTCGCGCTTCGCCACCAGTTTGCGCAGCCGTAAACTGCCCAGCAGGATGGTAGCCCGGTATCGTTTGAATCGATCTCTCATAGGAATTGTCCTCACTGAGAGAAATTTACCATGTCTAAATACAATGTCAACCTAAAAGATAATCTACTTGTGAAAAATATTAG
>Ga0075520_1001030_pt1 | contig 13087 bp, 13 predicted proteins | sample NGEPerB_FD_75100 | JGI IMG/M metagenome (GOLD analysis project Ga0075520, IMG submission 75100) | Arctic peat soil microbial communities from the Barrow Environmental Observatory site, Barrow, Alaska, USA - NGEE PermafrostAB12-B | ecosystem: Environmental > Terrestrial > Soil > Wetlands > Peat ... | reverse complement strand
TGCTCGGCGCCGCCGATTCGACACTGCTCGGCGCCGCCGATTCGACGCTGCTCGGCGCCGCCGATTCGACGCTGCTCGGCGCCGCCGATTCGACACTGCAGGGCTCGAGATTCTGAGAGCGCTCAAGCGTGGCCAAGCGATCTCTTAGCGCGGCAATCTCCTTCTCCCGTTCCGCGAGCGCGGCATTTACCCTCGCCAACTCCGATTCGGGTGCTTCGTTCGAGAGCGGTATGAGTTCGAAGTCAGGTTGCGCTAATTCACTAGCACGAGAGGCCTCGGGCGAGATCGCCAGTGAATGTGCGCCGCTCACTTGATTCACGGACGTCGAAGACCCGTGAAGGGGAAGGCTATCCGTACACTTGCCAAATGCTCGCTGCATAATCTTGCTCGAAATCGAAAAGACCGATCACAGCATGATTACAGAATTACCTGGGCGCGTCACCAGGCGCCAACCTTTTTGGTGTGCCAAGGTAGGTCAGCCTGGGAGGGGGTCAGCAGGGGAGATCTTTCGGTCAGCCAACACCAGTCGCAATGCACTGGGCCGTGCATCCAGCCTGGCCGTCGCACTCTTCGGGGCCGTTTTTGACCCCATCCCCGCAATACGGCGCAATAATGCACAAGTTCGTGCATTTACCCGGACCGTAGGCGCTCGCGCTGTTGTCGGTGCCAAGGTCGCACTGTTCGCCCGGATCGACTACGCCGTTGCCACACTTAAACTTGCAATGATTGTCGCACAAGCTACTGGAAGTTCCATTGTTTGAGCCGTCATCACATTGTTCGTCAGCGTCCAAGTGGCCGTCACCGCAACGGAGAGCCAGTTGGCAAGCCGGCGTGCAGGTGCCGTAACTGCCGTCGTTCTTGCCGTCATCACAAGTTTCTCCGCAGACGGTATCCTTTACGCCGTCACCACAATAGGGACCCAGCTTACAATTGGAACGGCAGCCTCCACAGGCCCCCGTATTACTGCTCGAGCCCAAATCGCACTGTTCGCCCGCATCGAGCTGGCCATTGCCGCACTTTATGTGACAGCTAGCATCGCAAGCGCTGCCGGGGCCGCCATTGTTCTGACCGTCGTCACATTCCTCTTGCGGATTTAGAAAACCATCGCCACAGAAGGGGGCCGTTTGACACTGGTCGGTGCATCCGCCAGGGCCATACGACGCGGCGGAATTCGCCGCACCTTTATCGCAGGTTTCGCCGTAGCTTGGGTCAAGCTTGCCATCACCGCAACTCGGGGCAATGAAGCAACCGCGACCGCAGCCGCTTTGATTGCCGTAGGGCGTGGAATTCGAGCCGTCGTCACACTGCTCACCAAACTGCGTCTGCAACACTCCGTCGCCACAGAAAGGGGAAAGCTGACAGTCGGAGGTGCAGCCGCCGTAGACTCCCGTGTTTAGACTTACGCCGCTGGCATCCTTGCCTAGGTCGCAGGCTTCGTTGCCGGTGAGAATTCCGTCGCCGCAAGTCGGCGTGCACGTGCTCTTACCGGCTACAAAATTCCCCAGCGTGAGCCAGTAATTCGAATCACAACAGGCTCGTTCGGCTTGAAATACCACTACTTCATAGATACTGCCTTGAGCCAGTTGATACGTGGTGTCCGTACCGGTAGCCGACAGAGTTACACTGCCCGCGCTTCGACCATGAATACCTCCCAAGTCCACGGCGAGCCTGCCGTTAATGAATACCCAGACGTCATCGTCGCCACTAAAGTCGAGTCGCTCACCCCCGCTGTATTCAAACCAATATCGCAGTTCGCTTGTGAAGCCATAATTGTGATTCAAGTATTGACAGCCAAATCCTACGCTCTCGTCCCCATGCGCGCAGGTTCGATTCGTCGTGCCATCATTCCAGGTATACGTTGACCCCGCTAGCTCGTGTTCCAATGGGTAGAAGCCACACCTTGTATACCAGGGTTCATCGTAGCGGCTGTCCATTGAGTAGGCGCCCGATGCCTGACGCGTCAAGGTCAGGGTCTGATAGATTGTGATAGTGCTTGAACTATCGTGATACCAAGTTTGAAAACTGGTGGCGCCCGTAGTGGTCGGAATGGGAGCCGCGTCTGTACCCGCGTAGACGGGTTTGCGCTCTGCATCCAGCAGAGTTTTCAAGATGCCCGTTTGGAGTTGATACGGGTTCTTGGCGAAATCGGGCCAAGCCGAAGTCGACTGCTGATCTCTATAGACAATAGGAATCGTAATGCTTGGTGGTGGCTGATCGTACGCGGAAATGCAGGTAAAGCCCGCCTCGATCTTGCAGGTGGATGAGCATCCGTCGCCTGACGTCGTATCACCGTCGTCGCATTCTTCTCCGGCTCCTTTGAGCAAAATACCGTCGCCGCAGGCAGAACTGCACGCGCCGACCGGATTGGTGGCGGTTCCGCATTTGGGCTCGGTCACACAAGTGGGTGAACAACCGTCGAACGGTTTGGTGTTGCCGTCGTCACAAGCCTCATCTCCCTCGCGCGTGCCGTTACCGCACACGGTTCGCTTGCACGGTGCCGGATTGCATACCCATCCGGCTTCGGCTTGGCAGGTCGGCGAGCAACCGTCTCCGGCCGTGCTGTTGCCGTCGTCGCACTGCTCGGGAGCGATGATTCTGCTATCGCCGCATTTGGGCTTGCATTGAGCGCCCACAATCGGACAGGCATAACCGGACTCGAGCTGGCAAGTAGCTGAGCAACCATCACCAGCCGCGGTGTTGCCGTCGTCGCAAGTTTCTGGCCCCGTCACCCGTTTGTCGCCGCATTTGACGTCGTAGGTACAGGGTGAGCCTGCAATCGGACAAGCCCAGTACTGTTCGATGCGGCAAGTCGAAGAGCAGCCATCACCCGAGACGTCATTACCATCGTCACAGGTTTCGCCGTAGGTGTAGCTGACAATGCTGTCGCCGCAGTAAGCCTTTAGTTTGCACTTTTGTCCGGGTGTCGGACAAACATAACCCAGCTCAATTTTACAGTTTGCCGAGCAACCGTTACCGGATTCGCTGTCACCGTCGTCGCACTCTTCACCCGGATCAATCTTGGCGTTGCCGCAAGGGTTAATTGCGATAGAGCAAGTACCCCCTGCCGTTGGGCAAGTGAAGCCCGCTTCAATGTTGCAGTTTAGATCGCAGCCATCGCCGTTATTCTTGTTGCCATCATCGCAGGACTCGTTGCCTGAAACCGTCAAGTCGCCACAAATGATCGTGGATTTGCACACCTGATGCGGCGGTACCAAGGGCGGGTTGGGTGTAGCGCAGGTGCAATTGGGCTCGATTTTGCAATTGGCGTCGCAACAGTCACCGGGGATTGTATTGCCGTCATCGCAGTCTTCCGTGGAACTTTTCTGACCGTCGCCGCAATAGGGAGCGATGACGCAACGTTGTCCCAGAGTGGGGCAAGTATACCCGTATTCAATGGTGCAGAACCCGCTACAGCCGTCGCCGCTCGTGGAATTTCCGTCATCGCATGTTTCGCGGCCGTCAATCGTGGAGTTGCCACAAAGAAGTACTCCGCCGTCCGTGAGACCGGCATTACCAGCCGCGCCACCGTTCCCACCCAGAGTGGGATTGAAGCCGTTGCCGCCATTAGCGACATTGCCAGAACCCGATGTACCCACTGAGTTACCGGAACCCGACGGCGGCGGCGTGCTGCCCGAAGGGGCACTGCACCCGCTCGTCAGCAGGACATCACAGACCAGTAGTCCAGCTATCAGCCAGCCAAAAACGGAACGCATCGCGGGCCTCCCAGCAAAATAAGCCAGTTTCGCACAGAGTCGTTGACTTGAACTTTCCGATGCGATTCGGGGCCTGTCAATTAGGAATGGCGCACTTTCTGGAATTGTTTGCAGCACACTCGGTAGGCATGAAACCTACAATGAAACGCCATAAACTCACCGGGAAGCCGGTAATTTCAAAAGTAGCCGGGAATCGATTGCCATCTCCGCCAACCCTTTCCAAGCCGAAGCAGGGCGGGCGTCAATTTTCGTCGTGGATTGAATGATGAATCCCGACGACTGGAGCCCTCAAACGGGAGGCTGCCCCCTCGCCAGCGACGTGCTGAAGCGCCTCAGACTCGCCACATCAAATGACGATCGGACTTCGATCAGTCGTTCCGCCAGCGCACCAAATTCGCCAAGCCGCGCGATACGCAGCTTCCAAATTACGAACAAAGCGCGGGCCATCCATCAGCGGCGACGACTGCATTTTGGTACGAAGCTCACATCGCAGTTGTTGCAGTCGCGAAAGGTCGGCGGCAAGATTCTTGGCGCGGTTCACCAAGTCTGACGCTGTTTGAAGGACGAGCTCGTCCAACTCGAGATTTGCCGCAAATGTTATTGCGGCGCGTCCGACCAGCAGCGGTCCCGAAAGTGACACCACCGGGACACCCATCCAGAATGCATCGAGACTAGTCGTGTGCCCGCCACAAGGGTGGGTATCCAGGCAGATGTCGATCTTCTGGTAAAGGCGGAGATACTCGAGACGTGGCCGACGGCTGACAAAATCAATTCGGTCCCGATCAACCCCTTGACTCTCGAATTGTTGGCAGATCCGCGATCGGGCTTCCCCCGCGGGTGCAAGCAAAACAAGACGCGAATTTTGGACGGCATTTAGAACTTCTGCCCAGAGCTTGAGAATCCCGTCGTTGATCTTGCGAAAATGATTAAGGCAACCAAATGTTACGAACCCGTTGGCCAAGGCGGGCAAAGGCCCTGCGTCCACTTCACTTGTCAGCGGATCATAACACCAAAAAGTATCGGGCAAGACGACTGAACGCTCAGAGTATGGGCCGTCCCCGAGCTCGGGCGGGTCGAGGTATCGATCCGTGATTCGATAGCCTATGGACGTTAGACCCGTGGTCCCCGGGTAGGCCAACCAGCAAAACTGCACCGGCGCTGGCTGTTCAGCAAATACTTTCAATTTGTTGCTGCCCATGTGCATCGCCAAGTCGACAAGAATATCAATACGGTCTTTGCGGACGGCAGCGGCCAGTTGCGCTTCATCTAAGCGGCTAACATCGCGCCATACATCAATGCTCGCACGCAGACGTTCCGTAGTTGCATCGGGGTTTTCGACGCTGGCGTAAGCATAGGTCTTAAACTGATTGCGGTCATAGTTTTGAAACACTGGCGTAGTAAAAAAGGCTTGGCAGTGATTATAGAAATGGCTTGAGACATAACCTATGCGTAATTGCCTCTCGGGCTTTGGCTCGTTGTCATGGGGCACAACCTGAGCCTGCAGCGGTTCTGCATAAGCGCGGTTAAACGCCCGTGCTTCATTCAAAAGCGCAGTTTGGTCGGCGCCTGGAAGGAACGGCATCAAATAGATAATATTGCTTTGCGCTGCGTGTACCCCAGGTTCGAGCCGAAGGACATTGCGAAAGCATTCAATGGCCTCGCCAAGGCGTCCCACGGATTCCAAAGCATAACCTAGGCCAGAATGGGCCTCAGTCAATGAGGGATCGAGCGCAATAGACTTCTGCATTACCGCAATCGCTTCATCGTACCGTTCGCTATCGAACAAAGCCGAGCCAAGCTCATTGTTTGCAAGAGGCGATTCAGGGCTTAGCTCAACGGCACGCCTTGCCATGGCAACAGCTTCTTCCCGCCGTCGAAGGCTCCGCAATACTGAAGAGATCTCGACTAAACAGTCGAGAGAGCTAGGGTCCAGCTGGATTGCGCTCTGATAGGCTTGTATCGATCGCGCAGATTCTCCCCGTAACTTAAGTGTGCGAGCAAAGTGTTGTTGAATCTCGAAGCTATCGACTCTTAGCTCGGCGGCACGCTCGACTTCGAGATGCGCGGCCTGCGGATCGCCGAGATCGGTGAGGCAGCGGGCGAGATTGAAATGAGCTTCTGCAAGATCCGGCCTGAGTGAGATCGCCATCCGCAGCGCGTCGGAAGCCTCTTGGGTTTTTCCAAAGCGGTGGAGCGCTGCCCCAAGATTTACGTAATAGGCAGGCTTCTGAGGTGCAATATCAAGCGCCCGCATGAACAGTTGGATTGCCAGTTCTTCTCTGTTCACCTCGAGCGCCATGACGCCCAACAGGTGCCAAGCAGCGTCGTTCTCGGGTTCTCGAGCCACGACGCCGCGGCAAATTACCTCAGCTTGAGGTTTTCTTCCCGCTTGATAATGTGCCCGCGCTTCGGCGACGGAATCTTTGGATTGGGTAGGTGCTGCCATGGCGCAATGCAGGGCGAATTGCCCAAGTTTGCTTACACTGCGAATCTAAAATTAACGATGTCACCGTCCTGCATTATGTATTCTTTGCCTTCAACACGCAGCTTGCCGAGCTCGCGCATCTTGGCTTCATTGGCGACTGGAATGAACTCGTCGTAAGCCATTACCTCGGCCCGAATAAAGCCGCGTTCGATGTCCGAATGGACCCTGCCGGCCGCCTTTGGGGCCTTGCTGCCACGGTACACCGTCCAGGCACGCACCTCGTCTTCACCCACGGTGAAGAATGAAATATAGTCGAGCAATGAATAAGCGGCGCGAATCAGGCGAGCGGATGCGGCCTCCGCAATACCAAGGCCAGCAAGGAACTCGGCTTGATCTTCGGCGGGCAAGGTTGCAATTTCAGCTTCAATGGATGCGCACACACTAACAAGCTCGATTTGTCGCTCGCTACAGGCCGCGGCAAGGTCCGTCGGAATAGGCTGTGCGGCGCTGGCTTCGGTTGTGTTGTGTACGGCCAAACGTGGTTTAAGCGATAGAAACGAGAACGATGTAATTTCACGCTCATCCTCCGCTGAGAGATCGAGATGACGTAGCGCGCGTTCAGCGTTTAGCTGCTCAAGACATTTTTCAAGGACGACCCTCTGTCGATCGCTACCGTGCTCCTTGGCGAGGCGCTCGAGACGCCGTTCGACCACGGCTAGATCGTTGAGAATAAGTTCAGCGTCAAAATCAGCAAGCTCGCGAACGGGTTGGGCCGCCGTTCCGTCGAGACTCGGAAATCCGCGCAGCACCACCGCCAGAGCATCCATTTCCTGAAGCGCCTGGATCGTAATACCGTCAAGACCACTACCCTTAGTTCGCGGCCCTGGCACATCCACGAACAAAATCTCAGCCGGTACCGTGCGACGCGGTTTGTAGACTGCAGTCAGCCGCGTAAGCCGTTCGTCGGGCACCTTGATGACACCCAAGTTCGACTTGGCCTTGCCTCCCCCGCCCGTCTGAATGTTCTGACCTGTAAGCGCATTGAACAGCGTTGTCTTTCCAGTCTGTGCGTACCCGACGAGCCCGGCTTTCATTAGTATCGCTTCCTTCCAATTGCCGCGCAGGCCTAGCACAGCAATGCGGGCCGGGCCCTTCTCGTGTTTTGGGCGGCACTTGGACACCGGGAGCGTGGTGCAGTGACAGGACCAGGACCTGTTTCTGTTACAGGACCTGTTCCAGGATCGGGGTCGGTCCCTAAGGACCTGCATAACGCCCGCTGTTCCCCGCACGCGCGGGGATGAACCGTCTTTAGCTAATCTCATCGGGACATCCAAGCGCTGTTCCCCGCACGCGCGGGGATGAACCGGCCAGACTGCGCACAGGGCAAGTTGGGGCAAGTAATTGTGTTCAATCCGCCAAAACCGTCACCGAAAGGATTGCTGCTTAAAGGTGAACAAGTCTGCGCAGAACTCTTGCGCACAATGGAGGGCGCCTGCCGCGATTTAGCCCCAGAGGCTTTCACCGCCTATTTCAAGAGCTTTTTCGGAAGTGTGAATGACCATGGCCGGAAGGACTTTGAGCATTTTTTGCTGACCGATGCGGGGTTGTGCCAATTCCAATTCGCCTCCGCGGCAAGATGGTATCGGCTAATTGACGACGAAGACAATCGCAGCATCATTGTTTGGTATGAGGGGTCTCGATATTCAAGCACAGGAGTTCTAGAAGAATTGCATCGGCTCGGGCCAAACCGCCAACGAATGCGAGGATTGCAGCGGTGAACGGTGAACGTACCGAATCGTGTGTGGCTAACTTTGAAAGACCAGGGAGCCATTGAGGAATTGACTGGAGCTGGCGGACCATTGGGGCTCTGGCACCAATGTGTACCCGGGCTCTACGACGAAACATTTGGGCTGCGAATAGAAGGTCCAGAACTAACGGGCATGGAGTTCGTATGCCAGTTGCAGGCCGTCCGTTTTCGGCGTGTTTCAGCTACTGGAATTCCCGGGCTACCTCTAGGATTTCCTGCAAAAGTCGGTGTGAAAGCCACATCCCCGCGTCGCGAAGCTCCGAAATTAGGCCGGATGGATCCGTTACGATTCCCTTTCGGGCTGCTCGCAAATCAAGTCCAAGCGTACCACAAACGGGTATACTAAGAGATTGCGCACAGCGACGAGCAGATAGATCGTCGACGATTGCTTCTGTATTCGCGTGGCCCAATGCGTGGGCTAGGACGGCACTCTCACCCGGGTCCAGGTCCCAAGCGACTATTGGCGATGGAATATCCACGACGTCAATGATCTTCAACCAATTTGCACGGGAAACTTCGTGGGCTGCCCGATCACCTTCACCTTTCGCCAAGAGCTCCTGGAGTACGATGCGAGGAACGAGGACTGTGCCAAACAAGTCTCGCAACAGTTCGAGCCTACCGGCGTCACCGAGATGGATGAGCGGCGAAGTGTTCACAACCGGTTCAGCCACGCAGGGCTTCCTTGCGGAGCTCCGCCAGGTCAACGTGGAACACCGGCATTTCATGCTTCGCGAGAGCTCGAATGAAGTCGGGTCGATCAAGCCCAGCGATGCGAGCGGCCTTTTCCTGCGATACTTCGCCCTGGCAGTACCAATGCATTGCCGCAATGAGCCGGAGCTCACGAGCCGTTTCGTCGGGCGAAAGCCGCAAAGCGGAGAAAACGTCTTCCGGGAGCTGGATCGACAAAATCGCCATACGGCTAAGCATAGCTCAAAGCGTTCGATGCGCGCAATTCCCAAGTTTCTCGAGAAATACTCGGGCTCGTGCCTGACGGAGGTTTTGTGATCTTTACCGATAAATCTTTCTGTTTGGAAGTCTGGGGAGACTACGCGTGTTTCGCGCGTCCCGAAATGAAGGGGGAGCGTGTACGCTATGACGTCATCACGCCGTCCGCTGCGCGAGCCATATTTACGGCCATCTTCTGGAAGCCGGCCATTCGCTGGCATGTGAGGAAGATCGAAGTTTTAAACCCGATTCAATGGACTTCGGTGCGTCGGAATGAAGTTGGGGCAGGCAAAGGGCAGTGTTTCAATCAACCGTATTTTGGATGTCGCGAGTTCAGCTGCGCATTTCGACTGGTCGTGTGGATTCCACTCAACTTGAGCGCTCATTCCGGGGGGACTGGAGCAGTCGTTCCGGGGCACTTGAGCGGGGTCGGAGCGAAGCGACGAGTGGTTCAGGGCATTGTTTCCGTCCTGATCGACCGTGCCGACCCGCTGCAGTATGTCAAACGGAGTCGGGCCCGCAACCTGGAGCCTAGCAAAGGGTGGGTACAAATTGTATCCACCCTTTTTATCGAGACCCCAGGCGGGCACTAACAGATCGGATGTACAAATACAGCAGGTATTATTCGCATCATTCAAAGGACCTCGTCACCAAAGGTCGAGCGTTTCAAGCGCCGGCTCGCCGCGGTCGGTTACGAGAGGTGCAGGAAATTGAGGCTCAATCAAACATTGCCGATGTGTGGTCGCAGCTTTGACGGATTCGCTGCAGCCCGCGGGATACGTCAAGGACGTGCGTCAGCGTGATACGGAACTGGTTAAAGGGGGGGGACAAATTGCCACCCTCCTTTCGGTCCAGACTGGAGCATCTCGTAGTCCCTTTTCACTTGCCAGGCGGTCGCGAATGACCCGTATCCAAGCCGAGCCAATTCTGTTGGTGACAGTGATGGCGCTACTTCGAGCAATGCCCATAGATCAGCGCGATAGGATGGCCCCATCTGAACTCGCTGAAAGTAGCCTCGGTGCAACGAAGCTAGTTGTTGGGGCGACAGGACGTCATCCCTTCGGTCGCGCAGCACACCCTGGGGCACGATAAGCACCGACCCTTTGAACCTTGGGTCCTCGCCACGCCGCTTCAATTGAAAATCTGAGCCCACTCGCAGTAAAATAACTCGTTTCTTAGGCGCAAGTTGGGCAAGCCTCGAGAGTCGCCGATCTTGTTTCAGCCAATGCGCTACTGCCGCCCAATAGGCCAACACCCGAAATTCCCTGCGCTCCGAGACGATCCGAATCAATCTATCCGCATTGACGCGTTGATGGTGCACGCCTAGCCAGGTTGTCAGTGCAGAAAGGACGCGTAAATCGTCCTTTTCCATACCTTCGATCGATGCAGCCAATAGGGTATCTTCAATGTTCGGTTGCAGCGCCGCGGTCGCAGCAAACCCTACCCCAATCCCTACCATGGCCGCCGTCAGCTCGTCGCCCTGTGCAAGCTGCGTTGGTGCTGCTGATCGCTTAAAGGCCATGGCTTAGCCGTCCTCTAAGATCACCCAGCACCTCAAGCACGTGCTCGGGCCAATCCGGGTTGCCGTCTTGCTCCGTAAGCCAAGGCTCGATTGCCCGAAGTTCATCCTCTGTTGGAGCCATAGCGATACAATCGCCCAAGTCTGCCGCGCGATCACACAAGCCAAACAACTTGCTTCGCAGTAGGTCTAGCCGACCCAGGCTGCGTAGTACCATTGCACTTCCCTGATAGACATCAATCAATCGCTCTTGCCAACCGGGGGGCAATACTTTGCTCAGACTGGCAGGTCCATTATTAAGCCAGTCGGCTTGTAGCGTGTCGCCCAACGTACGTCGCTGTGCCGCAAAATCACGTGCGGCACGCACGATGTCCGCGGGGATCTCTGGGTGAAGCACATCACAATCACGCGTGGTTCGGCTCACCACGCCCAATAGGTTCAGCGCGGTGCCACCAATCACAATCGCCTCGAAACGGAGCCCCCGCTCGGCCAAGAACGCATCAAAAGCAGCAATGATTTTGCGGGGATCCATCGAGTATCATTATAACTGATACCTGCTGGTCCGCAAGGTCTGCTCAGACTCGCCCGCCTTACTGCGCAATTTGACGCCACATCCAGAGGGATTCCGCGGTGCTTGTCAAGATAGTTGTCGCATGGATTTTTCGGTTGGACTCCGATGGGTTCAGGCCGCCACTTGGTAGTCATGATGGAGACCCGCGAGAACTGGAATGGACCTGATGGTGGCACCTCCGCTGGACTTCTTGGCCGCGACCGAAACCGGAATTCGTTGATCGATCCCTTGATGCGGACGGCTCGTGTTGAAGTAGTGAAAGCAGTACTGGTCCAGCACATGTGCGAGGTGGCGCCGCCCGAGAATGATGATGTGATCGAGACACTCTCGTCGTACGCTCCCAAGGAAGCGTTCGCAAGTTGCATTCATGAGGGGCGCCTTGACTGCGGTTCGCGCAACCTTGATGCCTGTTCCCTTTGCGACGCGGTCGAATTCAGTACCAAACTTGCTGTCGCGATCTCGAATGATCACATCGGGACCCTGACCGAATGGCGTGATATTGCGAAGCTGTTGGGCCGTCCACTGCTCGGTCGGTGCTCGCGTAACTCCAACGCGGACAACTTCGCGAGACTTGATATCGATGACGAAGAAAGCGAACAGCGGCCGAAACCAAATGTCATAGACCTGCAAGAAATCACCGGCCCAAACCGTATGGTTCGCGAGAAACGTCTTCCAGCTCTGCCCATGTGGTAACGCTGGCGGACGTGCACGCCGCATGTAGCGCTGGATCGTGCGGTTTGCGACGGAGATCCCTAGCTTGAGAAGCTCGCCTCGGATACGTTCACTGGACGCCTTCGGCGCCTGCCCGGCAAAGCCGGGCACCGTCTACCTCCGTGCAAAGCTCCAGCTCGCTGGACCTTTGCACTCCGGTTCGGCTCCCCAGAGTCGGTTTTCCGCCGCCATTCGGCGGATCAGAGCGATCTGCTCGGCAGAAATCTTCGGCTCTGCAGGTTTTCGTTTGCGCGACTTCCAACGCCAGAAGAGGCGAAATCCTTCGCAATGGTCTCGGGCTTCACCAACAGGACAGCGTTCTGCCGGCCATGAACGATGCGTGAAAGCAGAACCAGCAGACCGCGCTCGGAGTCCTTGAACACCGAACGTTTGACCTTCCGGGATGCCACAATGAGCTGTTGCCGCAGGAAAGCGTTCTCGGCGATGAGTTGCTCTCGAGATTTCGTCAAATCCCGCAGTACTCCAACCACCACTGGCAAGGGGCGGCTCGCTTCGTGCAGCAAGCGCTTCGTCCTGACCACCAAGCGGGTCAGTCCGGCACGAACGCGAATGCGAAGCGTGGACAACACGGCGGGCGTGTTTCTGCTCCAAATCGGGCAACCGATCAAGTCTTGCAAAACACGAAAAGTTCAACGATCATGTGGCGGAGGAAACGAGTAGCCAGCACAGCCCGCCAGAGTTGCCGAGATTTGCCCGTCCTCAGGCGCAATTTACTACTATGCAGACATTCCCGAGTATTGGAACCCACAGTCCTTGAATGTATTGCGATTTGTAATACAATTGCTTTAGGAATCCCATGCCTTCCCCAGCTCAACGATCCCCCCGTACTTCCGCCTCTGGCAAAACGGAGAACCTGATGGTCCGCGTCGATCGGTCGAGCAAGGGACTCATCAGTAAGGCTGCGCGCCTACGCGGAGTGAGCGCTAGTGATTATGTGCGTTCGGTCGTGGTGTCGCAGGCCCGGCGCGAAGTGAAGGAATCGCAGTCGCAAACTATTTCGCTGAGCCCGGAAGACCAACTGGCGTTTTGGCGGGCGCTGAGCGAACCTATTGCACTCACGCGACGCCAGCGAGCCCTTGGCCGACTCATGCGGGGTGAACGGTAGGGTGGTTCGTTTTCCTGAAGGGTTTCGTTGTGAACCTCTTCGCAAGGGTCATCCTCGGGCCGAGTTTGACTCGGGCCAGCCTGCTGTGGATGAATGGCTCGCTCGGCGTGCCCTGCAGAACCAAGACAAGCACCTTTCCGTAACGCAGGTTCTGGTCACCACGGACGGTAGTCTTGCTGGTTATTACACGATAGCAACAGGTCAGGTTGATTTTGGCGCCTTGCCGCCCGACGTCGCCAAAACCTTGCCAAGACGTGCGCTGCCGGTAGC
>Ga0075520_1001029_pt1 | contig 13087 bp, 14 predicted proteins | sample NGEPerB_FD_75100 | JGI IMG/M metagenome (GOLD analysis project Ga0075520, IMG submission 75100) | Arctic peat soil microbial communities from the Barrow Environmental Observatory site, Barrow, Alaska, USA - NGEE PermafrostAB12-B | ecosystem: Environmental > Terrestrial > Soil > Wetlands > Peat ... | reverse complement strand
GCTCGACGCCTGCCTTTTTCCGCGCGTGAACCTATGGACACTACTGCGCTGCGCGCCGGGTTTTCTGCTGCGAAAAAAACTGCCTGAACGCGTTGTCCGCCGGTTGCGCGCGGAAAAGTTTGAACTCACCAGCGAGCTTCCCGCCGCGTTTGAACTGGACGGCGAATGGGTCGGAAACCTGCCGGCGACATTTTCCGTCGAGCGTCAAAAATTGCGCGTGGTCATTCCGTGAAACTCCGCGCAGGGCGCAAGCGTCTTTACCAGCAATGAAATCTAACCCGGCATTTTTTCTCATCGCATCCTTTTGCACAGTCTTGAAGGTTTCCGGCGCGGTCATCGGCACGAATGTTCCGGCGACCCCGTTGACGGCGGAGCGGGTGGCCGCGCTGCCCGCGTGGAAAAATTATCTGGAAAACTCGGTGCGGCAGCGGCAGGCCGACCAGGATTTTTTGCGCGCGGAAATGAAGGCGCACGGCCTCAAGGAAACCGTTGAACCGCCCAAGTCCGCTTCCCCCAAGGGCACCCCGCTCGACCGCACGGCCAGTTGGTATGGCAGCGCGGAGGCACGCCACATCGCGGACATCGTTGCGTCGTTCCAGACGCTGGCGGGCGGCTGGAGCAAGCACACGGATTTCACAAAGCACGTCCGCGCACCGGGCGAAACTTTCGCGGCGGACAACAGTTCGCGCTTCATCATCACCAATGATTTTGACACGCCCGCTGACGCGAGCTGGAACTACGTCGGCACGTTCGACAACGACGCGACGACGACCGAGTTGGGTTTTCTGGCAAAAGTCATTTTCGCGAACGGAACGAACACCGCACCGCTGCAAACCGCCTTCGGGCGCGGAATTAATTACATCCTGGCCGCGCAGTTTCCGAACGGCGGCTGGCCGCAGGTCTGGCCGTTGCAGGGCGGCTATCACGACGCAATCACTTTCAACGATAATGCGATGCTGCATGTCATCGAATTTTTGCGCAACGTGGCCAGTGGACAAAATGAATTCACTTTTGTGTCGCCGGAGTTTCGCGCGCGGGCGGACGCGAGCTGGAAGCGCGGGATTGATTGCATCCTCGCCGCGCAGCTTGTCGTGAACAGCCGGCGCACGGTCTGGGGCCAGCAGCACGACGCGCTCACGTTGCAGTCGGCTTCGGCGCGGAATTATGAGATGCCGTCGCAATCGTCGGGCGAGAGCGGAACGATTGTTTTGTTCCTGATGCAACTGCCGGAGCCGGCGGCAAACGAGGTCGCCGCCGTTCACGCCGCCGCAGCGTGGTTTGAAAAAACAAAAATCGAGGGCAAGGCGTTCAAGAGTTCCGACAGCGATGGCCGGAAACTTTCGGCGGCGCCGGGCAGCGGCCCGATCTGGGCGCGTTACTACGAGATCGGCACGGACCGGCCGATTTTCGGCGACCGCGACAAAACGATCCATGACGATGTGAATGAAATTTCCCGCGAACGGCGCATGGGCTACGGCTGGTTCAATGACACGGCAAAACAGGTTGCACAGCACTACGCGAAATGGGCAAAGCTGCACCCGCAAAAAAATTAACCGGGGCAAACGGAAGCAGCGGGGTTGAAAATCTTCGTTTCCTCGGCGGCCTCCGGTTCAAAAAATCATTTCGCGGCGGAATCGTCGAGGCCGCTGCCCTTGACATTTTCCGTCGTGATGAGCGGGCCGTCAAAACCGGTGACGTGGATGCCGGAGAGTTTCACGTTGGTCATGTTGGCGAGCGAGATGGCGCGGGCGCAGGTGCCGGAAATATCCGTCAGCGTGAAACCATCCAGCGGGCGCGCCGCCGGAATATTTTTCCCCGCGACCAGTTCGGCGACCTCCTGCACGCGGACTTTTTTGAAGCTGATGTTCTGGACGCGTGGCCATTTTTCCACGTCGCCGGGCACGGGGTCGGTGGCCTGAATCCCCTTCTTCTCAAGGTCAATGCCGATGAACGTCGGCGATTTCAGCACCGTGAGGTTCTCGCCGGAAATGTTTTCCATGAATCCGCCGCGTCCGTCGCGGCTCTTGATGAAGATGGCGTTCTGCCGGCCGGAGATGACGCAGTTTTGAATTTTCACGTTGCGGATGCCGCCGGACATTTCCGAGCCAATGCCAATCGCCGCGAAGATGGAACTTTGCAAACGGCAGTCGCGGATGACGACGTTCTGCGTGGGACGCGCAAGATTTTGCGCGGCGAGGCCGCGGCCGGACTTGAGCGAGATGGCGTCGTCGCCGGTGTTGATGTCGCAACGCTCGATGGTCACGCCGTCGCAGGAATCCACGTCGAGGCCGTCGCCGTTGGCATTCACGGTGCGGATGGTGAGGTTGCGCGCGGTGAAATGATTGCAGTAGAGCAGATGGATTGACCAGAGCTGCTGGTATTGCGTGGTGAAACCTTCGAGCAGCGCGTTGGTGCAACCGGACAGTTCAATCAGCACCGGGCCGCGCGGGTTGCGCAGCTTGCCGAGGTTCAAGGGCGGGCCGAAAATCGCGCCGCCGGTGATGGTGATGTTTGCGGCGTCGGTCGCGGAGACCAGCGCGCGGTGGCCCTCGCGGAACTCGCCCTCCCAGCGGACGTTCACGACCGGGTAGTCCGCGATGTCAGGACTGCCGAGCAGGTTCGCGCGCGAGGCGAGTTGCAGCGTGGTGTTGGAATGGAGAATGATGCTGCCTGTCAGATAAACCCCTTCCGGCACGAGCACCGTGCCACCGCCGTTTTCGCCGCAGGCGTCGAGCGCCTTTTGGATTGCGGACGTATCCTTGGCCAGGCCGTCGCCCTTCGCGCCGAAGTCGCGGACGTTCAACGGCACTTTGTCGGCGGCCAGAACAGCGGCGGCAAAATTCAAGGCGGTAACGAGGGCAATCAATTTTTTCATGCGGTCAAATTATTTTGCGCGGGTCTTCCGGCGGAGTCAATCCGGCTTCCGCTTGCCGCCATCGCCAATTGTGGTTAGCCTCCGCCAGCTTTGCATGAGTGAAATTTTAGTCATCGGCCACAAAAATCCCGACACGGACGCGATCTGCTCCGCCATCGGCTACGCGGAATTCAAGCGCCGCACCGGCATGAGCGAGGCCGTGGCCGCGCGCTGCGGCGACACCAACGACCGCATTGACTTCGTCCTGAAAACCTTTGGCGTGCCGGCGCCCAAATTCGTCGCCGACGTCGCGCCGAAAATTTCCGGCGTGATGCAGCGGCGGATTTTGAGCGTGCGCCCCGACTCCACGGCGGCGGAGGCTCTGCGGCTGATGGATGAAAAAAATCTCCGCCTGCTGCCCGTGCTGGACGCGGCGCAGAAATGCTGCGGCCTGCTTTCGCTTTTCAAGTTGAGCAAGTTCCTTTTCCCCGCCGTCAACCGCGCCCAGAACTCGCGCGAAGTCTTGTCCTCACTTTCCAGCCTGGCGCAGACGCTCGATGGCAAACTTGTCGTCGGATTTGATTCGGAACACGAGGAGGAATTGATCCTGATGATTGGCGCGATGGGTCTGGAATCTTTTGCGGCGCGGCTGGAAAAATTTCCGCCGGAAAAATCCTGCGTCATCGTCGGCGACCGCTGGGACATCCAGAACGTCGCCATCCGCGAAGGCGTGCGCGTGCTCATCGTCACCGGTGACATTTCCGTCGAGCCGAAGACCCTCGAATCCGCGCAGAAAAAAAATGTCAGCGTCATCACCTCGCCGCACGACACCGCCACCACCGCCTCGCTCTGCCGTGCCGCCGTCGCCGTGCGGCACGTTTTGAACGAGGAATTTCTTTGCTTCCGCGAAAATGCCCCGCTCACGGCCGTGCGCGAAGAAGCCATGTCGTCCGGCTACCTTGCGTTCCCCGTGCTCGACGGCGTGGGCCAGACCGTCGGCATTTTGTCCAAGACGGATTTTTTGAAGACCGTCACGCGCAAATTGATTCTCGTGGATCACAACGAACTTTCGCAGGCCGTGCAGGGCGCGGACGAAGTGGAAATCATCGAGATCATTGACCATCACCGCATCGGCGCGCTGGCGACGCAACAGCCCATTCTCTTCCGCAACGAACCCGTCGGCTCGACCAGCACGATTGTGGCCGACTGTTTTTTCCGCAACAACGTGGAGCTGCCGCGCGACATCGCCGGGCTGCTGCTCGCCGGCCTCGTTTCCGACACGCTGAACCTGACCTCGCCGACCACGACCGCGCGCGACATGGAAATTTTGAAGAAACTCGAACAGATTTCCCAGGTCAACGCCCGCGAGTTCACGGAAAAACTGTTTGCCTCCGGCTCGCTGCTCACGCTCAAGCCCGCGCCGCAGGCCATCGCGACCGACTGCAAGGAATACGCCGAGAACGGCGCGAAATTCAGCGTCGCGCAGATCGAGGAGGTCGGGTTCGAGCAATTTTGGAAGCGCAAGGACGAGCTGCTCGCCGCGCTGGAAGTTTATCGCGACAAGCGCAGCTATCATTTTTCCACGCTGCTCGTCACCGACGTGGCCACGCAAAGCTCGCTGCTGCTGGTCGTGGGCGACGAAAAATTCATCAAGCGCATTGACTACCCGCGCCTGGAGCCGGGCATCTACGAACTGCGCGACGTCGTCTCGCGCAAAAAACAACTGCTGCCCTACCTCACCCATTGTTTGCGCGAAACGGAAAAAGGCGTGAAGGGTTAAAAACGGGCGCAATGAAACTTCCCAACGGCGAACACTCAGACCTCGGCACAAAGCTGGAAGATTATTCGCTGAATCCGTTTCACCGGCACGGATAACCTCAACAGATAGCGGCGGCGGCGTTAAGTTTGTCGATCTTGCAATACTCACAAAAAGCCTGATAAGTCTGAGCCACCGTTGGAACTTGAACTCTGGTTATATGCCCGTCCGCCTGAAACCGAGTATAATCGTAGTTATCAAATAAAGCTCTCCCCCGAGTCATAACACCCATTTGCATGAAGGAATTCACACCCTTCGTCGCGGATTGACTTACTGACTGGCGCATCATAATGCCTATAATCCCGAAGAAGGATTTCTCTTTGTCGGATTGCCAAGGCCCGACGTGGCAACACTAACCGATGATATTGAGTTTAAGTGCCTCAAGGATAAAAAAGTGATGCCCCTTGAATAATTTCGCGTGGGCTTCAAAACCGGCCTGCCCCAGCGCCGGCGGCGCGGCAGAAAGCAGCCCACGGTGAAACCGTGGGTATCAACGCCCAAACCAATCCAGCCCCGGCCCGTCTTCGTTTCACTTCGACGCGGCAAGCCGGGACGAAAGAATTTTCCGACGGTGATTTTCTGCCGCCTCATCCGGGACTTGAACTTTTTGAACGACCAACCCACGGTTTCACCGCAGGCTTTCGTGCGCCACTCCGTGACTGAAAATCGGCACATTCCCATTTGACTCCGCTGGCGGATGAATTCATTTTTGGCGCATGGATTTTACTTCATCCCGCTGGCTGCCCGTCGTGCTGCTGACCTGCTCGAATGTTTTCATGACGTTCGCGTGGTATGGCAATTTGAATCCGAAATTCAAAAGTTCGCCGCTCTGGCTGGTCATCCTCGCGAGCTGGGGCATCGCTTTCTTTGAATACCTATTCATGATTCCGGCCAATCGCTGGGGCAACTCGGTTTATTCCGTCACGCAACTCAAAATCATCCAGGAAGTCATCACGCTCGCGGTGTTCGTCGTTTTCGCCATTTTTTACTTCGGCGAAAAAATCCGATGGAATTACATCGCGGCGTTCGTGTGCATCCTCGCGGCGGTGGCGTTCGCGTTCTGGCCGAAGGATTGAGTTTCAATCTTAATCCTAATCGTCATCGTAATCTTAATCGGTTTGTCCGGCGATTAAGATTAAGAGCAGGATTACGATTAGGATGAAATCAAATCCGGCTTGGCAGTGGCGATCCATTCTGTTTAATTGGCCGCGCCGAATGAAACCATTTCCTGCCATTGCGCTTATTTTCCTGGCCGCGCTGTCTGCTTTTTCCGCCATCGCCGAGGACGAGGCGTCATGGGAGGTGCAGGCGTTGAGCCAGATTCTGCCCGGCACGGCCGAGGGCAAGGTGGATTATGACATCGGGACGGGCACGGCAACTTACACGAACGGCATTTTTGTCCGTTACGGCGATGCGGTGCTGACGGCGGACAGCGCCTCGGTGAACACGAAATCGGGCGAGGTGGAGGCCGATGGCAATGTGCGCATCGAATCCGGCGACCAGCTCTGGGTGGGCGAACATATCCGCTATAATTTCAAGACGCGGCAGATGCGCACGGAGCAGTTCCGCACGGGCAAGGCACCGGTGTTCGCGGGCGGCGTGGAGTTGACCGGTGACGGTAGCAACCGCGTTTACACGGCTCGCAGCGCGTTTGTGACGACGGATGATTATGCGGAGCCGGCGTATCGTGTCCGCGCGAGCCGCATCAAGGTCATTCCCGGCAAGTCCGTCCAGATGTGGAACGCGGTGCTGTTTGCCGAAGGCGTGCCGGTGTTTTATTTTCCGTATTACAAACGCAACCTTGGGCCGCACTCGAATCATTTCACCGTCACGCCGGGTTACCGCAGCCGTTACGGCGCGTATCTGCTGAACACTTACGCCTGGTATCTGGGCGACGTGGCGGACGGGAAAATCCATCTGGATTATCGCACCCGGCGCGGCGTGGGCTTCGGGCCGGATGTGAATCTGCAACTCGGCCAGTGGGGCGACGTGGCGATGAAGTATTATTATTTGAACGACGCGCGCGCGAATTCCAGCACGAACATCTATCCCGCCTACGGCAACATCCCGGAAAACCGCCAGCGCTTTTATCTCGGCTGGCAGGCGACGCCAGCGACGAACTTAAATGTGAAGGCGCTGGTCAATTACCAGTCCGACCCGCTTGTGCTGCACGACTTTTTTGAAGGTGAATACAGCGCCAATCCGCAGCCGAACACGTTCGTGGAACTCAATAAATACTGGGACAACTGGAGCCTTGACGCGCTGGCCACGCCGCGCGTGAACAGCTTTTTCAACCAGGTCGAGCGGCTGCCGGACGTGAAGCTGACCGGCTTCCGCCAGCAGGTTTTTGGCACGCCGGTCTATTACGACAGCGAAAGTTCGGTGGGCTGGTATCGCTCGTTCGTCACCATGACCAACGGACTTTATCCCGGCACGAATGGTTTTTACGCCGACTCCGCCACGCGCGCCGACACCTACCATCAACTCACCTTGCCGTGGACCTTTTTCAACTGGCTCAATGTCGCGCCGCGCGTCGGCGGACGCTTCACTTACTATGGCCGCCGCAGTTTAAGTTTCACGAACAACACCGACGAAACGTATCGCGGCGTTTTCAACACCGGCGTCCGCACGTCGTTCAAAGCCTCGCAGTTGTGGGCCAACGCGACGAATTCATTTCTGCAAATTGACGGCCTGCGCCACATCATCGAGCCGTCGGCGGATTATGTTTTTGTCCCGCGCCCCAGCACGCCGTTTGCGCAACTGCCGCAGTTCGATTCCGAAATGCCCGCGCTAATGCTTTCGCCGGTGGATTTTCCCGACTACAACAGCATTGATTCCGTGGATGCGCAGAATGTGATCCGCTTCGGCCTGCGAAACGTACTGCAAACCAAACGCGCCGGCCAGTTGGATGATCTGGTGAACTGGAATGTCATGCTTGACTGGCGGCTCGATCCCATGCCCGGCCAGAGCGATTTGAACGACCTCTATTCGCAGTTCACGCTGCGTCCTCGCTCGTGGCTCACATTGGAATCGCAAGTGCGCTACGATCTGGATCGCGGCGATCTGAACCTGGCCTTTCACCAGGTCACCTTCATGCCCGGCGAACGCTGGAGCTGGAGCATCGGCCACTGGTATCTGCGCGGCGGCACTTGGGGCAACAGCACCGGCTCCTGGAATGAAAATAATTTCATCACCAGCACCCTGTTTTACCGCGTGAACGACAACTGGGGCTTGCGCGCCACGCACAATTACAACGCCTTGGACGGCCGTTTGCAGGACCAGTTCTACACGCTCTACCGCGATCTGCGCAGCTTCACCGGCGCGTTGACGTTCCGCGTGCTGAACCAGGCCGGGCAGCAACCGGATTTCACCATCGCCTTTTCGCTCTCGCTGAAAGCCAGTCCGTCCACGCGCGTCGGCGAAGACACCGTGAACCCCTACCGCCTCCTCGGTGAATAATTATTCCGCCCGCAGCGTGATGATGAAGGCCGAGCCGTTGCCGTCCTGGCTTTCAACTTCGATGGAACCCTGATGCTCCTGCACCACGCGCCGGCAGATCGCGAGGCCAAGTCCCGTGCCGTTTTTCTTCGTGGTGAAGAAAGGCTCGAACAGCCGCGATAAATTTTCCGTGGCGATGCCCGGCCCCGTGTCGCGGATAAATATTTTCAACCGCCGCCGTCCGTCCGGGTCCGTGATGATTTCCGTGGCCACGGTCAGTTCACCGTTGCTGCCCATCGCCTCGGTGGCGTTGAGCAGCAGATTGATCAGCGCCTGCTGCAACTGCGATTCATCGCCGCGCACCGCATCGGAGGGCGCGTGGTAATTCCGCTTGAGCGTGATTAGCCGGGTTTTCATCTGGTGCTCCAGCAGCCGTAGCGAATGGTCGAGCAGATCATGCATGCGCACCGTCTTCACCTCGGCCGTCCGGGGCGCGGACAGCCGCAGCATCTGCGTCACGAGATTGTCAATCCGCTTCAACTCGCGCTGAACCATCCCGGCCATTTCCTTGTCCGCGCTTTTTTCCAGCAGCAATTCCACGAAAGTGTTGATGGCGACGAGGCCGTTTTTGATTTCGTGCGCGACGTTGGCCGCGACGAGACCGAGATTGGCCAGTTGGTCGAGCCGCTGCAGGCTGGCCTGCAAATCGGCGACCACGGCCGGCTGGCTGGCGGCCGCACCGGATTTTTTTTCTGGAGCTTCGGATGACATTTTTATTTCGCGGCGTTCATTTACCCCTCGCCAATAACAATTCGGAAAACTGAAACGCACTTTAAGCAAATTACTGTTTGCGACAATAAAAAAATTCGCGCCACCGCCGCAAGTCCACGAATGGGGTGACTTTTCCCCGCGCTGCGATTAATTTGTGGCCATTGATGAATATGCAGTTTGATTCCATCGAAGCCGTCCTCGCCGACATCCGCAAAGGCAAAACCGTCATTGTTGTGGACGATGCCGACCGCGAAAACGAGGGCGACCTCATTTTTGCCGCTGAAAAGGCCACGCCGCAAAATTTAAGTTTCATGGTGCGCTACACGTCCGGTGTGGTGTGCGTGCCGATGACCGGCGACGACCTGGACCGCCTCAACCTGCCGCTGATGACCCAGCAAAACCTGGAGCGGATGCGCACGGCCTACACGGTCTCCGTGGATGCCGCGCGCGGCGTGACCACGGGGATCTCCGCCGCCGACCGCGCGCGGACGATCCGGCTGCTGGCCGGTTCCAAAACGCAGCCCGATGATCTGGTGCGCCCCGGCCACGTTTTCCCGTTGCGCTATCGCGAAGGCGGCGTGCTGCGCCGCGCCGGCCACACCGAGGCGGCGATTGATCTCACGCGGCTTGCCGGCTTGCGTCCGGCGGGCGTGCTGGCGGAAGTCGTGAACGACGACGGCACGATGGCGCGGCTGCCGGCGCTGCTCAAGTTCGCCAAAAAACATCGCCTCAAGATTTGCACCATTGCCGCGCTCATCGAATACCGCCGCACGCGTGAAAAACTTGTCGAACGCATCGAGACCGTGAAGATGCCGACCGACTACGGCGATTTTGATCTGCACCTCTACCGTTCAAAGGTTGACGGTCTGTATCACCTCGCGCTCGTGCGCGGCGACATTTCCGGTAAAAAAGATGTGCTCGTGCGCGTCCACAGCGAATGTCTGACCGGCGATGTTTTTGGTTCGCGCCGCTGCGACTGCGGACCGCAACTGCATCAGGCCATGCGGCAGGTGGCCGAGTCCGGTCACGGCGTGATTGTTTACATGCGGCAGGAAGGCCGCGGCATCGGCCTCGCGCCGAAAATCCAGGCCTACAAACTGCAGGAACAAGGCTACGACACCGTGGAGGCGAACGAAAAACTCGGCTACGGCATGGACCTGCGCGAATACGGCCTCGGCGCGCAAATCCTCGTTGACCTCGGCCTGAAAACCATCCGGCTGCTGACGAACAATCCTAAAAAGGTCGTCGGGCTGGCTGGCTACGGTTTGAAAATCGTCGAGCAGGTGCCGATCAAAATAAAATCCAATCCGCACAACGAACGGTATTTGAAAACGAAACGCGAGAAGCTGGGGCATTTATTATGAAGATCATCATTCGTCAAGCGATGCGGCAAGACGTAAGGATTGTCTCGGACATTCTTGGTGAAGCCGCTCGCTGGTTAGACCAAAACGGAATGAGTTTGTGGAAGGCTGGAGAGTTGTCGCCATCAAGCATCGGCAATGATGTTAATGACTCGCTGTTTTTTCTGGCGGAGTGCAACGGCGAAGCGGCAGGCACAGTAAAGTTTCAGTTGGAGGATTTGGTGTTTTGGCCGGACGTGCTGCGAGAAGAATCGGCATTCATTCATCGTTTGGCTGTCAAAAGAAATTTTGCTGGCGGTCACGTTTCTTCGGCTTTACTTCAGTGGGCAGTCGAAAGAACGCGTTCGCTTGGCAGACGTTATCTTCGATTAGACTGCGTGGCATCGCGCCCGCGTTTGCGAGCGATTTATGAACGTTTTGGATTTCGGCATCACAGCGACAAACAAGTTGGGCCATATTTTGTTTCCCGCTACGAATATGAGGTCGTGAAAATATGTTAAAACCCGTCAAAACCAAAACAGCCCTCGCTAGCAGCGGCACCTTCGCTATCGTCGCGTCGCGCTGCAAAAATCGGCTCGCATCAATTCAGACAAGCGATTAGATTAAGTGCGTTATGGATATTGATTACACCGTCCAAATCTGGCGCGAAGGAAATCAATTCATCGCCCACGCGATGCCGCTGGACGTGGCGAGTTCCGGCGCAACACAGCAAGCCGCGCGCGCCGCGCTGGACGAAGCAGTGAAACTTTTCATCAAGACGGCGGAAGAGCACGGCACGCTGACCGAAGTTTTGGAAGACGCGGGTTACGAAAGCGATGGCGCGCAGTGGCGTTGCCCCGATTGGATTTCCATTGAGAAACATTCCGCGCCGATGGCGGCTTGAGCGGCCATGCCAAAGTTCGCGCCAGTTGACTGGAAAACCTTGGAGCGCATCTTCATTGCGGCTGGCTTTCAATTCGCGCGGCAGGAAGGCAGCCATCGTTCTTATTTCAAAAGCGGCGTTGCCCGGCCAGTCGTTATTCCGGCTTATCGCGAAGTCCCCGTGTTCATCATCCGCAATAATTTGAAAACTGCTGGAATTTCCCGTGACGAATACTTTCGTTTTTTGGAGCAGCACCGTTAAAATTCCGAACCATGTTAAAACCCGTCAAAACCAAAACGGCTCGCGCCAGTGGCGGCACCTTTGCCATCGTCGCGTCGCGCTACAATGCGCGTTATGTGGATGCCATGTTGCGCGCGGCGAAAACGGAATTGCGCCGAGCCGGAGCGCAAGTGCAAGTCGTCCGCGTGCCCGGCGCGTATGAAATCCCTGTCGTCGCCGCCAAACTGGCCCGCGCCTCGCGCCTCGCGCCTGAAGCCTCGCTTTCCGCCATCATCTGCCTCGGCGTCATTTTGCGCGGCGCGACGACGCACGCGCAGCACATCGGGGAGGCCGTGAGCAATGCGCTGGTGCAAATTCAAGTCGAACACGAAGTGCCGGTCATCCATGAGGTCTTGCTGCTGGAAAACGAATTGCAAGCGCGCGAGCGTTGCTTGGACAAAAAACACAATCGCGGCACGGAGGCCGCGCAGACGGCCTTGGAGATGGCGCGCGTGATGAAAAGTTTGCAAGGCTGACGGCTTGCGGCAAACTGCGGTGGATGCCCTATTTGCCGGTTATCATCATCATCGCGTTTGCCGTTTTCTACCATCGCGCGGCGGAGTTTGAAAATGAATCCACGCTGGTCTGGTCCGGCCTGTCGGTTTTGATTTCCGCGACGACGTTTTTCTATTTTAGCTGGGGACTTCTGGGAATTGTGCTGGGACAGGCCGGCTTGCTTTTGGGAATCGCGTTCTTTCGGATGTGGCGAAGCCGGTGACTGGTGAAACATTTTACAATCGGCTTGCCGGTGCCGCGCGCGAGTGCTAATTTCCGCCCGTTGCTTCAAAATTTATGAAAAAATCTCTTTTCCTGCTGGCCCTGGGAATTTTTTCCGCGTGGCAACTGGCAGGCGCAGCGGACATCACCGGCGTCATCAACCTCAAAGGCACCGCGCCTGCCGAGAAAGAGCTTACGCCGATCAAAGACGATCCGTATTGCAGCACGATGTATCCCGGCGCATTGCCGACGACGCATTTTTACGTCGTCAGCGCCGGTGGCGAACTCGCCGACGTGGTGGTTTCGCTCAAGGGAGTTTCCGGCAAGTCCACGGGTGCCAGCGCCGCGCCGGCGGTGATTGATCAGAAAGGCTGCCTTTATCATCCGCAGATTCTCGCCGTGCAGACCGGCCAGAAAATCATCGTGAAAAATTCCGACACCTGCGTCCACAACGTCCACACCGTGCCCAAGGAAAATGCGCCGCAGAACATGGTGCAGATGCCCGGCGGTGCGGATTTGAATTTCACCTTTGACAAGCCGGAACCGTTCCTGAAATTCCAGTGCGACGTGCATCCGTGGATGTTCGCGTGGGTCAGCGTGTTTGATCATCCGTATTTTGCCATCAGTAGTGCGGACGGCAAGTTCACCATCAAGAATGTCCCGCCCGGCAAATACACGCTCGAAGCCGCGCACCGCAAGCTCGGCGTGCAGACCGCCGAAATCGAAGTCAAAGACGCCGGCGCGGCGCAAAACTTCACGTTTGAAATAAAATAACTTTTTCGCTTTCCAGCGACCGCTGCGCGGGCAAACCGCAGCGGTCGTTCCTTTTGAAACATGAACAACAAATATAATCCCGCGCTGTTTTGGTTCGCCGTGCTGAATGCGGCCGCCACGTTTCTGCTCATCGGTCTTGGCGGGCTCGTCACCAGCCACGAAGCCGGGATGTCCGTGCCCGACTGGCCGACAACCTACGGCTACAATATGTTCGT
>Ga0075520_1001027_pt1 | contig 13091 bp, 10 predicted proteins | sample NGEPerB_FD_75100 | JGI IMG/M metagenome (GOLD analysis project Ga0075520, IMG submission 75100) | Arctic peat soil microbial communities from the Barrow Environmental Observatory site, Barrow, Alaska, USA - NGEE PermafrostAB12-B | ecosystem: Environmental > Terrestrial > Soil > Wetlands > Peat ... | reverse complement strand
GCGAGTCCCTTCAGAACTCGGCCAGGATCTTGCCCGAGCCCTTCCGTGGCGGCCGCGAACGCGGCAGTCGCATTAAGGAGGTTGTGGCGACCCGGTATGTCGAGGTCAAGGCGGCCGAGGTCAACGTTGCCGGGCCCAGGGCCCCTCAGCTGCGCGTGCGCGTGCATTCCCACACCCCCCACGTCAGTCAGGCGCACGCCGGCATCCGCGGCCATGCCATAGGTGACCACCCGGGTGCCTGCCGCCCTGGCCAGCTCGGACAGGTCACGCGATCCCTGGTCGTCCGCACAGGTCACGAGCAGGCCCTCTGGCTGCACGGTGGCGGCGAACTTGGCATACGCCGCCTGGACGCCGTCGAAGGTGCCGTAGAAATCGAGGTGATCGGGCTGCACATTGGTCACGATGGCAACCTCGGGACGATAAACGAGAAATGAACCGTCGCTCTCGTCGGCCTCAGCCACGAAAATCTCCCCCGTGCCGTGGTGAGCGTTGGTGCCGTGTTTGGCGAGCTCGCCACCGACGGCGAAAGACGGGTCGACTCCGCACTGCTGCAGTGCGACCACGAGCATCGACGTCGTGGTGGTCTTGCCGTTGGCCCCGGCGACAGCGACCCGCCGGCTGTCGTGCATCACGCAAGCCAGAGCCTGAGACCGGTGGAGAACGCGAAGGCCACGACAGCGGGCTGCCACAAGCTCGACATTGTTCTCACGAATGGCCGAAGAGATGACAACCGTGTCAGCGTCACCGAGATGAGTCGCGTCGTGACCGATGTGGACCTCTGCGCCCTCGGCTTCCAGCGCCGCCAGGACCAGGGACCTCTTGGCGTCCGACCCGCTGACCGTGATTCCCCGTGCCAACATCACCCTGGCGACACCGGACATGCCCGCCCCGCCAATCGCGATGAAATGAACCGAGCCCAGGCTGCTGAGGGCAGGCACGTCGGCGGTGAAGTCAAAACGGCCGTTTGACCCGTTGGCGGCATAGACGTAGGGCGAAGGGTTCGAGGGTGGTTGCCGGTTACCGGTTACCGGTTGCTTCATCGGGGGTCCCGCGAGTCCGCGGCAAGCACAACAAGATCGGCAAGTCGTTCGTCGGCCTCACGCTCCCCGGTGGCGGCGGACGCATCCGCCATCTTGGCCAGGCGCGACTCGTCGGTCACCATCGGCACCAACTCCTGATCCACCCACCGCGGAGTTAGGGCCGAGTCATCGACCAGAATGCCGCCACCGGCGGCCACGACCTCGACGGCGTTGAAGCGCTGCTCGCCGTTCCCGATCGGCAGGGGTACATAGACCGCTGGCAGCCCGACCGCGGTCAGCTCGCAGACCGTGTTTGCCCCGGCGCGGGCAACGACCAGGTCGGCAGCAGAGTAGGCCAGGTCCATCCGATCAACATAACCAGCAACCACATAGGCAGGCCCGTCCACCGCCGAGTCGTGAACGAACTCCTTACCCAGCCCACTGATGTGCAACACCTGTATGCCGTGAGAACGCAGATAGTCCACCCGTGGTGCGAAAGCCGCGTTGAGCCTCTGCGCCCCCAGAGAACCACCGGTGACCAGCAGCGTCGGACGGTGGTCATCGAGCCCGAAATGCGCCAAGGCCTCCGAGCGGTTCACGGCCCTGTCCAGCTGGGCGATCTCGCGTCGCAGCGGCATGCCGGTGACTCTGGCGTGCGGGAGCGAAGTAGAGGCAAATGTCGTTGCGACGTAAGGGGTCATCCGGGCACCCAAACCGTTGGCCAGACCCGGTCGAGCGTTCTGCTCATGGACAACGATGGGGATTCGTCGCCTGCGTGCAGCCAGGTAGACCGGGGTCGAGACGTACCCGCCAAAACCCACCACGATGTCAGGGGTGACGTCGTCAATGGTCTCACCGGCGGCCTCTACTGCTTCTTTGAGAGCGCCCGGCAGGCGCACCAGAGCCCCTCCGGGCCGACGCGGGAAAGCAACCTTGGGAATGGTTCGCAAGTCGTATCCGCGAGCCGGCACCAAACGCTGTTCGAGGCCATTCTGGGTGCCGAGCACAGTCACGCGCAGATCAGGGTCCCGGCGACGCAGGCAGTCGGCCAGAGCCAGCAGCGGCGACACGTGACCAGCCGAACCGCCACCGGCCAGGAGCACCGACGACAGCCTGGGGCGAACACTCATGACCTACGACCACGGCGGGTTGGCATGACGGCAAGGGAGCGGCGCACCACGCCTGGCCGCGCGGCCAGGGCCTCGCGACACCCCGGCTCGTTACGGGCGAACGACAGCAACATCCCCAAGGCGAACAACGTTGCCATCAAGGCTGACCCTCCACTAGAGACTAAGGGCAGCGGAACACCGATAACCGGCAACAGCCCGATCACTGAGCCTATGTTGATGACCGCCTGGACCAGTACCCAGACCATGACACCACCGGTCGCGACCCTGACGAAGAAGTCATCGCTGCGCAAAACTAGGCGGTAGCAGGAAAACGCGAACAGGCCAAAGAGGGCGATGATCACCAAGGTGCCTGGCAGGCCCAGCTCCTCACCGATGATGGCGAAGATGAAGTCGTTGTGAGCCTCGGGCAGCCAGGACCACTTCTCCCTGCTCGCACCCAGGCCCACCCCCCACCAGCCGCCGTCGGCCAGGGCGTACTGGCCGTGAATCGTCTGAAAGCACTTGGTGGGGTCGGTGCAACCAGCCAGCCAGGAGTGGATGCGACCCATCCGGTTGGCACTGGTCAGCGCCAAGGTTGCTGCCAGCGCCGCCGAGCCGGCTCCGGCCAGGAAGAACATCCGCGCTGGGACCCCGGCCACAAAAAGCATCCCGGCAAGGATGGCCAGCAGCACCAGACCGGTGCCGAGGTCGCCTCCGCCGAGCACCAGCAGCAGCAGGCCGCCAGCTGGGAAAACCAGTGGGACCGCCACATGCATGAACTTCCCGAGGTTGCGCCGTTTCTTGGTCAGCACGGCGGCACCGAACAGGATCAGGGCGACCTTGGCAAACTCAGAAGGCTGAACCTGCTGACCCGCGATATGGATCCAGTTGCGGTTGCCGTTAACCCGAACGCCAAGGCTCGGGACGAAGACCAGTGCCTGAAGGCAGATGGCGACCGCCAGCAGTGGCACGGCGAGCCGCTTCCATGTGGTCAGCGACAACCGGCTGGCAACCCAGGCACCAATGACCCCGACAACCGCGTATCGCAGCTGGTTGAAGAAGACGGTAAACGAAGAGTTGGTGGCCTGGTAGGACGTCACGCTTGATGCTGACAGCACCATGACCAGGCCGATGACGACCAGCATCGCGGTCGCGCTGAGCAACAGGTAGTAGGTCGTGACCGGGGACTCAAGGCGCTCAAATCGCGACAGTACCGTACGCCAGGGGGACCAACCGGCTGCTGATGCTTCGTCGGTGCTACTAGACCCGGGCGAGGAGCCGGGCCACTGTGAGGTGGTGGTCACGCGTCGGGCCCTTGCTGTCGGCTCGCCCGGCGGTGCACCGCCTCGGCGAACGCGTCGCCACGCACGCCGTAGTTGGCGAACATGTCCATCGACGCTGCAGCGGGGGCGAGCAGGACCACATCGCCGGGCTGTGCCAGTGAGCACGCACGAGCCACCACCAGATCCATGACTCCAGTGTCTGTGTCAGGCACGTCGACCAAGGGGACATCTGGTGCGTGTCGCGTCAGCGCCCGGGCGATCTGCTCACGATCGGCACCGATCAGGACCACCCCGCGTAGCCGACCAGCCACCGACTGGACCAGCGAATCGACATCTGCGCCCTTCAGTAACCCTCCTGCGATCCACACGACGTGCTCAAAGGCGACCAGGGATGCGCCAGCGGCGTGGGGGTTGGTGGCCTTGGAGTCGTCCACGAAACGAACGCCGTCGACAGTTGCCACCTCGGCGATCCGGTGAGGGTCGGGGACGAACGCGCGCAAGCCGTCGCGCACGGACAGTGGGCCGACACCGTAAGCACGCGCCAGTGCCGCGGCCGCCAGCGCATTGGCCACATTGTGCGGTGCCACCGACGAGGAGTCTTTTCGCAGGTCTGCGACGGTGGCCAGCTCCGCAGCTGATGTCCTTCGCTGCTCGACGAATGCCCGGTCGGCTAAGGCGTCGTCGACCAGCCCGACCATAGAGGGGCCCGGAATACCAAGAGTGAAACCGATAGCACGACAGCCCTGCACGACGTCGGCATCCATCACCATCTGCTCGGTGGCTGGGTCCTGCACGTTGTAGACGCAGGCGATCTGGGTGCCCGCGTAGACCTTGGCCTTTGCCAGGCGGTACGCCTCCATGGAGCCATGCCAGTCAATGTGATCGGGCGCCAGGTTAAGGCAGGCTGAGGCAAGGGGGGCCACCGACCGTTGCCAGTGCAGCTGGAAGCTGGACAGTTCGACGGCCAGCACGTCATACGGGTCAGGGTGCAGCACGGCCTCCAGCAGCGGCGTGCCCACGTTTCCCGCGCTGGTCGCCCGCAGCCCGGCAGCGCGCAGGATGGCTTCGAGCATCTTGACCGTGGTCGTCTTGCCGTTGGTGCCGGTAATGGTGATCCACGGCGCTGCGCCGAACTGCGCGCGCATCCGCCAGGCGAGCTCGACCTCGCCCCACACCGGTATACCGCGTGCGGCAGCCACCAGCATCAGGGGGTGGTCAGGGCGAAAACCGGGTGAGGTCACGACGAGCTCGGTGCCCTCGGGCACGTCGAGCAGGTGCTCTGGCCCCAGACGGACGTCCACCCCCAGGATCTGAAGGATCTGGGCGCGCTCTTCGATGGTGTCAGTGACGTCGGCACTGACTACCACGACGATGGCACCGCGCTCCGAGAGCGCGTCGGCGGCCGCGAACCCGCTAATACCCAGGCCAGTAACCAGGATGCGCAGCCCTGACCAGTCGGCGTCGCGGTGGGTGAGGTTACGGATCCCCTGGCGGGGCTCGTAGCTAAGGTCGAAATCCTGCCCGCTCGTCACTGTTGGCTCACCCTGATCCGACAACCCACTCCGCATAGAAGACACCGAGCCCCAAGGCGACGAACAGCCCAGCGATGATCCAGAACCGGATCACGATGGTGATCTCGTCCCACCCCGCCAGCTCGAAGTGGTGCTGGAGCGGGGCCATCCTGAACACCCGCTTACCCGTCATCTTGAAGAAGCCGACCTGGATGATGACCGAGAGCGTGATGATGACGAACAGGCCGCCGAGAATCACCACGAGAAGCTCGGTGCGGGTGGTGATGGCCAGCCCGGCCATGGCACCGCCGAGAGCCAACGACCCCGTGTCGCCCATGAAGATCTTGGCCGGGGAGGCGTTCCACCACAAGAATCCGAAGCATGAGCCCATGAGAGCGGCAGCCACCACGGCCAGGTCATGGGGATCGCGAACCTCGTAGCAGTTCACGCCGGGGTTTCCCTGGCAGTTCTGGTTGAACTGCCAGATGGCAATCAGGACATATGCGCCGAAAACCATCACGCTTGCACCGGTCGCCAACCCGTCCAGACCGTCAGTCAGATTCACGCCGTTGCTGGTGCCTGCGATCATCAGGTTGGCCCACAGCACGAAAAGGATCGTTCCGAACACCGTGCCGGCGAAGGCGAAGTTGACGTTGGTGTCTCGGACGAACGACACAAAGGGTACCGCCGCGGTGCGGAACCGGCTGTTAGGGAACTGCAGCGCCAGACCGGCGAAAACCACTGCCACCAGGGTCTGCCCGGCCAGCTTCTGTTTGGTGCGCAACCCCAGACTGCGCTGTTTGGAGATCTTGATGTAGTCGTCCAGGAAGCCCACGACTCCCAGGCCAGTCATCAGGAAGAGCACCAGCATCCCGCTGACCGTCAAGGGTGTCAGGGTGAAAAGGTGGGCACCGCAATAGGCCAGCAGCGAGGCCGCAATGATGAGCGCCCCACCCATGGTGGGGGTGCCACGCTTGGTGTGGTGCGAGGTAGGGCCGTCGTCGCGGATGAACTGGCCGTAGCCGCGGCGTACCAGGAACTTGATGAACAACGGAGTGCCGAGCAGCGACACCACGAGCGAAATCATGCCGGCCAGCAGCACCGCCTTCACGAAGGCACCTCAGATCCGGTGTCCGCCAGCAGGCGATCTCCGAGCCACCGCAGCCCGGCGTCTCGGCTGGACTTAACCAGCACGACGTCACCGGGGGCCAGCTGTTGGCACAGCAGCTCATGGGCAGCGTCGGTGTCCGGTACCCAGGTCGACTGATCCTCGCTCGAACCGCTCGAGGCCTGGTCACTGGCGCCGTCGTGGATGGGTCGCGCACCCTGGCCCACGGCGACCACGCGCGAGATTCCGAGACGCACGGCAAGTCGACCCACGTTGTCGTGCTCGGTGGGCGACTCGGCGCCCAGCTCAAGCATCTCGCCCAGCACAGCCCAGGTCCGCCGGTCGTGACCCATGGCCGCCAGAGCCTCAAGCGCCGCGCGCATCGAGTCCGGGTTGGCGTTATAGGCATCATTGACGATCGTTACGCCGTCGGCCCGCTCCTGGACCTCCATGCGCCAGCGACTCAGCGGGCGAGCTTCTCCCAGAGCTGTGGCCACCTGGGTCAACGACATGCCCACGGTCAGTGCGACGGCTGCCACGGCAAGGGCGTTGCCGACGTAGTGCTCTCCGTGAAGCCTGAGGCTGACCGGCGCACTGCCCGCCTCGGTGACAAGGTCGAAGGACGGGCGGCCCTGCTGGTCGAGACAGACATTCAGTGCCCGGACAGCTGCATCAGCAGAGCGCCCCACTCCTATGACGTGAGCTCTGGTCTGACTCGCCATCGCCCAGACAATCGGGTCATCGGCGTTCAGGACGGCGAATCCCGCTGCAGGCAGAGCCTGTACGAGCTCGGACTTAGCCTTTCCAATGGCCTCGCGCGAGCCGAACTCACCCACGTGGGCACTGCCCACATTGAGAACGACCCCGATCTGTGGCTGCGCGATCCGGGCGAGATAGTCGATATGACCCGCACCTCGGGCACCCATCTCGAGCACGAGGTACGCCGTGGTGGCGGTGATCCGGCAGATGGTCAGCGGGACGCCAACCTCGGAGTTGAGGGAGCCCACGTTGGCAACCGTCTCGCCGTGCGACTGCAGTACCGACCAGAGCAGGTCCTTGGTGCCGGTCTTGCCGGAGGAGCCCGTGATGCCGATGACGACTGCCTGCGGGTTGCGTTCCACCAGGCCATGGGCCAAGGCGGCGAATGCTGCCTGTACATCCGGGACCACCACCGAGGCCAGCTCGGCGACCGGTCGAGTGCTCAATGCGGCGACAGCGCCCCGGGAACGGGCTGCACCGGAGAACTGGTGACCATCCAGGTTCTCACCGATACGCGCGATATAGAGGCTGCCCTGGGCGGCTTCCCGTGAATCGGTGACCACCGGCCCGTCGACCAGAGGATCTACTCGGGCGGCGCGTGCTGACCCACCGTCGATGGCGCTGACGGGATCAAAGACCTCCCCGCCAGTGATCCGGGCGATCTCGCTCAGTCGCAGGCCAATCACTGGGCCTGGCCAGGTTTGACATCATTGCCGGGGTGGGCGGCGGTGTTCTCCAACGCTGCTGCGCGCTCCATCAATGCTGCTCTCAGGTGGGTTCGGTCGTCGAAGGGGTGGACCACGCCAGCAATCTCTTGCCCACTCTCATGTCCTTTGCCCAGGACGACAACGGTGTCGCCCACACCGGCTGCGGCCACCGCCTCACGGATGGCTGAGGCCCGGTCCGCGATCTCACGGATCCGGCCGGGAGCCGAGGCAGTGGATCGAAGCTGGGCGACTGCTCCCCCCAGGAGCGCCGCGCGGATCGCTGCTGGGTCCTCGGACCGGGGATTGTCATCGGTAACAATGACGAGGTCCGCGCAGGCAGCCGCCGCCGCACCCATGGACGCTCGTTTGCCACGATCCCGGTCTCCCCCGGCACCTAGCACCACAACCAGGGACCCGGCAGTGCTGTGCCGGAGTGCTTTCAGGGCCGCAGCAACGGCCTCGGGAGTGTGCGCGAAGTCAACGACAGCCAGCGGCAGGCGGCCCAGGCCAGCCTCGCTCTGGTCGCCACCGTTGATGCTGCCCAGGACGACTCTCTCCATCCGACCGGGAACGTGCGGGTCGGCTGCAAGGGCTGCTTGCAGAGAGCCGATCGGGTGGCCCGCGGCCAGGAGTACCAGGGCTGCCACGGCGGTGTTGGTTCGGTTGAAGTCTCCGGGCAGGGCCGATCGTAGCGACAGCCGCCGATCGCCGGCCACGAGCTCGAAGTCAGACTCTCCGGGACCTGTTGTCAGGATCTGCCAGTCGGCCACGACCTCCGGGCGGGACGAGATGGTCACCACGGGCACTGAGGCCTCCCTGGCCAGGCGCTGACCCCATTCGTCGTCCACGCACACGACGGCGCGAACCACCCGCTGGGGTGTGAACAGCGACGCCTTTGCCAGGAAGTAGTCCTCCATCGACCCATGAAAGTCCAGATGATCCTGCGACAGGTTCGTAAAGGCGGCGACGTCGTAACGCACACCATCAACGCGATGCAGTGACAACGCATGACTGGACACCTCCATGGTGCAGGTGTCGACACCTTTCTCCAGCATCACCGCGAACAAGGCGTGCAGGTCCGAGGACTCGGGCGTGGTCCGGATGCTCTTGATGCGGTCCTGTCCAATGCGCGTCTCGACCGTGCCTATCAGCCCCGTCACGCATCCGAGAGCGCGCAGAGCCGAGTCGAGCAGGTAGGCCGTCGTCGTCTTACCGTTGGTACCGGTAATCCCCAGCATGGTTAGCGCTTGACTGGCTTGGCCGTAGATCATTGCCGCGACGTCGCCCAGAACACCCCGTGGCTCCGGAACCACCAGGACCGGCACCGTGATCTCATTGAGTGCGAGCAGCGCAGCTCCAGCGGGATCGGTCAGCACGGCAACGGCGCCGAGGGCGATCGCCGCGCCGACGAAACGGGCGCCGTGCACATTGGCCCCCGGAAGGGCTGCGTACAGGTCCCCGGGCCGGATGGAGCGCGAATCTAAGGTCACTCCGGTGACCACGACTCGAGAATCGATAACGCTGTGAGGGGTCCGCGGAACACCGGCGCACTGAGCCACGGACGACAGGGCGACGGCGTGCTGGGACAGAGGACGCAAAGTCGCGTTCACGGGTGCACCACGAGCGTGACTTTACCGGGCGGGTGAAGCGGGCTGGGAACCCGACTGCGGTTGCAAGGCTGAGGCTGCTTTGTCAGCCGACGCCGGCGGGGCCTGGATTGTGAGCTTCATGACCGGCGGCGGGGTACCGGTCGGCGGGATTCCGAACTCCTGGAGGGCGTAGGTCATGACATCCTTGAACACCGGGGCGGCAACCGCGCCGCCGTAGATGCCGTTTAGCGGGTTCTGCAAGATCACCGCGACCACGAACTCAGGCTTGTCAGCGGGGGCAAAGCCGATGAAAGACGCCGTGTACCCGGAGTAACGACCGTTGACGCCAACCCGGTCAGCTGTCCCGGTCTTGCCGGCGACTCGGTATCCGGGAATCGTCGCAGCCACGGCGGTGCCGTTGTCGCTAACGACGAACTCCAGCATCTGGCTGAGCGTCGTGGCGGTCGATTCTGAGATGACCCTCACCGCAGCGGGAGGTGGCGTCGGTGTCACGGTGCCGTCGGCACTGGTGGTGCTGGCCCACCAGGGTTGGCGGAACGCGCACTCCCCCGTTGGCGATGGTCTGGAAGACGCCGGCGGCCTGGATGGCGTTCACAGACAGCCCCTGTCCGTACATGACGGTGTAGCGCTGAGACCCACTCCAGTTCTGCGACTTGGCGAAAATGCCAGGTGTCTCGCCGGGGAAGCCGATCCCGGTCGGCTGGCCAACTCCGAAGGCGCGGAAGTACTTCTCCAGCGTGGCCGGCGGGACCTTCTCACCGACCATCATCGTGCCGATGTTGCTCGACTGCGCGATCACGCCCGCAAACGTGAGGTCCTCGACGCCGTGCTCGTGGGAGTCCCGGAACAACTGATCGGCGCGGGCCAGCCGGTCAGGAACCACCACGGGGGTGGCCGGCGTCGCGACGCCCTCCTGTATAGCTGCCGCCGCCGTCATGACCTTGGCGGTGGATCCAGGCTCAAACGCCTCCCCGAAGGCATTGTTGTTGAGGTTGCCGTTGGCTTTGGCGATGTTGTTCGGGTCGAAAGTCGGATAGGAGGCGACGGCTGCCAACTGGCCGGTTTTGACGTTCATGACCACCACTGTCCCTGAAAGCGCCTGCGTCTGGTTGACCTTCTGGGCAATGGCGTTCTGCGCGAACCATTGCAGATCACTGTCCATGGTCAGGCGGACGTCCTGACCGGGAACCGCTGGAGTGATTTGCTGCGCACCGGTGGTGATCATCCGGCCATCCCTGGACAGCTCGTATGTCGACTCGCCCGGCCTGCCCTGCAGTTGCTTGTTCAGCAACAGCTCGAGGCCTCCGCCAGCTGATCCGTCAGCGTGCACCCAGCCCACCAGTGAGGCCGCCGCAGAAGCGATCGGGTAGGAACGCTTGGACGTCGTCTCACTGTAGATACCCGGGATCCCCAAAGCCTGGATCTTGCGCCAGCCTGAGACCGAGATGTCCTTAGCGACGTAGACGAACCGGCGCGTGCCCGTCAAGGTCGTGGCCAGCTCGGCCTCGGGCTTGGCGAGGATCGGTGCAAGGTCGGCAGCTGCCCCCGCAACGCCGACAGTGACACTGACGCCGTTGACCTTCTTCTTGTATGTCGGCACGGCGGTCTGGTCCGCCGTCACATTGCGACGTTCGATGCTGGTGGCCAGGACATCGCCGTTGGATGCCGTGATGTCACCACGAAGAGCCGGTACCGCAACGATGCTCAACCGGCTCTTGAGTGCGGCGTTAGCCATGGTGGAGGCATCAAGAGCCTGCAGCCGGAAGAGCTGCGCGCCGAACAGACTGAGGACGAAGAGCCCGGTCAGCAGAAGAAATCGGATGCGGCGTTCGGGATGGACACCCACTCGAGCAGGCGGCGACGGGGGTCTGCCCGGCCGGCGTGGGTGCCCTGAGCGGGCTCGCTGGGCGGCTCGGGGCTTGCTAGGTGCTGGCTTGGGTGCCCGTGATTTGCCAGGCACAGCCGCTGAGGCCTTCCGGGCAGAAGAATGGGCGGCGCCTTCGGACGAGCGTCCACGAGCAGGCTTGCCTGTAGAACCGCCCGAGGCCGAAGCTCGGGTGGGGCGGGCACCACCGGACCCACCCGAGTTTCGGCCCCGGGTTTGCTTCACAAACTCACCTCTTCGCTGGATGGGCCGCCGTCGCGACAACTGGCGCGCGCTTGGCCGGCGTCGTTGCGGACGGGGCTGGCGCTGTATTCGCCGGCTTGGCCGACGCCGGTGCTGTTGGCGTGCTCGCCGGCTTGGCCAACGCCGGTGCTGATGCGGTGGGCGCCGGCTTCGGCAGGACCGGCGCTGGTGCTGTTGTCCCCACCACGGTAAATCCGGGCCCGGGGGACGCTGGCTGCGCCACGCCGATAACTTTGCCGTCGGAAAGACGCAGGAAAGCTGCCGACTGGGCCGGCACCATCCCCATGCTGGTCGCCCTCCTCGCGAGGTTGGCTGGTGACTTCGACGAGTCCACTGACTGGTTGAGCGCACCCTGGACGTCGGTCAGCTGGTCGGAGGTTGCCCGCAGCCTGGAGAGCGTGAAGGAGCCCTGGGCCAGAACGGTGTTGAGCAGCAGGAGTCCGATCAGCCCGATCGTCAGCAGAACCGCACAGACGACGCCAAACGCGGCACCGCCATGGCGCAGGGGTGCCCCGGTGACTACGCGCAGCCTGGGCGTCTGCGTGGTCGGCCGGTTCAGGGCTCGCGCACCAACTCGAGCTGTGGAGGTCATCTGGCTCATGCGAGGTGTCCTTTCGAGACCCTGGTACGTTCGGCGGCTCGCAAGCGGGCTGATGCTGCTCGCGGGTTGTAACTGATTTCTGAGGCAGTCGGCTCCTCTGCTCCGCGGGTGAGCAGGCGCAAATAGGGCGCGAGCTCAGGAAGCTCGACCGGCAGGCCAACGGGAGTGCCGCTGTGAGCGCCGGCAGACAGTGTCTGCTTGGCGAGGCGGTCCTCCAGTGAGTGATAGCTCAGGACGGCGATACGGCCGCCCACGGCAAGGGCGTCCACCGCCGACGGCAGGGCGGCCTTGAGAGCATCCAGCTCACCGTTGACTTCGATCCGCAACGCCTGGAAGGTGCGTTTGGCGGGGTGGCCACCGCTCTTCTGTGAGGCGGCCGGGACGGCCGACCGGAGAAGCTCGACCAGCCGCGCCGAGCTGGTGAAGGGTTGCCGAGCACGTTCGCGCACGACCGCTGAGGCCACCCGCTTGGCGAAGCGCTCTTCGCCGTACTCGCGCAGGATGCGCTCTAGGTCGGCCTGGCCATAGGTGTTGAGAACATGGGCTGCCGTGATACCGCTGTCCTGGTCCATCCGCATGTCCAGCGGGGCGTCATGACGGTAGGCGAAACCTCGTTCCTGCTCGTCTAGCTGCAGCGAGGAAACGCCGAGGTCGAGTAGCACCGCGGACACCGATAACCGGGCCGAGAGCCCGAGGGCGGTAAGAACCTGCGGCAGCTCGTCATACACCGCGTGCACGGGGGTGAACCGGTCGCCGAAGCGAGCCAAACGATCTCCGGCCAGGCTGAGAGCTTCATGGTCGCGGTCGATACCCACCACACGGACACCCGGACACGTCTCCAGGATCGCCTCGCTGTGCCCACCCATCCCCAATGTCGCATCCACCATGACCGCGCCCGCCTTCTGCAACGCCGGGGCGAGCAACTCGACGATGCGATCACGCAGGACTGGGACGTGAAGGTCCCCGGCAGTCCGGCGAGCATTCATCGGCACATCTTTCTCTCGTGTCTGGAAGGGTCCTCAGGCTTCTGTGTTGTTGAACTTCACTGGCGTGGAAAGTTCAATGTTGTGAGGTTGAAGTTCGAAGTCATACGGGTTCATGTCGCAGTTGTCTGTCGCTTGCTCGGCGGCGCCCACCGATCCTGGTTTCAGGTCTCCAACCGCTCAAGATGGTGCGGCCCGACAACGGGGAAGTGAGGTCGGGACGCGAAGCGGGTGGAGACCTGACCACAGGGCTCGACCGGTCGCCGCTGCGCG
>Ga0075520_1001026_pt1 | contig 13100 bp, 12 predicted proteins | sample NGEPerB_FD_75100 | JGI IMG/M metagenome (GOLD analysis project Ga0075520, IMG submission 75100) | Arctic peat soil microbial communities from the Barrow Environmental Observatory site, Barrow, Alaska, USA - NGEE PermafrostAB12-B | ecosystem: Environmental > Terrestrial > Soil > Wetlands > Peat ... | reverse complement strand
GCTCCACGCGCACCAGCTCAAATCGGGAGAACAGATTGAGGAATCGGGCGGTCGCGTCCAGGTCAGCGGCCAGACTGCCGTCATGAGCATTAACGCTCTGATGGTCAAAATCATTTTTGACAAAAATGCGGGCCACGAATTTTACATTGAAGAAAGTTTTCCGCTGGAATGGATGTATCCGTACCTGGAGCCGCACGGATTGATCCTGAAGATCAATCGCCAGCCGCTGGCTGAGCTTCCGGAAGACGTGGTTCGTCAGGACCGAGATTATTGGGGCGGACGCGTCAAAGGCATGATCGGCGATTGGCTGACGCAGGAGACACCCGTTCATGCAGTGGCCGATTTCGTTGAAAAGACTTATTTGCGGAAGGACCTGGGCGGGTTCAAAGGGGATCCGCAATTCGTGCAAAACGATTATGCAACGAGGAGCTTCTCCCATTGGCGGGCGAGCATTGCCGGCGTGTATGCATGGCGGGCTGAGCATGCTGCCGGAGACTCCGAACGGGGGCGCATGGCGGGCGAGGCTGACTTCGCTTACCGCCAGGCCTGGTCGTTGTGCCCGACGTCACCGGATGTGGTAAATCGATACGCAGGTTTCCTGAAAAGCCAAGGCAGGGTGGCGGACGCGAGTTTGGTTGAGGCCAGCGCGGCAAAGTTTCCGGTGCCGAAATCGGGTGGTCAGGGGACGGGCGGCAAGGCGTCGGAACGGCCGAGGTCGGTTAGCTTTGAGCTGCGGTTTATTGTGGATGCGCCCTCTGCGGATGCCGAGCGGATGATTCTCGTATCGCCGGGCACGAATTCCGGGCTCCGCGACTTGCAGCCGCTGTATGTGCAAAAGGAAGTCATGCTGGACCAGACCGCCGTGCAATCCGCCCAGGTCTTCAGGGACGCGTTGGGACGGCCGCAGGTGGAGTTTACACTTACCGATGCCGGCCGGAAGCGGTTTGCCGAAGTGACTCGCCAGCATATTGGCAAGCGCCTCGCCATTGTGATCGACGGTCGAGTCCAATCGGCCCCCTGGATTCGATCGGAAATAACGGGTGGCAAGGGAGTGATTGAGGGCAACTTTTTCGATCGCGAAGCGCAGGAATTGGCGAGCAGGCTAAACAACGCCGCGAAATGACCGATTACACGCCGTATCGGCAGCCGTTCGGCGGTTTGAGGGCCGGTTGAGCAGGAGCAAAGAAGCACAAGCGCAACTCAGGCGACTATGCCAAATGTCAAATATCGAGATGTGACCCCGCCGCGAAGGCCATGCCTCAATGTCCGTTTCTCTCGGACTGCTGGGGTGAATGCCCGAAGAACCGGATCATCCGGACGCCGGACGGCGAGCCGGGCCTGAACCATCTCTGCCGCGGATTCAAGCAATACTTCGCCCACGCTATTCCTGAGGTGGAGCGCATTGTCGTGGACTTGCGCAAGCAACCCCTTCAACCCCGGAGGCGCATGTGAACTATCCCGTGAAAAGTGGCGAGTGGCAGGTGGCGAGTGGAGCGCTAGCGCTTCGCAGCGCCGTTGGTTCTGGCACGCAAATTCTTGATCGCGACGATGTGCAAACCGTCCAGCGTCACGATCTCACCATCGCGGTCGACCACCGCAAGGGAGCGCGGGGCGACCAGGACCATCTCAGGATGGCGGACGGCATATTCGCGGCCGTCCGAGGTGCGCAGCGCAAACGGGTGAAATCCGCCGCCCGAAACGCGCTGGCGAATTCGTTCCAGATTCATGCAAGAAGCGTATCGCTGCCACGATGCCCTGTCAAACGCGTTGATGACTGGGTGGTCCATTCTGCACTAGCCGGTGGGGCGAGGCTCCTGACGAGCCGGCTCGCGAGGACGCTCGCCCCACCAAGATGTAACACTACCGATGACCGGCTGTTGATTACCATCCCCGCACAGTAAAATTGGAGGCCAGTGACCAGCCACCATCAACACCGCGCACGGACAGTGAACCCCTGTTATTCTGACGCGTTGAACCAGAACGTCAACGGCCGGACCCGGGCTGCGTATAATGATTACAGAAGGACTGAAGCCAGCGGCGTTGGCTTCCGTCTCGCATGGGAACTCGCCACAGTAGTGAGTTTCGATTACGCCAGATCGAGTGAAGGCAGCTTGTTTTACATGGAGTTGGGCCACCAGTTCTGACGCATGCCGAAACAGATCACATATCAATCTTGTCCGCTCCGGGCGTTGCCTCCGCTGTTATGCCAAACGCCCGGCGCGGGGGCCTCGTTGAGAACTGAGTCTTACCGTCACGTTTCCTTTGTCCGAAACGAACCAACACTGCCTAAACGATGCATGACTTCAAAGCGAAACCTTCCGTCATGCCGTGAGCACCTTGTCCGTCGAACTCACCAAGCGGTTCGACCTGAACGTGTCACTGGTCTGGGACCGCACTCAGAATCCCAAGCCGGATAGCAGCGGGTTGGTGCCCAAGCAGGACGACTTTCGTCTCATGCTTGGATTGGGCGTGAGATTTTAGGCCGCTGAAATGGCTGAAAGGTGCTGGTCTGAAAATCCCGCCAACGTTTGCTCATCCTTTTTCGATAAGGCGATATCCCACTGCAGGTTCGGTGATGATCAGTTCAGGTTGCGCCGGGTTCTCTTCGAGCTTGTCACGAAGGTGCGCAACGTAAACCCGGAGGTATTGCGTTTGCTCAACCTGGTTCGGCCCCCAGACTTCACGCAGAATTTGCTTGTGCGTCAGCACCTTCCCAGCGTGATGAACGAACAGTCGCAAGAGTGAATACTCCGTCGCCGTCAACTTCACTTCCCGACCCTCGACTTTGACAAGACGGCTGCTGAGATCCACCTCCAGCCGCCCTGATCGGAAGACCGCGAGATCCGATGGAGTTTGAGCGTGGCGCCGAGCGACCCGCAACCGGGCAAGGAGTTCGCCGGTGCTGAACGGCTTGGTCACGTAATCATCGGCGCCGGCATCCAGGGCCGCGATTTTGTCGTCTTCACGATCGCGCACGGTCAGAATCAGCACGGGAACCTGGCTCCATTCGCGCAGCCGCTTCAGCACGGCAACCCCATCCATATCGGGCAAACCGAGATCGAGCAAAATCACATCAGGCCTGCATTGCGCGGCCTGAACGATGCCTTCCTGTCCGTTCGCCGCGTCGAATACACGAAATCCATTGCTCTCGAGGGTCACCCTCAATAGACGTCGAATTTGCGGTTCATCATCAATGACGAGCGCTGTGGATTGGGACTGGGGCTTGTCGGGAGGATTGTTCACATGCTTGGTTCCGATCGGGGTGGTTGTTCTGTTTGGGGCAACAGGATGGTGAACACTGTGCCGCCGGCCGGCCGGTTCGCTGCGATAACCTGTCCGCCCTGCGCCTCGATAAAGCCTTTGACGATGGGCAGGCCCAGACCGCTGCCTCCGGCAGGAGCGGATGGCGCCCGGAAGAATTTCTCAAAAATCTTCGGCAAAATTTCGGCTGAAATGCCGGGGCCATTGTCAGCAACGCTCAACTGCAAAATGCTGTCTCGATGCGAGGCAATGATTTCGACGCTGGTGCCCGGTGGTGTGTGAACGGCGATATTGAGCAAAAGATTGGCGAGCGCCTGTTGGGTTAAAGTAAAATCCAGGCGGGCCAATGGCAGTTTCTCCTGCACCTGCAACTTCACCTTCCGCCCCTCCAGTTCGCGATCCAGCGAGCGCAGCGTGGTATGGATCAAATCCCCGACGTCGCACCAGTCCAGCTTCGCGCGCACGTGGCCGGACTCGAGCCGTGTCACATCGAGAAGATTTCCGACCAATCGATTCAATCGGGCGGTCGCTTCCTGGATTTCTCCGACCATGGCGTTGCGGATTTCGGCCGAGCCTTGCCTGGTGTCGACGAGGTTGGCGGCCGCGCTTGTAATTGCGGCGAGCGGGGTCCGCAGTTCGTGAGAGATGGAATTGAGCAGGGCATTGCTGAGGCGTTCGGATTCGGCAACGAGTTTGCTTTGCTCCGCGGCGGCGCGCAATGCCACCCGGTCGAGGACCAAGGCAGCCTGCCGGGCGTAGGTTTCCAGCAGATCCCGCTGAGCGAGGTTTAAGGTTTTGTCTGGCAGTTTCACAACCAGGACACCGAGCACTGCCCGTTCGGTCGTGAGCGGCAAATGCAGTGCATCCGAGCCGGGCAGGTTGTCGGTGAACCGGCCTGCCGCCTGGCGGTTGTGAAATGCCCAAACAGCCACATTCAATTCTTTATCCGTTAGATCCAACGAGCTGTCGGGGTGGGCTGCCAGTTTATCTCCCATCGGCAGCACCACGGCGGCCTGGGCGTGGAAGACGCGCGTCACTTCCCCCATGAGCTGCCACACCACCTCGTCCCGAGTTCCGGCCTGGGCCAATTCCCGCGTCAACTGATAGAGCGCGACAGCTCGCTGTTCCCGGCGCCGTTCCGCCTGTTCTTGCGTTCGAATCCGGGCCACCAATTGTCCCAGCACCAGGGCAACCACAAAATAAGTTCCGAACAGAACCGCATCCTCGGCGCTGGAGATGATGAACGTGTAAGGCGGTGGAAGAAAAAAGTAATTCCACGCCAGGGCGCTGACAGCTCCCGCAAAGAAGACCGGACCGCGACCGAGGAACAGCCCCAGGATGACGACAGCCAACAAAAAAACCAATCCCGGCACACGGGGCCCTGTGAAATAATTCAGCGCCACATTGGCCAGCCCGACGCCTGCGATAACTCCTGCGGCGACGGCATACTGCTTCCAACCCGATTCAATCGCCAGGCGCCAGCCGGATTTTGCGCGCACGCCTTCGCTTTTTTCAGCGCGAACGACCTGAACGTCTATGTTTCCACTAGCCTGGACAAGACGACGCAGGAAGCGCCCGGCGCGGAACCATTCCAGAAAGCCGCTGGCAACAGGCTTGCCGACGATGATGAGAGTGACGTTCTGTTCGTGGGCGGTTCGCAGCAATCCGCCGACGAGATCCTCGTCGGCCGTTGCGATGACATCGGCCCCGAGGTTCCGGGCAAGGGCGAGGTTCTTCTCCAATCGAGCCTGAACGGCTTCATTGGGCAGCTTTGAATTTTCAACGTGCACTGCGACCCAGGAGCATTTGAGGCTGTCGGCGATACGGCGCGTCCAGCGAATGAGCGGTTCGGAAAATGGGCTCGGACTCACGGCGACCAGCAAACGGTGTCCCGTTTTCCAGGGACCTGCGGTGGATTGGGTGCGGTGATACTCGGTCGTTTTTTCTCCGACATGGTCTGCGACAAGACGCAAAGCGAGTTCCCGCAGGGCTGTGAGATTGGATTCACGGAAAAAATTAGCCGCGGCGGCGGCGGCCCGGTCGGGGACGTAAACCTTTCCCTGCTGGAGACGCTCGAGCAACTCGGCGGGCGGGAGGTCGACAAGTTCCAGTTCCGCGGAGTCCAACAGACTATCCGGGACCGTTTCCCGGATCTCTGCGCCGGTGATCTGTCGAACGGTATCCGCGCGGCTGTCGAGATGTTGAACGTTCACGGTCGTGAAGACGTTGATTCCGGCATCCAGCAGTTCTTTTACGTCCTGCCAGCGTTTGGGGTGCCTCGACCCTGCAGCGTTCGTGTGAGCCAATTCATCCACAAGCACCAATTCCGGTCTGCGTTCCAGAATCGCGTCGAGATCCATCTCAGCCAGTTGGATGCCCCGGTGCTCAAGGCTTTTGCGCGGAAGGATGGGCAATCCCTCCGTCAAAGCATCGGTTTCCTTGCGCCCGTGGGTTTCGACATAGCCGATAACGACATCCCTTCCTGCGGCAAGTTCCCGGCGCGCCGCTTCAAGCATGGCATACGTTTTTCCGACGCCGGGGGACATTCCCAGGAAGACCTTCAAGCTGCCGCGGTTCCGGCGCGCTTCTTCGCTCTTCAGCGCGCTTAACAACGCATCAGGGTTTGGTCGCAAATCCTCGGTCACGCAAGTATCTCCAGTTGGCGCTCCATGTCAGAAGAGAACAGAACAACACCGCATCGGATGCTCAAGCCTAAAATCAAGGCAAGGCGCATGGCGTCCCTCTGACGAGGCGAGTCTCGCACGCGGTATGAGCCACGATCTAATTAAACTTTCGCCGGAAAATATAAAGAAAACATTAAAAGTCCGGTCCCGCTTGCCCGGTCTTAACGTCCGCTGAACTGGATGATGAGACCGCCTCACCGATTCTGACCCATGAAGCATCGACTGCCCAGTGCACTGGAAGCCAGCTCGCGTCGAAGCTTGAAATCCACTGGCATCGGTCCGGAACGAAACCTTCGGCGGCGAGCGTGTGCAGGAAGTGCAGCTTGCGCCGTTCCGTGAACGTGTCCTTTGTGGCGCGGATCCAAACCTGGTCATCGGAGTTTTCGACCAGCAGCAGGGTGTCGACATCAGGAAAATAGAACTCGAAGGAACGATCGGGATGGGTTCGGGTTTTCATAGTATTGAATATGATTCCGATGTATGGCAGCCGGTGCGGGGTGATCCGCGATCACATTGCTCGTGGCGTGGCGCTTGTGCGGAGCGACAAGCCAAACAGTGCAGGGAGCCTGCCGAATAACATGCAGAGCCGTGTTGTGGCACATCCATCTTCGCCAGCCATTGTGGGCGTGTTTCATCAGCACAATTGTGTCCGCCCCCATTTGCTTTGCGGCTGCAACAATCGCCTCGGCAGGCCGGCCGGTGGAATGAACCACCTTCGTAGTAACGACTCCGCTAATGCCTTCCGCGAGAACTTTCAACCGTGATTCCGCGTCTCGACAGAGGTCGTTGACCAGCCCGGTGCGATTGATCCCCCGTTCCTCGCCTGCAATATTGAGCTGCACGACGTGGAGAAGCATGAGTTCGACACCGGGTTCACGAGCCAGGCTCCGCGCCAGGGCCAGGCTGGCATAGGAATCTTCCGTCAAACATACCGGCACAAGAATTTTCCTTCTGCACAGCGATTCTTGCTTCACGGTCGAAGCGGCATTGACGCTGCAGAAGGATTCTAACTTTTCCATAGCCAAACTATTTCACGGTCGGGGAATGCCGGGTAATTAAAAGGCGGGCCAAGCCCATAAAATTATCGTGAAAACGTCGGGGACCATGCCGTGGGGACACCGGCTCAGATCCGTCTGAGGCAAGAGGGTTGAGAGCCCGGGCTATCGGCTTTGGCTGACGCGCGAGTCCGGCGTCATGCCGCCGACGAACTGCACTTTGTAAGTACATTCCCCCAATACCCTGACATCGGCATCGGGCAGCCTCGGTATTCGTAGTGATAGATTTTCTGTCACCTCTTGGGGCTTTTCGGGTTCTTGCAGGGTGGTATGATGACAGCCGAAACGATGCAGAAGGCAGGTATCAACGATGCCGAGCTGGTGGCCGAAAGCCTGGACGGAAATCGGGATGCCTTCCGGCTGATTGTCGAACGCTATCAAACCTTGGTCGCATCGCTGGCGTACTGTGCTACTGGCAACGTGAGCCGGAGCGAAGACATCGCCCAGGAGACCTTTATGTCCGCCTGGAAGCAGCTTGCGCAATTGCGTGAGCCGGCCAAGTTGCGGCCCTGGCTGTGCAGCATCGCCCGTTCTCTCATCAGCAAGGAGTTCCGGCGCCAGGGACGTGAGCCGGATCATGCCGCCGAATCGCTGGAGGCGGTGGACGAATGGGTCTCACCCGAACCGCTGCCTCCGGACCAGGTCATCAGCGACGAGGAAAAGGCGATTCTCTGGCGCTCGCTCGAGCGCATCCCGGAAATCTATCGCGAACCGTTGGTATTGTTTTATCGCGAACACCAATCCATCGAGGCCGTCGCGCAGGATTTGGGTCTCAGTGAGGATGCGGTGAAGCAACGACTGTCGCGCGGGCGAAAACTGTTGCAGGAGCAATTCCTTGCCTTTGTCGCCGGCGCGCTCAAACAAACCAGTCCGGGCAAAGCCTTCACGCTCGGCGTGATTGCCGCCCTGCCGCTGCTGGCCACCACCGCCAAGGCGGCCACAGTCGGCACAGCGTTGGCGAAGCACGGCAGCGTGGCCGCCAAGACAACGAGCTCCGTCGGGTTTCTGCAAGCCATTGCCAATTTTGTTATGGGCATGGTTTGCTGGGTTGCCGCGGCTTTGCCCTTGGGCGGATATATCGGGTACAAGATGGGAGGCGACCGTCAGAGCAGTGAGCGGGCGCGCCGGTCCGTAGCCACTTTTTGGCGCATCATGGGAATCAGCATGTTCCTCATTTTTTGCCTCCCTCCGCTTGTGCTGATCTTACTCGCCAAAACCCGCCTATCCGGCGCCAAAGGCTACTACGCCATGGCGGGTTTTTTGGTGAACGTTTGTTGGCCAATCTTCCTATTTGGAGTGGTGCCGCTGTCCCTGGCTATCTGGATTTGGCAACGCAGACGGCAAACCGTTCCTGAGAGGACTTTCGACGGGCCAATCTCCTGCCAATCGCCAAAATCCGTTACTATTTGGGCGGCACTGGCGATGACAGTGGCACTCGTTTACCTGGGATTCTTCTGCTGGCTCTCCAGTCTCAGATCCTCCATGCACTTTCTCAAACCTCGCTCCATGTCCACCAGTGAAATGCAAAGTCTCATCGCCAATTCGCAGGTGCGGAAGTTTCGCTTTAAGCTGTCCCAAAATGCCAGCGGAGCCCGCACGCTCACTGGCGATCTGCTGGAGAACGGGAAGATGACTCCGATCGTCGCGCCGGCGGAGAACAGCACGATAGCCTTGCTGGCCGAGAAAGGTATCAGCTATGACACGAACATTGAGAATCGGGATTCTCCCCATTTCAGCATGACGCACGCAGGGTGGTGGTCCCAGCGGCTGCTGAATCCATTCTGCTGTTTCATTCTCGTGGCCGGGGCCGTCACGTTGATGCGTGGAAGCCATCACCAACAATCCGCACCGCATTCCATCACCGGCCTGAGAAACGAACGTCGTGTGGACAAAAGTTTTGCGGCATTGGCCGCGTGCGGAATGGTCGCCCTGGCCGTTTTCCGCGGGGTAACCACGGACTGGAAGGTTCGCACCATCTCCGCCTACCAGGTCCCGACCATCGTCGCTCAGCACAAGAATGCCCGATTCGAAGTATTTGAGTTTGCGGATGGCTCCAGAAAACTGTGGATCTCTGACCTTCGCACTCCTGACTTCATTGCCCCCGCGAACGAATCCACCCTCGGAGCGTTGACTCGCCAGGACATCACTTACCAAACATACGTAGCCGGAATGGCCCGCCTCCCGGGACCGAGCCAATCCATCTCTGCGCTGTGGATCCTCGCACTAACGGCGGGTGCCGGAAGCCTTTTTGGGTGGGCGGTGAAAAGCCGGCCCGTTTCCCCATCACGCTTCCAGGGCGCAGGAACGATATGAGATTCATTTCCATCAACTCTGGCGCGAGGATGTTACAGTTGCAGACCCGTTCGCCTCTGTCTTCGCGTTTTGCCGGGCCGAGTTCGAAACCCGGTTTTACCCTGGTTGAACTGCTTGTGGTCATCGTGATTATAGCCATCCTGGCCTCGCTGCTGTTGCCCACGTTGTCGGCGGCAAAAGCGCGGGCCGTGACGACGAGCTGCCTCAACAATCAACGACAGCTCGGCCTGGCGTGGGCCCTCTATGTGTCCGACTTGGGCGACCGGCTGCCGCTCAACCTAGACAGCGTTGCCAACGGCATCCACCGCAGCCCGCCGGGCTGCTGGGTTACCGGCAGTGCCGCCTGGGATGCGGACCCGGCAACGATCACGCGGGGCACACTTTATCCCTACGCGCAGTCCATAAAACTCTATCATTGCCCGGCCGATCATAGCTGCGTGGTTGGCACCAGCACACGCAGGCTGCGCAGTGTGTCGTTGAGCATCTACATGGGGGGAGACGACTGCGTGAGCAATTTTATGGTCTATCCGCTGATGAAATTCAGCGAGATACGATATCCATCGAAGTCCCTCACGTTTCTTGATGAGGATGAGAACGGAATCAACAATGGCGGTTTTCTGTATGCCTCCAAAGTGGACGAATGGCTGGACATCCCGGCTCGACGGCATCAGAACGGCCTTGTGCTGGTTTTTGCCGACAACCATTCGGAGTACTGGAAGTGGAAAGGACCGGCGCCAGTCTCCTGGTTCTATGGCGGTTATGCCACTGACCCGGCGGAAGTCCAGGACCTAAAACGTCTCCAGCAGACAGCCCCCGATGGCGAATAATCCCTTGGTTACGCAGCGAAATGGTTTAGTTCGACCCTCCTTAACCATGTGGCCCCTCAGCCGCATACATTACTTCAACTGGTCCAACGCGAGGTTCAATGCCAGCACATTAACGCCCGGGTCGCCCAGAAAACCCAAATCGGCACCGGCGGTGTTTTGGCGAATCAACTCGCGGAGTTTTTCTTCAGCCAGGTTTCTGGCCTTGGCGACGCGGGGAAGCTGAAGCTCGGCGTTGCGGACACTGATGTGCGGGTCAAGACCGCTGGCCGATGCCGTCACCGCGTCGGCGGGCACGGGCGCATTGGTACCCAATCCGTTCTGCGCGCGATAATCACTGATGTTCTGCGCGATGGAATCGTGCAGCTTCTGCGAGGTCGGCCCGAGATTGCTGCCGCCGGAACTGGTCGCGTCATAGCCGTTCCCGGCAGCGGAGGGGCGCGAATGGAAATATTTGTCGGCGGCAAATTGCTGGCCGAGCAATCGCGAGCCGCGGATTGTTCCGCTGGAATCCACGATCAGGCTCCCATTGGCTTTATCGTGGAACAGCGCCTGGCCGATGCCAAAGACGACCAGCGGATAGATCCCGCAACAAACGACGGCGAGCGCCAGTACAGACATGACCGCGCCGCGAATTTCAGAAAAGAATGTTTTCATAACTAAATGAGCCTCAATGCCGTGATGATCATGTCGATTAATTTGATGCCAATGAAAGGAATGATGACGCCGCCCAATCCGTAGATCAGCAGGTTGCGGCGCAGGATCGCCAGGGCGCCTATCGGCTGGAACTTCACTCCACGGAGCGCGAGCGGAATCAGGGCAATGATCACGAGGGCGTTGAAAATGACCGCGCTGAGAATTGCGCTCGTGGGACTGTGCAGATGCATGACGTTCAGCGGCGCGATGGCCGGAAAAGTTCCAACCAGCATCGCCGGAATAATCGCGAAATACTTCGCCACGTCATTTGCGATGCTGAACGTCGTCAGAGAACCGCGCGTGATCAGCAGTTGCTTGCCGATTTCAATCACCTCAAGCAGCTTCGTGGGATTCGAATCGAGGTCCACCATGTTGCCGGCCTCCTTCGCCGCCTGCGTTCCCGTATTCATTGCCACCCCCACATCCGCCTGTGCCAGAGCAGGCGCGTCGTTGGTCCCGTCGCCGATCATCGCCACCATCCGCCCCCCGCTCTGTTCCTTCCGGATCAGCGCCAGCTTGTCTTCGGGTTTGGCCTCGGCAAGGAAGTCGTCGACGCCTGCTTCCGCGGCAATGGCCGTCGCGGTGAGCTTGTTGTCTCCCGTGATCATGATCGTTCTAATCCCCATTCTTCGCAGTTGCGCAAAGCGCTCCTTGATGCCCCCTTTGACGACGTCTTTCAGATGAATCACACCGAGCACTTTCTCGCGCGTTGCGACGACGAGCGGCGTGCCCCCGGAACGTGAAATTCTCTCGATGGTGTGTTCGGTCGCGGCTGAAAGCTCCGTCCCATTCGCGAACGCTCGGATGGCGTCTGTCGCGCCTTTCCTGTATTGCACCCCGTCCACATCCACCCCGCTCATGCGTGTTTGTGCTGTGAAATTAATGAAGCGCGCGCCAGGCATTTCGTGGATCTGCCGCTCGCGAATGCCGAATTTCTTCGCCAGCACGACGACGCTGCGCCCCTCCGGCGTTTCATCCGCCAATGATGAAAGCTGCGCCGCATCGGCAAGTTCCCTTTCGGTCACGCCTGGAGCCGGGATGAACTCAGTGGCTTCGCGGTTTCCCAGCGTGATCGTCCCGGTTTTATCCAGTAGCAGCACGTCGACATCCCCCGAGGCCTCAACCGCCCGGCCGCTCATTGCCAGAACGTTGTGCTGCAGCAGGCGGTCCATGCCGGCAATCCCAATGGCGCTCAACAACCCTCCAATCGTGGTTGGAATCAAACAGACCAGCAGCGCGATGAGCACAGGAATTGAGAATTCCGCCGACGAATAAATCCCGAACGGCTTCAGCGTCACGCAAACCAACAGGAAGATGACGGTGAGGGCCGCCAGCAGAATGGTCAGCGCTATCTCGTTGGGAGTTTTCTGCCGCTGCGCTCCCTCCACCAGTGCGATCATCCGGTCCAGAAAACCCTCGCCTGGATTCACTGAGATATGAATTTTGATCTCGTCCGAAAGCACGCGGGTCCCGCCAGTGACCGCGCTACGGTCGCCCCCGCTCTCGCGAATCACGGGAGCGGACTCGCCGGTAATGGCGGATTCGTCAACCGTCGCCGCCCCTTCAATAACATCGCCGTCGGCTGGAATAATCTCGCTTGCGCGCACAATGACAATGTCGCCTTTCCGCAATTCCGTCGCGGTAACTTCCTCGATTTGGCCGTTTTTGCTGACGCGCCGGGTCCTTGTTTGAACCCTGGTTTTTCGAAGAGCCAGCGCCTGGGCTTTGCCGCGGCCTTCTGCCATGGCTTCCGCAAAGTTGGCGAACAGGACCGTAAACCAGAGCCAAAGCGCCAACTGAGCCACGAATCCGTGCAATCCGGATTGGGCGGTGAAAATCCCGATCGTCGTCAACACTGCCCCAACCATGGTTACGAACATCACGGGATTCTTGATCATCAGCCGCGGGTTCAGCTTCTTAAACGCGTCGACGATCGCCGGCCCGGCGATTTTCGAATCGAACAGTGAAGGAGGTTTTTGTGCCATATAGAATGTTTATGCTTGCGATGTCATGCCGTCCTTCCGCCGTCGCTAAAGCTACGGCGGACAAGTCGGGGACCCTCACCCCATCCCTCTCCCATCGGATGGGAGAGGGTGCCCGAAGGGCGGGTGAGGGTTCGGTAATGGGTGAGGGCATTTTGCATTTTTCCAATCGAACAAATAATGAAAGTGCGGTTGCTAATAGAGTTTCCCCAAGAGCGTCTGGAAGTGTTCCACGATCGGCCCCAGGGTGAGGCAAGGCAGGAAATTGAGCGCGCCGACCAGCAG
>Ga0075520_1001025_pt1 | contig 13102 bp, 11 predicted proteins | sample NGEPerB_FD_75100 | JGI IMG/M metagenome (GOLD analysis project Ga0075520, IMG submission 75100) | Arctic peat soil microbial communities from the Barrow Environmental Observatory site, Barrow, Alaska, USA - NGEE PermafrostAB12-B | ecosystem: Environmental > Terrestrial > Soil > Wetlands > Peat ... | reverse complement strand
TTCCACCTCAGTCCAGTCGGCGGCGGAGAACGTGCGCGAGGTCAAGGGCGTGAAGGTCCTGGCCACGCGGGCCGACAATCTGGAACGCGCGCAACTGCGGGTGCTCATCGACAACCTGCGCAACAAACTGGGCTCGGGCGTGGTCGTGCTGGGCTCGGTTAGCGACGGTAAGGTAGCGCTGATCGTTGGCGTGACCAAGGACCTGACCTCGCGCGTGCAGGCCGGGAAAATCATTGCGGAAGTCGCGAAGAAGGTCGGCGGCTCTGGCGGAGGGCGTCCTGACATGGCCGAGGCCGGCGGCAAAGATCCTGCAGCGTTGGATGCGGCGCTGGCCGACAGTTATGACGTGGTGGAACGTTTATTGCAATGAAAGAGGCGGCAGGAAGCGGCCGCAAGGAGGCTTTGTGCGCAAGACCAAGACATTGATGCTTACTCTGGTGCTAATGGTCTCTGCCGTTTGTTTGCCAGCGCAAGATGCGGCCAAAACGAGCGGCAAGGCGTCCGACCTGGAGACGATTGAAGGATGCCTGCACCGCTCTGCGGGGCAATACACGCTCATCGACGACACCAACACGATCCATCACCTTGTAGGGGGCGCCAAGCTGCTGACCCACCATATCGGCCACCAGGTCGAAATCACCGGTAAGCCCGGGTGGCGAACCCTGGACACCACCCCTCAGGGTGGCGCATCCGGGGCGGTGACCCAAGCGACGATTGAAGTAAAGAGTGTCAAGCATATAGCGGACACCTGCAAATCGGCTGGCAACTGACTTGGGCGCGAGGCGCCGCTAAAATCGAATTCGCTTTGAGCGCAAGATGCGGGGTGACCCCCGCAGGAATGGAGCCTAAAGTCGGACCAAGGACGCGAGGAAAAGAGCGGAACCGCAGATCCTTCGACTTCGGCGTGCAAACCCGGCATGCCTACGCTCAGGATGCCAGAGTGAGAATGAAGGCGGGCGATAGGGATCGTTCGGCCCCGGTGGCGCAAGCCCGGCGCCGCCTGCGCTCAGGATGACAAGCAGGAATTAGATGACTTCCAGGCGAAAAAAAGACTGCATCCGGATGTTGTCCATAACCCTCTAAACGGTATAAGGTGGTTAGTCATGGCGATTGGAGAAACGACCTACGTGAACAGTGTCCGCGAGCAGTTACTGGCCGGACGCGAGCGGCTGAGCAATGTGCTCGCCGGCAATCAGAACGAACAGATGCTGCGCCTGCTGGCGGAAGTGGACAGCGCCCTGCATCGCATTGAGCACGGCGCCTTCGGCGTGTGCGAAGTGTGCGCGGGAGTGGTCCCCAGCGAAGTACTGCTGGAAAACCCGCTGGCTCGGGTTTGCCTGGAGTGCCTCACCCCTAAGCAGCAGCGCGCGCTGGAGTACGACCTGGAGCTGGCCGCGGAGATCCAGAAAGGACTGCTGCCGCCGACGGATGTAGCCATCTCGGGCTGGGAGATCTCCTATCACTATCAGCCCGCCGGCATGGTGAGCGGCGATTATTGCGATGTGATCAAGGACGACGGCCACCTCAACTTCATCATGGCCGATGTTTCCGGCAAGGGTGTCGCAGCCGCCATGCTGGCCTCAAACCTGCGGGCGGTCTTCCGCTCGCTGATACCGCTGCGCCTGCCGGTTGAAGAGTTGATGGTGCGCGCCAATCGCCTGTTCCGCGAGAGCGCGCTGCCGAACCAGTACGCCACCCTGGTGTTTGGACGGACTTCGAACCAAGGCGAACTTGAACTAGCCAATGCCGGTCACCTGCCGGTGCTGCTGGCCCGCAAATCTGGGGTGACGACGTTTGAGAGTAACTGTAAGCCGCTGGGATTTTTCTCCGACGAAAGAGTGCATGTGGTGAGGGCGGTTGTGTCGCCCGGCGATACCGTCGTTCTGTACACCGACGGAATCAGCGAGGCCAGCAATGCGGATGGCGAGGAATACGGCATCGAAGCCTTGCGGAAGCTTGTTGCGGAGCAGCATCCGACGTGCTGCCCTGCGAAGCTGGTGCAGGCCTGCAAGGAGCGGTTGGCGGCCTTTCGTGGGTCCACCGAGCGTGCCGACGACGAGACCCTGCTGGCGGTTCAGTATGCGCCCCGGCAGGACAGTTGATCGGTTCCGGAACGGCGCTAACGGCTAAGGAAAAAGTGCGAGGCGAAGGTGTTTGGCGTAACGCTCGAAATCGCGGTCGGCAGTGTAGATCGCCCAGACCCTGCGCTCGGCAGCCGAGCACAACAGGAAATCGATGGGGCTTCCGATGATGCCGTGAGTCCGGCACGCATTGCTCATTTCGGCTGCGCCTTCATAGTCCTCGATCTCAAGGGCAACATCCGGAAAGGCACGCAGCTGCTTTTGCAGACGGGCAAACTGCTCAGGCAATCTGATCCCCGACAGGAGCTCCTGCCGAACCGGGCCTAACAGCCGCACCCTTCCTTCGGTGATGATTTCGTCGAGTTTGCATAGTTGCTGGGTTTGCGTAGGAGAAAGCTGACGCGGAGCACGGCGAAGGGCCAAAGACCAGATGGACGTATCCACCAACACCATCATGTGCGCTTCCGCCGCCGCTCAGCTTTGTAGTCATAACCGGGGTCGTAGTCGATGGTACCAAATAGCTTGATGATGCCCATCTGCTTGCGGCGCTGAACATACTCCGCCAGAGCCGCTGTGACAGCTTCTTTCTTCGTTTTATGTCCGCCGATGGCACGGGCTTCCTCAATAAGACGGTCGTCTAACGCGAGATTTGTAGCCATAGAACTGCACCTTTGCCAATTGTTACACATATCGATGTGTAAGTAAATGTGTAGAGAGCGCCCAGATGACCGGTGCGTCTCCGAATTTATTGCGGGCGTTAGCTTCGCAGGTGACATTCTGAGCGAAGCGAAGGACCTTGCGGAAGCTTATGGTGCCGAAGAAGGGACTCGAACCCCCACACCCTTGCGGGTACATGGACCTGAACCATGCGCGTCTGCCAATTCCGCCACTTCGGCGAGTGGATGCGAGCCAGACATTCAGCCCGCCATCAGGAAGCATAATTATTGTAAAGGAGCAACTAGCAACTAGCAATTAGCCGGTAGCAATTCGCGTTTCGCCGTTCGCTCTTCGCCAGAGGATCAGCGGAGAAGCGAGATTTGCCAGAGCAGGCCGCCAATCTTGGGTTGCTAAGAGCTAAGTGCTGGCGGCTAATTGCTGGCGGCTAATTGCTGGCTGCTAGTGGCTTCCTCTCAGCTGGCCGCCTCCGCAGCCTCGCTGGCGCTGTGGGCCCCGTATTCCTTCAATTTGTTGTGCAGAGTTTTCAGGCTGATGCCGAGGATGTCCGCGGCGCGCGTCTTATTGTTATTGGTAGCTTCCAGAGTTTTCAGGATGAGCAGGCGCTCGGCTTCGCCGACGGTGGTGCCGACGCCGAGACGCACTGCGTTGGCTTCCTGCACAGGAGCGCGCGGGGCCACATGGCCAAAACCCGGCGGCAAGTGCCGGGGTTCGATCAGCGCGCCGTCGCACACGATGACGGCCCGCTCGAGGGTATTGCGCAACTCGCGAACATTGCCTGGCCACGCATGCGCCTGGAAGGCGCCCGCCACAGCATCGCTTATGCCGGCAACGGTGCGGCTGTGCTTTTCGCTCATGTCGGCGAGCAACGAGTGCACCAGGTCGGGCAGATCGTCCTTGTGATCGCGCAGTGGCGGCAAGTGAATGTTGAAGACGTTCAACCGATAATAGAGATCGTTGCGTAAACTGCCGCGCGCAACCGCTTCTTCCGGAGGCTGGTTGGTGGCGGCGAGGACACGCACGTCGACGGAGGTCTCGCTCTTGCTGCCCAGGCGGCGCAGCTTGCGGTCTTCCAGCACACGCAACAATTTGGCCTGGGTCGCGATGGGCATCTCGCCGATTTCGTCGAGCAGCAGCGAGCCGCCTTCCGCCAATTCAAAGCAGCCGGTGCGGCGTTCCAGCGCGCCCGTGAAAGCGCCCTTTTCATGCCCGAACATTTCGCTCTCGATGAGCGTCTCGGGAATGGCGGCGCAGTTGATGGCGACAAACGGTTTGGGCTTGCGGTTGCTGAGCGAGTGGATGGTGCGCGCCACCAGTTCCTTGCCGGTACCGCTTTCGCCGGTGATAAGCACCGACGCAGTGCTGGGCGCCACCATCTCGATTAAACGGAACACTTCCTGCATCTTCTTCGAGGGGCCGACCAGGGAGCCCAATACGCCGACATCGCGCAGTTTGCGGCGGCTGGCTTCCAGTTCGCGCTCGGTGCCTTGAATGCGCGAAGCATTCTGAAGAATGTTGCGCAGGCGGGTAGGATTCACCGGCTTCTCGATAAAATCGAAGGCGCCGATCTTCATCGCGTTGACTGCGGCATCCACGCTACCTTGAGCGGTGAGCAGAATGACGGCGACGGCTTGCGGCTGAACCGCGATTTGCTGCAGCAGCTCCATGCCATCCATGCGCGGCATTTTCAGGTCGGTAATCACGATTTGCGGATTCCACGACTCGACCTTTTCCAGACCTTCAACCCCGTCCACGGCGGTTGCGGTGTCATAGCCCCAGGCGCGGAGCAGTTCGGCCATACCTGTTCGCTCGTTTTCCTCGTCCTCTACGATCAAGATTTTGTCACGCAGCATGGGGAACAGGTGCCTCTTGCACTTCGAATGACGAACTTACAACCTGCCGACAAAAGACAAGCTTAAATGCGAACCAGCGGCTCTGGGTCGAAACCTGAACCGGCCTGCTTCAGCCGGGAAGCAGCGCGCTCACGACCAACTGCCAACCAAAGTAACATCTTTCGAGCCACTTTTGCTCGGACGGTGTAACTTGGCGGTGGGGACTCCAGGAAACTCACGGGAACGATGAGGCGGATTGCCAAGATCAGTGTGCAAATGTATGTCGGTGCTGTCCGGGATTCTGCTGGGCCAAAAATTGCGGGCCCTGTTGTCCAAATCTATACTGGCTCGGATGACGATTCCCGATTTGGTGCCGGGATGGTCTCTGGCGTTCGTTTTGGAAGTTAGGCCGAAGGCATCACCGCCAACGCGGTGGTTCTGGCCCTGGAGCCATCAGGAATGCTGGTTGCTAGGGCGGGAAATGGCAATCCCGCGCGCCGCCCGGCCCGGAGCGGGCTGGATCTGGGCCGATGCCGAAGCCGTCTGCCGGGCCGAGAGCCTCGCACCGTCGGGTGACCTGGGAAGCGACTCCGTAGCCGATTCCAGCGTTCAGAACGGTACGGTTGGACGGGTGAGGCGGATAATTCCGAGGGTGCAAAGTCAGTAAACATCTCCCCAGGATAAACGGGGAAGACCACAAGAGAAGGCTTTGTTAATCTTCTCCTGTTGCTGTACAATCAGTTCCGGTTGCGAGCAGGATGATTGTCTGCACTTGTACTAAGACAATCGAAACTGAATTCGACCTAAGCCATTTTTGGTTGCGGTACTGCTAGAGTTCCGGAGGATTACGAATGTCTTCTCGTATGGGAGTAGTTCCGACACGCCTCATTGCGACAACGATTGCGCTAGCGTTCGCGCTGTGCCTATTGGGCGTCCTTGCTACAGCGCAAACTGATATTCAGCCCAAAGACGAAGTCTTTGGCGGTTATTCATGGTACCATCCCAACGGAAAAGTTGACTTTGGTTACAAAGTCGAGGATATCCCTGTAGGCTTTGACGTCTCGAACGTATATTACCTTCCCGCGGCGCACAATCTGGGCATCCTCGTCGACGGGAGCGGCCACTTCCATGGCAGCGAAGATACCAACGTAGGTTATATTTTGGGAGGACTGCAGTACAAGTATCATACCGACAACTTCTCTCCGTTTGTGCGGATTTTTGTCGGTGCCGCCCGAATATCACCCCCAACTTACATAGATGAGTGGCAGGTCGCAGCAGGCGGCGGCGGCGGTTTCGATTGGAACATAAACCATAGGTTTGCCCTCCGCCTGGCACAGGTGGATTACATTTACAGCAACTATCACGCAAGAGTTTCGTTTTTTGGTAATCCGCAGTGGAACAGCATTCGCCTGGGGACCGGCATTGTTTTTAACTTAGGCGAGTACTACACCGCGGCATTGGCCGCGACCTGCTCGGCCCAGCCTACCGAAGTCATCGAAGGCGAGCCGATTACAGTTACAGCTACGGGTACCAACTTCAATCCTAAGCACACCGTGACCTACGCCTGGACAACCAACGGTGGCAAACTGGACATGGCGAATGCGCAGTCGGCCAAGATTGACACCACCGGCGTGGCCGCTGGAGCCTACACCGCCAACGCGACACTCACCGATTCCAAGATGAGGAAGATGAACTCGGCGACGTGTAACGCGGCCTTTACCGTCAAGGCGAAGCCGATGAACCCGCCGCAGGTGAGCTGCTCGGCCAATCCGACCACGGTACCCGCGGGTACTCCGTCCACCATCACAGCGAACGCGACCAGTCCGGACTCCGGCGTGACCATCTCCAGCTATTCGTACCTGGCTTCGACCGGAACGATTAGTGGAAATGGTACAACCGCGACGCTCGACACTGTCGGCACGCCCTCTGGGCCGATCAATGTCACCGTTACGGCGACGGATTCGCGCGGGCTGACTGGAAACTGCACCACCACGGTCACGGTCGAGAATCCGCTTCCGCCGCCGCAGGTGAGTGCGCGTACACCGATTCAGTTCATCCAGCGCCCGAAACAGAAGTACATTCCGTGGCGTGTTGATAACGAAGCCAAGGCCATACTGGACGACGACGCTTCCGCACTGAAGAACGAACCCAATGCGAAGCTGGTCATCGTCGGGTACGCCGATGGCGAACCGCAGCCGATGAGCGGAAAAGGCAAGAAGAGATCCAAGATGGATCTGGCTGCGCAGCGTGCGGTAAACGCCAAGGCTTACCTGGTACAGCAACAGGGCATCGACCCAGGCCGTATCGAGGTGCGCAAGGGCACGGGCAAGGACCACGACGCGGATATCTTCTGGGTACCGCAGGGCGCGGACACCACCAGCGCCCCGTTACTGCAAGGTACAACGCCCGTTGACGAGTCTATGGTGACGCCGAGCGAGAACGCCTATCCGAAACCGAAGACGGCGGCTCCGATGCACCATCACAAGAAGGCAGAGGCGGCAGGTGCGGCTGAAGGCACGGGCAACGCCGTGGCAGAGGGCGCCGAAACTGCAGGCAAGGACGTTGGCAAGGCCGCCAAGAAAACCGGACACGCTGTCAAGAAGGGCGCCAAGGCGACAGAGGACGCAGTAACGCCTCACTGAGCCAGAAATTTGGCTGGGACTCTAACGCCGGTGAGAGCGCAATGCTCTCACCGGCTTTTTTGTGGGCGAAGCCGTTTTTTCCCTTGTTGACCCGGCAACGGTCCTGGTCTTCCGTGGTCGCCACTTGCCGTGCCCGCATCTAAGGCAAGTGTCCGGAAGTTTTCGCGAGTCCGCACAGGTGCGGCAGACTTTCGACTGCGGACTTTACCGTCCGGATACTGGTAGCTTTATCAGCTACACAGGCCGCTCACTCCGAGTTATGATTTAACAAATGGCTCTTTCGGTGTCTGTTTTTGTTATGCGTAAGATTGTCTTGTCCCTGGTGAAACTCCTCTTCTGCGTTGCCGTGCTGTTCAGCGTAGGGTCCTATGCATCGGACTGGCGACTGATCGGGCCCGAAGGTGGCGACGTGCGCAGTTTGGCCTACGACCCGGCCGATCCCAACCACATCCTGCTGGGTACCAGCGCGGGGCAATTATTTGTCTCGCAAGACGGCGGAAACTCCTGGACCCCATTCGCGCACCTTGGCGACGGCGATGATTATGTTCTGGACCACATCATCTTCGATCCCACCCACCCGGCCACGATCTACGTCGCAGGATGGAGCCTGTACAACAAGGAGGAAGGCGACGTCTTCCGTTCCGACAACGGCGGACACACTTGGCGCGCGTTGCCGATGGTGCATGGCAAGTCCGTGCGGGCTATGGCCATGGCACCCAGCGAGCACAACACTTTGGTAATTGGCGCCCTCGACGGGGTCTTCCGTTCCGACGACGGCGGCGCCACCTGGACACGCATTTCGCCCGAGAACCACGCCGAGATCAAGAACATTGAGTCAGTGGCCATCGATCCGCTGGATCCCGACACGATCTATGCCGGCACTTTCCACCTGCCGTGGAAAACCGAAGATGGCGGCCAAACCTGGCACAGCATCCAGCAGGGAATGCTCCTGGATTCGGACGTTTTCAGCATCATTATCGATCCGAATAGGCACACTATGGTTTACGTCAGTGCCTGTTCGGGGATTTACAAGAGCGTCAATGCCGGTAATCTTTTTACCCGCATCAAGGGCATACCTCACTCGGCGATCCGCACCCGGGTTTTAAAGCAGGATCCCAAGCGGCCGGGGATCGTGTATGCCGGGACCACGGGCGGCCTGTGGAAGACCTTTGCCGGCGGCACCACGTGGGAACTCTACTCGGCGCCGGACGTGATTGTTAACGACGTACTCATCGATCCGCGCCAGCCGGATCGCGTGCTGCTGGCGACCGATCGCGGCGGCGTGCTGGCGAGCGATGATGGCTTTGATCATTACGCCGCCTCGAACCGCGGGTTTTCCCATCGTGTGGTTGGTGGCGTCGTGATCGATCGCAAGGATCCCAACCGGCTGTACGTGGGAGTGGTCAACGACAAAGACCGCGGCGGATTCTTTCTCTCCGATGACGGCGGGCAAAGCTGGCGCCAGTCGAACCGCGGACTGGACGAGCGCGATATTCTGAGCCTGCAACAGGCGGACAGCGGCGTGATTTTCGCCGGTACCAATCATGGAATCTTTTATCTGCCTTCCGTAAACGGAACGTGGCTACCGGCGGCGATGATTATGGGCCAGCGTCCGCCGGAAAGCGAGAAGGCCGCGCCTCCCGCGCCTCATCGCTCGCGGACTGCCCAATCGGCTGCGACGACGGGCTCAAGACGCACGCCGGTGACTCACGCGCCCAAGGCTCCGCTTGAGGCCGTGATCGCTGCCGCCAAAGCGCCGCGGGTGCGCTCCCTCGAGTTCACCGACAAAGCATGGTATGCCGCCACTGATCAGGGACTCTTCGTGAGCGTCGATGAGGGGCGCAAGTGGTATGGCGAGCCGGTGGAAGGCGAGAGCGATTTCATCGTGGTGAACCATTTCGCCGACGGTAGCGTCACGCTGGTCAGCCCTAAGCATATCTTTCTTTCCAAGGATGAGGGCGCATCCTGGACGGAAATCCTTTACCCTCAGTACGTCACTGGACTGTACAACCTGACGGTTGTTCCCGACGGTTCGTTGTGGCTGGGAACGCGCGAAGGTGCGCTGCACTCGACCGATGGCGGAAAGACCTGGCAACACCGTCTCGCCGGTCTTCCGCCGCGCGATGTGCTTTCCGTGCGCTATGACGCAGCCGGGCAGCGACTGCTGGCCACCGCCCTTTTTGTCCATGGTGTTTTCGAGAGCAAAGATGGCGGAAAAAGCTGGCAGCGCACCCCCGATGCCGGAGTCTCGATTCGCAACGCCCTGAATTACCAGGGCCGCCTGCTGGGCGCCTCTTCTTACAATGGCCTGTTGCTGGAACAAAGCAGTGCTGTGGAGTCGGCGTCGGACGCGGCACATTCCGGCGAGCGGACTCCCCCGGCGAGCCAGCCATAGCGGGATAGCAATCAGCAACTTTTCGCCCCTTCCCGGCCCCGAATCCGGCGACCGGGTGGCTGGTAGTTGCTAATTGCTCGTTGCTTCTTCCCTTTTCCGCTATTCTGATTAGGCAGCAATTGCGATTCTGCCTATGAGACGCACACAATTACGCTCGGTCGACCGCAAGTTCGTTCCGCTCTCCACTCGCTTCGACCACGCTCTGCTGTTCGCGGCCCAAGTGCATCGCGATCAAGACCGCAAGAAGAGCGGTATTCCTTACATCTCGCATTTGCTGGGCGTGGCTTCCATCGTGCTCGACTACGGCGGCGACGAGGAGATGGCCATTGCGGCTCTGCTGCACGACGCGGTGGAAGACCAGGGCGGACGTCCCATGTTGAAAATCATCGAGCAGATCTTCGGACCGCGTGTGGCGAAGATCGTGGACGGCTGCACCGACTCGTACGTCGAAGATCCGAAGAAGAAGGAGGGGTGGGAGCAGCGCAAATTCCGCTACCTGCGCCGGGTGCGCCATGAGGATGCCGAAACCCGGTTCGTATCCGCGGCCGACAAGCTGTACAACGTGCGCGCCGTGCTACGCGACCTGCGCTATAACGGAGACCTGGCCTTCGCGCGCTTTTCCGCTCCCAAGACGAGAATTATTTGGTATTACCGCTCGCTGGTGAATGAATACCGCTCCGGCGGCGTGACCCACTTACTGAAGCCGCTGCTTGACGACCTCGATCGCGTAGTGGTCGAAGTGGAGCACCTATCGGGATTCCTGGCGGCTTCGACCGGGCCACATCGCAAGCTGACCACAAAGCTGAAGGGCAAGCGCTAGCCACCGCGACCAAGTGGGCAAGTTACAATCGCATGTTCGATGCCAGGAGCTGGACGTGCCCGCAAACGAAGCTGATCGCATTTCGGAACTGCTCAAATCCGCCAGGACCATCGCTGTCGTAGGATTGACCAACACTCCCATCCGGCCAAGCTACGGTGTCTCGCACTACATGCAGTCGCAGGGATACCGCATCATTCCGGTCAATCCCAACATCACGGAGTGGGAGGGAGAGAAGGCGTACGCCTCCTTGCTCGAGGTGCCGGAGAGGATCGATATCGTGGATGTCTTCCGCCGTTCGGAGGCTGTACCCGGAGTGGTGGAGCAGGCCATTCAGATCAAGGCCAACGTGATCTGGATGCAGGAAGGTGTGGTCCATCACGAAGCAGCCGAAAAGGCGCGCCAGGCAGGTATCTTCGTCGTGATGGACAGGTGCATTCTGAAAGAGCACATCAAAAGGCAATAAACCACAGAGACACAGAGGCAGAGAGAATTTCTTAATTTTCTTTTCCTCTGTTCCCTGTGAGGATCCTTCTCAGGCTCGGTGCTGACTAAATTTCGAAGCAGGCGTGTCGAGTGGAGCGGAGGTTTTAACTTTTCGTTTACTCTGTGTCTCTGTGCCTCTGTGGTGGGCTCTTCTTTGCCTGCCTGATCTCTTCCAGTCGCGCCTTGATCCGCTTTTCGATTCCCTGGTCGGTAGGGTGGTAATACTTGCGGTCTTTCAATCCGTCGGGCAGGCACTGCATATCGGCGACCTTCGACTCCAACTCGTGTGCATACTGATAGCCCTTGCCGTAATCCAATGCCTTCATCAGCCCAGTGGGCGCATTGCGCAGATGCAGCGGAACCGGCTCTTGCGCGGTGCGCTCGACGTCTTCCTGCACTGCGTTATAAGCCGTGTACACCGCGTTGGACTTGGGAGCAGCACACAAATACACGACTGCCTGGGCCAGCGCCAGATCGCCTTCTGGCACGCCGAGAAAGTCGAAGGCATCGCGAGCGGCCAGGGTGACGCCGAGGGCATTCGGGTCGGCGAGCCCGATGTCCTCAACCGCCATGCGAACCACGCGCCGGGCCACGTATAGCCGGTCCTCGCCGGCCTCCAGCATGCGCGCCAGCCAATACAGCGCCGCATCGGGATCGCTGTTGCGCACGCTCTTGTGTAGCGCGGAGATCAGGTTGTAATGCTCTTCGCCAGCCTTGTCGTACATCAGCACACGCTTCTGCAGCGCATCGGTGACGATGGCGTCGGTGATGCGAGGCCTCGCGCCCTTCGTCTGCTGCTCGGCCGCCAGCGTGGCTGCAACCTCCAACACGTTGTAGGCGCTGCGGGCATCTCCACTGGAGTAGGCCGCAATCTTGCGCAGGATGTCCTCTTCCGCTTCAAGCTGCGCTTCGCCCAAGCCGCGCTCGGTGTCTTCGATCGCGCGCCGCAGCAAGAGCACGATCCGCTCCTCCGCCAACGGTTTCAGCACGTAAACGCGGCAGCGGGACAGCAACGCCGAGATCACTTCAAACGATGGGTTCTCGGTGGTCGCGCCGATCAGGCGGATGCTGCCCTTTTCGACGTACGGCAAGAAAGCATCCTGCTGCGCTTTGTTGAAGCGGTGTACTTCGTCCACGAAGACGATGGTCCGCGTGCCGTACTGGCGCGCCCGTTCCGCATCGGCCATGACCTGCTTGATTTCCTTGATGCCGGTCAGCACAGCGGAAAACTCGACGAAGTCAGCGTGGGTCATGCGCGCGATGATCTTGGCAAGCGTGGTTTTGCCGACGCCGGGAGGACCCCAGAAGAGCAGCGAGCCAGTGTCGTCGCGCTCGATCTGTACCCGCAGCGGCTTACCTGGCGCGAGAATGTGCTCCTGTCCGACAAACTCATCCAGGCTGCGCGGACGCATGCGATCAGCCAGCGGCCGCGATTTGTCAATGGCGTCGTCAGAGGGCGGATTGTTCTGAAATAGACTCAAACTTTGATTCACCACGGAGGCACGAACTCCACCGGCCCCAGTTTCCTTTAATTATGCGCCTCAGCCACTCGTTTCATTCCGCGGCTGGTCAGTCAGCCGGATCGGCGATTTGAATCTGGGTCCACAATCCGCCATAATTCGCGGGTTGAAACCTGCACACAAAGGAAACCCATGATTGATTTTCACGGGAAGGTTGCGTTGATAACGGGCGCTACATCGGGCATTGGCGAGGCAACCGCGGTGATGTTTGCCCGGTACAGCGCCAGGGTCGTCATCGCCGGCCGGCGGGACGCTGAGGGAGAACGCGTGGTTGAAAGCATAAAGGCGGCTGGCGGAGACGCGATATTCGTCCACACCGATGTCCAAGTCGAAGCGGAGGTCGAGAACCTGGTGAAGGCGGCCCTGCAGAAGTTCGGTCGCCTCGATTGCGCTTTCAATAATGCGGGAGTCGACCACATCGCGCCACTGGAGCAGCAGACGACTGCCGACTTCGACAACATGCTAAGCACCAATCTCCGCGGAACGTTCGTTTGCATGCAACATGAGTTGCCGGCTATTGCGAAATCGGGTGGTGGGGCGATCGTTAACATGTCATCCATTGCGGGCGCCATAGTTGGCATTCCCATCAACGCACCTTACTCGGCGGCAAAAGCGGGTGTTGTCGGGCTGACAAAATCGACGGCGCTATCCGCC
>Ga0075520_1001023_pt1 | contig 13110 bp, 10 predicted proteins | sample NGEPerB_FD_75100 | JGI IMG/M metagenome (GOLD analysis project Ga0075520, IMG submission 75100) | Arctic peat soil microbial communities from the Barrow Environmental Observatory site, Barrow, Alaska, USA - NGEE PermafrostAB12-B | ecosystem: Environmental > Terrestrial > Soil > Wetlands > Peat ... | reverse complement strand
GGCCGACACCGGACGGTCCGCCGCGAACGGCGCCGACACCGTCCAGGTGGCGCCGCCGTCGGTGCTCGTCGCCAGCTCGAGCCAGGAACGGGTGCCGGCCCCTTGGCGCACCAGCACGGACAGCACACCTCCGGTCGCCACCAGGCGCACCACCCGGACCTCGGCGCCGTCGGCGGAATGAACCGGAGGTCCGATGGCGGCGACGGTCACGGAGCGGCCCGCCTTCCCTACCCGGAAGATCCCGGCCCTTCCACCCCCGTTGCAGTCCCCGGCCACCAGGTCGTCCCCCTGCGCGGTGATGGCCACCGCGGACAGAGTGCCCAGCACACAGCCCCCAGCGGACGCCGTCGAGGCGACCGCACCCCGGCCCGCCAATCGGGTCCAGGTCAAGAGATCGTTGGTGCTGACGAGCACGCCGCCGTTGGCCACCGGCGCCGGCGCCGCCAGGGCGAGCCGCTGCGTCCCACCCGAGGCCGCCAGGGCGTCGGGCACGCCGGCCAGGGCCACCGGCAGGATCCCACCGGTCCATACGGATCCGGCGTCGGCCGTCTCGGCCAGCGGTGAGAACCGGAGGTCGAGCGAGACCCCGAATCCGGTGGTCAGCCCGCCGTCGGGGTTGGCGGCCACCATGATGCCGCCGTTGCTCGCCACCCCCGCCGGTGTGGCCAGGGACCAGTGTGGACCCCCGCTGCAGCCCGACGCGACGGCGCATCCGGAGCGGTAGAACACCTCGCCGAACGTGTTCTGCGGATCGTCGTGGCGGCCCATGGCCAACACCGCCCAGGTGCCGCCCGACCCGGGGAGCGCCTGCGCGGCAGGCAGGCCCGCCGGGACCAGCGACGCTTCGGTCGAGGGGGTCGTCGACCCACATGCCGCCAGAGCCATCGCTGCGGCCCCGACGCCGGCCAGTGCCGGCAGGTGCCGACGGAGCCTGCCGCTCACGTGCGGAGCAGCTGTCGGACCTGTTGGGTCACGGTGGACGAGAACGAGGAGTGGAGCGCTGCGTCGCCCTGGGCACCTGGATCCGAGGTCAGGACGACCCGCAGCCGACCGGTCCGGTCGATCAGGAAGACGAGGTCGCTGTGGGCGACCATCGCCCCGGCCGGGGAGACCGCCGTCTGCACCCCGTAGGCATCCCACGTGTGCTGGAGCTGGTCGAGGCTCCCGGTGAGGACGCTCCAGTTCGCGAGCTTGCCCATGCTCTCGTGGCGGTCGAAGGCCGCGGTGGCGGCCGGTGACGTGTAGAGGGGGTTGTCCACCACCGAGACCAGCGCCACCTTGGCGGCATCGGCCCCGAGCTGTTCATCGGCCACTCGGAGCTCCTGGGCGATCAGCGGGCAGTCGGAGGTGCACGTCGGGTCGAGGAACGTGAGGACCACCGTGCGGCCGATCAGGTCGTGCAGGCTGACGGGGGCCCCGGACTCGTTGGTGAGGGTGAAGGCGGGGGCCGGTGAGTCGACGAGGTTCGGGGAGCCGTTCGCCGCCGAATTGATGATCGGATCCGCCGTCGGGTTGGCGGCGGCCAGCGCCATCGGCGCGGCACCCACCAGCACGATGCCGACCGCACCGACGGCGGCCATGCAGCGGAGCAGGTACGAGGGATGCAGCCCGAGGAGGCGCGAGCCGGCCTTGACCGGCGGGTGACCGGTCGCATCGACCGGATCCGGAGCCCCGGCTCCGACCGGGACCGCTCCGACCGCCGGTACCGATGCCTCGGCCCGTTCCACCGCGCCGGGCGGCACCGGTGCGACGGACACCACCGGGAGCCGGACCATGGCGAGGTACCCCGACGTGAACACCACGAGCATCGGCAGCATCGAGTTCGGGTCGGTCCCCAGGCCGCCGAAGAACCCGAAGTCCTGGACCAGCACCCAGGTAGCGACGCACAGGACCGCTCCGGCGATCACCCCGGCACGGACCAGAGCCGGTCGCGCCGACAGGAAGCAGATGCCGATCGCGAGGAGTGCCACCACGACCACGAAGTTGACCAGCCAGCCCTGGGTCGTGGCGAAGGATCCGAACGCCCGGACCCAGGAGGCGGTCACCGACGGCTGGGACAGTTGGGCCATCTGGTGCTCCATGGCGGCCAGCGTCGCACCGGTCCCGTCCGGCCCCGTCCGTCCCGACCAGAAGCCTCGGCCCGGCCAGGCCTCGAGCACTCCCATGGCGACGAAGAACACCCCCGTCGCCCGCACCACGACCCGACCGAGCCGGTCGGTCTCCCACGCCCGGTCCGGCAGCGCCACCAGTCCGCCGGCCACCACGTAGAACAGGGCCGCTCCCGGCGACCCGAAGAGCCAGCTGCTCCCGTGGCCGAAGAGGCCCCCGAACGCCTCGCCGAAGCCCCAGACGACCAAACCCCAGCCGGCGCTGACCAGCCCAGCCGTGCGCGACCACCGGCCGCGGGGGGCGACCAGGAGGAAGAGCCCGATCCCGACCTGGATCCACACCGCGGACGCCGCCGCCGACACCGGGTGGTCGTTCCAGATCGTGACACCGGAGTTGACCAGGTGCTGGACCCAGCCGGGTGACGACGAGGCGGACGGGGTGATCACGCCGCTGGTCAGGCCCAGCGGCATGGAGGACTGCGTCTGCAGGAGTCCGTCGATGATCCAGAAGATGCCGAATGCCATCCGCAGCAGGCGCCGGGCCACCGGTTCGGGGTACGCACGGTCGATCGGTTGCGGTTCGACGACACCGCCAGCCAGGACGGCTCTCCGGTAACGGACCGTGCGGATCGAATTCCACACGATGGCCAGCGCGGCCGCCAGGAAGACGATGGCGAGGAACTGGTGGACGAGCGCCGAGCGGAACGCGGCGGTGATGGTGGGGTCGTTGGCGGAGAGCCCGTGACCCATGTTCATCGGCGAACCACGCTTCCTCCACGATCCCGACGGGTGTCGCCCCGTCGGACACACCCTCGTTGTGGGCCCTTCGGTCCCGGGCGCCGCCGATCACTGTAGGTCGTGTCACCCTCCCGGTAGTACGCGGCCGGGTGGGCGGCGAGCCCGGTGGGACCGGGTCGGCTCAGTCGTCGGCGCAGCCCTTCCCACCCTGATTCGACCCGTCGGCGGAGCCAGGCACTGGCTCGACCTCCGCCTGGGCCGCCTGCAGCTCACGCTGGTGCGCCTGCCAGGCGTCGAGCATGCCGGCATAGCGGGGATCCACGGCCGGTCCGGGCTTGGCGGGACGCCGGCGGCGGGTGGCGGAACCGCCATGGAGCACGGACCACCACATGTAGACGGCGAACACGGCGAACAACGGCCACTCGAACACATACGCCCAGCTCAACCCGTTCCCGCCGAGCGCCCGCCGGATCTCGAACCAGAAGGCGACCCCGCAGACGGCCAGCCCCACCGCCAGCGTGACGTGCACTTTGGCGGCGTCGACCCCCGATAGGCGTTGAGGCCGGTCCGGCGTCCGCTCTTCCGGTCCGGCCGGTGCCGGGACAGGTGGGCCGGTTCCTCGACTTCCGTCCGGGGTGCCGGCTGCGTCCATTGGCACCCACCCTACCGGGGCGCACGGACCCGGACCCCGGAGGGGTGGCGGGGCCGGCCAGGGACCGACCCCGCTCGACTGACCGTGAGGACCGTGGCGCTGGTCGCCGTGCCGCACTTCGAACTGACGGTGGTCACCGGGAACGCGACAGGAGAACCTCCGTGCAGTGTTGACCCTCCGTATGCGCCCCGGGCAGGGCCCCCGCCCGTTGCGCCCCGGTGGCAGGCAACGCCGACCGGAGCGGCTCCGAACGGATCCGACCCATTCGGACGACCGGTGGCCCGCACGTCAGGGACGTCCGTGCGGGTGGCTCCTCAGCCGAACAGCAGACCGTAGTTCGCCCCTCGGCGCAGATGGTGGCCCCCGTCGACGGCGAGGGCCTCCCCGGTGATCCACCCGGACTCTGGGCCGGCCAGGAACCGGACGGCGGAGGCGATGTCCTCGACCGTGCCCAGCCGACTGATGGGCATCTCGGCCAGGTAGTCGTCGAGCAGCGGGCCACCCGCGGTGATGAAGGACATCAGTTCGTCGTCGACGATCCCGGGTCGGACGGTGTTGACCCGCACCCCGGTTCCCCCGAGCTCCTCGGCCGCGTAGCGACACAGCATGTCGATGCCGGCCTTGGCCGACCCGTACGCCCAGAGGAACCGGTGGGGGAAGTGGCCGGCACCGGACGACATCCCGATGATCGAGCCACCGGGTGCCTCGCCCCCGTCGACGCCCGCTCCCGACCCGGCCGCCATGAGCGGCGCGCCGTGCTTGATGCACAGGAAGGTGCCCACCAGGTTGAGGTCGATGGTGGAACGCACCGCCTCGACGTCGGCATCGACCATCGGTCCCATGTGGAACGAGCCGCCGGCGTTGGCGAACAGGATGTCGAGATGCCCCCGGGGCGACGCCGCCTCACGCACGGCGGCGGAGATCTGCTCCTCGACGGTCACGTCGGCCACCACGTAGCGGGCCGTTCCCACCGGACCACCGGTCGCCCCTGCATCGGCGGCCGCGGCCTCGAGCGTGGCCACCGCCGCCTCCAGCTTCTCCTCGGTGCGGCCGCAGATGGTCACCTGGGCCCCGTCGCGGACCAGCCGGGTCGCGGCACCCAGTCCGATGCCACTGCCCCCACCGGTCACCAGTGCGGTGTAACCGGCGATTCCCGTCATGGTCCCGGTGGTGTCGGTCACTGGTGGTCTCCCCTGGTCGGTCGTGGTCGTTCGGTCATGGTCGGCGGTTCCTGTCGGCGAGGTGCCGGGGCGGCAGCCGGACTGGCTACCGTTCGTGGTTCCGGAGCAGCATGCTACGCACCGCGCCGCGCGGCAATCCCGGATCAGCACCGCACGGTCAGCACCGCACGGTCAGCACCGACCGGGCCATCACCCCGGACATCCCAGCAGCAGAGGAGCCAGCCAGTGACCGAGCGACAGTTCAACCTCGCCGATCTGTTCGAACTCGTGGTCGACACGGTCCCGGACCGGTTGGCGCTGGTGGCGGGCGAGGTGCGCTTCACCTACGCCGAGCTCGACGCCCGAGCGAACCGATTCGGGCATCACCTGGTCGACACCGGCCTCGCCCCCGGCGCCCATGTCGGGATCCTGGCCCGCAACCGGTCCGAGTGGGTCGAGGCGATGATCGGCTGCTACAAGGCCCGCGCCGTGCCGATCAACCTCAACTTCCGCTACGTCGCCCCCGAGCTCCGCTACGTCGTGGACAACGCCGACCTCGAGGTCCTCGTCTACGAACGGGAGCTCGCGCCCCTGGTGGCCGACTCCTACGCCGGCGGGGACTCCCGGGCGCTCCAACTCCTGGTCATCGAGGACGGGACGCCCCCGTCGACACCGGACCCCGTGGCCGCGGCCACGGGGTCCGTCCCGATCCACTACGAGGAGGCACTGGCCTCGGCCACTGAGCGCCGGGGCTTCGGTTCCCGCTCGCCCGACGACCGCTACGTCCTCTACACCGGCGGCACCACCGGCATGCCGAAGGGGGTGATGTGGCGCCAGGAGGACATCTTCTTCGCAGCCATGGGTGGCGGCGGCTGGGGCGCCGAGCCCATCGCCACGGCCGACGAACTGGCCGGTCGACTCAACGCCGACCCCACGGGTCGGATCCCCATGCTGGTGGTCGGCCCCCTCATGCACGGCAACGCCCAGTGGGCGATGTGGAACGCCTTCATGATGGCGGGGACCACCATCCTCTACACCGAGCACCGCTTCGACCCGGACCGGCTGCTGCGGCTCATCGGCGACGAGGGCGTGGTCTCGACCGCCCTGGTGGGTGACGCCATGGCCCGCCCCCTGTCCGAGACCCTGGCCGCCGCGCCGCCCGGCACCTATGACACCTCCTCCCTGATGGTCATCGGCTCGGGCGGGGCGATGTTGTCGGCCACCGTCAAGGCAGATCTGGCGACCCAGCTGCCCGGGGCGATGGTCATGGACCGGTTCGGCTCGAGCGAGGCGGGTGCCCAGGGGGCCGTCGAGGTGGGGGCCAGCGGGCCCAAGTTCGTGATGAGCGAGGACACCGCCGTCCTCGACGACGACCTGGCTCCCCTGGCACCGGGGGACGGGCGCATCGGCCGCCTGGCCCGCACCGGTCGCATCCCGCTCGGCTACTACAAGGACGAGGGCAAGACGGCGGCCACCTTCCCCACCGACAGCCACGGCGTGCGGTGGTCGGTACCGGGTGACCTGGCGTCGATCGGGCCCGACGGGGTCATCACCGTCCACGGCCGGGGATCGGCGTCGATCAATTCCGGAGGCGAGAAGATCTTTCCCGAGGAGGTCGAAGCCGCGGTGAAGGCCCACCCGGGCGTGTACGACGCCATCGTGGTCGGTGTGCCCGACGAGCGCTTCGGCGAGCGCGTCGCGGCGGTCGTCCGGCTGCGGGACGGTGCGCCGCAGGTGACCCTGGACGCCCTGATGGAACACTGCCGCGGCCATGTGGCCGGGTACAAGGTCCCGCGCCAGCTCCTCCTGGTCGACGAGATACCGCTCACGGCGGCAGGCAAACCCGACGCCCGGGCGGCCAAGGCCCTCTTCTGACGGTCGGCCGGACGATCCCGGGCGCCGCTCTTGGACACCGGAGCACCGCCCGACGACGACTCACTCCGGTCGGTCAGGCCACCGCAGTCGCCGGAGGGGTTGCCCGCACGCCGGCGGTGACGGCCACCGCATCCACGACCCGGTCGAAAGCGCCGGTCAACACCGCTTCGTCGACCTCCACCGCCAGCCGGAACCCGGCGTCCGGCCAGAGGCCGACCACACGCGCCGCCGTCCGGTCGGGAGCGGAGAGTGTGGCCACGAGCGCCACGTAGGCGAGCTCGTCGCGCCACCCGTCTCCCGGACGGCCGGATGCCACCGACACTAGCGACCGGCGGGTCCCGCCGAGGTGCAGGCGCACCTCGCAACGGCCTTTCAGGTGGACCGAGTCGACTCCCGGACAGGACCACCGGTCGTCCGGACCGCCGAACTCCACCGTCCCCGGGAGGGCCGCCCAGTCGAAGGTGGCCCACAGCGGCGTGGCCCAGGCGACGGCCTCGGCCAGGACCACGGATCGGGCACCGGCCCCGAGGCCGGCGACCCAGGGCTCCCAATGGAAGGTGCGCCATCCGGTACGGCGCCACTCCTCGAGGGCATGGTCGGCCACGGGGCCCGCTGCGGCGGCCGGGCCCCGGTACCGTCGATCCCTACAGGCCCGCACGATCTCCAGGCCGAGCGAGCGACGCACGAACGCCGGTCTCCAGGCGAACGGCTCGTCAGGGACGCCCAGGAGCTCGGGCCGGTAGCGCGCCCGACGGAGCAGTGGCAGCCCCACCTCGAGCGGGGCACCGCCCGGCAGGCCCGTAGCAGCGTCGGCCATGCCCGACTCGAGGCGTGTCCGGACCCGGTCGACGGCATCCTGGTCGAGGTCGTGGACCGGTGGGGCGATCAACCCGGCCGTGGCCGCCCGGACGCGGGTCATCACGCCGCCTGCCCGCGAGGGAAGGGGACCACCGCGGTGTCGGCCGCCACCGGGGGGGCGGTGACGACCGGCGAACGCGGCAGCACCGCGCACGCCGAGCACCACGCGCCGGAGTCGGCCCCGGACGGAGCGCCGGCCAGCTCCCGGGTCCCGACCAGGCAGCGTCGGGCCGCCTCGACCAGCAGGTCGTGGGTCACCGACTCGACGTCCACCTCGCCGGTCCGGGAGTAGTAGGTGGCGACCGCGAACGGTGGCGCCGGGCTCCGCAGGGCCTCGACGAGCGCGTAGAACCGGAGGTCCTCGCGGTGCGCCGGCCGACGTGCGCCGGACTTCACCTCGACGATGGCCACCGAGCCCTCGTCCTCGGCGGGACGCCCGATGGCCAGGTCGACCCGGGCGGAGAGCTCGATCCTGCCGCCGGCCAGCCCGGCCCGCATCGCCTCCTGGGTGCGGGGCAGCCAGTGGGGGTCGAGGACGGGCCACCGGCTCACGAGCCCTTGGACCTGCCGATCGACTTCCGCTCGGAGCTCGGCCAGGTCGGACGGGGCCAGGCCGCCGATCCAGGCCACGAGGCCCGACTGCCGCTCGTCGGTCCCCAGCCCATCGAGCGCGTCGGCCAGGGGGTCGCCGACCGATCCCACGGTCACGATCTGGCGGAACAGTGCGTCCACCAGGGCCCCACAGGCCATCGGGATGGTGAAGGACCGCTCACCGAACCGGTCCACGGTGCGGTGGCCCGGGCAGGCCAGGACGCCGGTGAGCCGATCCTTGGTGACGACGAGTCGACCGCCGTCTTCCGGACCACCCAACTCCGCCAGATCCTGGAGCCCCGACTCGAGGAGCCCCTTGAGATCGGCGGTGAATGCCGGATCGGCGGCCGGACGGAGGCGCCCGGTCACCCGCAGTCGTTCGAGCAGTGCCGGCCCGGACAGCGGCCGCCACCCCGGACTCCGGTGCGACGTGCCTGCGGCTCCCGCTCCGTCCGTCGTCCGCCGGCCCCGGCCGGTCCCCGTGCCGACCCCGTCACGAGGCCCCCGGCCCCGACGTGCTCGTTCCCCCATCGGGGCATCCGTCCTCTCCATGCCGACAGTGTGGACCGTGGGTGTCACACGACCCCTCCCCATTGGCACCCCCGATAGCCTCTGGCCCGATGACCGTCGCGGCCTCGAACACCCTCTTCGCCGTCGTCTTCGGCCTGTTCGTCGTGGCCTCCCTGGTCCTCCTCGTCCTCACCGGTCGGTTCGTCGTCGCCCAGGCCAAGCGGTCGAAGGCCCGGTGGTTGGCCGGGCAGTCGGGCGAAGGGGACGACTCCCCGGACCCGGTGGACTCGCCCGGGGACGAGGGTGAGCTCGAAGAGGTGACCGCACTGGTCCTGGGGGGCGGGAGCACCCGGGGCGCCATCCAGATCGGCATGCTCCAGGTCCTCGCCGAGCACGGCTTCGTGCCCGACCGCGTCTACGGCTCCTCGGTGGGGGCCATCAACGGAGTCGCCTTTGCCGCCGATCCCACCCCCGGGGGCGTCGAGCGTATGACGCAGATGTGGCTGCGCATCCGGAGCGACGACGTGTATCCACAGGGACGCCTGCACGGTCCGTGGCTGTACCTCCAGCAGCGCGACGCCGTCTACGCCAACTCGGGGCTGCGGGCCATCATCGAGGAGGGGATCCCTTTCGAGATGCTGGAGAACGCGCCGATACCGGTCGAAGTGGTCGCCACGTCCCTGTCCGATGGTGGTGAGCGGTGGTTCACCTACGGTCCCGCGGTCGATGCTGTGCTGGCCTCTGCCGCCATGCCCGCCATCTTCCCGCCGGTGGAGATCGACGGTGAACGGTATATCGACGGAGGCGTCGTCGACAACGTGCCGATCCAACGGGCCATCGACGGCGGTGCCACCCGGATCGTCGTCCTGCTCTGCTCGCCACCGACCTTCCAACCCCCGCCTTCGCGCCGACCGGTCGAGGGAATGGTCAATGCGCTGTTCATCGCCATCCATGCGCGCTTCGCGCGGGACATGTCACGCCTTCCCGAGGGCATCGAGGTCATCCTCTGTACCGGCCCCGAGGGCGCGACGCGAGACTTCGACGACTTCTCGACCACTGAGCACCTCATCGCGCTCGGCCGGGCCGAGGCGTCCGAGGTCGTACGCCGCTACGGACTCGGCACCGTCGCCTACCCAGACCCACCTCTACCGGTTGCCCCACATGTCCGTCCCACCGCCGAGGGCACCGACGGACTCGGGGCGCCCGATCATCGCACCGGCGTGGTCGAGGGAACCGTCGTCGATCCGGGAGGGTCGGACCGCACCGGCGCTCAGCACTCCGAGTTCGGACTTCCGGACAACGGGTCGGCACCGGTGACCCATCCCGAGCCGGGCACGTAGCGGCGGACGATCCTCGCTGGGACCCCGGCGATCACACAGTGGTCCGGGAACACACCGCGCACGACCGCCCCAGCGGCCACCACGACGTTCCTGCCCAGCTCGGTGCCCGGGAGCACCACCACCCCGGTCCCGAGCCAGCTGCCGTCGCCGATGATGACGGGGACGTCGTGGGGCCACTGGACGTGGACGACCTCGTCCGGATTCTCGTAGCCGTGGTTCTGATCGGTGATGTAGACGTACGGACCGGTCTGGACGTCACTGCCGATGTCGATCTGGAAATGGCCGACGATGTGGCTCCCTCGGCCGATCATGCTGCGGTCACCGATCCTCACCACCGGGTCGGTGACCATGGCCTGTCCAGGGACCATCCCGGCCGACAGGCTCACGTAGGGACCCACCAGCGTGTCGTCACCGATATGGATCCATCGCTCGCCGAAGATCGCTCCGGTGGGGAACGCCAGGCAGCTTCCCCGCCCGAAGGCGCCGAACCGGTCGGCCAGCCGGTCGCCGGGTCCGGTCGCGCCGTTGCGCACCACCCAGTCCCATCCTCCGTGGACGAGCGAGTGGAGGACCCGGTGTCGCAATCGCCGCAGGTCGCGTGGCACCTCGACGCCCCGCTCCCGGGGGAGTCCGACCGGCACCGGTCCTCGGCCGTGTTCGACCGCGCCGTCCGCAGCACCGACGGATATCGGGGGACGGAGGGGCTCCGGGCTCGCTGCGTTCACCCCGAGACGGTAACCGACGACCCCGGCAGCGGGCGATCCGGGCAGCGCGCGAGGTACCCACCTTCCCTACGATGGACCCCGTGGGAGATGCGACCATCAGCCCCGGTGCCGGCGGCCACACGGACGGGACGGCGGGGGTCGGATCCGGCGGCGCGGTGGACGACGTGGACCGGGTCCTGACCGACCGGGCCCTGCTCGGCAGGTCCGGGTTCGCCACCGGCGCAGACGTCTACGAACGGGCCCGGCCCGGCTACTCGCCCGAATCGGTCGCCGGCCTGGCCGAGGGGTTGGGCATCGGACCTGGCAGCCGGGTGCTCGATGTGGCCTCGGGCACGGGCAAGCTGACCCGTGCTCTCGTCGGCCTCGGCGCCCACTGCGTGGCCCTCGAGCCGTCCGCATCCATGCGGTCCTCCTTCGCCTCGGTCCTTCCTGACGTGCCCCAGGTGGCTGGCGACGCCGAGCGGATGCCGCTCGGCGACGACGCCTTCGACGCGGTCACCGTGGCCCAGGCGTTCCACTGGTTCGGTGCCGGCGCCGCTCTCGCCGAGTTCGCCCGGGTCCTGCGGCCCGGAGGTGGTCTCGGGCTCATCTGGAACGAGCGTGACGAGTCCGACCCCGTCGTCGCCGAACTGACCCGGATCTCCAAATGGACGGAGCACCAGCCGTATCCGGTCGGTCGTGACTTCGGGGCGGTCGTGGATGGGATCGGTGGGTTCGGCCCGGTCACCCGCACCCGGTACCGGTTCACCCAGCAGCTCGACCGTGCGGCGTTCGTCGAGCAGGTGGCCTCGCGCAGCTACATCACCGTGCTGCCCGAGGGTCGACGCCGGGACATCCTCGACGGGGTGGCCGCACTGGCGGACTCGCTGGCCGAGCCCATCCTGCTGCCCTACCTCGTCGACTGCTTCTGCATGCGGGTGGGCTGAGCCGGGTACCGCCCGACGGCCCCGGGCGACGCCTCGGCTTGCCATCGACGGCTCGGTCGGTGCAGCCTCTGCGTCGAGGGTCGGTACCGCGCTCCATCAGCGGTGCTGCAGACCCGGCACCCTGGGGGACGTCGACCATGATCAAGCTGACCTGCCTACTGAAGCGCAAGGAGGGGATGACCCCCGCCGAGTTCCATGCCTACTGGCGCGACCACCACGGTCCGCTGATCGCCAACAGCAGCGCCGCCAAGTACGTCATCCGCTACGAGCAGAACCCGCGGCCCCTCGACGACTACCGGGGCGACGACGACCGCTCGGGCTACGACGGGGTGACCGTCCAGTGGTTCGCGTCGATGGAGGCGTACTACGGGCACATGGAGGAGGATGACTTCCCCGCCATGATGGAGGACATCGCCAGGTTCCTCGACCTCGACCACCTCGACATGGTGCTGACCGAGGAGCCGCGCATCGTGATCGACGGCGAGGTCGACTGGTAGCCCGCGCACCGGCCGGGCCCCGGGAGGACGGACGATCCCCGACCACCGGCCGCCGGACGGCGGCGTGCCCGGCCCGGCGCCCGTTGACACCCCGGGTCACCGGACGTACGATCCCCCGCATCGGACAGAGTGTCCGATCAATGGGAGGGAGCGTCCGGTATGAGCGACGTGGTCAGTTCGGAACTGGACATCAGCGGGGTCGACTTCAGCGACATCGACCTGCTCGACTCGACCGTGTTCGCCGAGCGGGTGCCCCACGAATGGTTCGCGTTCCTGCGCCAGAACGCGCCGGTCTGGTGGCACGAGGAGAAGGACGGGCCAGGATTCTGGGCTGTCACCTCGTTGCCCGAGGCCACCCAGGTCAACCGGGACTACGAGCACTTCTCCTCCGCCAGCAAGGCGACCTACCTGTGGGAGCTCGCCGAGGACGACCTCGCCCAGCAGCAGCTCGTCATGCTCAACATGGACCCACCGCTCCACACCCGGTACCGGAGGCTCGTCAACAAGGGCTTCACCCCCCGGATGGTCAACCAGCTCCACGAGCGGATCCACGTCGCCACCGACAACATCATCGACCAGGTGATCGAGACGGGCTCGGCCGACTTCGTGACCGACATCGCCGCCGAGCTCCCCCTGGTGGTCATCGCCGAACTGCTCGGGGTGCCGAACGAGGACCGTCACCGCATGTTCGACTGGTCGAACCGCATGATCGGCAGCGAGGACCCCGAATACCAGAGCGCCGGCGAGGCCGCCCAGATGGCGTCGATGGAGCTCTACGCCTATGCGTCCGAGCTCTTCGCCACCAAGCGGGTCGACCCGCACGACGACCTGATGAGCGTGCTCACCCAGGTGGACATCGACGGCGAGCAGCTCTCCTCGTTCGAGCTCGAGCTGTTCTTCCTCCTGCTCACGGTGGCCGGCAACGAGACGACTAGGAATCTCATCTCGGGGGCGATGGCCACGTTCTTCGAGCACCCGGACCAGTGGGAACTGTTGCGCAACGACCCGTCGCTGCTGCCGGACGCGGTCGAGGAGATGCTCCGCTACGTCACCCCGGTCATGAATTTCCGCCGTCAGACCACGTCGGCGTTCGAGCTCGGCGGCCAGACGATCGAGGCGGACTCCAAGGT
>Ga0075520_1001021_pt1 | contig 13116 bp, 9 predicted proteins | sample NGEPerB_FD_75100 | JGI IMG/M metagenome (GOLD analysis project Ga0075520, IMG submission 75100) | Arctic peat soil microbial communities from the Barrow Environmental Observatory site, Barrow, Alaska, USA - NGEE PermafrostAB12-B | ecosystem: Environmental > Terrestrial > Soil > Wetlands > Peat ... | reverse complement strand
GCTCAAAGACGGCTTTGCCGTTAAGTCCACGGATGTCGTTTTCGCCAAAAGGAGCAGCCCGGTCTGCCTGAAGGTGGCCGGATCAGCATTCGCCGGTGTCAAATACGAGGGGCACGTCGAAAATGGCAGTGCAGTTAAAATATATTCAGGTGCGTCGATACCGGACGGAGCAGATGCAGTGGTTGCAGGCGAGTTCTGCGAGGAAATGTCGCCTGGCGAAGTCTCCGTTAAAGCTGATGTCGGGACGGGACGGAATATAATGCGTGCCGGTGTTGAGGTGGAAGCTGGAACGACTATTGTAAGCATAGGTGAAAGGCTTTTACCCGGTCACCTGGGGCTGGCAGCAGCGGCAGGCATTAAACAGGTGATGGTTTACCGTCGGCCGCGGGTGGCGATAATCAGTATCAGTGACGAAGTTGTTGTGCGCCGAAAGCCTTGTCGTCCCGCTTTTAGCGGGGTATTCGCGTTCAGTCTCGTACTCTTTACACTTATGTAAGTTGCTGAGCATTTTGAGCGATTGTGGACGCCCGCCACGAACTGATCGTAGCGCGTTTTGATCAGGCAGCTCACGGTGAAAGGGCTCACGACTTTCCAAGGCAAAGCTAAGATTTGATAGATTATTCACTCTCGCAGTGTTGACTGGCCTAATAGGAATTGAACGCGCTTTTTTTTAAGAAATGAGAAAAAATTGTGTATGGCTTGCCGTCGTCTTTTAAGACGTCGCCTGGTTCGTGCAGGAGTAAATCAGAACAGCAGTGAAATGAAGTATGGCGCTCATCACACTCCTTAGCAGTGTCTCTCGCTCTACTAAAAGGCGTGTAGTCCCTGTTTACGAAAACTGCCTCTACATCCTTCTCAGCGATGAGACGTTCTACGATCGCCTCTGGGCGTCCACGAAATACGCTTAAGAAGCCGCGTTCTGCTGCCACTTGGCGTGAAAGGTCACTGAGCGACTCGACCATAAACTGGAATGCATTGTGACTGAAGTAGGGATTTTGCGATGCCAGTCTCGGATCAAAGATGAAGGCCGATATCACTGTTTCGGAGGTTGAGGATGCCTTGATGAGTCCACTGTTGTCGTGCACGCGCAAATCCCTTCTAAACAAGAAAAGTGATCTTCCGTAATTTTCTTCCACTACACCACCCCCCAGCCGATTTGAGCACGTTTTCTAATGTCTCTCTAGACGGTTCGAGAACTAGACAGGATTAAGACTATACGTGTGTTATGACGAGGTCGTTCCGGCTTGCACGACGACCCTGTATATAGGTAACAATAAATAACTATGTGTAGTGAGTAGGAATAGGCGATATTTTACTGTCCTTAACGTTATCGATTCCTATGGTGCAGCTATCTAAGAATGACCGGATTCTTTTGCGGTCGCTTAAGCGTATAAAAAGAGGTTCAGTAGAGGCCCTTGCTAAAGACACTGCTCTTAGAACTGAGGCAGTCCTTCAATCTGCGTATCTACTTCAAACTAAAGGGCTTGCGCACGTGGAAGAAGACACGCACACATCATATGAACTGACTGAGGAGGGATCAACGTATGCAGAGAAAGGCCTTCCAGAGCGACAGATTCACGACTACTTGCTTATTAATGGGCCCACTCCCCTCAGCGATCTCCAAGGTATTTTCCAAGCTGTGCAAATCGCTATCGGCTGGCTTAAGCGGAGAGGTTGGGCGGTTATAGAGACTGTCAATGGCAACTCCCTCTTATCGCCACGCCCGGCAGATGAGCTTACAGAAGAGCGCCTGCTTCAGGACGTTAAGGTAATGAAGCGCTTCACGCTAAGAGACTTATCTGTTAAACAACAACAGGCAGAGCGAACTCTTAAGGAACTTGCTAAGCGCAACATCGTGCGGATACATAAGATCACATCACATGAGATCACCTTAACTCAAGCGGGCGACGACGCGCAGCTTGAAACACTATCTTCGGCAGACCGTGACATTGCAGATCTTACTTCCGAACTTATCATTTCTGGTGCTTGGCGGGGGCGATTGAAGCCTTACGACGTCAATGCTGATACCCTAGCGCTCTATCCCGGGAAAGCACATCCATTAAGGCGCCTTATTGATGAAATGCGCGATATTTTCATATCAATGGGGTTCACTGAGTTCAAGGGTCCGATCGTCGAAAGCGAATTCCACAACTTCGATGTTTTGTTCGTGCCGCAAGATCACCCCGCGCGCGACGAACAAGACACGTTTTACCTGTCGCGGCCAGCTGCATTAGAATTGCCAACCGAGTTGGCAGAACGCGTTGCAGCAGCTCATATTTCTGGCTGTGAAGGATCTTTAGGGTGGGGCGGCGAGTTTGACCTGGTACGATCCTGTAGGGCAGTCTTGCGCACCCACACGACTGGATCTGCCTTTCGCTATTTAGTCCATCATTTAGACCCCCCTTCAATGATTTTCGGCATAGACCGCGTGTTCCGACGAGAAAGCATGGACGCGACACATCTGCCGCAGTTCCATCAGTGCGAGGGGACGATTCATGGTGAGGACCTTAACTTAGCTGATTTAATCGGTGTGCTTAAGACAGTCTTTGCTCGGCTTGGATTTGAACGTGTTCGGTTTAGACCTGGTTATTTTCCCTTCACCGAACCGAGTCTAGAGGGCGATATATTCGTAGACGGAAGCTGGCTTGAGTTAGTTGGTGCGGGAGTCTTTCGGCCCGAAGTGACGCAGCCGCTCGGACTTAAAAGCGTGCTCGGGTTTAGTATTGGTATTGAGAGGATTGCTATGCTTAAGATGGGCCTGACCGATATCAGGAAGCTCTATATGAGTGACGTCGCGTGGTTACGTAACATTCCGAGCGCTTTACGTTGAGGTGTGTTAGTGCCAGTTGTCAGTCTGAATTGTAAAGATCTTCAAGAAATGGTGGGCGCAGACATCCATACGATTATTGAGATGCTCCCACGATTGGGTGCAGATGTCGGGTGCGTCAACGATGAGATAGAGGTAGAGTTTTTCCCAAATAGGCCCGATCTTTTTAGTGTTGAGGGCGCAGCTCGAGCACTAAGAGGGATGCTTGGAATAGAGACGGGCCTCCCTATTTACACGAGTGGGCCTTCTGGCATAGAAATCGATGTAGACCCGTCCGTTAATTTAGTTCGTCCTTACATAGTGTGCGCGGTCGTGCGAGGGGTTACGAACGATGAAAAAACGATAAAGTCACTGATCGATTTACAGGAGGACTTGCACTGGGGTGTCGGGCGGGATCGGCGAAAGGCAGCGATCGGCATTCACGATCTTTCGCATTTAAGCCCGCCTTTTCGATACACTCTCGGCGAGGTTGCCTTCGTACCGCTCGATTTTTCCGAGGTTATGACCCCAGCTGAGATTCTTCGCGTTCATCCAAAGGGAAAGGAATATGGGCATATCGTTGGCGAGCGTCACCCCCTCATCCTAGACACAAATGACAACGTCCTCTCATTTCCTCCAATCATAAACGGTGAGCTTACTCGAGTGACCGAGCAAACCACTGATCTGTTTATTGACGTAACTGGCCTCGATATGAAGGCAATACAAGACTGCCTTCACATACTCGTCTCAGCGCTATGCGACAGAGGGGCGAGCGTCGAGACGGTAGAAGTTGTTTATCCAGATCACGACCAATTACTAAGCACTCCGAACATGGGAAATTCGACTATCGTTGTCACAAAAGGCGACATAGTGCGGCGCGTAGGCGCTGAGCTCACCGAGGAGACCATCTTGGCCTCACTTCAGAAGATGCGTATGGGGGCAACGGTCGACGCCGGCCGTTTTACGGTGTCCTTTCCGTGCTACCGAACTGATATCATGCACCCGGTGGACATCATCGAGGACGTTGCGATAGGTTTTGGTTACGAAAATATCCTACCTTCATATCCTAAACTTGGAACGATAGGTGGCAGGCTAGAAGAGGCGCAGCAATCAGCTGTTCTAAGGGATGTTTTGCAGGGCCTTGGATTCCTAGAGGTGATCACGCTTATGCTGGCTTCTGATCCGACTCAGGCGGTCATTATTGAAAATCCCCTTCTTGAGGAACATATCAGCTTGCGGACGAGTCTGCTGCCAGGTTTAATAGACACGTTGGCTCTTAATCAGCACAGAGAGTATCCTCAGATGGTATACGAGGTAGGCGACGTCGTACACCTCATCACTAATGTGGCCCAAGAAAGTAGCGTTTGCGCTGGCGTGATCGCGTCTAGGGCAGCCAGTTTTACGGAAATAAAGAGAGTAGTGAGTGCCGTAATGCGTGAAATAGGCTGTATTTTTGAGGTTACTGAAGCTAGCCACCCTTCGTTTATTGAGGGTAGACGCGCGACGATTCTCGTAAATGGTGAGGCTGTAGGGACTTTTGGGGAGATCGACCCGGATATACTAACAGAGCATAAATTAATCTATCCGGTCGCGGCGTTTGAGTTTCGCGTGGAAATGTCGCGCTCATAGAGTTCCTTATCGGGAACGAATCGGTTAGAGAAGCTTGTAGAGGTCGAGCACGGTTTTATGATCCAGGCAGTCCCGATGAAAAGACCGCGGAACAGCTGACACTTGAACGCGAACAGAGCGAAGTGGACCTGTATCAGTTCTACCATTAAATCGATATCGATGACCTTTTGATCTACCACCTTATCTTCAACTCGGCGCACTGGCGTGTTGAAGGACTGGGGGCGATTGTAGACGCCGCCATTACCAACCTCATGCTCCTGGAAAAGTCATGAGGGTGGTTTATTTAGTCCCCATGGATTTTTCAAGCATATTCTGGTGGTATTCCTCCACAGAACACGTATCATGGAATCGTTTAAACAGTAATACGGGGTATAATTTCTTGTGGCAGATGGCATTACGGTGACGGTTGTTGATATATGGGACGGAGAAGAAATAGCCGCTCTTTATAAAGCGGGGGGGTGGTGGAAGGAGGAATACAAGACCGAAGATATCCGCCACCTCATACGGGGAAGTTTTGCGTTTGCTGTCGCGACAGATACCAGGACTGGTCAGGCGATTGGCATGGGGCGTGTCATAGCTGATGGTGTTTCGGATGGTTATATCCAGGACCTTGTTGTCTTACCGCAGTACCGGAAGAGCGGAATAGGAACACAGATCGTTACTGCTCTGGTTAACCGGTGCCTCAGGTCGGGAATCACATGGATTGGCCTTATCGCCGAGCCGGATATGGAAAAATTTTATCGCCCGCTGGGCTTCTGTCCCATGGAGAGACGCGTCCCGCTCATTTTTCGGGGGCAACTCTGATGCTGAGCCCGGATGATTTTATGCCCGTCACGCTTGCCGACCGGGATTTTTTCACCCGGCATTACGAGCTGTACCCGCAGACTCACAGCGATAATACCTTCACGAACATGGTCTGCTGGAATCATTACACCCATTACACGTATGCCTATGTTGAAAAAAATATCATCATTGCCAGCACTATCGGCAGTGTTACCCGGTTCCGCCCCCCAATAGGTCCCCACAACCCGGCACTCCTCCGGTCGCTCATCCGGTTTGCATCCGATGTAAGCGACAACGAGCCGCTCATGCTGATTGACCCAGATATCGCCCGATGGATACAGCAGACCTGCCCCGGGATCAACCTGGTTCCTGACCGGAATGATTTTGAGTATGTTTACCGCGCTGCGGATCTTGCAGAACTTCCGGGAAAAAATTACCGCACCATCCGCCGCCAGGTGAACAAATTCAAGCGCAACTGTGCAACTACGGTAGAATCCGTATCCCGCGATAACTGGGAGGAAGTAAAACGGTTTCTGATCGAGTGGTGCGAGTGGAAGGGCTGTGAGGACGGCGACCCCGTGCTCGCCCATGAGAAGGATGCGGTCTTCTTTGCCATCGACCACTTCAATGAGCTCCCCCTCCGCGGCCTCGCTATCCGTGTTGTTGGGAAGGTAGTTGCAATTTCCCTGTATGAGAGGCTTAACAGTGACACTGCACTCATCCATTTCGAGAAAGGCCTGCCAGACTGCGAGGGTATCTACAAGGCTATCAATAACGAGGTGGCTGCCCGCCTTGCACAACATTTCACCTACATCAACCGGGAGAGTGATCTCGGGGTTACCGGCCTGCGGGAATCAAAGATGCGGTACCATCCGCATCATATGGTTGAGGTGTATTCCCTGAAACTTGATTTGTGAGGATACGTCCCAGAATGTCCAATTCAGTAAAGGGCTCACCGCTTATCGGCGTCGCCAATAAGTAGACCGTCGCGATTAGTGATGTTGCGAGGGTAATTATTGTCGCGACGACAAGCGTTTTATCGACTTTAACGTGGCATTTTGCGTGTGGCCAGTGTCCATCTGATGTCGGAAACGCGGATCTTGAGGTAAATATGGAATGAGTTCCTCCGTGACTTACATCGCGTAGCCATGTGCTACTTACATTAGAGAAAGCGGACCCGGGGGGATTTGAACCCTCGACCGCCGGCTTAGGAGGCCGGTGCCCTATCCTGACTAGGCTACGAGTCCGTGTATCAGTGTTTGGAGGCATGGTGCAAACACTTAGATTTATGGGGTAGGGCAGATTCGAACTGCCGTCCAAGCGTCCCAAACGCTCGAGGATGGACCAAGCTACCCTACTACCCCTCGGCAACGTTCAATGAACGTTTAACAATAAAAAGTTGTAGTAGAGGACATTGAAATAAAGTGCGTTAGTGATATATCGTTGAGCACTATGGAAAATAATCACAAGCCGTCTATGCTGTCGTTGACTTGATCGGTACTGATCAGTTCTCTTTGTTCTTTTCTACACCGCGAGAACCTGAAGGTCAGTCAAACAGGACGACCTCTACCCGTTGGCCCTCATCGTACCCTTTAACGTTTTCAGGAATGATGACGAATCCGTCTGCTTTAGCCATCGAGCTAAGTATGCCGGATCCCGATGCCATTGATGCGGATATCATAATGGGTTCAACGCGTTCATTCCGCAGTGCTACGCGTGCATACGTTCGTGAACCAGGTTTACCGCTGAGCTTGCCTGTCAGTGTGCCAGTTGTTGTCCGCTCAAATTCCCGTTCGACATGGGCAAGTCGATGGATCGCCGGCTTGGCAAACGCATATGAAGCGACAAGACAGGCGACCGGAAACCCCGGCAGACACGCTATGGGCGTACCCTCAATAAAACCGAGCGCCGTGGGCTTTGCAGGACTCATCGCGATCCCATGCACTAATACTTTCCCAAGCTTGTGCACCGCCTCAGGAACGAGGTCCCGAATCCCAACGGACGTTCCTCCTGTGGTCAGTATAAGGTCGGCGTCCGTATCCCGCAACAACGCCGCTTCAACGAGCTCCCGCACGTCAGGAACGATGTTTCGATAGCGGTACCGTGCCCCCCACTGTTCAACGAGGAGCGCGTTCATCAGGCCGTTTGTCTCGACAACCTCCCCTTCTGCGGGCGTACCTCCAACGAGTTCCTCTCCGGTCGGTATGATCGCCACGTCTGGTTGCCGATAGACCGTCACGTCGGCGACTTCAAGGGCAGCAAGCAGGCCGATATCTGCCGGCCGCAGGCGATGACCGGGATGAAAGAGTTGCTCACCACGACGCACGTCCTCGCCCTTAAGACCAACGTTTTCGAACGGATGGGCCTGCGCCCTAATCTCAGCAACGTCGTCGAGACGTTCGACGTCCTCAACCATAACTACGGCATCGGCCTGCTCCGGCATTTTTGAGCCGGTATGCACCCGGGAGACCACGCCACGTCTCACGTCATCACCAATTTTCAGGGCAACCGGCGAACGCTCACTGGCCCCCAACGTATCGTCGGCAACGACCGCATAACCGTCCATAGCTGCCCGCCGATAGTTAGGTTCGTCTCGTGGCGCTATGATCTGGCTGGTAAGCACCCTCCTCGGGCCTCTCGAATGGGCGTGACCTCGGTGTCTTCAATAGGCACGATGGCGTTTAGGAACATATCCAACGCTACTCCAAATGGAGTTCGTGTTTTGAATATCATCGTTATTATTAAGTGTGCACATGCGCTATTATACCTTACTAGCATGAGAATTAGACCGCAGTTCAAGCTATGGTTTGTCGATGAAGAAGGGGAATATGTCTTTGGCCTCGGCACGATGGGGCTTCTTGCTGAAATCGATAAACTTGGCTCCATAAGCGCTGCAACGCGCAAACTGGGGATGTCCTACCGCTACGCTCTGGAACGCATAACCATCGTCGAAAAACGACTTGGTCGTCAACTTGTTGATAGGACGCGAGGTGGCAAAGAAGGGGGTGGGGCTAAGCTGACAGCGTTCGGTTATGAGCTTCTAGCGGATTACCGTGGCATGGAAGGGTCGTTGAACCAGCTCACGAAGTGGTACGTTGACCTCAGTGATTGATCGTCGTCCGGTTCAGCCGCCTGAAACGGGAGGAAAGATGGCGACTTTATCGCCATCGGATACAATCGTAGTACGCTTCCTCGGTAAAGATCTACTGCCAATCGTTCCTTCGCGGAACTTAACACAAGAGCTCTCAATGGCAAACCAGTAACGGCTAAACACGATAGCAAGTTGGTTTTTTAGATCTGGTTTACCTGACGGGCAAAACCTGCTCTCTGCTTGGCTCTAAATAATTCGTTATAATCCTAGAATACCATTGAATTTAAGAGGTCTTGCATTATATACTGTCCGTCAGATCTCCTAATTGGATATCTTACTTGAAAAACAGAAGGAGACGGGAGAGAACATGGACTTTAATTATGTACCGACCACGTGCCCGTATTGCGGCTGTGGTTGCGGATTAAACCTTGTTGTTCAAGAGGGAAAACTTGTAGGGGTTGAACCCTGGAAACGACACCCGATGAACGAGGGCAAACTCTGTCCAAAGGGGCTCGCGTGCGACGAATTCGTTCACAGTCCAGATCGACTTACTGTGCCGCTAATCAAAAAAGATGGCAAGTTCGTCGAGTCTACGTGGGAAGAAGCCCTGACCTTAGTTGCTTCGAAATTAAAGGCAACGCAGGATCAGTACGGGCCTAATTCGGTGGCGTTTCTAGCTTCTGCGAGGACAACAAACGAAGAGAACTACTTGATGAACAAGCTGGCGAGAACGGGCTTCCACACTAACTACCTTGATCACTGTGCGCGGCTGTGCCACGGTCCCACGGTATCCGGACTCGCAAAGTCGTTCGGCTCTGGAGCGATGACTAACTCCATTGCCGACATTGTAGAAGCTAACTGCATATTCATCATCGGCTCGAACACCATGGAGCAGCATCCACTCATCGGTAGAAGTGTCATCCGAGCAAAAGAGAAGGGAGCGAAGATAATCGTCGCTGACCCAAGGTTTTCAACCACCGCAAAATTAGCAGATATCTACGTGCCCTTCAAACCAGGCACTGACGTCGCGCTTCTGAACTCGATGATGTATTGGATCATTAAGGAAGGAAAGGAAGACAAAGAATTCATCGCTGAGCGCACGAAGGGATTCGAGGAACTAAAGGCGACCGTTGAGAATTACGCAGACGTTCAAGACATAACATATGTACCGCCCGAACTCGTTAAGGAAATAGCCATGGCCTACGCAGACGCAGACGCCACGGCTTTAATTTACTCAATGGGGATCACGCAGCATACCACGGGCACGGACAACGTGCTTTCAACTTCAAACATTGCGATGCTGACGGGCAACATCGGCAGGCCCGGCACGGGTGTTAATCCGTTGAGAGGACAGACCAACGTACAAGGAGCGTGCGATATGGGAGCGCTGCCTGTCGTGTACTCTGGATACCAATCCGTGGCCGTTGATGCAGCACGCCAGAAAATGGAAGAGTTCTGGGGAGTCACAGACTTGCCTGCGGTGGGCGGTCTGACCGTCACTGAGATGCTAGGAGCCGCCGGCGATGAGATCAAGAATTTGTATATCGTCGGAGAGAATCCGATGATGTCAGACCCGGACCTCACCCACACCGCTGAGTGTCTTAAGAAGTTCGATTTCCTCGTAGTCCAAGACATCTTCCTAACTGAGACAGGAGAACTCGCAGACGTTGTACTACCAGGCGCGTGTTGGGCGGAAAAGGAAGGCACGTTTACGAGCACTGAAAGACGCGTGAACCGCGTTAGAAAGGCAGTTGAGCCACCCGGCGAAGCAAAGACTGACTGGGAAATCATTTGTGCCCTTGCCAACAAGTTAGAGATCCCTGGTTTCAACTTCGAGAGCGCCGAACAGATATTCGAAGAAGTCAGACAATGTACGCCGCAATACGCAGGAATGAGCTACGCACGGCTGGAAAAGCCAGAAGCACTACATTGGCCGTGTCCAACCGAAGAACATCCCGGAACGCCGATTATGCACACAGCGAAGTTTTCAGCGCCTGATGGACTAGGAACCTTCTTCGGAATTGAATGGAGGCCACCTGCAGAAGTGACTGATGCGGACTATCCGTTCATCCTCACTACCGGGCGTATATTGTTCCACTACCACACCGGAACTATGACGAGGCGATCGCCAACGCTCAACGCCGAAGTCCCAACGGGATACGTTGAGATCAGTCCGGAAGACGCAGCTGAACTTGGCATAGCTAAGGGAGACATGGTAAAGGTGCGAACGCGACGCGGCGAGGTCACAACACCTGCCAAGGTCACAAAAGATATTCCAAAAGGGATACTCTTTATGCCGTTCCACTTCAAGGAAGCGGCAGCGAACATGCTGACAAATACTGCTCTCGATATACCTTCTAAGATGCCTGAGCTTAAGGTCTGCGCAGCGGCTGTTGAAGCCGCTTAAAGGAGGCGACGAAAATGGTTAAAGTAGGCGACATGTTTTACGCGCAAGCGTCGGACAGCGCCATTCAGCAGGGAGGCGAGTGTGGCGGCGCCGTGACGGCGACACTCAAGTACCTACTTGAGAACAAGGTCGTCGACGGGGTGCTCGCGATGAAACGCGGAAAGGACATCTATGACGGCGTGCCGACGCTCATTACCGATCCGGCAAAGATCACTGAGCTGTCGGGGTCGCTGCACTGCGCTCCGGTCATTCAGTCAAACGTGCTTTTCAAGTACCTCAACGGCGCTAAGGACATGAAGCTTGCCGTGGTGGGCGTCGGGTGTGACTCGCTCGCGCTACAAGTACAAATAGGGAAAGGCGTCCTGAACCCTGACAACCTCGTCCTCATCGGCCTCAACTGCGGGGGGACTCTCCCTCCGGTAAAGGCTATGGAGATGATCCAGAAGCTCTACGAGACCGATCCGATGGACGTCGCCAAGGAGGAGATTGCCAAGGGGAACTTCATCATCGAGACGAAGGACCACGAGCACAAGGAGCTCAAGGTCGACGATCTCGAGGAGATGGGGTACGGCAGAAGGGCAAACTGCCGCCGTTGCGAGGAGAAGATCCCACGATCGATGGATCTTGCGTTCGGGAACTGGGGCGTCATCGGTCCTGACGCGGGCAAGGCAACGTTTGTCGAGGTCTGCTCCGAGGCAGGGGCACAACTGCTCGACGACGCCGTTAAGGCGGGCGCTCTGACGACGAAGGATCCGATTCCGAAGGGGATTGAGATCCGGGAGAACATCGAAAAGGCGATGCTGAAGCTTGCGGCTAAGTGGCAGGCGCATGACTTCCTGGGTCCTGAGAACCGCGACGAGTTCTGGCTCGAGCAGTTCGCAAAATGCATAAAATGCGGGGGCTGCTGGAATGCATGTCCCGTTTGCGTTTGTGATGACTGCAAGCTCGAGAGCTGTGAGCCGCGCTGGGTTGAATCCGGGATTCTTCCTCCCTCGCCGAAGCTGCAGTATACGAGAGCGGCACACATGGCTGCCGATTGCGTGGACTGTGGTCAATGCGAGGACGCATGCCCTGTTGAGATTCCACTCTCGACGTTCTTCCACCAGTCGACGAAGGACCAGGCTAAGCTCTTCGCCAGATTCGCTGAACTGACAACGAGTTAGATGACCTTAGGGTTTAGGGGGCCCTCTGCCCCCTGTTACTTTTTTTACTTTTTTTGACTTTAATTGCTGATTTTTTAATGAAGATGTTGGCATCTTGAATTTGGATTTAAATCGTCGCTAATATCAGCGAAGCTATGTAAGAACACCGGTAGACTTAAAATTGCGAAATTAGACTCGAAAGGCTATTTCCTTTGTCTCGAGGAACGATGCCAACCCGTCGTGGCCTCCTTCTCGGCCGATTCCACTTTGTTTAAAGCCTCCGAATGGGCCTTCTACGGTCGCAATGCGTGTATCATTCACCCCAATTATCCCGGACTCGAGTCTTTCAACAATCTTTATCGCTTTGTTTAGGTCGCGAGTATAAAGGTAGGCCGCTAATCCGTAAGGTGTGTTATTTGCGCGCTCGATAACCTCTCTCTCATCTTCGAAAGCAATTATAGGCGCAACAGGTCCAAAAGTTTCCTCTTGTGCGATGCGCATATCTGACGTGACGTCAGCCAATACTGTAGGTGCGTAGAACGAACCAGACGCGAGCGTCCCCTCAATAAGTCTGTGACCCCCAACTAGCACACGCGCACCTTTGTCAATTGCGTCGTTGACGTGACTTTCAACCTTCTCGACTGCAGAACCATTGATAAGTGGCCCTACGTCAGTCCCAGGATCAAGGCCGTTGCCGACCTTCAGCTGTGCGACCTTGCGTGACACGCGCTCCAAAAAAGTGTCATGCAGGCTTGAATGTACAAAGACCCGATTGGGCGCTATACACATTTGGCCAGCATTTTGGAATTTGGCGGACATTAAGCCTTCGATAGCTTTTTCAAGATCAGCATCGCTCAGTACTATAAAAGGCGCGTTGCCGCCGAGCTCCAACGTTACTCGTTTGACGCTCTTTGCCGCGCCGCTCATCAATTTTTTGCCAATTTCGATAGAACCGGTAAATGAGATCTTCCTTACGCGGGCATCGTCGAGAAAGGCTTTGCCAATCGCATTGGGATCTCCTGTAACGAGATTAAAGACTCCATGCGGGATACCTGCGTCGGCAAATGCACGTGCAACTGCCAATCCAGTGAGCGCAGTTTGTTTGGACGGTTTAACAATTACCGTGCACCCCGCAGCTAAAGCCGCGGCAGCTGTTCGTGCTATCATATATGCTGGAAAGTTCCAAGGCGTGATAACTGCGACAACACCTACAGGTTGTCGAATCGTTAACAAGCGTCTATCGGGAAGCGGATCGGGG
>Ga0075520_1001020_pt1 | contig 13126 bp, 10 predicted proteins | sample NGEPerB_FD_75100 | JGI IMG/M metagenome (GOLD analysis project Ga0075520, IMG submission 75100) | Arctic peat soil microbial communities from the Barrow Environmental Observatory site, Barrow, Alaska, USA - NGEE PermafrostAB12-B | ecosystem: Environmental > Terrestrial > Soil > Wetlands > Peat ... | reverse complement strand
TCCGGGCCTTGTACGTCATTGGCAAGGCTAATCAAACTATCGAAATTGTAGGGTTTTTCCAGGAGTGCAATGGCGCCCCGAGTTCTAACCGTCGCGGCGCGTTCGGGGTCGGCATAGCCGGTAGCAAACACGATCCGCACGTCGGGATCCAACTCCATTAATCTTGTTTGGGTGTCTGGGCCATCAAGACCCGGCATATCGAAGTCGAGTACGACTAGACTATACTTTCCTTTCTCATACTGCGCTAACGCTGCGAGTCCGTCCGCCGCTTCTGCCACTTCGATCCCCGCTTGGCGCAGGCGCCGCGCAACGCTACGGCGAACGATTGGCTCGTCGTCTACCAGTAGAATACTGAGCGCCGCATTGGGTACAATCGCATTATGGGCCAAAAGACCTGCTTCGGTAGACGACAAGCGATCTGCGTCCGCCTCCAGCAACGGAAAGTGAATCGTAAAGGAGGTGCCCTTGCCAGGGGTGCTAAGAAGCGAAATCTTGCCGCCGTGGAGCGCGACTATTTCACGCACGTTGGCTAGGCCTAGTCCGTAACCGGCACCTTCACGCTTGGTCGTAAAAAACAGCTCGAAGACTCTAGCTTGAGTTTCGGCATCCATTCCGATGCCCGAGTCCGCGATAGTCAACACGGCCGCCGACTGACCGCTTTCCCAGCCCAATTCCGGTGGCGGAGAGTCAAGCCGTGACGTTGTGATGCGCAGGAGGCCACCATCGGGCATGGCGTCACGAGCGTTCAAACACAGGTTAAGAATTACCTGATGTAGCTCAGATTTGCTCCCATAAACGTGTGCGTTTGGCTCAAAAGTGGACTCAATTCGAATACTCTTGTCAAAGGCGTGGCGCAGCATTCTGACGACTTCGCCTGCCAATACCGAAAGATCCAGCGATGAATGGTCCGTGCCCCAGCCGCGGGCGAAGGACACAATGCTGCGGGTCAGCTCGCTGCCTCGAGCAGCCGCTAAGGCGAGATCTTGGATACACTCAATAACGTCTGCGTCGCCCAGCGTGCGCGATGGAGACATTCTCTGCATAAAGGAAGTACTGGCGTCCAGCGTAGCAAGAACATTATTTAGATCATGGGCAACCCCGACGCTGAGCCGTCCCAGAGATTCAAACCGCTGGCGCTGAATGATGTCGTCCTCGGTTGGGTCGAAGCCGTTAAATTCAAGGACGGTATGAGGTCCGACGCGAACCTTATCACCGTAGGCCAAGAGCCTTCGATTGACGCGCTTTCCGTTGATGAACGTGCCGTTGCGACTTCCAAGGTCCTCGAGCAAGAATGCTCCTGGCTCGGTACGAGAGATCCGCGCATGCAGCCGAGAAATTTCGGCGTCGTCCAACATGATGGTGGCATCTGGTGAACGTCCTATTGTCGCCGAACCCGTGACTTTGAACCTAGCGCCCTTTGCGCACCCCTCGAGGACGGTGATTTGTGCAGCGGAGCCGGAGCGCGTCGTGTGCTCGAGGGTGACATTGGGTTCTGGACGTTGACTCATGGACGTTTGACAAAGGGGGACAAGCCGGCGCCTTACCAATATACTACGACCCGCCGCGGACGGCGTTCAGCTCGTTCTTTCATGCGGACAGCGCCTCGGCTGCGATTGGGGGCCGCAACTGTCCTTTTGGCAGGCCGGCACGGCGGCATTGGCCGGGCGTCAAGGACGTTGAATTATCATCAAAATGAGGCTACTAGTGGCGCGATTCCATCGAACTGATGGGTCCTTTGGGTGACACACAGTGACTCATCTAGAAGAAAGTCTGCAACGCGACATCGACCAAATCGTCCACAAGGTGCGGGACATGGCGGCGCTGGTGGAGGAGGCACTTCATCGGTCAATGAAAGCGCTGTCCGAAATGAATCGTCAGCTCGCCTACTCGGTCATTTTGCGCGATCAACGCATTGACGAGTTGGAGAAGGAAATTGATCGGCTGTGCCTGGAATTCATTGTTCGGCAGCAGCCCGTCGCCAAAACTCTCCGTTTTGCTTATGCGGTAATTAAGATCAACGCGGCCCTTGAACGAGTGGGCGACTACGCAGAGAGCATGGCCCGTCAGATATTGGTGCTGTGCGCACTCGACGTAAAAGTACCCTACGAGCGGTTCGAGGAAATCTCGAACAAGGCAATTCCCATGCTAAGTGGAGCCGTCGAGGCCTTCGTGCAGCAAGCGCCCGATAAGGCCAAACGAGCGATGGAGGCAGAAGAAGAAGTGGATCGCCTTCGGCACGAGCTTGGCGCAGATTTAGTGCGAATGCCTCAAGAGAATCAGATACCCGTCAAAGCACTGTCTCCGCTGCTCAATATCATGAATCGTCTCGAGCGCGCCGCTGACCAAGCCAAGGATATTTGCCAAGAAGTGCTCTATATGTGTACCGGCGAGTATCTCAAGCATCCCGGTAGCGAAGTCTTTCGCGTGCTCTTCGTTGATGACGACAACTCTTGTGCCAGCCAAATCGCGGAGGCCATCGGAAATTCCCTTAACCAACCCAAATTCGTATTCTGGAGTGCCGGACTCGATCGTAGACCGATCGATATGGGCGCGATGAATTATCTTCGCGAACGCGGGCTTGACATTTCAGGGCGCAACTCCAAGACGGTCGATCAGGTTCCCAACTTGGAGCATTTCCAAATCGTCGTCGCACTAAGTAAAGAGGCGCGCCGCGTGCTGCCACCAGCGCCTACGAAGGCCGTCTGTCTCGATTGGGGAATGGCCAACGCCTCCGAATCTGATTCGTCAGCCGAACAACCGACGCCAGCCTATGCGGAGTGGTACGATTTTCTCCTCGATCACGTGCGAGATCTCGTGGAAGCCGTAGTGAGCGACCAAAATCACTAAAGGGAAGCCTTTTTATGAGTCTGAAAACAATCAGTTCGTGGGCGAGCGTGAGTCTTTTCGTTGCCGCCCTATGCTTGAGTGTCTCCGGCTGCAAAAAGAAGACGGCGGATGAGAACTCCTCGCCCTCCCAGGGGAAGAAGGTCGCGATTCAGAACATTGGGTCTGACACTATGGTCAACCTAGCGCAGGCCTGGGCCGAGTCCTATGCCCGCGTGGAACCGAGTATATCGGTAGAAGTCTCAGGGGGAGGATCGGGTGTCGGCGTTGCCGCTCTGATCAACGGTACAGCCGAGATTGCCAATTGCAGTCGCAAGCTTGAGCCTGAAGAGATCGCCAAAACTAAGGCCCAGGGAAAGGATCCCAAGGAATTTCTGGTTGGGTTCGATGGTCTTGCGGTCTACGTACACAAGAACAACCCAATTTCTCAGATCAGTCTGGAAGAGCTTTCGGACATTTACAGGGAAGGCGGGAAAACCAGCAAGTGGGCAGAGCTTGGCGTCACCAACATACCGGGCGTCAAGTCTGACGATATCATCCGGGTGAGCCGTCAGAATAATTCTGGAACTTACCAGTACTTTAGGGAAACGGTGGTCGGAAAGAAAGCCGATTTCAAGCAGGGCTCGCTTGACATGAACGGGTCTAAAGACGTCGTCGAATTGGTTAGTAAGACTCCGGGCGCCATTGGCTACAGTGGGCTTGGTTACGCCACGGCGGACGTAAAAATATTGAAGATATCTGCGAAAAAGGGCGAGCCGGGAACCCTTCCGAGCATTGCGACAGTACATAACAAGACCTACCCCCTATCTCGACCCTTGTTCATGTACACACCGGGTGAGCCTTCCTCGCAGGTCAAAAAGTACATTGACTGGATAATGTCCGACGCCGGGCAAAAAATCGTCGAACAGACCGGGTACGTTCCGCTGCCTAAAATCTAGGCGAGGCCATGGATCAGGAAGTCTTGGAGCTCCCGCAGACGGCCAGGCCCGGTCCCGCTAAGGAACCGGGCAGAACCGCGCTTGCGCGCGCGAGGAGCCGGCGCCAGTGGGAGCTCGGTTTTGAAACCGCGCTGGAGTGGTTGATCCGGCTCTGTGGGATCAGTGCCATCCTCTTCGTTTTTGGAATTTTTGCCTTCGTGTTGCGTGAAGGAGCCTCGTTCCTTTTTAGTTCCAAATTCAGCCTTACCCAGTTTCTATTTTCGATCGAGTGGTACCCGACGTCCATGTCCAATGTCCGCTACGGTGTGCTCGCTCTCATTGTCGGCACCGGAAGTGTGACAATTCTGGCCATGGTAATTGCCGTGCCCTTTGGCCTAGGTGCCGCCATATTTCTGTCCGAATTCTGTGGGGGTCGCCTTAAAGAGACGCTCAAGATCGTGATCGAGCTTCTTGCCGCCATCCCCTCCGTAGTTTGGGGGTTCATTGGGATTTCCGTCATGAACCCCGTAATTCAAACTGTGTTTCGGGTCCCAGTGGGGCTCAATGTGATGAATGGTGCCACGCTTCTTGCACTCATGAGTGTGCCCATCATGGTCAGTATTGGGGAAGATGCACTCAAGGCGGTGCCTGACTCATACCGTGAGGCGGCATTGGCGATGGGCGCCACCCGGTGGCAAACAATCACTCGCGTGCTCTTACCAGCGGCCAAAAATGGCCTTTTGGCAGCCGTGCTGCTCGGCGTCGGGCGCGCCGTCGGCGAAACAATGGCCGTATTGATGGCAACGGGACATGCGGTTAAGATCCCGCATAGCGTCTTTGACCCGGTACGTACGCTGACCGCCACTATTGCCGCGGAGCTCGGGGAGGCTTCCGTCGGTTCTAGCCATTACCAAGTGCTATTTATTATCGGTATCCTGCTCTTTTCTATCACGTTCGTGGTCAATCTGAGTGCAGACCTGATCGTGAAAGGTGTCAGGAAGGGTTAGGCCGCCCATGTTCACTGAAACCCCATTCGGAAAATACAAGCGACGGTCGGAATTGTTGGCTCGCTGTGTGCTCGGGGGCATGGTTGCTGCCATGATCATCCCACTTTTTCTGATCGTGGGGTACTTGGTAAAAGAAGCCTGGCCGTTGCTGTCGCTCAACTTTCTGTTCACGAACCCCACCGGTGGGATGCGCCATGGCGGCATCTGGTCGGCGCTCCTGGGCACGCTGTATCTTGTCACGCTTTCACTGCTGATTGCGGCACCGATTGGCGTCATGGCCGCCGTCTACCTCAACGAGTACGCGCGTGATTCCTGGCTTACCCGCGTAATAAACCTCGCCGTTGTAAACCTTGCGGGAGTTCCGAGCATTGTGCACGCATTGTTTGGGCTCGGTGCCTTCGTGTTGTTCGCGGGTATGGGCCGCTCGATTCTCGCCGCTTCCCTCACCTTGGCCATCATGACAATGCCGGTCATAATCGCGAGCACTAAGGAGGCGCTTTCGGCGGTGCCCCTGTCCTTCCGCGAGGCTTGTTGGAACGTAGGGGCTAGCCGCTGGCAGACGATACGGGGAATTGTTCTGCCCAATTCCATTAGCGGAATTCTGACGGGCGTTATTCTTCAAGTGTCGCGAACGGCGGGGGAAACCGCACCTATCATGTTCACCGGTGCGGTGTTCTTCAAGAAAATCGAAGCGGGAAACCCGCTAGCCTATAGCATTTGGGACCAGTGCATGGCGCTTTCCATGCACCTATTTACGATTACGACACAGGTGACGGATGCACCTCACGCGCTGCCCTTTGCAACGGCCGTAGTGCTATTGGCAACCGTTCTAGTGGTCAATACCATTTCAATTGCGCTCCGAATGTACCTGCGTTCGCGAAAGAGGTGGTAATGGACACTCCTTTTTGCGATGACGTGCAAATTCGAGTCAAGGACCTAAGGATAGCCTTCGGAAACAAGGAGGTGCTGCATGGCATCACCTTCGACGTTCCCAAGCACGAGATATTTGCGATTATCGGACCCGCGCAGTCCGGCAAGTCTTCACTGCTGCGGTGTCTTAACCGGACTCTTGAGTTCGTGGCTGATGCAAGAGCAACGGGCCTTGTCGAAATTGACGGCGAGGACGTGCGAAAGGTCCGAAGTGTTTACGAGCTACGCCGAAAGGTTGGAATGGTAGCGCCGCTGCCAGTCGGGCTGCCGCTATCCATCTACGATAATGTCGCCTTTGCCCCGCGATCGGCCGGCTTACATGATAGGCAAGAACTGGACACCCTAGTACAGCACTGCCTGGAGCAAGCCGCCCTTTGGGACGAGGTCAAAGACAGGCTTGATAGCCTAGGCACGAAACTTTCTGGCGGACAACAGCAGCGTCTGACGATTGCGCGCGCTCTGTCCCACCAACCTAGCATTCTCTGCTTGGATGAATTTTCCATCGCGATTGATCCAGTAACGACCATGCGAATCGAAGATGTACTCAAAGAACTAAGGAAGGAAATGACGATTATATTGGTCACCAACCTTGTCCAGCAGGCTCGACGCTTGGCACAAAGGACGATGTTTCTTTGGAATGGTGAGATTGTGGAACAGGGCCCAAGTGAGAAAATATTCTCCGAACACCCGACGAGCCAGAAGACGTACGACTACGTGCACGGTATCTTCGGGTAACGAGGCAAGCCTAAAGCGTGGAACCCAAGCATCCAGCCCAATCGCAAGGAAAACCTTCCGTCCTGGACGGTTTGAATCTGCAGCAGGCGCCGCACACTCCAGCCATTGTGACGCACGATTTAAACCTGTGGTACGGGGATTTCCATGCGCTCAAGCAAGTGTCAACGAGTATCAAGCACGGTGACATAACGGCCCTGATCGGTCCGTCCGGCTGCGGGAAGACCACACTGCTGCGCTGTTTCAATCGGGTCAACGAACGCTATGGCTACGTTAGAACCACCGGGGAGATTCGGGTTCTCGATAAGAATATCTATGACGCTGACGTGTCACTCACTGAACTTAGAAAGTCGGTCGGCATGGTGTTCCAACGCCCGAATCCCCTGCCAGTTTCCGTTTACGAAAATATTGCTTTTGGTATGCGCGTACACACGCCACTGAGCAAGCTCAAGAAGGCGGACGTAGATGCGGCAGTCGAGACGGCACTTACGGAAGTCGGGCTCTGGGAAGATCTCAAAGATCGCCTGAAGCACAAGGCGACTGGCCTGCAGCTTGAACAGCAGCAAAAACTCTGCATCGCGCGCCTGCTCCCAGTAAAGCCCGACTTAATCTTGATGGATGAGCCTTGCTCGGCCCTCGACGTCGACGGCACGCGGGCGATTGAAGAGCTGATGTGGGAATTGCGTGGCCGCTACACGCTGGTGATTGTCACGCACAATATGGCGCAGGCCCGCCGCGCCAGTGACGAGTGTATCTTTATGCTGCTTGGTGAACTCATCGAGCACCGACGAACGCGGGATCTTTTCCTAACGCCCAGTGACTCGAGAACAGCGGAGTACATTGAGGGGCGCTACGGTTAAGTGCCGGGTTACGGCACAGCCGTATTTCCGTCTAGAGTTCGACCGCAAGTGATGCAATTCTCGGGCATCTCGTCCTTCAAATAGACTTGCGTGCAACCCACACAGAGACGCGCATCGCGTTCATAGCGAATGACTTTGCGGCTTTGGGCACAGCGGCGCCCCGTTGTCTGCAGTGACAGAATCGCGCCTTGTGTACCGTCGTCATCCTGAGGTTTTGGCAAGCGATCCGCGTAGCTGGGTTGAACGTCAATGAGTTTCGGCAAGCGCTGCGCGGCCTCTTTGAGAATCCAACTGATGGCCCGCGCCTGCGATGTCTGAGCGATTGAAAGCGTCGGTCCCGTGCCGCTCAATACCAAATAATCCTGCTGTACCTGAATGCGGTCCATGTCACACCAGAGCAGACGCTCAACTTGACCACCGCGCTCGATAGCGACGCCAGCATCCCCCACGCGAACCGCGGAGCCTTCTCGAATGAGTTGCCAGGCTAAGAAGGCCGCGCCCACCGCGCCAATGATCAATAGTGACGTTGCCATGTCCGACGGGGGCTGCCCGATCCAGCGACCGTAAGTTCCAGCCCCAAATGCGCCAGCGCCAATAAACCCAACGGCTAGCGTTGCAAAATTCAATTGACTGAGTGCAACCAGGCGGCGCTCTCGCAAAAACTGCTTGCTCTTCTTTGACTCAGACTTTGCTTCAGCCATGGCGGAACCAGGGTAGTAAATTCGATGTGATTTTACCAGAAATTCCCGACCCAGCGCGAGCTAACACGGTACTCTGGCGTTTATGCAACAGGGCCAGGGCCACCTTCTTGCGTCGGAACGCTGGATCCTTCGATTGGCGCCAGCACTTGGAGTTGCCACGATTGCCGCAAGCGCGCTCATCATGACGGAGCAGGAGGCGCGTTGGGCCAAAGTCTTTGCCGGACCCACCGACCAACCCGGACCGCTGGTGTGGCGCGTAGCCGTCAAGTGCGGCAGTCCGGACCGGCCGCAAACAACGGCTACGGACGTGACGCTACGGATCGCTTCCGGACGCGACCCGAGCGTTGTGCGAAATATTCATACGGACGACGAGGGAGTCGCTTGGGTCAGCTTCGAGCGACCTCGGGAGACGGCAACGGGCCCCCTCGATGTTACCATTACCGAAGGCCCGCGATTGCTCGCGCAGGGTCAAGTGAATCTGACTAAAGAACGTTGGTTAACCGGCGCACGCCGCGTTGGCGGTTGGTTTTCGGGGCATCACGAGGGCCCGATCGAGATTCGAGTCGGCGTTGTCGACGCCATGCTCCTGCACCCCTATGCCTCCGACATTGTCGTGGTTCTGTCGGAGCATGGACGGCCACTGAGCAATCAGACCGTTTCGGTTCAGACCGACGGCGCCGAAATTGTAGGTGCAACCGCCGTAAAGCGGGTAACCCTCATTACCGATAGCGAGGGTCGTACACGCCTATCGGTACGCCCCACGGATTTAGCAGCGACACTTGCCGTGGACACGCCGCAACCGAGCGCATCGCGATTTGTTGGTTCACTGCCGATACGCACCGGCGGCTTTCGGGTTGACCGACGAGGTCGTGACTTGATTATCAGTAGCCCAGTAGTTCGGGACCAGGCAACGATTGGGCTGCTAACTGAGCAAGGCCTGGTTGACGTAAGAACCGTAAAGCTTGTAGCCAGTGGCAATCAAGCAAGCGCCACTGTAACCTATTCCAGTTGGCCCGCGCCGCCCTTGTGGGCCGTCGTATCCTCTGAAACTGAGCTCGATTCGAGCAACACTTTGGGCTGGCCGCTGTTGGATGATTCAACTCGAATGGATGCGCACCCAGCGCGGGTCGTGCCAAACTTGCTCGTCCTGGACGGTTGGAAAGCCGTATCCAAGCGTCTTTTGCACCAGCGCCACCGCGCTCTTTACCTGTCAAGTTCGGCACTCTTTGGCGTCGCTACACTTATCGCCTGGGTAATGATTCGCAGCAATCGAAGACATCAACAGCAAGTGAGCGAAATTGGTTACGCTCTCGAGCTAACCGAAAGGCCCAGTTTGGCAGAACGTGCGCCCTACGCTTTGATCGCCGTACTGGTGACCACTGCCGCCATCGTTGGGCTTGCCTGTTGGGCCGCATTGGGCTTCCAATAAGCCGCCTACTCGAATGACCCCTCGAACCAGGCCTTCATCAGATTGATGTACGGTGCAATGTCTGAGACAGCCATCGCTTCGCGGCACGAGTGCATGCTAAGCATCGGGCTGCCCACGTCCGCCGTCCGGATACCGTTGCGCGCCGCGGCAATCGGGCCAATCGTGCTCCCGCAAGGGATGTCATTGCGAGATACGAATTTCTGCAAGGGTACCTGGGCCGCACGCGATATGTTCTCTACAGCCGCCATTGCTGCAATGTCGGTTGCGTAAGATTGATTCACGTTGACTTTTAGTGCGGGCCCGCCCCCAAGTTTTGGGCGATGCTCCTCGTCGTGCTTGTCAGCATAGTTTGGGTGTACAGCGTGAGCCATGTCCGCAGACAGCAGAAGCGAACGCGCCTGGGCCCGGGCGTAGGCCTCCTTGTCCGTAGGGGCGGCTGCAAACGCGAGCCTGGATAGAACATCGGAGAGCAATGTCGATTGAGCCCCGGAGCTCGAACGGCTGCCGACTTCCTCGTGGTCGTAGAGCACGACGACGCGAGTCGCAGAGCCGACCGGTTGCGCACTGAGCAACGCGGTCAAAGCGGCATGACACGAGGCTAAATTATCGAGGCGCCCCGAGGTGAGAAGCTCACTTCTCGCCCCGACGAACCTTGTGCCCTGCGCGTCGAAAAGACCCAAATCAAATACCAGAACTTCACCGAAATCGACCGATCGCGAAAGTCGCTTTGACAGCTCCAATAGAATTACATCCCACAAAGGGGAACGCTCACCCTCGACCGGCTCGAGGGCGACCGTGGGACGCAGATGCGTCTGTGCGTCAAGCTTCAAACCCTGTTCGTTTACGTCGCGATTGAGGTGGATCGCCAGACTCGACACGCGGGCGACGGGTTCCAAACAGCGGACAAGTACCGGACCGACACCGGCCACGACTACCGTCCCCGCCAGGCCGAGATCGCGGTCAAGCCAGGTGTGGAGAAGCGGGCTTCCGTAGGGCTCAACGCTCAGCACTGCGTGGCCCTGCGCGCGCACGTCGAACCGTGGGCGTAGGCGAAGATTGGGAGAATCTGTATGTGCACCAATGAGCACAAAGCCAGACTCGCTAGGTGGCGAATGACCCGCCTCGAACGCAATGATGCTGCCCGTGCCGCGAGTAACGTACGATCGCTGTCCGGGCTGAAACGACCAAGCCGATCGCTCGTCAATGGGTTGAAAGTTAGCCTGGCGCAAGCGGCGAGTAACCTCGTAGACGGCGTGCGCAGGGCTCACCGCAGAATCCAGGAAACTCGCGAGATCCGATGCCTGAGTGAGATCAAAGGACATACAGCCACCCTTACTTTATCAGGTACGCAGCGGGCCGAGCCTGGTAATTTGTGGCCGACACTGGGAGCAAGCGCGGCTGCAACGCCCGAAAAGGGCGCCTAGCGGCTACACACAGCTAGAAATTACCTAGTTTTCTGCAAATTGGGGCTTGAAACGCCGCTCAGGCGGCCCTGCATGGGCGCTTGTCACGGGTTTTGCCGCACAATTCTTTGACGGCGTCGATTCCGCAGCGCAACCTTCGGTCAATGCGACGCACCGGGAGCATCCGCTGGCGCTTGGCCCTCGCCCTGACAGCGACCTCGGTCGTGCCGCTACTCGTCGCCATTTTATACGCAAATAAAATGGTCGCCACAACCGCGGATCGATTTTACGTGCCTGAAATTGGCAAGCGACTCGACGAGTCGCTCAACCTATATCAAGAGTTGGCCAATACAGTTAAAGCTTCGATGCGCAATGCGGCCGATGCCGTCGCGGCACGTGCATCGATTCGTCGAGCTGTGGAGCTCAACGACGAGTTGACGCTACGCAAGGAACTTAAACAAGCGTTGCAGCAATACCCAGGCCTCGCAGAACTTACGGTGGAGAATTCCGACGACGAAGTTATAGCTCGCGTTAACCGTGGGATGCCCGTCGATGAAACGAGGGAAAAGCGTCTCGACCTGGTGCGAACCCTGAGCGAAAAGACCGAAGGCGGTCCCCGTCTATTGCTCGTATTTGTAGCGAGCCGCGCGCGGTTTGATGAGCTCGAGAGTATGGGTAAGTTCTTGCAAGCCTACCAACATATCGAGCACCGAAGGCGCCAAGATGAACTCGCCTACCTCAAATCATTCGCCGTGCTGATGGGACTCACAGCGCTGATAGCTTCGGCACTCGGGCTGTTGCTTGCACGCACGGTGATACGACGCTTGAGCCAATTGGCAACTGCGACTCGCCAAGTAGGTCTAGGTGATCTCAGTGTGCGAGTGACAGACAAGACCCCCGACGAGATAGGCGCACTGGCCCGTTCCTTTAACCGCATGGTCAGCGAAGTAGAAACCAGCCGCGCTCGGATCGAATACCTGCAACGAATTGGCGCCTGGCAGGAGATGGCTCGCCGGTTGGCGCATGAAATAAAGAACCCGCTGACGCCCATCCAATTGGCAGTGCAAGAGATCCATCAGCGTTGCCCGGACAGTGACCCGGCATTTCGCAAGCTAGTCAATACAACGCGAGAAATCGTCGAAGACGAAGTGGGAACCTTGCGCCGCCTGGTGTCGGAATTCTCCAATTTTGCCCGCTTGCCACAAGCGCAATTACAACAGTCCGACCTCTGCGAATTCCTAAGATCGCAACAGCGTCGCCTCGAAACCGTCGACGATGAGGACGGCGCGCTAGACTCCCCCGGCAGTCGAATGACGCCCGCGAGCAACGTACAAGTTGTCCTCGAACTACCTCAAACCCCCGCCCTGGCACAGCTAGACCCCCAAATGCTGGGCCGCGCCGTGCTGAACTTAGTAAGAAACGCGGTGCAGGCTATCAGCGGCAACGGGCAGGCTTCCGGTCGCGTAGTAATCCGCCTGACTCGGGAAGATGAATACTGGATCATCGATTTTGACGACAATGGCCCCGGAATTCCAGAAACCATGCGCGAAAGCATCTTTGACCCCTACGTGACGACTAAAACGCAAGGAACTGGGCTTGGGCTTGCCATTGCCAAAAAGATAGTTATTGAACACGGTGGTACCGTAACTGCGACCGCCAACGCCCTCGGTGGGGCACGCTTGCGCGTCAGCCTACCCGTAGCAGGCACCGCCGCCGCCCTCGCACTTGAAACCGCCCTACACGACATCCCTCCCAGCTCACCTTCCAACCCAACCCGTAATGTCTGAATCCTCCCTCTCCCTCCGCCAGGTAGGCAGCGTACTCCTCATCAGCCTCCTCGTTGGGTGGTTCCTATTGCCAGCACTCGGCACACAACTGCGTCACAGAAATGGAGAAATTGCACCAGACTTCTCTTTGCCCGTCATGCTCGGTGGAGACACCAACAGTCGTCAATCCCTCGCCGCGCTACGTGGCAAAATCGTCTTACTAGACTTTTGGGCAACCTGGTGCGGACCCTGCCGCGAAAGCCTCCCCCTCATTGAGCGCCTAGCCCAAGAGCACGGAAAAAAGAACCTCGTAGTACTCGGCATCAACCAAGGCGAATCCGTTGAACAAGTGCAACGCTTCTACGCCGGACACGACCCCGGTTACACCATCGTATCGGACGCCGACAGTGCCGTAGGCAATCAATTCGGCGTAAGCGGATTGCCTTCAATGGTCGTTGTTGACGCAAACGGCAAACAGCGCAGTGCAGTTTCTGGAGTGCCGAGTTATGCTCGGTTGGAGCGCATGGTGGCGGAGGC
>Ga0075520_1001019_pt1 | contig 13135 bp, 12 predicted proteins | sample NGEPerB_FD_75100 | JGI IMG/M metagenome (GOLD analysis project Ga0075520, IMG submission 75100) | Arctic peat soil microbial communities from the Barrow Environmental Observatory site, Barrow, Alaska, USA - NGEE PermafrostAB12-B | ecosystem: Environmental > Terrestrial > Soil > Wetlands > Peat ... | reverse complement strand
TCCCATCATGGACCTCAAAATCAAGTTTGGCATGGACCAGAGCGAGATCACCGACGAGACCTGCATCATCGTCATTAAAACCGCCAGCCTGATGATGGGGATCTTAGTGGACAAGGTTTCGGAGGTGGTGAACGTGGCTTCGGGGGACATTGAGGACACGCCATCCTTCGGAGCGGACGTCAACACCGACTATCTTTTGGGCGTGGGCAAGACCGGCGGCAAGGTCCGCCTGCTCCTGGATATAGAAAAAGTTATCACGGCCTCCGACATCATTCACATGAAAAAGGCCGCCGAAAGCAGCGGACCGGAGCCGAAGGCTGAAACGAACCAGGTATAGACTAACTAGAAAATTGCAAAAGAGGAGAGAAAAGCATGAAGGGAATAAACATACTTAACGACATCAAAATAGGTTTCAAGGTCATTGGCTGCTTTGGGTTGATCTTTGCAGTTGTGGCGGTGATGATGCTGTCCGGCGCTAAAGTAAGGACGGACGCGGTGCGTGGGATAGATTCGATGTATCGCCAGTATATAGGGTCTATCAGAGAAACTGGAGAACTGAAGGCCAGCCTCGAGAAAATGGAGGCATATGTTTATCATTATGTTGCAGTGCCCTCTGCACGCGATAATACCATGGCAGGCATTAATCAGGAAAAAAATTCAATAGACAAAATTGTTCAGACCTATAAAGGCAATGTGCTGGCTCTCGAAGAAAAGAAGATTCTCTCCGATTTTGACGCCGCCTGGCCCGAAATGCAGCGGGGATATAAGGAAATAATAAAAATGGCTGATGACGGCAAAAAGGATGATATTGCCCGCCTGTTGGCCGAAGGAAGCTATTTGATCGCAGCCCGGAATAATACCCTGGCGGCGGTTCGTAACCTCAATGATTATAACACCAGTCGGAACGAAGCAGCCGTCAAAGCAACCGTTAAAGGCAGAGGTGGTTGGTCGGGTATACTGTGGTTATTTTCAGCTGCAGGCGCTCTTCTTTTAATAGCCATGGGGGTAATTATAACCGAATCGATCACCAAACCGCTGGAGAAGGGCGTGCTGATGATGCAGGATCTGCAAAAGGGTCACCTCTCCAACCGGTTGCATTTTAACAGGAATGATGAAATAGGCGAGTTGACCCATGCCATGGATCAGTTTGCGGAAAACCTTCAGCAAAACATTATATTCAGCATGCAGCAGATATCCGAAGGCAATATCGATATTGCACCGGCCATAACAGATGATAAGGATGAGATCGGCCCGGCGCTTAATAAAATGATTAACGCCATCGGCTCGATGAGCGATGAGATCAGTAGATGTTGCCTTGCCGCGCGTGAAGGCAACCTTTTGAATAGAGCCGATGCAACACCTTATCACGGGAGATTTCAGAAAATCGTCCAAGGCTTCAACGATACGATAGAAGCGATAATGGGTCCGATAAACGAAGCTTCGGGAGTGCTGGAGAAGATCGCCGGCAAGGATATGACCGCCCGGATGATGGGGGAATACAGGGGCGACCATATCAAGATCAAACAGATCATCAATTCGGTGGTGGAGAATCTGGACAAGGCGCTGCAACAGGTGTCCATCGGCGCCGAGCAGGTGGCCTCGGCCAGCGTCCAGATAAGCAACGGCGGGCAGTCGTTGTCGCAGGGAGCCAGCGAACAGGCCAGTTCGCTGGAGGAAGTGTCCAGCAGCCTGCAGGAGATGTCTTCCATGACCAAGCAGAACACCTTGAACGCCAAGGATGCCCAAGGCGTGGCCGATCAAGCCCGTGGCAGCGCCGATAGGGGGGTGGAGAGCATGAACCGGATGTCCTCGGCTATCAACCAGATCAAGTCGTCCTCCGCTGCCACAGCCAAGATAGTAAAGACCATCGACGAGATCGCCTTCCAGACCAACCTGCTGGCCCTGAACGCCGCGGTGGAAGCGGCTCGGGCCGGGGATGCCGGCAGAGGATTTGCGGTGGTGGCCGAGGAGGTAAGAAACCTGGCTATGCGCAGCGCGGAGGCAGCCAAGAATACCGCCAACCTGATCGAAGAAGCGGTAAAAAACTCGGAGAACGGGGTGGCCATCAACGCCGAGGTTTTGAAGAACTTTCAGGAGATTGCCGAAAAAACCAATAAGGTCAGCCAGGTGGTGGCCGAGATAGCGGCGGCCTCAGATCAGCAAGACCAGGGGATTAGCCAGTTGAACAGGGCGGTGGAACAACTGAACCAGCTGACCCAGCAGAATGCTGCCAACGCCGAGGAATCGGCCAGCGCGGCCGAGGAGATGTCTTCGCAGTCCGAGGAGATGCGCAGCATGGTGGGCGGATTCAAACTTACAAGTTCCGGCGATTTCAACCAGACTCTGCAGATCGACAGCCAATCAGGGCATATGCCGCATAATTCCGGCCAGCAGAGAAAAGGTGGCAAGGCGCTGTCCGGCCTTCAGCCCGATCCCCGCAAGGTGATACCTTTGGACGACAGGGATCACGGTATATTAAACAATTTCTAATCTTCCAAACGGATAATATTTTATCGTCCCTTTCTCTCCCTAGTGAAAAGGAGAGAAAGGGACGATAAATAAGTGACAATAAAAAAATGATGAATTTAGAATCAAAAAATCTTCCGACAGATTATTATTCCTTAAAACTTTCTTCCCGGCAGTTTGATATAATCAGTCGGCTTGTCTATCAAGTTTCAGGGATAGATCTGCATGAGGGCAAGGAAGAACTGGTCAAAGCCCGGCTCATAAAGCGTCTCAGGCATTTGAAGATTTTTGGTTTTGATCATTACCTTAAATATCTGGCCAACGACAAAAGCGGAAGCGAGATCCGGGCTATGGTGGACGTTCTAACCACCAACAAAACAAATTTTTTCAGGGAGTCCGAGCATCTGGATTATTTAAGGGATGAAATAATCACCGGATTAGGGAATGACCAGATCAGACTTTGGAGCGCCGGCTGTTCTTCGGGCGAAGAGCCCTATTCCATAGCCATCACTTTATGTGAAGCCATTCCCGATATTGGGAAATGTGATATCAAGATTCTGGCTACCGACATTTCGGATCGGATGATGGAACAAGCCCGCCAAGGCTTATATGGCGAGGACACTCTCAAGGGGATGCCGCCTCAATTGAAGCGTAAATATTTTCAGAAGGCTGAGGCCGGGATCGGCCACAGATACCGAGTGGTTCCCCTACTGCAGTCCATGGTATGTTTTGCCAAGCTTAATCTTATGGATGAGTGGCCGATGAGAGGGCTGTTTGATGTAATATTTTGCCGCAATGTAATGATATACTTTGACAAGCAGACCCAAGAGAAGCTGGTCAAGAGATTCTGGTCGCAGCTGCGGGCAGGCGGATATTTAATGGTGGGGCATTCAGAGAGCCTGACATTTATGGCCCACGATTACCGCTACATAAAGCCGGCCGTGTACCAAAAGGTTAAAGTACCGGTCACAGCACATAAAAAGCCGGCCAGGTCAGATGGGAAGTAACAGTTTATGGTTTACACAATAGGCGTAGCCGACATGAAAATATCCGGCGACGATCCGGACATGCTAATTACCTACGCTTTGGGCAGTTGCCTGGGGATAACGGTTTACGACTTCAAGTTGAAAAGAGCGGGCTTGTTGCACTGCATGTTGCCGGATTCCAACATTGACCGGAACAAAGCGGCCGGAAAGCCCTGCATGTATGTGGACAGCGGGATGAAAACTTTGTTGGACGATTTTTACCGGAACGGTTCCCGTAAAAATAACCTTATTATCAGGGTGGCCGGAGGATCCAGCTCAAAAGTGAATGAGGCAGAAGATTTTTTTAAAATCGGCCACCGCAATTTCGTAAGCCTGCGCAAATATTTATGGAACGAGGGCCTGATGCTTAAGGCTTATGATGTGGGGGGGTACGGTTCACGCACCGTGACCCTGGAAGTAGAAAACGGAAAGATGCTCATCAAATCGAAAGGTTCCCTTAAACAGTTGTAAACAGCGGCTGATTTTTTAGCAAACAGGCATCAGCGTAAGATATAAAAACAGGAGACGGTAAAATGGCATTAAATACTCTGGTGGTCGACGACAGCTCGGTTATGCGCTCGATCATTATAAAAACCTTGAAGCTGTCCGGCCTGCCTTTGGGCGATATTTGGGAGGCAAAAAACGGAGAGGAAGGTCTGAACATTATACAAGACAAATGGATAGATCTGGCCCTGATTGATATCCACATGCCGGTCATGGATGGAGAGGAAATGTTGACTCAACTGAGGAAGAACGACCAGTATGAAAATCTGCCGGTGATCGTAGTCAGTTCGGAGAGTGCCCCCGGCAAGATAGAGAAGATGCTTAAACTGGGCGCCACCTTCATCCATAAGCCATTTACACCGGAAATATTGAAAGAAGTAATAGTAGCAATTACGGGGGTGAGCAATGAAGACACAGATTGAGAAGATTCTCATAGAGTCTACGGTTAAAACTTTAGAGGATCTATGTTTTATTTATCAGGAGCCGGAGCTCAAGGATGCCCAAGAAAATTTGCCATTGGAGGCCGCAGCCGAGGTGAAATACCGGAACGACGATTTTACCGGTAGACTGCTGATCGAGAGCAGGGGCGGTTTGTTTTCGGCCATCGCCACCAATATGTTAAGCAATGACAATCCCAGCGACCAGCAGAAAAAAGACGCTCTGGGGGAAATCGCTAATATAATTTGCGGAAATGTTGTGCCCTCCCTGGCCGGGGGCGGGCGGGAGTATAAAATTGAAAGTCCCAGGTCTTTAAACAAAGATGAACTGCTAAAAGAAACAAAACAGGAGAAACCCCTGTCTGAGATTACTTTGAATTTTAACCAGGGGCGGGCTGACATCAAATTTTTTGTGGATGGCTACTCTGATACCAAGGAGAAAAAAGGGTGATCAAGGTTTTGGTGGTTGACGATTCGGCTCTGGTCCGCAAGATGCTGACTGACGAGCTTTCCCGCTATAGCGACATTGAGGTCGTAGGAGGGGCTATTGATCCCTACGTGGCCCGCGACAAGATAGTGCGGCTTAAGCCCGATGTTATAACCCTGGACCTGGAAATGCCGCGGATGGATGGTCTTTCCTTTTTAGCCAAGCTGATGAAATTCTACCCGTTGCCTGTGGTAGTGGTAAGTTCTTTAACCCCCCTCAATAGCCAAAACGCCATCAGGGCACTGGAACTGGGTGCGGTGGAAGTGATCTGCAAGCCCGGATCCAGTCTTTCGGTTCCGGACCTCTCCCAAAGCCTGGTCAAAGCCATCAGGGCTGCAGCCCGAGCTAAAGTATCCAGGATGATGCAGGAGGAGGAAGTGCTTGGGGGGGAACAAAGCAGTCAGGGATATCAACTCCCGTTTAAAACCACCCATAAGGTGATAGCTATAGGAGCTTCCACCGGCGGCACGATAGCCATTGAAAAACTTTTAATCGAAATGCCCTTGAATATTCCCGGGATCTTGGTGGTGCAGCATATGCCGGAATATTTCACCGCCAGCTTTGCCAGCCGCCTGGATACTATCTGCAAAATCGAGGTGCGTGAAGCCAAGGACGGCGACACTGCGGCTCCAGGAGTGGCTCTGATAGCTCCCGGTGGGCATCACATGTTGTTAGAGCGCAGCGGTGCTTTTTACCAGGTCAGGATAAAAGGCGGCCCCATGGTCCATCACCAGAGGCCCAGCGTAGACGTCTTGTTCCACTCTGTGGCAAAACAGGCTGGGGCCAACGCCATAGGGGTGCTTCTCACCGGAATGGGGTCCGATGGTGCCGAGGGACTTCTGGCCATGAGGGAAAGCAAAGCTTATACAATAGCCCAGGATGAAGCCAGTTCAGTGGTCTACGGAATGCCTGGGGAGGCAGTAAAACTGGGGGCCGCCTGCGACGTATTACCGTTGGCCGAGATTTCCGGGCGTATAATAAAGCGGTTGTCCACAGAAGAAAAAAACAAAGAATCACGGGAATGAACCCCAAAGCAAGCTTTGGTTTCATTCCCTCCGCTTTGCGGGATAATTTCCAATAGCCTTTGGCTATTGGATAGTTCGACTTACTCTTCACTATAGTTCAGAGAGTCTCACTACGACTTACTCTTCAAACTTCATCCCTACTTGTCGGGGTTCGTTTTACCACGGCACTACGCGCCTGGTATAATTCGTCCAGCAAGCTTCAGCGCACTCCGTTTCTGAAGCTTGGGTCTCATTATCAGCGAGTCTCATTAAATTGGAGTTTCACAATAAAAATGGCGGGTTCATGATAAAAATTCTTTTATATAATACTGCCCGCTCCAAGTGGCCCTTGTTCGATTAAATCCTGCCCTTTTCGAATTACGAACTCAAATCCGTTCCTATGAGAAATCTGCGCACTTTGTGATCTGTTCATTATTGCGGACGTACAATATGTTAATCCCACGACTTGGAATCCACGGATTCATCCGGAAGATGAATGAGCTATAACAAGCGGGAGGTTACTCCACTAATTTGTGCTGATAAATTTCCCTGAAAAGTCAATTATTTTATAAATGTATCCCCAAAATATTTATCCATAGACAGAGGTTTTTTTTTATGTTACGGAACTTCATATTTTGAGGTTTAAGTCCATGAAAATTAATAAAATTGGCATTGTTGCCAATATTGAAAAAGAAAAGATTGCTGACCACGTCAAGTCATTAAAAAAGTGGTTGGAAGAAAATAGTGTGGAGGTATTTCTGGAAACGGAAATGTCCAAAAAAATTGGTCTCCTTAGTGGACTTAAATGGAATGACCTGGCACAAAAATCAGAACTGATTGTTGTTTTAGGCGGTGACGGCACAATGCTTCGCACGGCGCGTTTTGTGGCCAAGTATAATGTTCCCATCCTGGGAATTAATATGGGCAGTTTCGGTTATCTTACTGAAGTGAATTTAAATGAAATACACTCCACGTTGGAATTAGTCATCCGCGGCGAATTTATAGCGGAAAAAAGGATGATGCTTAATGTGAGTATCAAACATGGTAAAACTGTTACCAATGTCGGTGATGTTTTAAACGATGTCGTCTTCAATCGCGGCAATCTGTCCCGCATGAATGAACTGGAAATGGCGGTTGACGGCAAGTATCTAACGACTTATAAAGGAGACGGTTTAATTGTCTCTACACCCACGGGTTCTACCGCCTATTCGCTTTCCGCGGGCGGGCCTATCGTTTTTCCCGGGAAAGATTTAATTATTATTAATCCTATTTGCCCCCATACTCTGACTAACCGTCCGATTATTTTTTCCGAAGATTCGAATCTGAAAATAACTCTCTGGTCCAAGGATAAAGGTGCCATGCTAACGCTGGATGGACAGGAAGCTTACAAGATCATATCCGGCGATGTCGTGACTGTAAAAAAATCGAAACAAGTGGTAATGCTTGTAATTTCACCATACCGAAGCCACGGAGAAATTTTACGCTCCAAACTCGGTTGGGGTGATCTACCTCCGGGAGCTAGAAAAAAGAAAAATGCTTAATGAATTGAGCATTAAAAACTTTGCCATCATTGATGAACTTCAAGTATCCTTCGGTGAAGGCCTTAATGTTATTTCCGGCGAAACCGGTGCAGGCAAGTCAATAATTATCGGTGCGGTAAGTCTGCTCCTTGGAGATAGAGCGACAACGGAGATGATCAGGACACAAGCCGATACAGCGACAGTGGAAGCGTTCTTTGACATTGCCTCCAATAAACCGCTGCAGGAGAAAGTTGCGGAGATGGGTTTCACCGCCGGAGACGAACTGGTTATCCGCCGAGTGATCTCACACACAGGTAAAAACAAAGTGTTCATCAACGGGCAAATGGCGACTTTGACTAACTTGGCTGCTCTCAGCGAATTGCTGATTAATATTTGCGGTCAGCATGAACATCAGGTAATTCTCAATGCCGAAAATCATATAAATATCCTGGATGAATTTGGCGGTTGTCTATCTGCCAGAGCCGCTTACGCGGAAATTTACTATCAGTATCAGCAGGTCAGAACTCAAATAGAGAAATTGAAAAATTTGCGCAGCAGTAGGGAAGAAAAAACTGATTTGTTTAAATTTCAATTAAAAGAGATTCAGGATATTAATCCGCAACCGGCGGAAGACACGGCGCTGGCGGATGAAAAAAAAGTTCTAGTTAATTATCAAAAAATATCCGGTTGGGCAAACCTTGCTTACGATTTGCTTTATGGTGAAAAGGATTCCGCCATCGTAAAATTAAAGGAAGTTCAGAATCAGGTAAAAGAAATTAAAAAAATAGACGCGAATTTAAAACTTGCAGATACAGATATCGAAAGTAGTTTTATCACCCTGCAGGAAGCGGCGCTGATTCTGCGTGATTACAGCAAGAACCTTTTCTTTGACTCCGAGCGGCTCTCGGCCATTGATGAACGTCTTGAACTTTTAAACCGGCTCAAACGCAAGTATGGCGGTTCTCTCGAAGGCGTTCTACGCCGGAAACAGGAAATAGAGGAAGACCTCAAGAGGGTATTTTCCGTGGAAGAAGAGTTGGAAACCCTGGCCAGAGAAGAAGAAAAAATCAAGGATGACTTGCGGCAAAACGCGCTCAAACTTTCTCAAAATAGAGCGCAGGCGGCGAGGAAATTGCAGGATTCAGTGGATAAGGAGATCCATGCGCTGAATATGCCGCATGCTTCCTTCCATGTTAATTTTAATAAATGTGCCGCTGATAAAACCGTTGAATCATTTGAACAGACGGGAGGCGACGAGATCGAATTTTATCTGGCGGCTAATAAAGGCGAAGAATCGAAACCTTTAAACAGGATTGCGTCGGGCGGTGAATTGTCGCGAATAATTCTGGCGTTGAAAAATGTTTTATCGCGCACCGGTTCCGTGGCGTCGATTGTTTTTGATGAGGTGGACAACGGTATAGGAGGAGCCACGGCAGAAATTGTCGGCCGGAAATTAAAAGAGGTGTCCGCCAACCATCAAGTTATCTGCATTACCCATTTGCCTCAAATCGCGTGTTTTGGAGATAATCACCTGTATGTTTCCAAAAAGGTTATAAAGGGCAGGACGATCACGTCTGTGGAAGAACTTGATGATGAACAGAAGATTGAAGAAATCAGCCGTATGCTTGGCGGAGTCAGTGTGACAAATGCGACAAGAGAACATGCTCGCGAAATGATCAATGGTTCGAACGCGTACAAATTCGGTAATTAAGGAGAAAGAAAATGCTGAGAAAAGCGCGCATTGATGATGTGAAAACTATTCACCGCATGATAAATTCGTCAGCGGGGAAAGGCGAAATGCTGCCGCGTTCTCTAATGGATATTTATAATTCCTTGCGTGATTTCTTTGTTTATTATGATGAAGATAAATCACAGGTTAACGGCATCTGCGCGATGAATATAATTTGGGAAAATCTAGCAGAAATTCGTTCACTCTACGTGGATGAAAATTATCGCAAAAAAGGCATTGGTCGGGTACTTGTGGAAGCGTGTGTTTCCGAAGCCATTACTTTGGGCCTTTTTAAAGTATTCACCCTTACTTACAAAAAGGATTTTTTCCTTAAATTAGGGTTTAAGGAAATTGACAAGAATTTGCTTCCTGAAAAAATCTGGTCGGATTGCTTCCATTGCTCCAAGTATCCCGATTACTGCGATGAAGTAGCAATGATTGTGGAACTATGAAATCATGGCGTAATTTCTCGCGCGTCGTACTCAATCAGGATAAAGGTTCGACCATTGAGGGACCCGGCAGAGTAGACTTTTTCTGCGGATTTGGTACAAACGCAGAATACACCGCCGGAACTCTTAAAGAAAAAGGCGAACTATATTTATTAATCAAAAATAACGGGAAATGGCTTTACTTTAGAATTGAAATTAAAAATAAGTTTGTGAAACCTTTGCTAAATAAGTGTTTGCAGGATACAAAAAATATGAGGGAAAAACGAATGTTTTTCATCCGCCATCCTCTATCACTTCCTGAAATCAACAGATCGACAATCCGGACTAAAATGCAACCTTTCAATCGGAAAGTGTTAGAAAAAATAATTTTATTGAAGAAGTAGATTTTAAATGCAAATAGTTATTTATAATAATTATATCTATTGGCTTATTTCATTTCTTTACGCCCAATTTATTTTCAAGCAGATTAATAGATTGCAGAATAATGAAAGCCTCATCATTTGTATTTATGTCTAAGGTAATGCCGCTTTCCTTTAACAAATTTTTCATTCTATCCGAAAGATAGCTGATAGAAGTGGATATATAAACCGGGAAATACCAGCAATACCCCAACGCCAATATGATGCAAATCAATCCTATTATAACCATAGCGTTTTTAAACTTGGCAGAATCATGTTTTGTTAAATCGGTTTTACGCACCACCGCCTGCATGTTCACATCATAAATATTTCTAATGGATAGCTTTAATTTTTCATTGGCTGCCATGAAGTCATTAAACATTAGTTTCCCACTTGATCTACTTTTCATCTGCAGACATAGCTTCAAATATGTCGCATAGTTTTGGTTGAGTCCCTCGACATATTCTTTTTCGTGTATTTCCGTTATGTTATTATTTTCCTTTTTCAGATTGCTCTCAAATAAATCTTTTCCTGTTTCAAAAAGCTTTTGGCGATAGGCAGACATATTCACCGCATTATTTGTGTTATACATGATACTGCTTATTGAAGTCTTCATGTCATCAAGACCGGATAGCATATTGTTGGCATAAACAATGGAATCGTAGTTATCTTTGAGAATATTTTCAGATTCCTGACTCAATCTCCCAACATAATAGGAGCAAAATCCGACGAGAGTAAATATAATAAAGAACAGAAACCCTAATCCCCATGAAAGCTTTGTCTTCAGATTCATATTACCTCCTGATAAATCAAATGCAAAATTTTATTGTGAATGTTCAATTATCTAATGGATTACTATTAATCTCAATTTATATAACTATTATTTACTGCGATGATTTTACCATATGTAAAATTAGAAATCCGCAATTTTTATTTATCAACATCAATTCGCTTTTGATTCTGGTAGCCCTCCCAGAAAGTTGAACTCAATTAATATTAAACCTTTCAATAGGTAATAATCAAACATCGTAGAATTGCTGATTAACCTTTACCTATAAATTTGTTAATAATGAAACAAAAACAAATTACAAGAATCTCTTGACAACTGTTATAAAAGTGCATAGCTAACTCTACATTTTATAACTTTTTAACACCCTGTGGTCTTTGCCACAGGGTTACATCCATTGTTTTTTGACGCCCTGCGGTCTCTGCCGCAGGGTCTTCACAGATGCCTAAATCTATTAGAAAATAGATACGGGGGAACCGAGTTACTCAGGGGCGTATTTCCAGTTTGAATTAAAGGACTCTTGACCACAAAATATAATGGACGGTATTGAAGACTGTCGGGTGAATAGTGTTTATTACGAATTGAAAGCTATCGGGGTCTGGCCGGACGGCCATGGGTTACTCCCGTAATTGGTTCTTGCATAATTGTCTTTTGCAGTTTGTTCAGGGTGTCTTGACATAGAAGCATTACTTTGCGTTTCAGAGAGTCCTCAGTTCTTATTGACATACAAGAGTGGTTTCCCTATACTTCCTTTCATTAAAAGCAAGCTTTTATCAAAACAGTATTAGCATTGAGGTATAATTACGAAAGAAAATAATCAATTCAATTTTCTCGTCGTCGACGATGAAGCGAACATTCGCAGAATGCTAGCCATATGTCTGGAGACGGAAGGCTACAAGGTGACAGCGGTCAGCAACTTCGATGACGCACTTTCTGAAGCATTGAGAAAATCCTTTGACGTCGCTTTCGTGGATCTCCGCTTGGGCACTGCCACTGGACTCGATCTGATTCCCGCCTTACTCGCCACCACGCCCTGGCTCAAGATTGTCGTGATTACGGCCTATGCCTCTATAGAAACCGCTGTGGAAGCCATGAAACGCGGTGCGACCGACTATCTTCCCAAACCCTTTACCCCGGCTCAGGTTAAGTTGGCTATCCAAAAGGTATTTGATATTCTTAACCTGGAGCAAAAGGTCACTGCCTTGCGCGAAGACCTGGGGCGCTCGTCTTTTGATGTCGATTTTTCCAGCACCAGCGTAGCGATGACGCGGGCCGTTAATCTGGCGCGACAAGCGGCGCCGTCCAATGCCACCATCCTCATCCGCGGAGAAAGCGGAACCGGTAAGACAGTGCTGGCCAAAGCCATTCACGCCTGGAGCCAGCGGGCGGCGATGCCGTTCAGCGTTATTTCCTGTCCTTCCCTGTCGCCGGAACTCCTGGAAAGTGAATTGTTCGGACATGTCAAAGGGGCTTTTACCGGCGCCGTGCGCGACAACCCAGGCCGGATAAGCATGTGCAACAGAGGAACGCTGCTGCTCGATGAAATCGGCGATTTGCCTCTCTCCCTCCAGCCGAAGCTCTTGCGATTTGTCCATGAAAAGGAGTACGAACGCATCGGGGATTATACGACCCGCCATGCCGATGTAAGAATCATCGCCGCCACCAATATCGACCTGGAGAAGTCGGTCCGGGAGGGCCGGTTCCGGGAGGAACTCTATTACCGGCTCAATGTGATTCAGATTGAAATCCCACCCCTGCGGGAACGGCCTGATGATATTCTTTCCCTGACAAACGGCCTGCTGATTTTCTTTAGTAAAAGCTGTCACAAGACACTGTTGGGTTTTACCGACGAGGCGATGAACCTGTTGACAAGTTATCCGTGGCCGGGAAATATCCGCGAACTGAGAAACATCGTGGAGAGGGCTGTCATTCTCTGCGAGGGAAACCGGATCAGTGTTGACCACCTCCCGGAAAATGTGCACACCACGTATACGGCCATCAGGATCGGTGATCCGGTCCCCCTCGACAAAATTGAGGAAGAGCATATCCGACGGGTACTGGCCTCAACCCGGTCTTTACAGGAGGCAGCCGATCTTCTCGGCATTGATCAGGCCACGCTTTGGCGCCGCCGCAAGCAATACGGTATTTAGCCGTCTTGCAATTTTCAATCTTCCCTGATACGTATTTTGCAAGATGCAAGGGGAATCTCTGCCCAGCTAAAAAATAAATACATAAATTCAAAATCTTAGCGGTGATAGACTTTGGCACACTCGTTGCTGTAGTTGTATAGGTTAATTGACAAAAAAATATTCACAGGAGAACTGTTTAT
>Ga0075520_1001016_pt1 | contig 13166 bp, 11 predicted proteins | sample NGEPerB_FD_75100 | JGI IMG/M metagenome (GOLD analysis project Ga0075520, IMG submission 75100) | Arctic peat soil microbial communities from the Barrow Environmental Observatory site, Barrow, Alaska, USA - NGEE PermafrostAB12-B | ecosystem: Environmental > Terrestrial > Soil > Wetlands > Peat ... | reverse complement strand
CTCTGAACGACCTCGTACCCGTAGGACTCGCGGTCGGCGAGCAGGCGCAGCAACAACAGCGACAGGACGCCTTTGAGGAGCTGAGGATCGTGAGTCGGGGTCATGCGTTCACACTAAGCCAGCTACTATGTATTGTCAAGTACTAAGCTAAACCAGGTCAGGGATGACTCGCTCAACCATCCAAGGCGACCTTGGGGGACCAAACGGCGTGACGGAGAGGGCTCCACCCTTCGTGATGGCGATTGGAAGGGCCGCATCGAGGCGCTCGCCATGTTCAGTGCTGAGGTTCACGGGACGTATGCCGACCCCAGCACACTCTTCGTGCACGGCCTCTGATGCCACCTTCCCCTGCCCCACAACGCCGGGTGAAAGTCACGGTCCGACACCTCGGGATAGTCCGGAAGGGCGATATTCGTAGCTCCCATGGGTGGCGACTCGCGAGTGCCGGAATCCCGCACGCCTGTGCGACTAGTCGCTACGGTGTGCAACGAACGGAGTTGGCGATTGCTAAGGATCGGAGACTGGCGATGACCTCGAAGTCTGATTTCACGACTGAGGAATGGCAGCTGATCCTAGAAGCGCCACCAATTGCTGGAATGTTCGTGGTCACCGCCCAACGAGGGGGCTCGTTTCGCGAGACCATCGCCATGGCCAAGTCCTATGTAGAGGCGCGCCAGCAGCACGGCGAGAGCGAACTTCTGGATGAGATCGTCGCGGCCAAACCTGAGCGGGATCACACGCACTATCACTCTCCCGAGGAGCTCAAGCAGCACGGACTGCAACACCTGAGTGATTCGGTCGCTCTGCTTGAGCGCAAGGCCACGCCGGCAGAGGTCGACGAATATCGCCGGTTCATCGTCACGCTGTCCCACAAAGTCGCAGCTGCTCACCGGGAGCACGGTCAAGAAGTCAGCGAGTCCGAGCAGGCGGCGATCAACGACATCACGGGAGCCCTGAACACAACTGTCGGGTAGGAAGCGTTGCCGAGGGTCTGCCATGGGTCCGGGCCATAAGACGACGACAGCGTTGGACCGGGCCGTACTCGCAAGGCAAAGGCTGCCAAGGCTGCCCCCGATCACCGGATATGCACCGCCACGCAGGTTGATCCGAGCCACGCACTTCACTACTCCCCCACCCGCTGCTTGTCCTTCAGCGCAACGTCGGCTCCGGTCCCGGCGAGGTCCTAGAGACGCCCCGTCCAAAGGTGCCACGGCCAGGACCTACACTGCTGACGCAACGTCAGATGAGAGCGGCCGCGCCCGATCCGCGCAAGCCACTCGGGCGCAAGCCACTCGGGCGCAAGCCACTCAGCCAACGGCGCCAACGGCGCCATCGGCGCCATCGGCGCCATCGACACATCCATCACCGTGAAGGGGGACCCACCATGGGCAGTCAGGTCACCAGGGACGAAACGCAGCTGCTGATCGGTGGCGAGTGGGTCGACGCCGGCAACGGCACCTACGACATCGTCAACCCGGCCACCGAGCAGGTGGTGGGCCAGGCCCCCGATGCCTCGGTCGCCGATGCCGCAGCGGCGGCGGCGGCGGCCCGCGAGGCGTTCCCGGCGTGGGCTGCCACTCCTGCCGAGGAGCGCCTGGCCCTACTGAAGGCGGCGGCGGCAGCCATACGGGCCAAGAATGACGAGTTGGTCCCCCTGGTCATCGCCGAGACCGGGGCCACCGCATCGGTCGGCTCGCGCATGCAGGTGCCCATCAGCGCCGACCGGTTCGATCGCTACTCCCGCGACATCCGCCACGTCCAGGAGTCGATGCTCCCCCCCATCGCCACCGCGGCCACCCCGCTGGCCCCCGGTGGCCTGATCAGCGCCCTCGCCTACCGGCAGCCGGTGGGGGTGGTGGCGGCTATCGCCAGCTACAACTTCCCGCTCACCAACATGGCCGGCAAGGTGGCACCGGCCCTGGCCATGGGGAACACGGTGGTCATCAAGCCCGCCCCCCAGGACCCGCTGGCCGTGGTGGAGCTGGCCCGCGTCCTCGACGACGTCGGGTTCCCCCCCGGCGTGGTCAATCTGATCAGCGCCCAAGGCCCCGAGCCGGCCTCGGCCCTGACCTCCTCCCCCGACGTCGACATGGTGTCGTTCACCGGTTCCACCGCGGTCGGCCGGCGGATCGCGGCAGCAGGCGCTCCCACCATGAAGCGCCTGCTGATGGAGCTGGGGGGCAAGGGCGCAGCGGTGGTCTTCGAGGATGCCGACATCAGGGCCGCCATCGCCGCCATCGGCTCGACCTGGGCGTTCCACTCCGGACAGATCTGCACGGCACCCACGCGCGCCGTCGTGCACCGGAGCATCTTCGATGCCGTGGTGGACGGGCTCTCCACATTCGCCGGCCGCCTCAAGGTGGGGGACCCGACCGAGCAGCAGACCGTGGTCGGACCACTGATCTCGGCCGCCCAGCAGCAGCGGGTGCTCGACTACATCGACACCGGTCGCCGGCAGGGCGAGGTGGTGGTCGGCGGCAACCGTCCCGATCACCTGCCCACCGGCTACTACGTGGAGCCCACCCTCATCACCGGCACCAACGACATGACCGCTGCCCGCGACGAGATCTTCGGCCCGGTGGTGGTGGCCATCCCCTTCGACGACGAGCAGGAGGGCATCGCCATCGCCAACGACTCGGAGTTCGGCCTCTACGACTACGTCTTCTCGGGAGACACCGCCCGGGCGTTCCGGGTGGCCAAACTGCTCCGGGCCGGCCATGTCGGCATCAACACCGCCCAGCGCAACATGGATGCGCCCTTCGGCGGGTTCAAGATGAGCGGCATTGGACGGGACGGTGGCGACTACAGCCTCGAGGCCTACTCGGAGCTGCAGTCCATCATCTGGGCCGGCTGAGCAAGGTCCCTCCTCCCGTGACCCGAGGAGGTCGGGAGGTCGGCAGGTGGCGGGCAGTGGACAGAGGCGAACCGGCCGGTCAGTCTCCTCCGAAGAACGGTGCGCCAAAGGCGAATACGCCGCCGTCACTGGCCACCAGCCAGTAGCCACCGGTCGATCGGTCGGCCGCCATCCCCACGACCGGCGCATTCAGCGGAATGCCACCCGCGCTGCCATGGAAGGCGGCATCGCCGAAGGCGAAGACGGCACCGTCGGAGGCGACGAACCAATAGCCACCGTCATCGGCTGAAGCGGCCATGCTATTCACCGGCTGGTTGAGTCTCATGGCACCGGTGGATCCATGGAAGGGGGCGCCGAAGGCGAACATGCCGCCGTCGGAGGCGACCAACCAGTAGCCACCGGTGGCATCGTCCGAAGCCATCCCGACCACTTGCGCATTGAGAGGACTGGCACCCATCGAGCCTTGGAATCTGGCGTCGCCGAACGCGAATACGCCGCCGTCACTGGCCACCAGCCAGTAGCCCTTGCCATCCGCGTTGGGGGCGATACCCACCACGGGCGCATTCAACCTGTGGCCGCCCATCGACCCGTAGAACCCGGCGTCGCCGAACGCGAAGATGCCACCGTCACCGGCCAGCAGCCAGTAGCCCTTGCCATCCGCCGTGGCCACCACGCGGGAGATGGGGGCCACCAGCGGTGCGCCGGCCATCGACCCGTAGTTGACCGCATCACCATGGGTGGAGACGGTTCCGTCCGCTCGGACCAACCAGTAGCCACCAGAATCCCCGGTGCTGGCCATGCCCACCACCGGGGCCACCCCGGTGCCGTTGGGCTCGCCCGGCACTGACGGCACGGCATAGGGGTAGGCGTACGGACCTCCCGTGGCTGTCACCGCTCCACCGGGACCGTAGGTCTGACCCGGGCAGTACACCGGGTCACCGGTAGGAACCCCGGCCGCTACAGGGCTCGGCGGCACCGGCACTCCCTCCCGGGAATTCTGGGTGACCTGACGGGCGTTGGCAAACGGTACGTCGCCGGAGGAGTAACCGAACAGCTCGACCGTCCACGCCTGATTGGCGCTGCAGGTGACTCCCACACCCACATCGAGGTAGGACGCCCCCAGCTCATTCTGGCGGTGACCGGATGAGGACATGTAGTCCGCATTCATCCCGTCCGAACCGTCACCGGGCCAGAAGCCGAAGCCGGTGTTGCCGGAATTGGCGGCGAACACGCACACCTGGTTCGCCGGTCCGTTGCAAGCAGGGAGCGACGGGTCGACCACCGTCCCCGTGGCCGCAAGATGGGCGGACCACGCCTGAGCATCGGCCTGCAGCCCCGCATCGACCTGAAGTTGGGGAATCGGCACCCCCGGCGAGTTGCGGGCCGCCCGCTCCGCATTGATGCGAGCCACCAGATCCTGTGCATACAGAGCCTCGACTCCGGGCGCAGATTGAAATGCAGTGACTGTTCCCCGCGCTGACGGGGATGCGTTATGCAGTGGCGTCGAGCATCCGGTCAAGGCGAGGAGCACTGCCCCCGTCGCCACCATCGCGGTCATGCGACGGCGGCACTCCGAGCGCGTCGCAACCAAGCCGTTGGATGTCCTGGGTACCGATGCCCGCCTTGCGGGCCGCGTGCCCTCCAAGGTGCCGGCTTCGAATCGATTGTCGTACACCACGTGCTGTCCCTTCGATTTCGGTGCTCAGTCCTGCCTCCGAGTCGGGTGGACTCCGGTCACCACGGATGGCTGTCTCCTGTAGCTATCGGCAGGAATCGGCAAAAACTGTTGCCTCGTTCGGCTACAACAGGTGGGTGCCCGTGCCCGTGCCGACCGCAATCCCGTCCTCGTTCGTCGAATTGGCCGCCCGTGTCTCCAACTGGGGCCGCTGGGGACCGGAGGACCAGATCGGCACCCTCAACCTCATCGATGCAGCCGCCCGCCTGCGGGGGGCGGCAGCGGTGGTCGACGGGGCCGCCTTCGCCCTGGGGCTGCCCCTGTCGGCGGAAGAGGGCATCCAGATGGGCTTCATCCCCGGCAGGGTCAATCCGACCCGGACCATGATCTGCGTCAACAATCCGCTGAGTCCGGACCCCGAGTGGATCGCCTCCTCGGAGGACGTGGTCACCTTCTCCATGCAGTGTGCCACCCACTGGGACGGGCTGGCCCACGCCTCCTACGGGGCCGGGCCCGACGGGGGGAAGCTGTACAACGGGTTCCCGGCCTGGTCGGTCACCGAGGAGGGGGCCGCCAAGCTGGGCATCCACCTGATCCGGTCGCTGGTGACCCGGGGGTTGCTGCTCGACGTGCCACGGGCCAAGAGCCTGGAGATCCTCGACCCGGGCTACCCGGTCACCCCGGCGGACCTGGACGCGGCGTGCGAACTCGGTGGCCTCGCCGTCGAGCCCGGGGACGTGGTGCTGGTGCGCACGGGCCAGGCGGCCCACCTGGCACTGCCCGGCCGACCGGGGCTTGCCGGCGCAGAGCCGGTGCGGGACCTGGTGGCCTACACCTGGCCCACGCCGGGGCTGACCATGGCGACCGCAGAGTGGTTCCACGATCGGGACGTGGCCGCGGTGGCGACCGACACCATGGTCCTCGAGGTCTACCCGTGCGAGTCCGAGGACCTCTACCTCCCGGTGCACCTCCTGCACCTGGTCGAGATGGGGATGACCCAGGGGCAGAACTGGTTCCTCGACGAGTTGGCCGATGCCTGCGCGGCCGACGGTCGCTACGAGTTCCTCCTCGACGCCACCCCCCTGCCCTTCACCAAAGCCCTCGGATCGCCCGTCAACCCGGTGGCGCTGCGCTGACCGGTCGGTGGCGCTGCGCTGACCGGTCGGTGGCGCGTGAGCGAACGCGCGCGGGAGCCGGTACGAGCCGGGTATCGTTGTCTCGCGTGTTCTTGGGGTTGACATCATCAAGTGGCGGCGGATCCGATCGTACGGTCGTGAGCCTCGGAGCTGCTCCGGGGCCGGTCGTCGACCACCGGCGCCGCCGACGGCCCCTCCCCTCCCCCTCGAGCCCGGAGCCGGCTCGACGCAGGACGACCGGCACCCCCGGAGGCTTCGAGTTGAATCCCCCGGCTCAGGGGTCCGTGCTACCGATCCGTATGTGGCCAGCCCCACCAGGAGCATAAGAGGTTATCGATCGTGGAAGGCGACCTCCAGCTCAGTTTCGGCATCAACCTCCGGAACCAGCGCAAGGCCCGGCACCTGAGTCAAGAGGCGTTCGCAGACCTGCTGGGGGTGCACCGCACCTACATCGGGGGCCTCGAACGGGGCGAACGGAACGTCACGCTCCGGACGGTCGAGCGGCTGGCCGAGCGGCTCCACGTCTGCGCGTCCGATCTCCTGGTGGGCAGCTGAGCCCGGGTGTCACCCCGGCGCAGAAGTGAGCCCGGCTGTCCGTCGGCGGGCCCTCCTCACTTCTTCTGCTTCGCCCTCGTCTTCGGGTTCGGCCTGGTGGCGCCCTTGGCCGCCGCCTTCACCTCGGCAGTACGGGCCGATGCCGCCCCTCCTCCGACCACCGGTCCCGTCCGAGGGGGCGGCGCGTCCGAGCCGATCACCTTGGCGCCCTCGGGGGCGGCCCTGCCGGTGACCGCCCAGTGGAGCAGTCTGGCCTGGCTGTCGACCAACGAGGCGGTGCGGATTCCCCAGAACTCGAACCCGTAGCGGTGGCCGGCCACCTGGGCCAGCATGGCGATGAGCGTCCCGGCGACGGCCATGGGATCGGATCCGGCACGAGACCCGGTCCCATCGCCGTTGGTGGCGATGACCCGGGCCAGGGTGACCGTCACCGCGTTCAGGGCCCGTACCCGCAGGCCCTGGAAGCGCAGGTCTCCCTCGACCGTGGTCAGCTCGACCACTCGGAACACGGCCCGGTTCCGTTCCCAGTAGTCCATGAACCCTTCGACCACGGCCACCGCCGTGGGCCAGCTCGCCGCCTCCGACCAGTCACCGTCGACCAGCCCGGCCAGCACGCCCGCCCCTTCGACCAACTCCTCGGCCAACACGGTGATGGCGGCCTCGACGTTCTCGAAGTACTGGTAGAACGTCGCCGGCGACGTTCCCGCCTGCCGCGCGATGTCGATGACTTTGATCGACCGCCACGGTGTGGCCACCAGCAGCTCGGCGGTGGACTCCAGCAAACGCTGGCGGGTCGCCCGCCCCCGGCGCCCGGGGACCCGGCCGTCCGTGGTGGCAATGAGCTCCGGGTCATCGGCGAGGGCCATGGTCGACCATGGTACCGACGGGCGGCCGGACATGACGGGGCGTCAGAAAGCCTGGCCCGGCACCGCGGCCCGGACCGTGCCGGCAGGACTCGGGGAGGGCTGCCGGCCCCCGGCAGCCCGGGGGCGAAACCCCTGCAGAGTAGGGTGAAAAGCCATGGCCAACGGTCCGGTGCCTCGCACCCTGACGCGCGCCCAGCAAGCCCGTCGACAGCGCGTGGTCGACGCCGCCATGTCACTCGGGCTGGACGGGGGCTACGAAGCCGTGCAGATGCGCGACGTGGCGGCCCGGGCCGACGTGGCCATGGGCACCGTCTACCGCTACTTCACCAGCAAGGACCATCTCCTGGCTGCCGCCCTGGTCCACTGGGTGGAGCAGTTGGACAGCCGGCTGGCCCAGCTACCCGCCCAGGGCGCCACCGCCGCGGAGCGGGTGATCGACGTCCTGGACCGGGCCCTGCGGGCCATGGGTCGTCAACCGAAGCTGGTCGGCGCCGTCTTCACCGCGCTGGCCTCTCCGGACCCGGCGGCCATCGACTGCCAGCAGCAGGTGACAGTCCTGATGGAAGGGATCATCACCCGGGCCATCGGGGAGCCACACCCGCCCAACCTGAGCGACAGGGCCCGCATCATCGGCCACGTGTGGTATTCGGCACTGGTCGGGTGGGTCAACGGTTGGAGCAACATGAGCCGGGTCCACGACGAGCTGGTCGTCGCCACCGGGCTCCTGCTCCCCACCGACGTCTCCGAGGTCTGAGCGGGCTGCCGGCATCGCCGGAGGCCACCCGCCCACGAGGGTGACGCAAGAACCATCAACGGCCAGGGTACCGTCGGGCATGCCATCGGCCATCGAAGTCCACGGGCTCTCCAAGCACTTCGGCCCGGTGCGCGCCGTGGACGACCTGACCTTCGAGGTGCCGGAGGGGCGGGTGACCGGCTTCCTCGGGCCCAACGGATCGGGCAAGACCACGACGTTGCGGATGCTGCTCGGCCTGGTCTCGGCCTCCGGGGGCACCGCCACGTTCGGTGGGAAGCGTTACGTCGACCTCAAGGACCCGATCCGCCACGTGGGCGCCGTGCTGGAGGCGACCAGCTTCCATCCGTCGCGGCGGGCCGAGGACCACTTGAAATCGGTGGCCATCGGCGCGGGGATCCCGCTCTCCCGGGTCGCCGAGGCGCTCGATCTGGTCGGACTGTCCGAGGTGGCGCGTCGGCGCGTCGGCAAGTTCTCGCTCGGCATGCGCCAGCGACTGCAGCTGGCCACCGCCCTGCTCGGCGATCCCGAGATCCTCATCCTCGACGAGCCCGCCAACGGGCTCGACCCGCAGGGCATCCAGTGGCTGCGCACCTTCATCCGCTACCGGGCATCCCTCGGACACGCCGTCCTGGTGTCGTCCCACCTCCTGTCGGAGATGGAGGAAACCGTGGACGATGTGGTCATCGTGTCCGACGGGAAACTCGTGCTCCAGACCACGCTGGCCGAACTGGCCAGCCGCGCCGGCACCAGCACCGGCATGCGCATCAGGACTCCCGAGCCGGCCCGGCTGACCGCTGCGCTCGACGCCGTCCCGGTGGCCTGGCGCCAGGTGGGCGACCACACCCTGGTCATCGACGGGGCCACACCCGAATGGTTCGGGCCCTTCGCCGCCCAACACCGGATCGTCCTCTACGAGCTGGTCCACGAGCGGGGCAGCCTCGAAGACGTCTTCCTCGCACTGACCCACGGATTCGATGCCGCCGACCCCGCCAACATGGGCAATGGGCCGGCCGGCGCCGCCCCGATGCCGGGAGGCCCGACGTGATCGCCATCATCCGCTCGGAGTGGCTGAAGCTGCGGACCACCGCCGTGCCGTGGGTGCTCGCCGGCATCGCCCTGCTCATCAACGCGCTGCTGATCCTGGTGATCTTCCTGAGCCACGACAACGGCAACGGGCCCAACGGAGGCGGGGCGTTCGTCTCGCCCGGCTACACCGTGCCCCACACCACCCAGCAGCTCCGGAACCTGGTGGGATCCGGGTTCCAGGGCTACATCCTGGCCCTCCTGCTCGGGGTGCTCTGCATCACCACCGAGTTCCGGCACAAGACGGTGACCACCTCGTTTCTGGTCACGCCGCACCGACCGAGGTTCGTGGCCGGCAAGCTTATCTTCGCCGCCATCGCCGGTGCCGTGCTGGCGGTGATCATGCTAGTGGCCACCGTCATCGGCGGCGGGCTCACCCTGGCCGCCCGGGGCGGGTCGTTCTCCGACATGATCCACCAGCTCCCGGCGGTGGCGCCCGGCATGATCCTCGTCTTCGCCCTGTTCGCCATCCTCGGGGTCGGCATCGGCTCGGTCCTGACCAACCAGGTGGCGGCCCTCGTCGTGTGCCTGGGGTGGTTCATCATCCTGGAAGGCATCCTCGTCCAGCTCGTGCACAGCGCGGAGAAGTGGGTGCCCACCGGAGCCGCCACCGCCGCCTCCAACCTGACCAGGGGCCGGGGCTCCGACTTCGGGCTGTTCAACTGGTGGCAGGGCACCCTGTTGATGCTGGCCTACGGGCTGGTCTTCGCCGTGGTCGGCTCGATCATCCTGACCCGGCGCGACATCACCTGAGCCCGGCCGCACCTCCTGGCGCACCTCCTGGCGCACAGCCGGCCGCACCGCTCGTCGTACCCGCTGTCGAGGCCCGGGCGAGGCCCGGGCGAGGCCCGTAGGCTGACCCCATGGATGGCTTCCCCGACAACAGGCTGCCCGCGCACGGGCTCGACGCCGACGCGGTCCTCGACCAGATGGAGGCGCTGCGGGCCGACGACCGCGACTGGCGGGGCGGGCGGGTCTTCAGCCTGGTCTACAACGCCGGGGACGATGTCCTCGACCTCCTCGAGCGGGCGTCCAACCTCTACTCGGCCGAGAACGCCCTGAACACGATGGTCTTCCCCAGCCTGGGGTGGATGCAGAACGACATCGTCACCATCACCGCCGGGCTGCTGGGGGCCGACCGGGTGCCCGGCGACGAGCGCGGCGGGGTCGGCGGCTTCCTCACCTCGGGCGGCACCGAATCGCTGTTGCAGGCCACCAAGACGGCCCGCGACTGGGGGCGGGCGGAACGGGGCACCGCGCGCCCCAACATGGTGCTGGCCACCAGCGCCCACGCCTCCTTCGAGAAGGCGGCGCACTACTTCGACGTCGAGTCACGCCGGGTTCCGGTTCGCAGCGACTTCGCCGCCGACGTGGGCGCCATGGCCGACGCCATGGACGACGACACCGTGCTCGTCGTGGGTTCGGCGCCGTCCTACCCCCAGGGTGTCATCGATCCCATCCCCGAGCTGGCCGGCCTGGCTGCAGCGCGCGGCATCCTCTGCCACGTGGACGCCTGCCTCGGCGGTTTCCTCCTGCCGTTCCTGGGCCGGCTGGGGCACGTCACCAAACCGTGGGACCTCGCCGTGCCCGGGGTGACCTCGATCTCCGCCGATCTCCACAAGTACGGCTACGCCTCCAAGGGCGTCTCGGTCATCCTCTACCGGGACCGGGCCCTGGCCGGGCTGCAGCCGTTCATCACCACCAACTGGCTGGGCGGGCTCTACGGCTCGCCGTCGATGGCCGGGACCCGGCCGGCCGGCCCGATCGCCGCCGGATGGGCCGTGCTCCACTATCTGGGCGAGGACGGCTACCTCCGGCTGGCCGAGGACGCCCACCAGGCGGCCACCACCATCAAGTCGGCCATCGACCGGATACCGGGTCTGGCCATCCGCGGGGCTCCGGACGCCACCGTGTTCGCCTTCGGAGGGGCGCTCGAGGGTGCCGCCCCCGACACCTTCGCCCTGGGGGACGCACTCGCCGACCGCGGGGGCTGGTTCTTCGACCGCCAGTCCCCACCCGACAGCCTGCACGCCACCGTCCACGCCGGGCACCGGGCCGTCGCCGACGACCTGGTCGGCGACCTGGCCGCGGTGGCCGGCGAGCTGCTCGCCACGGGGGCTCGGGCCGAGGACCGGGGCACCACCTACGGCACGATCTGACAGCGCCGCCAGGACGATTGCCCGCAATCGGCGCCATCGTCTATACATGCGAGGTCGTCCTCCTGTCCGGGATCGCTCCGGCCGGTAGGGGAAGGCCCGGCCCGGCCGATCCGCGGTGCGGGACAGATCCCGCACCGGTCACCGCTTGCCATCACCCGGCGAAGGGACGGCCCGTTGCCATCGACGGACCGTGGCGGCTCGACAGCACACCGGCGGGGGGAAGGGGTGACGTGATGGATCGCAAATGGTGGACTCTCATCGCGGTGTGCACGGGGACCTTCATGCTCCTGTTGGACATCACGGTGGTCAACGTCGCCCTCCCGGACATCCAGCAGTCGCTCCACGCATCCTTCGCCGATCTCCAGTGGGTGATCGACGCCTACTCGCTCACTCTGGCCGCCTTCCTGCTCACCGCCGGGGTGATCGGCGACATGTTCGGCCGGCGAGGGGTGTTCGCCATCGGCCTCGGCATCTTCACCGTGTCATCGCTCCTGTGCGGGCTGTCCTCCTCGGCCCTGATGCTGAACCTGTCACGTGGGGCCCAGGGCGTGGGCGGGGCCATCATGTTCGCCACCGCGCTGGCCCTGATCGCCCAGGCGTTCTCCGGGAGGGAGCGGGGGACCGCATTCGGCATCTACGGCGCCGTGGTCGGGGGCGCCGTCGCCGTGGGCCCGCTGATCGGTGGGGCCATCACCAGCGGCATCGGGTGGCGGTGGATCTTCTTCGTCAACCTCCCCATCGGTGTGGTCGCCGTCATGATCACCCTGGCCAAGGTGAATGCGTCGAAGGACCCGACCGAACGGCGGATCGACTGGATCGGGTTCGTCTCCTTCTCCGCTTCCCTGTTCATGTTGGTGTTCGCCCTGGTACAGGGCAACGCCAGGGGATGGGGCAGCCCCTTCATCGTGGGGATGCTGGTCGGGTCGGGCGCGGCCATGGTCATCTTTCTGGCCGCCGAATGGCACCAGTTGGACCCGATGCTCGATCTCCGACTCTTCAAACGACCGGCCATGGTCGGGGTGTCCCTCGGCTCCTTCACCCTCTCCGCCTCCATCTTCGCCATGTTCCTCTACCTGACGCTCTACCTCCAGGAGGTGCTCGGCTACGGCCCTTTCGCCGCCGGGCTGCGGTTCCTGCCCATCACCCTGCTGGCGTTCGTGGCGGCGCCGATCGCCGGAAAGCTCACGGTCCACGTCCAGTCGCGCTACCTGCTGGGAGTGGGTCTCTCCCTGGTGGCCCTCGGCTGCGCCCTGATGACCAACGTCCGGGCGGACTCCATGTGGACCGTGCTCCTGCCGGGCTTCATCCTGGCGGGGATCGGTGTGGGGATCACCAACCCGGTGCTGGCCTCGGTCACCGTGTCGGTGGTGCCGCCCGAGCGGAGCGGCATGTCCTCGGGCTCGGCGAGCACCTTCCGCCAGGTGGGGATCGCCACCGGTATCGCCGGACTGGGGGCGGTCTTCCTCGGCCAGATCCGCAGCAATACGTCCACCGCACTCGCCACCACACCCGTGGGCCGCCAGGTGCTGGCCCACGGCGGGTCGCGCCTGACTGCCGCCATCAGCGGGAGCGGGGTGCGCCAGGCCCTCGCATCGATCTCCGTGCCCGCCGTCCGCCACACGCTGCTCAGCGCCTACCAGACGGGCTTCACCTCCACCTTCGATCACCTCATGGTGATCGCCGCGGTCATCGCCGCCGTGGGCGCCCTCGGGTGCCTGACCTTGGTCCGCCAACGCGACTTCGTCCCGAGCTTCACCCCGGCAGCGGTCCCCGGCGGGCGACCCGGCGGGGAATCGCCGGGCCCGGTCGGGGCGCCGTCGGGCGAGGTCCCCTCGCCGGCTCCGGCCGGATAGCCGGCCTGCGGGTGGAGCGATCGCCGGTCCTTCGATGACGGTGCCCGGGACGCCGGCCGACCCCGCGCCCCAAGAGACGCCTCCCGGCCGATCGGGCGCGGGCCATCCCCGACGCCTCGAGATCCTGGTGGCACACCGACGGGCCATGGACGAGGGCTCCCCTGGCTACGTCGACCCGGCGACCGGCCTCTACGTGCTCACCGCGGCCATGCTGCGGGACCGCGGTGAGTG
>Ga0075520_1001015_pt1 | contig 13170 bp, 9 predicted proteins | sample NGEPerB_FD_75100 | JGI IMG/M metagenome (GOLD analysis project Ga0075520, IMG submission 75100) | Arctic peat soil microbial communities from the Barrow Environmental Observatory site, Barrow, Alaska, USA - NGEE PermafrostAB12-B | ecosystem: Environmental > Terrestrial > Soil > Wetlands > Peat ... | reverse complement strand
GCCTCGTCCGGGGGTGGGTCGTCAGGGGCCCGCCGGCGACACGGTCGTCAGCAGCAACGGCGAACACGAGGGCAGAGTTCGGGGACCACCGCGCCGCGCCGTCCCGCGTTGTCGGGATCGCGGCGCGTTGCCGCCCTCGGGCTGGCGGCTGCGTTGGCGGTGGTTCTCGGTGTGATCGCGATGCAGGCACGGTCGTCGCCGCCGGCCGAATCGGTGCCGGCCGAATCGCTGCGCACCGGGTCTTGGGCCGATGCGGCCGACTGGTTGGCCGTCGTCACGGAGCTCGATATGGCCCGCGCGCAAGCGCTCTCGGCCGCTGATCCGGCCCTGCTCGACCGTGTCTATACGGCCTCTTCGGCGCAAGGTGCGGCGGATACTGCCGTGGTCACCGATCTTGCGGCGAAGGGCCTTCGGGTGCAGGACGGAACTCATCGCATCGTCAGCGCCACCATCGAGGCGGTCGCGGCAGGCTCCATCGCTTCCAGCCCGCCGGCAACCGGTCCGGCAACCGACAGCCCCGCCGGAGCAGGGATTTCGACGGTGCGCGTCGCGGTGGTGGACGCGATGCCGGCGCACCTGATCGTGGACACGGCGGGCAATCCCGTGGGACAGACCGCCGCACGCTCCGAGGAACGCCGAATCCTCGTGCTGGAGTCGACGACTCAGGGCTACCGGATCAATTCCATCCTCGCCGGGTGAGCCGGGCCGCCCTGTTGATGATCGCCGGCCTGGCGATCCGGTACCCGAGCTCGAGTGTCCGTCGGTCTGACGGGCGCGTTGATCCCGAGGGTTGTCGGACCCGACTCCTACCGTGAGCCCATGCGGCTGCTGCACACCTCCGACTGGCACCTCGGTCGGACGTTCCACGGGCAGAGCCTGCTGGCCGACCAGGAACAGGTGCTGGGTGCGCTGGCCGACCTCGCGGCCGAACGTGCCGTCGATGCGGTGCTCATTTCCGGTGACCTGTACGACCGCGCGGTGCCGTCGCCGGAGACCGTGCAGACCGCGACCCGGATCCTGCGACGGATCCGGGATGCCGGGATCGTCATCGTCGCGATCTCCGGCAATCATGATTCGGCGCCCAGGCTGGGCGCCTTTACTGACTTCCTGGCCGCCGGTGGGCTGCACCTGCGGACATCGCTGGACCGGATCGCGGATCCGGTTCTGCTGTCCGACGGGGCCGGACCGGTAGCTCTCTACCCGCTGCCCTACCTGGAGCCGGACCTGGCCCGCGCCGCGTGGGGGCTGCCCGCGCCGGCCGATCACCAGCGGGTGTTGGCCGCCGCCATGCACCGGGTTCGGGCGGATCTGGCCACCCGCCCGGCCGGCACCCGATCGGTGGTGTTGGCGCATGCCTTCGTGGTCGGCGCGATCGCCGGGGGATCGGAAAGGTCCATCGCCGTCGGTGGCGTCGAGTCCGTGACGGCCGAGGTTTTCGACGGCGTCGACTATGTGGCGCTGGGGCACCTGCACGGTTCGCAGGTGCTGAGCGAGCGGGTGCGGTATTCGGGGTCACCGATGCCGTACGCGTTTTCCGAGACCGGACATCGCAAGAGCGCATGGCTCATCGAGATCGACGCATCAGGGGCGGTGGTTGGTGAGCGGTTGGCCCTTCCAGTCATCCGTCGACTCGCCACGGTCCGCGGCCGACTGGCCGATATCCTCTGTCTGACAAAAGGTTTCGCCGAAACGTACTTGTCGGTAGAGCTCACCGATCCGGTGCGGCCGCTGGACGCCATGCGTCGGCTGCGCGAGATGCACCCGCACACCCTGGTGGTGCAATGGCTGCCAGACGATCGCAGCACCCCGGTGGTCGCGGATCCGCTCCCGGTCGGGCACACCTGCAGCGACCTCGACGTCCTGCTCGATTTCGTCGCCACCACCCGAGGCGCTCCGGCGTCCATCGGCGAGCGGATGCTGCTGGACGCCGCGGTGACCGCCCGCAGGATCACCGAGGCCGCCGGATGAAACTGCACCGGCTCGAAGTGCGGGCGTTCGGCCCCTTCGCGGACGAGGTAGTAGTCGATCTTGATGCACTCGGGTCCGACGGGTTGTTCCTCTTGCACGGCGACACCGGGGCGGGCAAGACCACCCTGCTCGACGCCATCGCTTTCGCGCTGTACGGACGGGTTCCCGGCGCCCGGAACGAGGCCAAGCGGCTGCGCTGTGACCGCGCCGCTCCCGCCACCCGCACCCAGGTGCGGCTGGAGGTGACGATCGCCGGTCACCGCCTGGAACTCACCCGCAATCCCGAGTACCAGCGGGCCAAGGCGCGCGGCGTCGGGTTCACCGTGGAGAAGGCGAGGGTGGTCCTGCGATGGATCGGCGCCACACCCTCCGGGCGCAGCGAGGACGGACTGACCCGCGCGGACGAGGTCGGTGAGGTCGTCGGCGAGCTACTGGGGATGTCCGCGGACCAGTTCTTCCAGGTCGTGCTGCTGCCCCAGGGAGACTTCGCCAGGTTCCTGCGCGCCGACACCGCCGAGCGGGGTGTGTTGCTCGAGCGGCTGTTCGACACCGGGAGGTTCGGGACCGTCGAGGAATGGTTCGCGTGTGCCCGGCGGGATTCCGGCAACCGGCTTCGAGAGGCCGACGCGGACGTCGACCGCTTCGTTGCCAGGGTCGCCGAGGCCGCCCGCGTACCGACGCCTGACCGACTCGAGACCGCGTGGATCGTCGACCTCCGGGACCGGCTGGCCGATCTCGCGGACCTCGCGGCGGGGCGCGCGGCAGTGTCCCGTCGAGGTGCCGAGAGACTGGCGGCCGAGCTGCGCGGGGTCCAGGATCGCCAGGACCGGGTGCAGCGGCTTCGAGACGTGCGCGCCAGGCTCGCGGCGCTCGATGCACGATCCAACGAGCTCGACCGGTTCCGTGCCCAGATCGAACGGCATCGGCGGACGTCACGGGTCGCTGTCACGCACGCGGCGCTGTTGGCGGCGCACCGGGACCATCGGTTGCGCCGAGATGCCCACGCCCGCGCGGCCGCCGAGCTGCGCGGGCTGGTCGCGACCCCGTCCGGGTCCGCGCCGGGTCAGGCTGCCGCGCCGGCAGACCTCTTGTCCGATGACCTGTCTGACCTGTCACTCTGGACTCCCGCGCGCGCCAAGGAAGGGGCAGCCGCGGATCGCGACCTCGCCGGGGCGCTGGCCGAGTTCGACGCGCACGCCGCCGAGCACGAACGCGACAGCGCGGCGCTCGCGGCCGCGCGCCGGCGGCACCACCAGGCCGAGGTCGACGCGGTCGACGTCGAACAGCGAGTGGCCGCCCTGCCGGCGCTGATCAACGACCTCGCCGAGCGGGTGAACCGCGCCAGGTCGGCAAGGGACCGGCTCCCGTCCGCGGCTGCCGCGGTGACCGCCGCGAAGCACGTGCTGCTGGCCGCCGAGGCGTTACCGGCCCTGCTGGCCGAGCAGCACGACGCGATCGTCCGAGCGACCGCCGCCGTCGACGGCCACCAGCGCTCCGTCGGCGAACGGCAATCGCTCATCGAGCGCCGTATCGCCGGCATCGCCGGAGAACTGGCATCCGGGTTGACCCCGGGGGCGCAGTGCCCGGTGTGCGGGTCCGCCGAACACCCGCGGCTGGCCGCTCCGGCGGACAACGCGGTGACGGCAGCGCAGATCAGGGCAGCTCAGCACGCCGAACGAGCCGCCGCCGCCGAACGGGAGCGGGCCACCGCCGAGCGGACCCGGGTCGACGGGGCGGTCACCGCGGCAATGGAGCGGGCGGGCGGACACGATCTCGCTGCGGCACGGGGAATGCTCGGGCGGGCCACGACGGCGCATTCGGCGATGGCCGCCGAGGCCTGCACGCTGGACGAGTTGATGGGCCGTCAGGACGGCGCGAGCAAGGCGCTGTTCGAGCATTCACTGCATCGCGACGAACTCGCGCAGGCGGTGGCCGCCGCCAAGGCGGAGATCGCAACCATCCAGCCGCGGGTGGCAGAGCGGGAAATCCGGCTGCGGGCCGCGCTGGCCGGTCACCCGAGCGTGGCCTCGCGACGGGCAGACCTGCTGGCGCGTGCCGCTGCGTGGGACGCGGTGGCCTCGGCAGCCGCGTCCGCAACGGCCGCTTCCGCCGCCGAGGTAGATCGGCGCGCTGAGCTGACACGAGACGTCGAAGCGGCGGGATTCGTGGATCTCGACGATGCCATGGCCGCCGCCTCCGTTGACATCGAACGGCTGACCCGCGAGGTGCGCGCCGCCGAAGACGCCCGCACGGCCGTTGAGGGCCAGCTCAGGGACCCGGCCCTGGCCGACGTTGATCCGGACGAGGAGTGGGACGTGTCCGGTCTTCGCGCCCATGCCGACGCAGCAGCGCGGCTGGCCGAGGACGCGCGCTCCCGCGCGGACGCCGCGGTGGACCGGCGCGATCAGGTCGGCCGGGCGTGCCGACGACTTCTCGCGGCCCGGTGCGAGCGCGAACCGATCGCCGCTGCCGACGCCGAGATCAGCGCTCTCGCCGATGTCGTCCACGGCCGGGGGCAGAACGCGCTCGGTATGTCGCTGCGCACGTACGTGCTTGCCGCGCGGCTGCGGCAGGTCGCCGACACAGCCGGGCAGCGGCTGGAGCGGATGTCCGCCGGCCGGTACGGGTTCGTGCACTCCACCGACCGGGAGTCGCGGGGGAAGGCAGGCGGGCTGGGGCTGGACATCTTCGACGCCTGGTCCGGATTGGTGCGGCCGGCGAAGACCCTGTCCGGGGGCGAATCATTCCTTGCGTCGCTGGCCCTGGCGCTGGGGTTGGCCGATGTGGTGGCGAGCGAAGCCGGCGGACGGGTGCTGGACACCCTGTTCGTCGACGAGGGGTTCGGTGGGCTTGACGCCGACACCCTGGACCTGGTGATGGGCACTCTGGATGAGTTGCGGGCGGGCGGCCGGGTCGTCGGCGTGGTCTCGCACGTCACGGAACTACAGCAGCGGATACCGAGCCGGCTCTGTGTGCGCCGCACGCCACTCGGGTCGACCATCGAGATGTACAGCGACTGAACCGGGATGATCACTGCGATGTGTGCGCTGGCCGGCGCCGGCTCGCACCGTCTACGGTCGGCTCAGCGGTTCTCGGGCCGCAAGATGCGCAAGGGGGTGTGTCGTGTTCCTGCTGGTCGCGCATTTCCGGGTCGACCAGGGAGTCGATCCTCAGGACGTTCTCGACCGGGCTCGGGAGCCGATTCGGTTGCTCGCGGGCCAGCCCGACACGGTGCGGCTGCGCTGGGCCCGGTCCACCGAGGACGCCGGGCACCTGGTGCTCACCGCGGAGTTCGCCACGGCGGCCGCCTACCGGCGCGCGCTGTCCCCGATGCCGGTGCGCACGGTCGTCATCCCGTGGCTGTCCGCGGCCGAGGTGGCCACCTCGGGCGTGCACGAGGTGCTGCTCGCCGCCGACGGCGGGGTCATCGAGGAACCGGAGATCATCGTCCCGGAACCGCAACGTTGACCGGGCCGACCGTGACAACGGCTGGGGAATCGGCCCGAGGGAGTCGGCACAGGGGTCGGCCAGAGGCCGTCGGACCCAGGAAAATCTGCCCAAGGGAAACCTGCCCCAGGGAGTCGGCCCGCGCGGGTCGGCCTAGGAAATCGGCACGGTGGTCGGTGCCGCCCAAGGAGTTCATTAGGCTCGACGGTCGTTGACCGACCCCGCGGAATCCACCGTCGGGGACGCCGCTCGGCCGGGTCACCTCGGCCGGGCCTCTTCCGCAGGAGATCCACGTGGCCGCCGACCGCATTGACGCCGTCGTTTCCCTCGCCAAACGGCGGGGGTTCGTCTATCCCTCCGGTGAGATCTACGGCGGGACCAAATCGGCGTGGGATTACGGCCCGCTCGGCGTCGAACTCAAGGACAACATCAAGCGGCAGTGGTGGAACGCGATGGTCCGCTCCCGCGACGACATCGTCGGCCTCGATTCCTCGGTGATCCTGCCGCGGCAGGTGTGGGTGGCTTCCGGCCACGTCGCGGCCTTCGTGGACCCGCTGGTGGAGTGCACCTCGTGCCACCGGCGGTTCCGCGCCGACCACCTGGAGGAGGAGTTCACCGAGAAGAAGGGCAGGGCACCCGCGAACGGGCTGGCCGACATCGCCTGCCCGAACTGCGGCACCCGGGGGGCCTGGACCGAGCCAAGGGAGTTCAACGGTCTGCTGAAGACCTTCCTCGGTCCGGTCGAGGACGAATCCGGCCTGCACTATCTGCGCCCGGAAACCGCGCAGGGCATCTTCGTCAACTTCAACAACGTCTCCGGGTCGTCACGGAAGAAGCCCCCGTTCGGGATCGCGCAGATCGGGAAGTCGTTCCGCAACGAGATCACCCCCGGCAACTTCATCTTCCGCACCCGTGAATTCGAACAGATGGAGATGGAGTTCTTCGTCAAGCCCGGAACTGACGAGGAGTGGCACCAGTACTGGATCGACACCCGGACCGCCTGGTACGTGGACCTGGGCATCGATCGGGAGAATCTGCGCCAGTTCGAGCATCCCAAGGAGAAGCTCTCCCACTATTCCAAGCGGACGGTGGACATCGAGTACCGCTTCCATTTCCAGGGCAGCGAATGGGGCGAGCTCGAAGGCATCGCCAACCGCACCGATTTCGACCTGAAGACCCACTCCGAGCATTCCGGTGTCGACCTGACCTATTTCGATCAGGAGAGCGGCGAACGCTGGACGCCGTACGTGGTGGAGCCGGCGGCTGGTGTCGGCCGGCCGATGATGGCGTTCCTGCTGGAGGCGTACGCCGAGGACGAGGCGCCGAATACCAAGGGCGGCGTGGACAAGCGCACGGTGCTCCGGCTCGATCCCCGACTGGCACCGGTGAAAGCGGCGGTGCTGCCGCTGTCCCGGCATGCAGACCTCTCGCCGATCGCCCGCGACCTCGCCGCGTCCCTGCGCAAGTCCTGGAATGTGGATTTCGATGACGCCGGCCAGATCGGCCGCCGGTACCGCCGTCAGGACGAGATCGGCACACCGTTCTGCCTGACGGTGGATTTCGACACTGCCGACGACCAGTCAGTCACCGTCCGGGACCGGGATTCCATGACCCAGGAACGCGTTTCGCTTGGCCAGGTCCAGGGGTACCTCGGGGCGCGACTGGTCGGCAGCTGATATCGGCGTCATCGAATGCTCGGGTTGACGCGCCTGGAGGGCGTAGCTTCCCGATGCCCAGAGGGTCGGCAAGTGAGACCGACGAGACAACGCCGGCCGACACGGCGGCGTCGCTGTCGGGATGACTGGTCCGCGACGGTGCCCGGCAAGTGATCGCGGCGGCCTTGCAGGCCGAGGTCGGCGCCTACGTCGACCCGGATCCCCCGGGCGTCATTGGCGTTCGACCAGTTGCCCCGACCGCTCCGCATTCACCACCGCCGCCCGGGCGCACCATAGGCAGCACCGGAGAGCCGCGAGGCTGGCCCTCATCGCCCGGCTGAGCGCCGCTCATCAGGTCGTATGCTCGTCCCCTTGGCTAGGCGCCGCTCAGCTCGTCCCCTGGGCGGGAGCCGCCCAGCTCGTCCCCTGGCCGGGAGCCGCCCAGCTCGTCCCCTGGCCGCGAGCCGCCCAGCTCGTCCCCTGGCCGGGAGCCGCCCAGCTCGTCGCCCGGCTGAGGACCGCCCATCTCGTCAGGATTTTGCCCGCCGTCACGATCTTTTTTCACGTGATTCTCCTTCCGTAAATGCTCCGCCCTTGCAATATGCCTGAGTCTATGTCACGCACCTGCACGGGACCCGTTCTGCATCCGAGCGGTGGTGGCGCCGCGATGGATATGCGGCCTGCTACATCATTTCCATCTACTCCGTGGCGGAATCGTTGCAGCACATCGAGCCCGCGGTATTCTGCGGTCAACCCACCGCTCGAGCGACCCGCCGACCCCAGCGCGGGCGGATGCTGGGGTCAATCGCATTCATCGCGCAATGGTCACGGGAGCGCTCAACGAGGTTCTGTCGGACCTCTGTGCCGATCCGTTTGCCGCCGGTGGCGAGGCGGAAGCGTCGGCATTTCATCTGCTGACGGCGGTGAGCTTCGAATCGATCCGAAGAACCTTTGGCGTACCAGTGGAGCCCCGGGCACGGAACGCCGTCAGTTTCCCAGTCCGCCCGGGTAGCGGAATTCCTGCGCGGGCACCGTGGTGCCACGGAACCACGCATCGATGAACGGCCCGACGTCTGTGCCGGCGAGCGTGGAAGCGTAGGTCTCGAAGTCGTCGAAGGTGGCGTTCTTGCCACCGAAGTCGGCCGGCCAGCCTTTCAGCATGGCGAAGAACGCGTCCTCGCCCATTTCCTTCCGCAGCGCGTGCAGGGCGAGCGGACCGCGGTCGTAGACGCGGGTGAACTCCTCTCCCGCGCCCATGTCCACCAATGGTGATTTCCAGTAATTGACGTCGTCGACGACGGTCGCCATCTGCTGCTTCCAGTAGTCGTCCAGGCTCGAGCCGTCGACCTTTTCCTTCCACAGCCAGGATGCGTAGGAGGCGAAGCACTCGTTGAGGCAGATGTCCGACCAGCGCTCGACGGTGACCTTGTCGCCGTACCACTGGTGCGCCAGTTCGTGCACCACGAAATCGAGATCAGCGAAATCTCCGTACACCGGTCGGGTCGCGGTCTCCAGTGCGAAACCGACCTTCTGCCCGGTGTAGATGCCGCCGACGGACTCGAACGGGTACGGCCCGAAATAGCCTGACAGCACCTCGATCACTCGCCGGGTGTCCTCGGCCAGCTGCTTGTCGTTCTTGGCATCGGGTCCGAGAGCGGACACGATCGGGGTGCCGTCGGCCAGCGCATCGGTGACCACGGTGAACTTGTCGATGTAAATGGTGGTCAGGTAGCTGGCGATCGGCTCCTTGATCGACCAGCGGAAGGCCGAATGCCCGGCACCCGGGTCGGGCAGGCCGTCGGTCTCGCGGATGCCGTTTGAGATCACCTGCCAGTCCTGCGGCACGGTGGCGGTGACCGAGAAGGTCGCCGGATCGGCCGGGTGCTCGTTGACCGGGTACCAGGCCGACGCCGCGAACGGCTCTCCGATCGCCACCGCGCCGCCGGACGACGTGCGGTACCAGCCGCCGTCGCCCAGCGTCGACGTGCCGCTGGGGATCAGTTCCGGCCGCCCGCCATACGCGATGTCGATCGTCATCGCGGCCTGCGGCGGGAGTTCGGTGGCCGGCGTGATGACCAGCTCGGCGTCCTGCTGCTCGAACTGGGCGTCGACCCCGCTCACCCGGACAGAGGTGACCGTCATCGACGGTTGTAGGTCGAGGTCGAACTGCGTCAGACCCTCCTCCGAGGTGACGCTGCCCTTGATCTGGGCGGTCGACTGCAGGTCGTTCGTGGCCGGGTCGTAGGACAGCGTGATGTTGTAGGAGTCGACCTGGTAGCCACCGTTGCCGGCGGTCGGGTAATAGGGGTCGCCGATGCCCGGATAGCCGACCGTGCCTGCGGCGCCGTCCGGTTCCTGGCTGGCAGCGGGTGCCAGGCTCGGGCTCGTTGGCACCGTGATTCCGCCCGAGGTCCCAGGTGTGGACGTGGACGGGGCCCGCGATCCAGGACTCGGTGACGGGGAAGCGCTGGCGGACGCGGCGGCTCCCGGCACCGGCGCGGCCCGACCTCCCACCGTCGACGAGCACCCGGCGAGCCCCACCGCCGCGACGATGGCGACCGCGATGGCGGCGGACGCGCGGGGCCGGCGGTGTCGGAGCATGAGCGCACCGTACAAGCCGGGTCCGACACCGAGGTGAGGAAAGGGTGTGACACGGCCGAGATCGACCGGCACGGTTCGCCGCTGCGCGTCCGCGCGTGATCGCCCGGCGCTGATCGGCCAGGCATGGGCGGCCTGGCATGATCGGCCCGGTGCGGACCGTGCTGCGCTACCTGGGTGGCACCGTGCTGGTCAGCATGCTGATCGTCACCGGCGTGGTGGTCGGCATCCTACGCACGGCGCAGGTCGACGACAGATCGTCGGCCGACGCCATTGTGGTCCTCGGCGCGGCACAGTACGACGGCACACCGTCGCCGGTATTTCAGGCCAGGCTGGATCACGCGGCCGAGCTCTACCGCAGTGGGGTGGCCCCACGGATCGTGACCATCGGCGGCGGCCAGAGCGGTGACGCCACCACCGAGGGGGACGCCGGCCGCGACTACCTCGCGGGTCTGGGTATCGATGCCGCCGCGCTCGAGTCGGTCGGCGCCGGTGACGACACACTGGCCAGCCTCCGGGCGGCCCGCGACGAGCTGGCCGGATGGAATTGGAACTCGGTGGTGCTGGTCACCGACCCCTGGCATGCGGCGCGGGCCCAGCTCATCGCCGACGACCTTGGGCTGGCGGCTGGGGTGTCCTCGGTGCGGGAAGGCCCCTCGCTGCGGGACGGCGTCGCGACCCGCTACGTCACCAGGGAAACGCTGGGCATTCTGTTCTACCTGCTCACCGGCGGCTCCTCGGGCGCCGGATCGACCGTGGTGTGAGCGCGAGAACCGTGACGCGACAACCGATTCAGTACTCCGAGCGGGATACCGCCAGGCTGATCGACGAGCCACCGAAGACCGCCGGACTGCCGGAGGCCGCGGGCACCGGCGGGCGCGGACCGTTCGCCAGGGACCGGGCCAGAGTGCTGCACTCCGGGTCGTTCCGGCGGCTGGCCGGCAAGACCCAGGTGGTGGCGCCCGACGAGGACGCGGTGCCGCGCACCCGGCTCACCCACTCGCTGGAGGTCGCGCAGATCGCCAGGGAGTTGGGCGAACAGCTCGGCTGCGACCCCGACCTGGTGGACCTGGCCGGGCTGGCGCACGACATCGGGCACCCGCCCTTCGGGCACAACGGCGAGACCGCGCTCGACGCGGTCGGTGCCGACGCCGGGGGGTTCGAGGCGAACGCGCAGAATCTGCGGCTGCTCACCCGACTGGAACCCAAGATCATCGCCGCGGACGGCCGGCAGGCCGGGCTGAACCTGACCAGGGCGTCGCTGGACGCGGTGATCAAGTACCCCTGGCCCCGGCCCGACGGCGGCGGCAAGTTCGGCGTCTACCCGGACGACGTCACCCTGTTCGAGTGGATCCGGGCCGATTCCCCGGCGCCGGACCGGCGCTGCCTGGAGGCCCAGGTGATGGATTGGGCCGATGACGTCGCCTACTCGGTGCACGACGTCGAGGACGGGGTCAGTGCGGGCCGCGTCGACCTCGCCTTGCTGGCCGACCCGGAGGAGCGCCGGGAGGTGGCACACGCCGCCATGGTCTACTCCACGGAATCCGCGGACGACCTGTTCACCGTGCTGAGCGACCTGCTCGCGCTGCCGGTGGTCGCCGCCGCGATCGGCCAGCCGCGCGGGCCGCAGGGCGACGCCGCGGTGAAAGGGATGACCAGCGAGTTGACGGGGCGGCTGGCCACCGGCCCGATCGCCGCCACCCGCGCCGCGGCCGGCGACGGACCGCTGCTGCGCTACGCGGCCGATCTGCAGATCCCCCGGTTACTGCGGGCCGAGGTCGCGGCGCTCAAGGCGGCCGCGGCCAGGTACGTGATGGCCGATCCGGTCCGGCTGGAGATCCAACTGCGCGAGCAGCGGCTGCTCACCGCACTGGTGCTGGCCATCGCCGAGGTGGGTGCACCCGTGCTCGACCCGATGTTCGTGCCCGCCTTCGAGGACGCCGTCGACGACGCCCATCGACTACGGGTGGTGCTGGACCAGGTGTCGTTGCTGACCGACGCCCAGGCGGTGACCAGGCATCGTCGGCTCGTCCGGCCCGACGAACCGTTCATCCGTGAGTGAAACCGGCCACATCAACCGCGAGGTGACGCCACTGTGGTGTCATGGCGGCAACAAAGGTGATCGGCAAAGCAGTGGCGGGACTGGCTGCGGTGGGCGGCCTGCTGGCGTTCTGGCGGTGGCGACGGCAGCCCGCCGGAGCGGGCAGGCGGCCCGATGACGGCGGCGGGTTGGCCGGGGTGCGCGAACCACGCCGCCCGGTGCCGCCGGTGCTCAGCGGTGCCGCAGCGGCCGATCCGCACGAGTAGCCGGCCCTACCTGGTCTGCGACGGATGTTCCCGGTGTGGACAACCGTCGGACGCCTCCACCGGGCCGACATAGACTCGGGCCCGTGGCTGGGCGGATCTCCGATACCGATCGGGAGCGGGTCCGCGAAGCCAATCGGATCGAGCAGGTCGTCGGGGAGTACGTGGCGCTCCGGTCGGCCGGCGGCGGGAACTTGAAGGGTCTGTGCCCCTTCCACGACGAGAAGACGCCGTCCTTCCAGGTCAGCCCCGCACGCGGCTATTACCACTGCTTCGGCTGCGAGCAGGGCGGCGATGTTTTCGCGTTCATCCAGGGTGTCGAGCACCTGAACTTCAACGAGGCGGTCCAGCGGCTCGCCGATCGCTCCGGAATCCAGCTGACCATTGTCGAGGGCGGCAGTTCCACCCGCACCGAGCGGAACACCAAGCCGCGGCTCATCGCCGCGAACAAGGCAGCCGCGAAGTTCTACGCCGAGCAACTGACCACCGACGGTGCCGCCACGGCACGGGAATTCCTGGCCGAACGCGGCTTCGACCTGACAGCCGCGGCCCACTTCGGCTGCGGGTACGCCCCCGACGGCTGGGACCAGCTGGTGAAAACCCTTACCGCGCAGGGCTTCTCGCTGGAGGAGTTGATCCGCGGGGGGTTGGCCCGGCAGGGTCAGCGCGGCGCCATCGACCAGTTCCACCGGCGGCTGCTGTGGGCGATCCATGACGCGGCGGGCGACGTCGTCGGGTTCGGCGCGCGCCGGCTCTACGACGACGACCGGCTGGAGGCCAAGTACATCAACACGGCCGAGACGCCGCTGTACAAGAAGTCGCAGGTGCTGTTCGGGCTGGACCTGGCCAAACGCGACATCTCCCGGCAACGCCGGGCCGTGGTGGTGGAGGGCTACACCGACGTGATGGCCATGCACCTCGCGGGAGTCACCACCGCGGTCGCGTCCTGCGGTACCGCCTTCGGTGACGAACACATCAGCGTGCTGCGCCGGTACCTGCTGGATTCCGAGGTGATCCGCGGCGAGGTCGTCTACACCTTCGACGGGGACAGCGCCGGTCAGAAGGCCGCCTTGAAGGCGTTCGACTCCGACCAGCGGTTCGCCGCGAACACCTACGTCGCGGTCGCCCCCGCCGGGATGGATCCGTGCGAGCTCCGGCAGGCCAAGGGCGACGAGGCCGTGAGGGCGCTGGTCGACGG
>Ga0075520_1001014_pt1 | contig 13180 bp, 12 predicted proteins | sample NGEPerB_FD_75100 | JGI IMG/M metagenome (GOLD analysis project Ga0075520, IMG submission 75100) | Arctic peat soil microbial communities from the Barrow Environmental Observatory site, Barrow, Alaska, USA - NGEE PermafrostAB12-B | ecosystem: Environmental > Terrestrial > Soil > Wetlands > Peat ... | reverse complement strand
GAGACGCTGACGGCGACGACCACGGCGAAGGTGTTCAGCGGCGTGCGCCGGCCGTGCAGCAGTGTGCTCTTGACGCGGATCGGCTGCCCGACGGTCGAGAGCACCTTCTTGCTCACGCTCAGGTTCTGCGCGGCGAAGTCGGCGAAGCTCGCCACCCGTTCGAGCGCGGCGCGGTCGCTGCCGGGGGGCCGGTGGGCGATGACGCGCGCCAGCACGGGTGGAATCTGGTCGAGGCCGATGAGGTCGTTGGGCGCTCCCAGCACACCGAGGTTGCCTCCTTTCAGCAGCAGGTCGATCGCCTTGGCGGCTGCCCGCTGGAGCTGTTCGGAGAAGCCCAGGTTCGCCTGCGCGAGCGCCGAGCCGAGCTGCGACTGCACCAGCGACTGCTCCAGCGCGTCGCCGTTGTAGATGACCTCCAGCTCTCCCTGCGCGGTTCCCGAGGAGATCCGCGCGGCGATGTCCGGCGGGATCACCACGGCCGCGAGCACATCGGCCGACTTGACCTTCTCGACCGCCTGCGCGCGTGAGGAGACGCTGACGGACTGAACCTGGCTGAACAGGTGTCGCGCGTACTGGCTGACCTCGACGCGCTGGCCACCCACCTGGATGGTCTCCCCGGGCGGCGTCTCGTCGACGATCGCCACACGCGGGCGCGACGGGCTGCGGGAGATGGCGAGGCCGATCAGCAGCGCGATCGCCACCGGGTAGACGATCAGCAGCGCGACCAGCAGCCGCGAGCGGCGCAGGATCAGCAGGTCCTTGCGCAGCAGCCACCTCATGTGGAGGCCTGCTCCGACGCGGGCGCGCGCGCCGCCAGGAAGCGCACGAGCGCCCGTTCGAGGTCTCCGCCGGCACCATCGCCTGCGTCCCGCAGCAGCGCGTCGGGGCCGCCGTCGAACAGCAGGCGCCCATCGGCCAGCACGAGTACGCGGTCGGCGTAGCGCTGAGCCTCGCTGACGTTGTGGGTGGAGAACAGCACCGCCGTGCCCGCGCCCGCCAGGCCCGTGATGAAGTCCCACAGCCGCTCGCGCTGGCCCGGGTCAAGCGACGCGGAGGGCTCGTCCAGCGCCAGCACGGGCGGGTCGGCGATCAGCCCGAGTGCCACGTTCACGCGCTGGCGGTTGCCGCCGGAGAGGCGGCCCACGGGCTCCCGTGCCCGCTCAGCCAGACCCGTCTGCTCGAGCATCCGCCGCACGGCGGCGCCCGGATCGGGGACCTTCTCCAGGCGAGCGAACAGCTCCAGGTTCTCCTCCACCGAGAGCTTCGAGTAGACGGCGGGCTGCTGGGGCGCCCAGCCGACCTCGCGCGCGTCGCAGCTCACGGTGCCCGAGCTGGGGCGCTGGATCCCCGCGACGATCGACAGCAGCGTGGTCTTGCCCGCGCCGTTGGGACCGACCACGGCCACCATTTCGCCGGCGTCGAGCTGGAATGCAACGTCTCGCAGAGCGTCCAGCTCGCCGTAGCGCTTGGCGAGCGCGGTGACGCTGAGGACGGTGCTCACAGCAGCCTGTGCGGCGTGCGATCCCACGGCTCGAACGTGATGTGCCGGCTCAGGTAGACAGCGGTCTCGCGCAGGATCGAGAGGATCGGCAGCGCGATCAGCGCGCCCACCACGCCGTGGAGCTGGAGTCCGAGCAGCAGGGCGAAGATCACCAGCAGCGGATTGATCCGCAGCGTGTGCCCGAAGATCTGCGGCGCCACGATGTGCCCCTCCAGCTGCTGCAGCGCCACGAACATCAGCGCCACCCACAGCGCGGAGACCGGGTCGTTGAACAGCGCGATCAGCACCGCTGGCAGCGCCCCCACGATCGGGCCGATGTAGGGAACGAGCTCCATCAGCCCGTAGAAGACGGCGAACACCACCGCGTATCTGCGCCCGTCGGGGAATATCCCGAGGACCCCGAACACGTACAGGGAGATGCCGGCGGTGGCGCCCATGATGAGACTGAACAGCAGCTGCCCGCCCACGTAGCGCGCGACCGCGCTCTGGACGAGGGTCGGGTAGTCATCGGCGGGCGTGCCGTCGCCATCGGGCATGTACTTGCGGATCAGCCTGCCGATGCGCTGCCCGTAGAGCAGCATGTAGACCGACAGCACGAACACGAGCAGGACGTCGAAGCCCGCGCTGACCACTTCCGTGAGCAGGCCCCCGCCGAAGGAGACGATCGAGCTGGAGCCCTTGACGAGCTCTTCCTGGAGGGTCTGCAGCGCAGTCTTTCCCTGCTTGATGAACTGCACGTGCACGCCGCTGCTGTTGAGCGTGTTCTGGAACTCGGAAAGCGATCTGTTCGCTTTCCTGACCAGGTTCGGCACGTCGCGGCTGAACGAGGCGACCTGGTTGGAGATAGGGTTGGCGAGCAGTACGCCGATTCCACTGAGCGCGAGGAAGAATGCCAGGTACACGGCCAGCACCGCCAGACCACGCGGCAGCCTCGCGCGTTGGAGCAGCGCGACGGCCGGGTTGAGGATCAGCGCGATGAGCGCCGCGACGATGAAGATCACCAGCACTTTCCCGGAGGCTTTCGCCACCGCCCACACGGCCAGCAGCGCCAGCGGCAGCAGCACGAGCTGGACCCAGCGCGGCACCACCGCCCGCGGCTGGCCGATCTCCGATCGGTCGCGCGGCTCGTGCTCGGAGGATGCGGCCAGCCCCCGCTCCTCGACGCTCGGCGGCGCGACCTCGGGGGCTTTCTCGGTAACGCCGCTCACTTCCCTGCAACCATCGCCAGAGTATGGCTGAGTCCGAGGCGGCCGCCGGAGCCGTGCCGGGCGCCCGCGAGCCATCCTCCGCGCAGGGCGCGGGCACGGTCAGCATCCTGTTCGTGGGCGACGTCGTGGGCGGCCTCGGCCGGCGCACGCTGCTCGACTCCCTGCCCGTGCTGCGCGAGCGCCACGCCCCCACGTTCGTGGTGGTCAACGGCGAGAACGCCGCGGGAGGGCTTGGCATCACGCCGAAGATCGCCGAGCAGATGCTCGCCGCCGGCGTGGATGCGATCACGCTCGGCAACCACGCCTACCACCGGCGTGAGATCTACCCCTACCTGGACCGCGAGCAGCGGATCGTGCGGCCGGCCAACTACCTGCGCAGCCAGCCCGGTCACGGCGTGTGCGTGGTCGAGCACGGCGGCATGCGCCTGGGCGTGGTCAGCCTCAGCGGCAACCTCTACCTGCGCGCCGGCCGCTCGGCGTTCACGGAGATCGAGGTCGCCCTCGGAGAACTGAGCGACGTCGAGCACATCCTCGTGGACGTGCACGCGGAGGCGACCTCGGAGAAGGTGGCCATGGGCTGGCATCTGGACGGCCGCGTCACCGCCGTGGTGGGCACGCACACGCACGTGCCCACCGCCGACGCGCGCGTGCTCCCCGGCGGCACCGCCTACATCACCGACGTCGGCATGACGGGGCCGCGCGGCGGCGTCATCGGCGTCAAGCGCGAGCAGGCGATCGAGTCGCTGCTCACGCAGATGCCCGTGCGCTTTGAGACCTCCGAGGAGGACCCGTGGCTGATGGGGGTGCTCATCAGGTGCTCAGGAGCGTTGCGGGCCGAGTCGATCGAGCAGGTGCTGATGGCGCGTCCGGCGGGTGCCCCGACGGATCGCTGAAGCGTCCGAGCAGCGCCAGCATCACCAGCGGGAAGAACCACGGGATGTAGAGGTAGAACCAGTGTTCCAGCCCCAGCTCCGTGGCGATCAGCACCGCCGCGCAGGCCGCGGCCAGGCCGACTAGGTCGGGGCGGCGGGGGAGCAGCGCGAGCGCCACCGCGAGCGCCACCGCGGCGATCTCCGCCACGCGCTCCAGACCGGGCAGCCCGTAGAGCCCCCACACCGAGAACGGCGAGCCGCGGTTCGATTGGTAGACGACCGTCCGCTCGTAGATCGTGTGCAGCGAGTCGTGGGTGAGTGCGGGGATGAAGGCCAGCGCGGCGGTCGCCGCGAAACCAAGCAGGAACAGGGCGAATGCGCGCCGTCGCGGCGAGGGCGCCAGCTCGCGCAGACCGTGGCTGGCGAGCAGCGGGACGAGCGCCAGCGGTGCGAACTTGGCAAGGCCCGCTAGCGCCGCCAGCGCGCCGCGGGCGCCCGGCGCGAGCTTCGATCGATAGCTCGCCGCCAGCAGCGCCGCCAGCACCAGCGCGGCGAGCAGCGTGTCGTTGGAGTTGCTGTCCAGCGCGAACAGCGTGAACGGGTATGAGACCCACGCGTAGGCGAGCGCCACGCCGAGCGTCGGGCCGCGCATCCGCCGTCCCAGCAGGAACAGCAGCCCGACGGCCAGCAGGTCGAAGAAGATCGCGGTGGCGTGGGCGGCCGGCAGGTCGTCCCACGTCCCGCTCCAGCCGAAGATCTGCTGGAAGGGGACGTACGCCTCGTAGTTGGCGGGGCCGTATGTGTCACCGTGTTCGTTGTCCGCCGGATAGGAGCCGTACAGGGGCCTGTCGTTGACGATCCGCTGAGCGCCGATCACGCCCGCGTAGCCCACGTCGATCACGTTCGAGTCGGTCACGTTCAGCCCGATCCGAAAGCCGAGCAGGAAGACCACGCCGAGCGCCAGCCAGGGAGTGGGCACGAGCAGGCGCAGCGGCCCGGGGCGCCGCGCGCCCTCGTCGCGCCCGCGTCGCAGCAGCGCGAGCATGCGCGCCAGCAGGTACAGCAGCGGCGGGTAGGCCAGCGGCACGGAGGCGTAGATGTGCGCATGGTTGAAGAACGCCAGCGACACGGAGAGGGACAGCAGCACCAGCAGGTCGAGGTGCAGCATGGAGAACGGGCGGCGGAAGTTGAGGAACGGCAGCGCGAACAGCACGCACAGCGGCAGCCATACGTAGAGCGCGCCCGCGTGCCGGCCGAACGCGCCGTTGTAGCCGCGCGCCATCGTCCAGGCGACCTGGAAGCCGGTCCACTGTTCGAGCACGCGACCGGAGAGGTCATCGATGATCACCTGCCCGATCTCCTTCTTGCCGCCCCGCGAGAAGTAGCTCACCTGCCAGTGGAACGGCTGCTTGAGGTAGGCGCCGCCGTAGGAGCCTGGGTATTTGGCGCGCACGGCGCGCATCTTTCCCAGCTTGTCCGCGATCGCCAGCACGCCGTTCGCGGACAGCCTGCGCCCGGCGGGGGGGACGTCGGAGGCGGGCACCGGGATCGGCGCTTCCGGGTTGGTGGCGGCGGTCGAGCCGGCCTTCGACGCGGCCGTGTCCGAGCGGGCGCTGGAGCCTGCCAGCGAGGCGCGCGAGATCCCGTCGGCGAGGCCCGGCGCCGCCGCCGCGACGGGCGCCTGAGCGCAGCCGAGCGAACAGGCGAGGATTGCCAGCAGGCGACGCATCACGGGAGGTTAACGCCAGCGCGCACGCGCCGGGACGGCCGGGAAGCCCGCCTAGCTCCGACTCTTCTCGGGGCCGTCGGCGCCGAGGCCGAAGTGGGCGAGCACCAGCGGCGCGACGTCTCGGATCGCCCACTGGACGGGCTCGGGCTCGGGCACCGCCACGCCGCTGAGCACCAGCGCCCCCAGCGAGTCGGAGGCGTGCAGCGAGCCGTGGCTGCCGCCGCCGACGTGGGCCTGGCGGCCCCAGTCGATGAACTCCCAGCCGGGCGCCGCCGAGAGCAGCACCTCGCCCGAGGTCGGGCACATCAGCGCCGACCAGGCTCGGGCGAGGGCGTCCGGGTAGGTGGGACTCAGCAGCCGGCCATCGTCGATCGATCCGCCGATCGCCGCCAGCGCGCCCTCGACGCTCCAGGCCACACCGCGCAAGTCGAGGAGCGGCCCGCCCGGCGCGAAGCGCAGCTCGCCGTGGAGGGGACTGGAGATGACGCCCTCGCGGGGAACGTCGTGGGCGTCGCGCTCCAGCCACAGGACCAGGTCGATCCCCTCGATGCTCAGCGAGCGCGCGACCACCGACGCGCGCATGGCGTCGCGCTCGGACTCGTGCAGCGCGTAGACCATGGCCGCGCGCTGGGAGGGGCAGACGGCGATCCGCGGCTCGCCGTCGCGGGCGCCCTCGGAGGCCCGGACCGGGCCGAGCACGCCAAGCTCCGCGAGCTCGTCCTGGAGCGCGATCGAGCCGGTGACGGCGGCTTGGGAGTGATCGGCCATCGCGATCACAGCGTGCTCCTTCAGGAACTCCTCGACCCCGCCGCCCGCGTTCATCACGCGCGCCAGCTGCAGGTCGGCCTGCGCGATCGACTGGACCTGGGCGTCGGGCCCGCGCTTGTGTGAGTACCAGTCGTTGTCCGGGAGCGACAGCAGCAGGAAGTCGAACAGGTCGTGCTCGACCAGGTAGGCGGAGACGCAGCCGGAGTGGCGGTCGCGCACGCCGGGCATGCCCAGCCCGGAGCGGCAGCCGGTGCGGCGCGAGGCGAAGACGTCGGCGTAGAACCGCTCGCGCGGACCCATCACCGGATGGCGGATGAGCGTCGCCGCGACGCGTGTCAGGGCGGAGTCGCGCACGGGCTCGTGGCGATGGCGCCCCCGGTACATCAGGTAGGTGGTGCCCGCCGTGCGCACGTCAGCGTCGTCGAGCGTCTCGAACACCGTCGGCGTCTCCGGCGAGAGGTGCACGCGATTCATGTTGTAGACCGTGTCCATCAGCTGGCGCGCGATGCCGAAGCGCTGCGCCGAGCGGAAGCTGGAGCCGTATTCCACATACCGATCCTCCTCGCGATGAAACCAGTTCATGGCGGGGATGTGGTGCGCATCCTGGGCGAGGCCGGTGACGATCGAGGCGGCGCACACGGGTGTCACCGACGGGAAGGCCGCGACGCAGCCGGGGACGTAGCGACCGCGGCGCATCAGCTCCTCCAGCACCGGCGCCGCGCCCGCGGCGACAGCGCGCTCGAGCATCTCCGGTGCCATCGCGTCGATGACGCACAGAACGAGCTTGGGCGGCGTCGAGCTCACGGACCGGCCGGCATCAGCGGCGCAGGATGCGCAGGCCCGCGTACTTTTCATCCGCGCGAGAGCGCCCACGCCAGGCAAACCAGGCCAGCGCGGCGACGAGGACATAGCCGAGCGGATGCAGAACCGCGACGAGCGCCGCGAACACCAGCGCGGCCGCGTCGAGGTAGACCGTCAGCGCCTCGCGGGCCGCGCGATCTGCAAGACGCGCGCGCGCCCTGGCGATGACCGGCCCAGATGCGCGTTGCGCGAGACCCACGACCGCGAATCCGGCGAGCAGGCCTGGCCATGAGGCGTCGTGGTGCGCGGCGAGCGTCCCCGCGAACAGCGCAGCGCCCGTGCCGAACGCGAGGCCGGTGATCGATGCTCCGAGCAGGTCGTCTTTCTTGCGCCGTCCTGACACGCGAGGATCGATGGTCGGCGAGAACCGGAACACCAGCTGCAGCGCATACGCGATCACGAGCGCCACCACCACCGCCAGCAGCCACCAGCCTGACTGAAGGAAACGGTAGGGGTCGTGTGCGAAGCTGACCCCGAGGGCGTTGGAGGAGGCCAGCGCCCCCGCGAGCAGCACGGGCAGGAACGGGCGCAGGCCGCAAGCGGCGGCCAGTCCGGCGCCGAGACCGATGTAGAAGAAGATGCCGTGCATGCAGAGCGCGTCTGGAGGTGCGATACCGTGCGGGGGCTGGGCGATCCCCGATCGGTCAGCACCATAGACGACCGGTGCGGCGGCCACGGGACTCGCCCCACGAGGTCCGGCGGGCGCGATGGCGAATAGAGAAGAGACGCACATGGAGCGATCGACCAGCGGAGGCGGCGACGGGCGAGGGGCCCGCCCCACAGCGCACGAGCTCGCGCGCTACGAGGCGCTGTTCGCCGCGCGCACGCGCGGGATGAAAAGCTCGGCGATGCGCGAGATGATGGCGCTGACCGAGCGCCCCGACGTGATCTCGCTCGCCGGCGGCCTGCCGGACACCTCCACGTTCGCGCCGGAGCTCTATGCGGAGCTGATGGCCGAGGTCGCAGCCGAGTCAACCGCGCGCGCGCTCCAGTACGGGCCGACCGAAGGCATGGCCGCGACGGTGGAGTGCGTGGTCGAGGTGATGGCCGCCGAGGGCACGCTGGTGCATCCCTCTGAGGTGATCATCACCACGGGCGGTCAGCAGGTGATCGACCTGGTGTGCAAGACGCTGATCGACCCGGGCGACGTGATCGTCGCCGAGGCGCCCACGTACCCCGGCGCCGTTCCCACCTTCAGCGCCTACCAGGCCGACGTGGAGCAGATCGAGATGGACGCCGACGGGATGCCCATCGACGCGCTGGAGAGCACGCTCGACCGCCTGCAGGCTGAAGGGCGCAGGCCGAAGTTCATCTACACGATCCCCAACTTCCAGAACCCGGGCGGGGTGACCATGTCGCTGGCGCGCCGGCGCCGACTGATCGAGGTGGCGCGCGAGCGCGAGCTGCTCGTGCTCGAGGACAACCCCTACGGCCTGCTGCGCTACGAGGGCGAGCGGCTGCCGACGCTCTACTCGCTGGACGCCGCCGCGGTCGGGCGGGGCGGCGCCTCGGACCTGGTGATCTACCTCGGCACGTTCTCCAAGATCCTCTCTCCCGGCCTGCGCCTGGGCTGGGCGGTCGCCCCGCGGCCGGTGCTGGAGAAGCTGAACCTAGGCAAACAGGGTGCCGACCTGTGCTCATCTGCAGTGACCCAGATGTTCGTGGCGGCGTACTTCAGCGGACGCGGCGCTCAGGGCGAAGCGGGCTGGCGCGAGTATGTCGAGACCCTCAAGGACCTGTATCGCAGGCGTCGCGACGTGATGCTGGAGGCGCTGAGCGAGCACTTCGGCGAGGGCGCCGTCTGGACCAAGCCGCAGGGCGGGCTGTTCATCTGGGCGACACTGGACGAGCGGATCGACACGACCGATCTGCTGGCGCTGGCACGCAAGAGCGAGGGCGTGGCGTTCGTGCCCGGCCGGGCCGCCTACGTGGACGGACGCAGCGGCTCCTCCTCCATGCGCCTGAACTTCGCCGGCGTCCCCGACCAGGACATCCGCGAGGGAATCCGGCGGATCGGCAAGGCCATACGCGAGCAGCTCGGGCTGCTCGGGTCGCTCACCGGCTCGGGAGGGCCGAGCGCGGCGGGCAAGGCCGCGGGCAAGCCTGGCGTCGGCGGGAAGGCGAGCGCGGCGGGCGCCTCCGGCCCGGCTGAGGACGACGCGGCGCGCGCGGGCGAGGCGGATACGCGGCTGGCGGACGTCGTGGCGCTGCCTCGCCGCGACGGGACGGCGTCGGCGCGCCGTCGCCAGGATCGATGAGCGAGGCCAGGAAGGTCGCGGTCCTGAAGGGAGGGCGCTCGCTGGAGCGCAGCGTGTCGTTGCGCTCCGGCGCGCAGGTGCAGGATGGGCTGGCGCGCCTGGGACACGAGGTGGTGGCGCTCGACGTCGGCCCCGAGCTGGTGCCGGAGCTGCTGGCCAGCGGCCCGGACGTGGCGTTTGTGGCGCTGCACGGGCCCGACGGCGAGGACGGCACCGTGCAGGGCCTGTTGGAGGCGATCGGCCTCCCCTACACGGGCTCGGGCCCGGCGGCGTGCATGCGCTGCACGGACAAGGTGCTGGCCAAGCACCTGATGCGCGAGGCCGGCATCCCGACCCCGGCGTTCCGGGCGCTGCGCGAGCGCTCGATCCAGGAGCTGGGCGCCGCGGCGGCGCTCCCGGCGATGCAGGGCGAGCTCGGCTTCCCGCTGGTGGTCAAGCCCGCCAAAGGCGGCTCGGCGCTGGGCGTCAAGTTCGCGCGCACGGGCGAGGAGCTGCCCAGCTCGCTGGTGGGGGCCTTCTCCTACGACCGCACGGTCCTACTGGAGCGCTACGTGAAGGGGCGCGATCTCGCCGTCTCCATCCTCGACACCCACGAGGACCCACGCGCGGGCGGGGCGGCGGAAGCGGGCGCGACGGCGCTGCCGGTCGTGGAGGCGGTGCCGCGCGAGGAGGACTTCTTCGACTACGAGTCCCGCTATGAGATCGGGATGACCACGTTCGTGTGCCCGGCCGAGCTGGCGCCGGAGACGACGGCGCGCGCGCAGGAGCTGGCGCTGAAGGTGTACGAGCTGCTCGGCTGCCACGGCTTCGCGCGGGTCGATCTGATGCTCGAGCAGGACACCGACGAGCTGTGGGTGCTGGAGACCAACGTCGTGCCCGGGATGACCGAGACCAGCCTGCTGCCCCAGGCGGCGGACGCAGCGGGGATCGGCTTCGACGAGCTGCTGGAGAGGATCCTCGCCAGCGCCCTCACGCGCTGAACGTCCTAGGAGTCGCCGGCGGCGAAGTCCTCTGGTGAGACCTCGTCGAGGAACTCCTTGAACTTCTCCACCACGTCCTCGGACTCCTCGACATCGTGCTCGAACTCGATGGCCGACTCCGAGATGACCTCCTCGGCGGCGTAGATCGGCGCGCCGGAGCGCACGGCCAGCGCGATCGCGTCGCTCGGGCGCGAGTCGATTTCCAGCTCGCGGCCGCCCACGCTCAGGGTGATCGAGGCGAAGAAGGTGTTCTCGCGCAGCTCGGTCACTGACACCTGCGTGCACTTGACGTCCAGCTCGCCGAGGATGTCGCACAGCAGGTCGTGGGTCATCGGGCGCGGGGTGCCGGCGCCCTGGAGCTTCATCAGGATCGACGCCGCCTCGGGGTGCCCGATCCAGATCGGCAGGAACTTGTTGCCGTCCACCGTCTTCAGGAGCACGATCGGCTGCTTGCCAACCATGTCGAAGCTGACGCCGTAAATCACCATCTCCTGCACAAGGATCCTCCGAAGGGGGGAAGTCAGAGTATAGGTCCCGACCTGGGCCGCCGGCCGACCGGCGGACGGTCGCAGGCGGGGCTCAGTGGGTCAATGAACTCAGGCAGACGCGCGGAAGCTCCAGAGCTTGTTGCCCAGGAAGTTGAGCGGCGTGGCGGCGGCCACGGCGAGTGCCTGGGCCGGCACCTTGGCCAGTCCGGCGCTCTCCACCAGCAGCGTCAGCAGCAGCAGGCTGCAGCCGAAGGCGACCAGGCTGACGACGACGAAGCGCATCGCCTGGAAGCGGGCGATGCCGTCGCGGGCATCGAACGTCCAGTAGCGGTTGAGCACGAAGTTGTTGAGCACCGCGACCACCCACGCCACCACGGCGGCGATTCGGTAGTCGACACCCACGGCGTGCACGAACAGGGCGTAGACGGCCAGGTTGACCACGAACCCGATGGCCCCTACGAGGCCGAAGCGAACCAGCTGCATCCAGTTCGCCGGCCTGCGCATGCCGTGGAGCAGGCGCACGTGCGGCCGCAGATCCACGGCGGTGGCGTCCTCGCGCATCGCACCAGGGTAGCGACACTTCCACTCGGACGCTCCCGCTAGCCTAGATGCATGGGCTGCTCTCCCCGTAGGACGATCGCCGCGCTCTGCTGTCTGCTGGGCGCGGGCGCGCTCGGCGCCTGCGGGGAAGCCGCGGTGGGCTCCGCCGCCAAGGCCGCCAAGGCGGCGACCACCACCACGGCCCCCAGCGGCCTGGTGGCCGGCACCGCGGTGGGAGGGACCGGCGCGGGGAGCTCGTCGGGCACGGTCACGGAGGTGGCGGACCCCCAGGAAGCCAACAGCTTCCCCGCTCCCGCCTCCGTTCACCACGCGCCGGCCGCGACCCCGAAGAAGGCCGGTGAGGCGATCGTCGCCGCGGGCGCGCCCTCGGACGCCGAAGTCAGGCGCGAGCTCTCACAGATGCAGGCGGTGGAACGCAGCGCCAAGCAGGCCCAGCAGCAGCGACTGACTCCGGTCCCCGGTGGCCAGTCGATCGGCGGGGACGGCACGCTCCCGATCACCGCGGGAATCCCGGAAGTGATCCAGAAGGTGATCGCCGGCGCCAACGAGATCGCGGACTTCCCCTATGTCTTCGGCGGCGGCCACGGATCTTTTGTGGACAACGCCTATGACTGCTCCGGATCGGTGAGCTACGCGCTCGCCGCCGGCGGGCTGCTGGGCGCGCCGGAGACCTCAGGCGAACTGGAGAGCTGGGGCGCGCCCGGTCCCGGCAGGTACATAACCGTGTACGCCAACGCCGGTCACACATACATGTACGTAGACGGCGTCCTCTACGACACGGCGGGACGCAGCGGCGTGTATGCCTCGCGCTGGCAGGTCGGCGCGGTCAACAACGCCGGTTTCGTCGTGCGTCACTATCCGGGGCTGTAGGGAGACCCTGCCGCCGTGCAGCTCGCCGGCCTGATGCTCTCCGCCCCGCTGGCCCTCGACGGGGAATCGGTCACGGGCTCCAACACCGGCCTGGCCGTGATCTCCGTCGTCTCGATGGTGTTCGGCTACGCGCTGATCGCAGCGCTGTGGTACTTCGTGTTCCGCGAGAAGGCGCGCACGAAGCGAAAGCGAGACTCGCCGGACTGACCGCGGCGGCGCGTCAGCCGGAGAGCGTGACGGTGCTCAGCACCGTCGTGGACGCGGGGCTGCGGAAGGAGGCGTTACGCACGACCATGCGCAACATCAGGGTCACCTTGTGCACGCGCCGCAGACGAGCGCGGTCCGCGGGGAGAAGCGGATGTCCACGGTGCTGCGACCGCCCTTGGTGGTCACCAGGATCGCTCTTGCTACCACCAGCGACGGCGACGTGCCCGCGGGGAGCCCTATGGCAGCCGGGTCGGTGATGCCAAGGCGGCGAGCGACGGTGCGGTCGAGCAGGACCTCGAAACGGCCGGTCACCTGTTCGTTGACCGAATAGCGCACGGCCAAGCCTTTGCGCAGCGCGGTCTTCAGCGACCGTGACACCACCGCGGCCGCGGCAACCGGGCTCGCCACCGACCGGGTTGCTGGCGCGCTTGAAGCGGCGGGGCCCGTGATCGCCGTGGTCTGTCCCGAGCCGGCGGCGCCGCCGGCGGGCGGCGGAGGCGATTCGCCTTCGACGGTGATCGAATGAGTGACGCTTTCTTTGTTGCCGCCCACATCGGTCACGGTGAGCGTCACCGGGTAGATGCCGCGGTATTTGTATGAGTGAAAGACGCTTGCGGCGCATGGGCTGAGCCACGGCGTTTCCGTGACACCGAACTTCGCACCGCTGAGTTCGACGACGTGCGCGCCGGCGGGCGCGGGGAGGACCGCCGCAGCCAGCAGGAGCGAGACCGCCAGGGCCGTCATCGAGCCGAGAGCGAGCGCCAGCCGGCGCGTGGCGACCGATCGAAGACCGGCCGGCAGGGAGAGCGAGCGAGCAAAGGTGGCCACGAGCCCCTCATCGGCAGGCCGGCCGCGTTGCCGTAGCGCGGTGGACGAG
>Ga0075520_1001013_pt1 | contig 13181 bp, 8 predicted proteins | sample NGEPerB_FD_75100 | JGI IMG/M metagenome (GOLD analysis project Ga0075520, IMG submission 75100) | Arctic peat soil microbial communities from the Barrow Environmental Observatory site, Barrow, Alaska, USA - NGEE PermafrostAB12-B | ecosystem: Environmental > Terrestrial > Soil > Wetlands > Peat ... | reverse complement strand
CTGGCGGCAGTAGAGGCAGGCACTGACTTCACCGAGGCGGCCCGCAGCCTGGGCCAGGCCACAGCCCAGGTTCACGCGACGCTGGCGCGCGCCATGGGCACCCGGGCGGCGACCCCCGATGACGTCGCCGCGCTGACCGCCAGCATGCGAGCGCGCCACGCCGCGGCCCGCGCCGAGGTGCCCGCCCTGGCTGACTACGACACCATGATCGCGGCGTCCATCCAGGCAGTGTCGTCGACCAGATGGCCCGCGATGCAACGGATCCACGGTGACTACCATCTCGGGCAGGTACTTGACGTGCCCGGCCGCGGATGGGTCTTGGTCGACTTCGAGGGCGAACCGATGCGGCCCCTTGCCGAACGCACGCAGCCGGATCTGGCTCTTCGGGACGTGGCCGGGATGCTGCGCTCGTTCGACTATGTCGCCGGCTCCTGGGAACAGGGGCACCCCGGCCGGTCGGCCGCGCGCTGGGCCAGCCGGGCACGGACGGCCTTCCTGGCGGGCTACACCGCGAGCGCGGGCCGCGACCCCCGTGAAGATGCCCTGCTGCTGGATGCACTCGAGCTGGACAAGATCTTGTATGAAGTGCTGTACGAAGCCCGCAACCGCCCGACCTGGCTCGCCATCCCGGTCACCGCAATAGCGCGACTGTCCGCCGGACCAAGGAGTGATCTGCGAACGTGAAATCTCAAGCGCGCCCCGCCCTGCCGTCATCTGCGCGGCCAATAGACCAAGGCGACCTGGAGTTGGTGGTCGAAGGAAAGCACCACGACCCCCACTCCTTGCTGGGGCCGCACCCCTACCAGGGCGCGGTGACCGTACGCACGTTGCGGCCGTTGGCTGCCACGGTGGTTGTCGAGACACCCGACGGCGCCCTGGTAAAGCTCGCCCATGAGCTTGGCGGCGTCTGGGTCGGTGTCCTGCCAACCGCCACCGTTCCGGACTACCGGATCCGCCTCACCTACGACGACGGGATCGAGCACGTCGTCGACGACCCCTACCGCTTCCTGCCGACGTTGGGCGAGATCGACCTGCACCTCATTGGCGAAGGCCGCCACGAACAGCTCTGGAACGTCCTGGGCGCCCATGTGCACACGTACGACGGCCCGATGGGAACCGTGGTGGGCACCTCCTTCGCGGTGTGGGCACCCAATGCGCGGGCCATGCGGCTCGTCGGTGACTTCAACCAGTGGGACGGCACTGCCCACCCCATGCGTTCGCTCGGCTCCTCCGGTGTCTGGGAGCTGTTCGTCCCGGGAGTGGCCGAGGGCAACCGCTACAAGTTCGAGATCCTCGGCTCCGACGGCTTCCGTCGGGCCAAGGCGGACCCGATGGCCCGGGCCACCGAGAAGCCCCCCGCAACCGCCTCGGTGGTGACGTCTGCGACCCACACCTGGCAGGACAGCGACTGGATGAGCGCACGGGCGGCGACCAACCCGCACAACGGACCCATGAGCGTCTACGAGGTCCATCTGGGGTCCTGGCGTCAGGGCTCGAGCTACCGTGACCTGGCCGAGCACCTGGTCAACTACGTCAAGGACCTCGGCTTCACCCACATCGAGCTGATGCCTGTGATGGAACACCCCTACGGGCCGTCGTGGGGGTATCAGGTCAGCGGCTACTACGCGCCAACCGCTCGGTTCGGCTCACCGGATGACTTCCGGTTCCTGGTCGACACGATGCATCGCAATGGGATCGGCGTCCTGCTCGACTGGGTTCCCGGCCACTTTCCCAAGGATGAGTTTGCCCTCGCCCGATTCGACGGCCAGGCACTGTATGAGCACCCGGACCCCCGACGTGGCGACCAGCCCGACTGGGGCACCCACGTCTTCGACTTCGGCCGACCACAGGTTCGCAATTTCCTGGTCGCCAACGCCGTGTTCTGGCTCGAGGAGTTCCATGTCGACGGCCTGCGCATCGATGCCGTGGCCTCGATGCTCTACCTCGACTACTCCCGCGAGGAGGGCGAGTGGCTGCCCAACATCTACGGGGGACGCGAACACCTTGAAGCCGTCCAGCTGCTGCAGGAGACCAACGCGACGGTCTACCGGCGCGTTCCGGGAGTGGTCACGATCGCCGAGGAGTCAACCTCCTGGCCAGGGGTCACCCGGGCAACTCACCTGGGCGGCCTCGGTTTCGGGCTTAAGTGGAACATGGGGTGGATGCACGACTCGCTGGAGTACATCTCCCACGAACCTGTCCATCGCCAGTACCACCACCACCAGGTCACCTTCTCGATGGTCTACGCGTGGAGCGAGAACTTCGTGTTGCCGATCAGCCACGACGAGGTGGTGCACGGCAAGGGCTCACTGCTGCGCAAGATGCCCGGCGACCGCTGGCAGCAGCTGGCCAACGTGCGCGCCTATCTGGCCTACCAGTGGTCCCATCCCGGCAAGCAGCTCATCTTCATGGGTTCGGAGTTCGCCCAGGAGAGCGAATGGACCGACGCGGCCAGCCTGGACTGGTGGCTCCTGGACCAGCCGGCGCACTACGGGGTCCACGCGCTGGTGAAGGATCTGAACGCCATCTACCGCCGGCATCCGGCGATGTGGCAGCTGGACAGCGTCGCGCAGGGGTTCGCGTGGATCGACGCCAACGACGCACCCGGCAACACCTTCTCGTTCCTGCGCTTTGGCTCGCGCGGCCCTGACGGCCTGCGGCCGACGGTGGCCAGCATCACCAACTTCAGCGGCGGGCCGCACAACGCCTACCGGCTCGGACTACCGCACCCGGGGCGATGGAACGAGATCCTGAACACCGACGCGGAACAGTACGGCGGGTCCGGAGTCGGCAACCTCGGATCGGTCGAGGCCGAAGAGGTGCCGTGGCACGGTCAGCCATATTCCGCCCTGCTCACCCTGCCTCCATTGGGCGCTGTGTGGCTGGAGCCGGCTGTTCCCCTGGCGCCGACTGCTCCCATCCAGCCTGCCGCTGTGATCGAAGGCGAGCGATGAACGACCCGCGCGCGGGCCAGATTGCCTCGCCATCAGACCTTGTCGACGTGGCCCACCTGGTGACCTCCTACTACACCGGCACCCCAGACCCCTCTGACCCCGACCAGCGGGTCGTTTTCGGGACCTCCGGGCACCGGGGCAGTGCCCTGAAGACGGCATTCAACGAGGGGCACATCCTGGCGATCACCCAGGCGATCTGTGACTACCGCCGGGAGCAGGGCTACAACGGCCCCCTGTTCCTGGGACGAGACACTCATGGGTTGTCCGAACCCGCGTGGGTGTCTGCACTTGAGGTGCTCGCTGCCAACGAGGTCACCATTCTGGTCGATGACAGGGACGGCTACACGCCCACACCGGCGGTCTCCCACGCCATCCTGGGTGCCAACCGTGGCAAGGCGCCCGATGGTCCCGGGCTGGCCGACGGCATCGTGGTCACCCCGTCGCACAACCCGCCCGCTGACGGCGGAATCAAGTACAACCCCCCCCATGGCGGACCTGCGGACTCCGCCGCAACCGCAGCGATCGCCGGCGCCGCCAACGCCTACCTGGAGTCCGGCCTGCAGGGGGTGGCCCGCATCCCGTTCGCGCGCGCACGAGCCGCCGCCGCGGCGTACGACTTCCTCGGCACCTATGTTGACGACCTGCCCACGATCGTTGACATAGCTCGTATCCGGGATGCGGGCATCCGCATCGGCGCTGATCCCCTCGGCGGGGCCAGCGTGGACTACTGGGCGCACATCGCCGAACGCCATCGCCTTGACCTCACGGTAGTGAACCCGCTGGTCGACCCCACCTGGCGCTTCATGACCCTGGACTGGGACGGAAAGATCAGGATGGACTGCTCCTCCCCCTCCGCGATGGCGTCCCTGATCTCGCGCAAGTCGGAGTACGACATCGCCACCGGCAACGACGCCGACTCCGACCGGCACGGCATCGTCACCCCGGACGCCGGGCTGATGAACCCGAACCACTACCTGGCGGTGGCGATCCAGTACCTCTACGGCGGCCGGCGCCCTGGCTGGTCGAGCGAAGCCGCGATAGGCAAGACACTGGTCTCCTCCTCGATGATCGACAAGGTGGCCGCTGCCCTAGGGCGCAGGTTGACCGAGGTCCCGGTGGGTTTCAAGTGGTTCGTGCCTGGGCTGCTGGACGGCTCGATCGCCTTCGGTGGCGAGGAGTCTGCCGGCGCGTCGTTCCTGCGCTTTGACGGGTCGGTCTGGACCACGGACAAGGACGGGATCATCCTGGCGCTGCTGGCGTCAGAGATCTTGGCCAGCACGGGCAAGTCTCCCAGCGAGCACTACAAGGACCTGACCGCAAAGTTTGGCGACCCGGCCTATGCACGCGTGGACGCCCCTGCGACCCGGGAGCAGAAGGTCAAGCTGGCGAATCTGTCTGTGGCCGATGTCAAAGCCAACTCACTTGCAGGAGAGCCCATCACGGCACGCCTGACGGCGGCGCCCGGCAACGGCGCCCAGATCGGCGGGCTCAAGGTGACCACGGACAGCGCATGGTTCGCCGCCCGGCCCTCCGGCACCGAGGACGTCTACAAGATCTACGCCGAGTCGTTCAGGGGACCCGAACATCTCGCGCAGGTTCAGACTGAGGCGCGTGAGGTCGTGGCCGCCGCCCTGGCCGACTGACTTACCTGCGCCCGCTGGCTTCGGCCTTGCGGGCAAGTTCGGCCCACTGGGTCTCGTGGGTCGGCGGCACCTGCACCCATGCCTTCATGGGCCGACCATCCGTGGGCTCGAAGCAATGAGCCCCGTCCAGGGCCAAGGCGGTTGCGTACGCCTCTGCCTCAAGCTTGAACACCATGTCGTCACCGTACAGACCCGCGAACGCCTTGCCGCCGCGAACCTTCAGCGACGGCATCCCGAGCATCGACGTCTGGACGATGTCCAACTCGCCACTGAGCTCTTCCACGACCGCGTCGAAGCGAACACGCCCGGCCTCGGTGGACGCAGCCATTTTCGGTGATTCGACCATGGCCAGACTCTAGCCTCGCTACACCGGTGCGCCCAAGATGGCGATCCGGTGTAGCGACCGCCTTTTAGAACAACGCACTCATGAGCGCCCGACGAGCCTTCTGGACCCGCTCGTCATGGGTGCCGACGACCGCAAAGAGCTCGACGAGGTGCTCACGCACCGTCTCGCGCTCATCTGCCACGCTCACACGAACCAGGTCGATAAGGCGCGTGAAGGCGTCCTCGACATGGCCCCCGGAGACGTCAAGGTCGGCCACCAGCATCTGGGCGGCGATATCGGTGGGGGCTGCAGCTGCCGCGGCCCGGGCAGCCTTCTGGTCGACGTCGGCGGTACGCGCCATGAGCTTGACCTGGGCCAACCCCACGGCGGCGTCGTCGTCAGCAGGGTTCGCCGCCAGCGCACGGGTGTAGGCGTCGGCCGCCGCGTCAAGGTCGTTGCGCTCGATCGCGTCGAACGCCTCCTGGTGCAGCGGCGGCAGCTCCGGCTCCACCTGCTCCTGCTCGGTGGCCGAAGGGGCAACCCGGCCGGTCACACCGTGCTCGGTAGCGAGCTTGAGCAGCTCGTCGATGTACACGCGCACCTGCTCGGGCGACTGCGCCCCGGCGAACAGCGGGACCGGCTGACCTGCCACCAGACCCAGCGTCACGGGCACCGACTGAACCTGGAAGGCCTGCAACAGCCCAGGGTTGGCGTCGACGTCCACCGACACGAGCTGGAAGCGTCCTTCATACGATGCTGTCACCGAGGCCAGCACCTCGACGAAATCCGCTGAGGCCGGCAGGCGAGCAGACCACAGGACCACCACGGCCGGGACGCTCTGACTACCCGAGACGACGGCCTGGAAACCGCCATCTGTGCCCTCGATCACGAGCCCGTTGCCTTCTGCGGCTCCGGTCGGAGGGTTCGGCTGGCTGAGCGTTGACAGGTCCACGGCGCCACGAAGGGCGGCCGAGCTGATGGGATGGGAAGTCATGAGCCCATTGTCCCTGAACATGGCTCCGATCAGGAGCCCGACCCCGCCACGATCTGCTCACGGGCCGCAATCAGCTTGGCCTGCCCGGTGGATTGCGGAACGGTGAAGACGACGAACTCCAGGGTGGTCATGGAGCCTGAGGTGTTGATCAGCTTCTTACCGGTCAGCAGGACAAACGCTTTGTTGGCAGAGGTATCCACGTTCTCGCCCGTCTTGACCGAGAAAGAGTCCGTGCGCTGCAGGACCCCGAAGACCAGGGCATCGCCATTGGCCACCCGCACGGCGTACACGGAGTTGGCCATGACCTTGTGGACCTGGGTAAAGGTGGCCTGGGCCGCAACAGCCGCGGCAACCCCTGCTGCCCCTGCCTGCACCTGGCCAGAGAACGGATCCGCCGCGAAAGGTGGCTTGCTGATGGCCTTTGCCGGGAACGCCATCTGCGCGGCGTATTGGTTCAGCAAGGTGGCGGGAGCCACCGCCAGACCGGCGCTGCGGGTTACCAGAGATCCCGTGCTGTTGGCCACCAGCGGCGAGCCCGAGGCGAGCCGGTCAAAGGGCTGCACCGTGGCGGGAGGCACCATCTCCGCCGACATGCTGATCCGGTACGGCGTGGCAGGATCCGGGCTGACCAGCAGGTGCAGCACCGGCAGGCCACCCTCTGAGGGCACCGTCTGGGCAATGATGAACCGCGGAAAGCCAAAACCCCGTGAGACGGCCAGCAGCTTGGGATGGGGAGCCAGAAGCGGAGACATCGTGGCCGCCGGCTGAACGCTGGCCAGCTTGACCCGACCGTCCACCCCGCGCAGACCTTGGCCGGTATAAGCCGTCCTCAGCTGGTCGCCGGAGGCTGAACCAGTGCTCGTCTCCCCCAGGTAGGCGGCCGTGAAGACTCGGGCCAGGATGCTCTTGGCCGCCTCGACGGTCAACGGCGCCGAGGTTCTCTTGGCGGGCGGTGCCTCGTGGATGCCCAGCAGGGAATGGGTGACTCCCCATCCCGGCACCGAGGCCATCACCAGGACGAAGCCCGCACAGACCAGGGATACCACCAGGACGCGAACAACCCGGATGAGGTCATCGCGGCGAAGTCTCATGCCGGCGGCAACCTTGGTGGGCAGATCCGCCCGGATCAGGTTCTTGCGGGTGAGCCTGCTCAGCGCCGTTGCCCTGGCGATCAGGTCCTGGCGGGTCATACCGTCGCCCGATGGGTCTGGGTCTGCGGCTTCGCCTTGGCGACATGGCGTGGCACGGCAAGAAAGCCGCCCTGCCACAGGTCGTTGATCGCGAACGTGGCCAGAACTGCCCCGATCGTTGCCATGGCCAGCGCCTCGAAGAACCAGGCGCGATCGTTCCAGGTCAAGGTGAGCGTGACATCCGTCAAGGCGGTGTCATCCCCAGAGGTGACCACCACCGTCTCGGGTCCCATGCCCTGGCCGACCACGAGTGTGGCCCTGGCCGACCCCTTGGCGGTCAGTCGCCAGATATCGGCCTGGCTGACATCCTTGGACGCCCCCGTTCCTGAGGTGCGTAGGTCCAGGCGCCCCTGCGGGTAGTGCACCCCGCTGACCGTCGAGACTGCCGAGCCGGCCAGGATCGAGCTGGCATCAGGGCTCGGCGCCACAGCAAGGAGCAGCGCACCGCCATCTCGGCGGGTCGCGGTCACGCGCACGGGCACGTCCAGGGCATTGAGCACGTCGGGGGTCACCGCGATGGTGCCCGGAGTCTTGGCGGTGGTGCTGAACTGCGCCTCACCTGAGGGACCGAGAACGACGACCAGCCATGCCCCGACGACCAGCAGGACGATACCCAAGGCAGCCGCGACAGCGCCCAGCGCCCGCCGGGTTGATGCTCGCACGCTGTGTCCTCACGTTGATGAGTGGTCATCACGAAGGCCTACACGCCTACGAGTGGTTCATACCCACCATGACACACATCGCCCAGCAATGAGTGATAACGATAATCAAGACGACTACCGGCCAGGCCGATTCAGAACCGCGCAGGCTCGCGGTAGACGCCCCAGACGTCGCGCAACGCGTTGCAGATCTCGCCGAGGGTGGCCTCGGCGCGAACCGCATCCAACATGGCCGGAACCATGTTCTCCGACGTGGCCGAGACCTCGACCAGGTGGGCGACGGCAGCACGCACGGTGTCCTCGTCACGGACGGCCCGCCTCGATGTCAACGTCCTGACCTGTTCCAGCTCCACCTCGTGGCTAACTCGCAGGATCTCCAGCTCATGGCTGACCGACTCGGTGTGGCAGTTGACACCGACCACCTTCTTCTCGCCCTTCTCCAGAGCGATCTGGTAGGTGAACGCCGCGTCCGCGATCTCGGACATGAACCAGCCGTCCTCGATGCCGCGCAGGATGCCCGAGGTCATCGGACCCACCTCGTGGGCGACCTTGCCGTCCGGGTCCGGTGAGCGGCCCAGCTCCCCCATGGCCCGGATGGTGGAGAAGATTGCCTCCGCATCGGCCTCGATCCGGTCGGTCAGGGCCTCGACAAACCAGGAGCCACCAAGGGGGTCGGCCACATTGACCACGCCGGTCTCCTCCATGATCACCTGCTGGGTGCGCAGTGCCACCTCCGCCGACTGCTCGGTCGGCAGGGCCAACGTCTCGTCAAGGGCGTTGGTGTGCAACGAGTTCGTACCGCCCAGGACCGCGGCGAGGGCCTGCACTGCGGTCCGAACGACGTTGTTGAGAGGCTGCTGGGCCGTCAGAGAGACCCCGGCGGTCTGGGTGTGGAAGCGCAGCCACTGCGCCTTGTCCGTCTTGGCACCGTAGGTGTCGCGCATCCAACGCGCCCAGATCCTGCGGGCTGCCCGGAACTTGGCAATCTCCTCGAAGAAGTCGAGATGGCTGTCGAAGAAGAACGACAGCCCGGGAGCAAAGACGTCCACGTCCATGCCCCGGGAAAGCCCCAGCTCTACGTAGCCGAACCCGTCGGCCAACGTGAACGCGAGCTCCTGGGCAGCCGTGGCTCCCGCCTCGCGAATGTGATAGCCGGAGACCGACAGGGGTTTGTACGCGGGGATGTTGAGCGAGCAGTACTCCATCAGGTCCCCGATGAGACGCAGATGGGGCTCCGGCTCGAACAGCCACTCCTTCTGGGCGATGTACTCCTTGAAGATGTCCGTCTGCAGCGTGCCGTTCAGCACCCCTGGATCGACTCCCGCCCGCTCCGCCGCGACGATGTACATGCAGAAGACGGGGACAGCAGGGCCGCTGATCGTCATCGACGTGCTGACCTGGTCCAGAGGTATGTCCTTGAACAGGATCTCCATATCGGTGGCCGAGTCGATGGCCACTCCGCAGTGACCAACCTCACCAAGGCTCAGAGACTCATCGGAGTCACGGCCCATCAGGGTCGGCATGTCGAACGCGACGCTGAGGCCACCGCCGCCGCGATTCAGGATCATCTTGTAACGCTCGTTGGTCTGTTCGGCGTTGCCAAAGCCCGCGAACTGCCGGATGGTCCACGGCCGTCCGCGATGTCCGGTGGCGTGCAGCCCGCGGGTGAAGGGGAACTCCCCCGGCCAGCCGATCCGCTCAAAGCCCGGGATGGCCGCAGCTACCTCTTCGTCGGAGCCCGAAGGCCCATAGACAGGGTCGACCTGCACACCGGACAAGGTGGTGAAGTCCGCATCACGCACCAGGCCCTTGGCCAGCGCTGCGTCATACCTCTGCTGCCAGCGGTCCCGCCCGGACAGGGGATCTGCGGTGGACTGGGTGCTGTCGGTTGTCATGGGGACATTTAATAGGACGTCCTAGTAATTGTCACTCGCAAGCAGCGACCGGGCTCTGGGATGGCCTCCGCTACCCGCTGAAGTCGCCGGCGCCAACACGCACCTTGCGAAGCAGGACGAAGAGCTGTTCGTGCTCACGGGGGGTCAGGACGCCGAGGCTGAACCCAGCAGCCACGATGTCCCGGGTGGCCGCTTCCATGACCTCGGTGCCCAGGGGGGTGATCGTCGCGAACATTCCCCGACCGTCCGCCGGGTTGGGTGTGCGCTCCACCAGCCCCGCCGCGACAAGCCTGGCGACGATGTTGGTGACGCTGGTCGGGTGGACCATCAGCCGTTGCCCGATCTTGCTCATCGACAGGTGTCCCTGCCGGCTGAACGCCAGCAGAACAAGGGCCTCGTACCGAGCAAACGTCAGCCCGTGCCGACCGACGATTGCGTCAAAGTCACCCAGGAGAAGCTGCTGCACGCGCATGATCGAGGTTGCCGACGCCATCGCAGCCGGCTCTGATCGCTGACCCCAGCGAGCGCGCCAAAGGTCGCCAGCCCGGGCAATCGGGTCGAAAGGGAGCGCAAGGGACTTGGCCACGAGGACACGCTAGCGCCCGGCACAGCACGCGGCGATGGGCGCCTGAGGTCGGCAACGTCGGCGGCCCGCAGTCGCGTCGATGCGACCTTGCCTGACCAGCGCCCATCAACAGCGGTGGGCGAACCTGTCGTCATGCCCCCGTCCTTGCGCTCTGCGCCAGCACCTTGACGGTGCCAGCGCGTGCAGCATCACTGCGGCCATCGCGATCCCATGGCGAAACGGGCAGCCCTCACCCGTGCTTGCGAGGGGTCATGTCGCGAGCGGCGACCAGCAGGCCGAGCACGCGTCCACCTGCGTCGCGGTAGACCGAGACATTGCACGCGACGTCGGTGGCGGTGCCGTTGCGGTGGCGCAGGGTGAGCGGGTAGTCGGTGACCGCCCCTTCGGCGATGACCCGGCTATAGCCCTGCCGGGCCTTGTCGGGGTCGGTGAAGTAGCCGGCGAGCTCGGTCCCGATGAGCTTGTTGCGGGCCACTCCAGTGGCCTTGACCGCGGCCTGGTTGACATCGGTAATCGTGCCATCGGCACTGATTGTCACCAGGGGGTCAAGGCTCGCCTCAATCAGGCTCCGGGCGTACTGAGCCGCATGCTTCAGCTCGCTCACGTCCCGGCAGATCAGCGAGGCGCCAACCACCGCGCCGGTCTCGTCGCGGATCGGCGAGACGCTGAGGGCAACGGGGAACTGCGTCCCGTCCTTGCGGATTCGGGTCGTCTCAAAGTTGTCGATGCCCCGGCCCGCGCTGATCTTGGACAGGATCGAGATCATCTCGCCGGATCGGCCGGCAGGAACAAGGATGTCGATGTGTTTGCCGACCATCTCCGTGCTCGAGTATCCAAACATCTTCTCGGCGGCTGGGTTCCAGCTCGTGATGATGCCGTCGACGGTCCGCCCGACGATCGCATCGAGCGAGCTCTCGACAAGGGCAGTCATCCGCTGGGCCACCACCAGCGCCCCCTTCTGTTCGCTCAGGTCGCGGTGGATCTCGGAGGTGCCGACAACCGCGCCGTCAGCGTCGCGAAGGGGCGAGAGGGTGAGGGCGACCGGGAACACCGCCCCGTCCTTGCGCACGCGCTTGGTCTCAAGCTGCTCAACACGGCGACCGGCCTTGATCTTCTCCAGGAGAGCCGTGATCTCCCCCTTGCGATCCTTGGGAGTCAGGAACGTAGCGGTCTTACCGACAATCTCCGCAGCAGAGTAGCCGTACATCCGCTCGGCCGCCGCGTTCCAGCTCGTGATGACCCCGTCCAGGGAGCCGCTGATGATGGCATCGTCGGCATCCTCGACAATCCTTGCCAGGCGCTGAGCATCCATCAGGGCCTGCCTCTGGGCGCTCACGTCGTGGCAGGTCACCGCGACACCGACCACGGTGCGGCCGATGTCGCGGATCGGGGAGACGCTCAGCGAGATCGGGAACGCCGTGCCGTCCTTTCGGACACGGATTGTCTCACGCTGGTCCACGTGCTGGCCAGCCGTGATCTTGGCCATGATGGCGTCCAGCTCGCCCGTCCGGTCCTTGGGACAGAGACCCTCGATGGACTGGCCGACGATCTCACCGCTGGAATAGCCGAACAGCCGCTCACAGGCGGGGTTCCAGCTCGTGATGATGCCGCCCAGCGTGTTGGCGAAGATGGCTTCATCCGAGCTCTGGACGATCGCAGCAATCCGCTGGGCGGCCTCGAACGCCTCCTTCTGTTTGGTCATGTCGCGGGCGGAGGTGAGCACGCCAAGTACTTCTCCGTCCAGGTCGCGGTGAACCACGGCGTTGCACAGATAGTCGGTCTGGGTACCGTCGCGGTGGCGCACGGTCAGCACGCCGTCGGTCAGTGACCCGTTGGTGAACGCCTGCTGGACGCCAGCTCTGGCCAGCTCGGGGTCGGTGAAGTACTGGGCGAAGTCGCTGCCGATGAGCTGGTCACGAGGGACACCAGTGGCCTCGACCGTGGCCTGGTTGACATCGGTGATCGTGCCCTGGGGGCTGACCATCCCCAGCGGGTCCGGGTCCGCCTCGATCAAGCCGCGGGCATACTGAGCTGCGCGCTTCAGCTCGCTCACATCGCGGCAGATCACGGAGGCGCCGACGACAACGCCGTTCTCGTCACGGATCGGTGAGACAGCAAGCGAGACGGGGAAAAGGGTCCCGCTCTTTCGGATGCGGGTTGTCTCGAGCTCCTCGACCGGCTGACCGGCGCTGACCCGGGCCATAACGGCAGCGGCTTCGTCTACTCGATCGTTGGGGATCAGGAGATCGACGGACTTGCCGACCATCTCGTGGCGGGAGTAGCCGAACATCTTCTCGGCGGCGGGGTTCCAGCTCGTGATGATGCCATCCAAGGTCCTGCCGATGATGGCATCTTGTGAGTACTCGACGATCGAGGCTATTCGCTGGGCCGCTTCGAACGCCTGCCTCGCCACGCTGACGTCTCGGTGGACTGCACACGCGCCGACCACTGCGCCGTCCTCGTCGTAGATCGGTGACACGGTGACCGAGACCGGGACCGGCGTTGCGTCTTTTCGGATAAGCGTGGTCTCCAGGTGCTCGACAGCCTCTCCGGCCTTGATCCTGGCCAGTACGGCCTGCATCTCGCCGACGTGACCCCGTCGCGCCAGGGGGTCCGCGGACCTTCCGATGATCTCCCTGCCGGAGTAGCCGTACATCCTCTCAGCGCCGGGGTTCCAGCTGGTAATGACGCCCGCAAGGGTGCTGCTGGTGATGGCATCATCTGAGTACTGGACGATCGCCTCTATGAGCTGGGCGTTCCTGATCGCCTGCTTCTGCCTGGTCACGTCGCGTACCGCCGTGACCACCAGCAAGACGTCCCCGGTGTCGATGCGGGACAGGCTGATGTTGACCGGGAACTCAGTGCCATCGCGTTGCCTTCCGCACAGCTCCACGTCCAGTCCGGCCGAGCGGGCCCTCGGGTCTGCGAAGTAGTT